>Ga0208990_1000372_pt1 | contig 10653 bp, 12 predicted proteins | sample MedBloCARef_M3_FD_187854 | JGI IMG/M metagenome (GOLD analysis project Ga0208990, IMG submission 187854) | Forest soil microbial communities from El Dorado National Forest, California, USA - Mediterranean Blodgett CA Ref_M3 (SPAdes) (version 2) | ecosystem: Environmental > Terrestrial > Soil >...
CCGAGCGTTCCGATCGCCGCGATCGAGGTGCCCAGCCCGAGCGCCGCGATCGCGATCAGGAGCCCGCCGGTCGAAGCCATGACCAGGACCGTCTTTGCCCCGGCGTAGAGCGGCGCCACGGCGTCGAGCGACGGCAGGACGCTGTTGACCATGCACAACGCCAGAAACACGAAGGCGAAGACCGGCACCGGCACGCGCGCCGCGCTCGCGGCCGCGCCTTTGCGCGCGAACCACCAGCCGGTTGCGAGCACAACCGGCAAGAGCAGGAATACGCGAAACAGCTTGACGATGACGGCGGCATTGCCGGCGGTGTCGGACACCGCATAGCCGGCGCCGACCACCTGCGCGACGTCATGGATGGTCGCCCCGAGCATGACCCCGGTCAGCTGGTCGCCCAATCCGAGCGCGGCGCAGAGCGGCGGATAGGTGACGATCGCGAGCGTGGCGAGCGCATTGACGGCCACCACCACGAACACGACGTCGGTGTCCTTGCCGGCATAATCCGGCAGCACGGCGGAGGTCGCCAGCGTCGCCGAGGCGCCGCAGACGGCGGTCCCGACGCCGGCCAACGCTCCATAGGGCGCGGTGAGGCCGACGAGGCGGGCGAAGGCGAATCCTGCCGCGATGGTGACGACCATCGAGACGACGACCAGGATGCCGGTTGCCAGTCCGAGCGCCACGATGTCGCCGAGCGCGATGCGCAGCCCGAGCAGCGCGACCGCCCAGCGCAACAACTGCTTGATGCAGAACACGAGGCCGGGCAGAAAAACCGGTCGCGCGGCGACCCGGTTGAGCGAGATGCCAATCAGCAAAGCGAGCACCATTGCCGGGATCGGAACGATGCGCGCGACCAAAGGGGCACTCGCGACCGCCACGACCGCGACCGTGCCCGACAGCACGAAACCCGGCGCGAGCCGACGCAACGCGGCCGCCATGGCCGGGGCCGTAGACACGGAGGCGTCGGCCATCTGGGTTTCCGCTGCTCGGACCTGCTCCGGAACTGATACCTGCTCGCCGCCGCAAATGCGACCGAATATGGAAACGCGGCCGCTCAGGCGCTGCGATAGAGCTTGGTCAAGGAATATTCACGGTGGCCGAGCGCCTCGGCGGCGGTGAGGCGGCCATCGGCGGTGCGCAGCACCATGTCGATCAGGGCGTCGCCGGCCTCCGGGATGGTCATCTCGCGGCGCAGGATGCCGGAGACGTCGACGTCGACATGCTCCGACATGGTGCGGATCGTGCGCGGGTTGCCGCTGATCTTGATCACCGGCACGATCGGGTTGCCGATCACGTTGCCCTGGCCGGTCGGGAAGGTGTGCACCGCATAGCCGGCCGCCGCCATCAGGGTCACGCATTCGGCCGCGGCCGATGACGTGTCCATGTAATAGAGGCCGGGGCCTTTCTTCGGCGCCTCGGCGGGCTCCAGCACGTCGATATAGCTGCACCTGCGGCCGATCTTCTCGAGATTGCCGAGCGCCTTCTCCTCGATGGTGGTGAGGCCGCCCGCGATATTGCCCTTGGTGGGCTGCGACTCCGACAGGTCGTCCGTCTTGTGCGCCTGGATGACCTCGTCCTCGTAGGCCTTCCAGACCTTGTACCACTTCTCGCCGATTTTCGGTTCGGCCGCGCGCGCCCTGGCGAGATGCTCCGCGCCGGTGATCTCCGAGGTCTCGCCGAAAACGCCGTAGATGCCCTTCGGGATCAGCTTGTCATACATGTTGCCGACGGTCGGGCAGGAGGCGAGCCCGGTCGTGGTGTCGCTCTCGCCGCATTTGGTCGACACCCAGAGCTCGGAAATGTCGCAATCCTCCTTCTTCAACTCGGAGGCCCACTGCAGATAGTCCTTGGCCACCCGCGACGCCTTGGCGACCGTCATGATGTCGCCGGTGCCCTCGATGCCGAATCCGGTCACCGGCTTGCCGGTCTTCTTGATGCCGTCGACCACGCGCTTGGTCCAGCCGTCCTCGATGCCGATCACCACGACGGCGGCGACGTTCGGGTTGGCGCCGGTGCCGATCAGGGTGCGGAAGAAGGTCTCGAGATCCTCGCCGAATTGCAGCCGCCCATAGGCGTGCGGGATCGCGAGCGTGCCCTTGATGTTGTGTGCCACCGACTCGCAGGCGGAGTTGGAGAGATCGTCGAGCGGCAGGATGACCACATGGTTGCGCACCCCGACGCGGCCGTTCTCGCGCCGCCAGCCGGAAAATCTCATGTTCGACTTGCCGGATCGGCCGCGCGACTTGCCGTTGTGTTTACCGTTCCTGGCCATGGCTCACCACCGCTTGGTCTTGAGATTGTGGACGTGCACGTGCTCGCCCTTCTTGATGTCGGCGACGGTCTTGCCGATGTCCTGGCCGTATTTCATGACCGTGTCGCCCTTCTTGATGTCGACGAGCGCGATCTTGTGGCCGATCGGCACGGCCATCTTGGATTTGAGGCGGAAGGACGAATTGTTGGCCGTGACCACGCAGGTCATGTTCGTGCCGGCCTTGAGGCCTTCGACCACCACGACGCCGACCGTGTCCTTCTTGTTGTGCACCAACAGGTGTGGGGCCGTCATGACTCCTCCAATGCGATGGACCACGCAATTAAAGTCTTCTATGAGACATAAGAGACCGGAGTCAACGCAAGGATCGGCCCATCAAAACGGGCCCGCTGCGACGGCGCGTCCCTTGACCGGGCCGGCCAAAATGGTTCGCTCCTGGGCAAGCCAGCAGCAAAAGGTGAACCCATGGCGCCGCATGAAATCCGTTCCTCCTTGATCGCCGCCGCGTTGGCGACCGCCATCGTGGCCCTCGGTGCGCCCTCCGCCGGCGCCGAAACCCGGACCATCCGCATCGCCAAGCAGTTCGGCATCTCCTATCTGCCGCTGACCGTGATGGAGGAGAAGAAATTCCTGGAGGAGCGCGGCAAGAGCCTCGGGATCGACATCAAGACCGAATGGGTGCAGTTCGTCAGCGGTGCGCCGATGAACGAGGCCATCATCTCGGGTAACCTCGACTTCGCCTCGGGCGGCGTCGGCCCGCTGCTCACGATCTGGGGCAAGACGCGCGGCAATATCGGCGTCAAAGGCGTCGCCGCGATCAACGCGATGCCGCTCTATCTCAATTCCATTGACCCCAAGGTCAAGACGATCAAGGATTTCACCGAAAAGGACCGCATCGCGCTGCCGGCCGTCAAAGTGTCGATCCAGGCAGTCACGCTGCAGATGGCGGCCGAGAAGGTTTTTGGACTTGGCCAGCAGAACAAGCTCGACAATCTTACGGTCTCGCTCAGCCATCCCGATGGCATGACCAACATGATGAGCGGCAGATCGGAGATCACCGCTCATTTCACCTCGGCACCGTTCATGTACCAGGAGCTGGAAGACAGCCGCGTGCACAAGGTGCTCGACAGCTACGAGGTACTGGACGGGCCGCACACATTCAACGCGGTGTGGGCCTCGAGCAAGCTCTACAACGAGAACCGCAAGGTGATCGACGCGTTCCTCGCCGCGCTGGAGGACGCGCTCAAGCTGATCAATTCGGACCCGGCGGGCGCGGCCGCGCTCTGGATCAAGGCCGAGAACTCGAAGCTCCCGCTGGCGACGGCGGAGAAGATCATCCGGCTCCCCGAGAACGAATGGACCGACGTGCCGAAGAAGATCATGGCCTATGCCGATTTCATGCACCGCACCGGAGCGCTGCCGGTCGAGCCGAAGAACTGGCAGGAGGTCTTCTTCGAGGGTATTCACAAGCGGCCGGGGAGCTGACCCTATCCGTCATTGCCCGCGAAGACGAGATCGTAGGGTGGGTTGAGCGAAGCGAAACCCACCGAATTGCGTACGACGACAAGGAGAAACGGGCCTGGTGGCGGAGCAACATTCGAATCTCCGAGTCGACGTCTGGCGCGGCACCGACACCGGCGCGTTCCAGGCCTTCGATGTGCCGCGCCGCCTCAATCAGACCGTGCTCGACGTCGTCACCGAGATCCAGCGCGACCAGGACCCCACGCTCTCCTACCGCTTCGCCTGCCGGGTCGGCATGTGCGGCTCCTGCGCCATGGTGGTGAACGGCCGGCCGCGCTGGACCTGCCGCACGCGCGTATCCGAAGTCGCGGGTCCCGACGGCGCGCTGCGGCTCGAGCCGCTGCGCAATTTCACCGTGGTCAAGGATCTGGCGGTCGAGATGACGCGGTTCTTCGACAAATGGGAGAAAGCGCACGGTTATTTCGAGCCGGGCGCGCGGGCGGGGCAGGATTTCGCCGTGGTGCCGCCGGCGACGGCCGAGCGCCGCGCCGCCGACGCGGCGATCGAATGCATCGGCTGCGGGATCTGCTATTCGGCCTGCGACGTCGTGGCCTGGGACAAGGATTACCTGGGGCCTGCCGCGCTCAACCGCGCCTGGACGCTGGTCAACGACGTGCGCGACGCCGGAGATGATGCGCGGCTGGCGGCGGTGTCGGGCGATTCCGGCTGCCAGGCCTGCCATACGCATATGAGCTGCACCTCCTTCTGCCCCAAGGCGATCGCGCCGACCTATTCGATCGCCGGCCTCAAGCGCGCGATGCTCCGGCACGCGCTCAAGGGCGCCCGATGACCCCGCTGCTGTTCCTCGCCCAGCGCCTGAGCGCGGCGATTTTGGCCGTCGCCGTGGCGGTGCATCTCGCGACCATTCTTTATGCGGTGCGCGGCGGGCTGACGGCCGGCGAGATCCTCGGGCGCACCCACGGCAACCTGGCCTTCTTCTGTTTCTACGCGGTGTTCGTCGTCGCGGTCGCGGTCCATGCCCCGATCGGGCTGCGCAACGTCGTCCGTGAATGGACGCCCTGGCGCGGGCCTATGCTCGACGCGGCGCTGGCGGTTTTCGCACTGTGTCTGCTGCTGCTCGGCTCGCGCGCCGTCTTCGCGGTCTACGCCGCATGATGCGCGCCTCGCACACGCAGCCCGGTTTTCTGGCGGCGCTGCTGCATCGCCTGTCGGGCATCGCGCTCGCGATCTTCCTGCCGCTGCATTTCCTGGCGCTGGCGACCGCGCTCGACGGCGCCGCCGCTTTCGACAGTTTCCTCGCCGCCACCAATACGCCTTTCGTCAAGCTGACCGAGGGTGCGCTGGTCGTGGCGCTGGCGATGCATATGAGCCTGGGGCTGCGCGTTCTCGCGATCGAATTCCTCGACATCCGTGAGCGCACGGTTGTGGTGCTCTCGGGTTGCGCGGCCGCGGTGTTCGCGGTCGGGCTCGTGTTCCTGCTCAACGCCGGGTGACGGTCACACGATCCGAATGAAGGGCCGCTCCCCGGTCGGGTCGACCTCGACCAGCGCGCCGTTCGGAATCGCCTGCGTGATGTCCTGGTCGAAGCCCGAGATCATCGTGAAGCCGGCGAGCGCGGCGCCCTGCACCATGATCGGGTTGATCGCGTTCAGGACGAGCGCCGCCGGCACGACGCCGCGCGCCTTCATTTCGTGCAGCATCCAGGCGGTGGCGACGCCGCCCTTGGCGGCATCGAGCACCAGCACGCGGCCGACGTAATTCTCGCCGGCGAGCTTGTGCTGCGGGCGCGAGAACACGCCGCGGATGCGGTCGAGGTCGTAGCGGGCCGAGAAGCCGTCCTTGGCGACCAGCGCCGGCGCCCGCACCTTGGCGCCCATGCCGGCCGCCGCATGGAAGATCCGGCTCATGCGCCGATCCTCCCGCCCGCGCAGGCGGCCGCCACGCAGGCCTCCATCGACAGGAGCGCCGGCCGGTAACCGTAGCCGCCGATGATGTTGGTGAGCTTCGCCGAATTGGTGGCGAGGCGCTGCCACCCGTTCGCCTCCGCCATCTCGCGGGCATAGCTCTGGTAGAAGCACATGCCCGACAGCACGGTGCCGCCCGCCGCCTCGATGCGCGCGGTCAGCCCCATGCGGTCGGCGTCCGGCTTGACCTGCGGGCTGGTGACGGCGAGCAGCGGGATGTCGGCGCGCCGGCCGTCGAGCAGGCCGGCCAGCTGCCGCATCTCGACCAGGCTGAGCTGCGGCGCCGAGAACACCACGAGGTCGACCTGGTCGATCTGCTGCGCATAGGCGGCCTGGAACGCCCGGATGTCGTGCGCGGCGACGTCATGGGTGCGGATGTCGCCGTCCGGAATGACGTCATCGAGGCGCTGCGCTTCCGGCGTGATGCCGACCATATGGAACAGCGCGACCGAACCGTAGCTCGCCAGCGCCGCGCCGAAATGCTTCATCGCGTCGGAGCCGGGAACGCGATCGATGCCGATCAGCGCCGGGACCTGCCAATAGTCGCCCGCGAGCCGCCCGACGATCCCGCCCAGCGCCCCCCAGTCGTTGAGATCGCGCGGCGTCGCGGCGACCTGGACCAGCAGCGTCGCCCGCCGGTGCGCGTCGAGATGATAGCCGTAGCGCGGCGTGCGGCCGGTGAGGCCGGCGCTCAAGGCCGAGGGACCGCCCTCGAAATTCGAGCGCGCCCCGCAGACGCTGTTGCAATAGATCACCACGCCGGTGTCGCCATAGGCGACATGCTCGCCGCGCACCGGCGGCATGATGGTCTGGTAGTTGATGCAGGTGTCGGTCATGAGAACGCCGAGCGCCTCGAAGGCTGCGATGGTGCGGCGCTCCAGATCGAGCATCCAGGACTGCTGCTTGAGCCGATGCGCGGCCGCGAAATCGGTGCCGCGCGGATCCGTGATGGTCGGGATCCTCACGCGCCGTTGCGCCTCGGGAAGGCGCGCCCAATGCTCGAGCCATTCGACGCCGGCGACCCCGAGCGACTCCGTGTCGGCCATGATATGGGCCTGGGAGACCGGCACGAAATCGGCGGCGCCGAGGTAGCGCCCGACCTGGATCTGGTGCTCGATCGCCCATTGGGTCGCGGGGCCGAATTCGCCGGCCCGCATCGCCTGTTCCTCGTCGTTGAGTCTCACCGCGCGGCCCCGGGTCTGTCCGATGTCCAGCATTCATTCAGCAGTGATGCCGGTCTGCTGGATGATCTTCGACCATTTGACGATCTCATTCTCGATCAGCGCCTTGAATTCATCCGGGCTGCTGACAATCACCTCGGCGCCTTGCTTGGCGAGTGCCGCACGGGTTTCGGGCGCCTGTAGGATGGCCGAGCTCTCGGCGGCGAGTCTGTCGACGATGTCGCGCGGCGTCCCCGCCGGCGCGAGCAGTCCGAGCCAGTAGGTAACCCCGAAACCGGGGAAGCCGGCCTCGGCGACGGTCGGCAGGTCCGGCAAGAACACGGAGCGTTTCGCGTCGGTGACCGCGAGCGGGCGAAGCTTGCCGGTCGGGATGTGCGGCATGACCGCCGGTAGGCCTATGGAGCCGATCAGGATGTGGCCGCCGATCAGGTCGTTGAGTTGCGGCGCGCCGCCCTTGTAGGGAATGTGCACGATGTCGATGCCGGCGGAAGACTTGAAAAGCTCCATCGCGAGGTGCTGTGGCCCCCCTGCGCCCGATGACCCGTAGCTCAGTTGTCCAGGCTTGGCTCGCGCGAGGGCGACGAGGTCTTGTAGCGTCGCCACCGGCAGGGCGGAGTTGGCCACGAACGCGATCGGAATCATCGCGGTCAGAGTAATTGCGGCAAAATCCTTGGCCGAATCGTAGGGGCGCGGCTTGATCAGGCTGTCATTCATCCCATGCGTATTCACGCCGCCCATGACCAGCGTGTAGCCGTCCGGTCGCGCCCTCGCCACCGCGATACTGCCGACCGCGCCATTCGCTCCGGACCGGTTGTCGATAACCACCGACTGCCCCATCCGATCGGAAAGGCCCTTCGCGAGGACGCGTGCGACGATGTCGGTCGCCCCTCCGGCCGGGAACGGCACCACAATCGTCACGGGTCGCGAAGGATAACCCTGCGCGTGAGCGGCGGATGCAGCAAGCGTCAGCAGAGTGCCGAGCAGAACGGCTTTCGTGACGAGACGGTGCATCGCGTCCTCCCCACGGGTGATACCGCGTCCTCCCAGCGATGATAGCGCGCATTGTCCCCAAAAAATCCAAAGGATAAAGACGAATATCGGCCCCCCGACGAGTTCTTGCCTCCCCATGAGGGGGCGGATATGAACGGTCGCAAACCCGTCCTTTCCAGCGGCTGTCCGCGACAGATGACTCGATCGACCACGCCTCCCGGCTGCCCCCTCTCATGCGACGCCGACTGATCGCAGCGTGGCGGACGTCACCCTCGACATTCTCGGTTTCGTGTGGCTGGGCGCGTTCCTCGGCGCCTTCGCGGTCGGCACCGCGGGCTTCGCCTTTGCGCTGGCGGCGACCGCCCTGTGGCTGCACGTGCTCGATCCGCTGCACACAACGTTGCTGGTGGTGGCCTGCGGCACGTTGCTGCATATCGGGTTGATCTGGCGCATTCGCCGCACGATCGAGCCGCGGCGCGTCTCGCCCTTCATCGTCAGCGGGCTGCTCGGGGTCCCCATCGGCGTCTACGTGCTCACGCACTCCGATCCGCACGCCATCAAGACGGCGCTCGGCGTCTTTCTGATCGCCTATGGGGTCTATGCGCTGACGACGCCGCGGTTGCCCTGCATCAAGGCCGGCGGCCGCGCGGCCGACGCCGCGGTCGGCTTCGTGTCCGGCATTCTGGGCGGGATCGGCGGCTACTCGGGCGTTCTGCCCACCATCTGGACCCAGCTGCGCGGCTGGCCGAAAGACGTCGCGCGCGGCGTCTATCAACCCTTCATCCTGGTCATGCAAATTGCTACGCTGCTGGTTGCCGGCTTCGTCACGTTCGATACGTTCTCGCTTGTGCTGATCGGCGCCGCGCTGCCGGCCCTGCTGGCAGGAGCCTGGCTCGGCTGGCTGGCCTTCGGGAAGCTCGACGAGCGCGCCTTCCGGCAGGTGCTGGCGGCGATGATCATCGTTTCCGGCGCGACCCTTGTGTTTTAGGAGATTGACGCCATGCAGCTCGATCCGAACGAGGTCGAAGAACTCGCCAAGGCGCTCTATGTGCGCGCCCTCAAGCTGCTGCCGCCAGATATCAAGCAGGGCTTCGCGCGGCTCACGCGCGACGAGACCGACGCGACCGCCCGCACCATCCTCGCCACCATGGTGGAGAACATCGCGGTCGCCGAGCGCACCAACAATCTGCTGTGCCAGGATACGGGCATCCCGATCTACAACGTCACCATCGGGCGTCGCGTCGAGCTCGACGGCGTCGCCATGACGGCCGCGATCCGGCGCGGCTGCGAGCGCGCGACCCGCGAGCATCCGTTGCGTTCCTCGGTGGTTCATCCGATCACCCGCAAGAACGAGCAGACCTCCTGCGGCATCCGCATCCCCATCATCAATATCGAATTCGACGAGCGCGACGAGACGGTGGCGATCGAGATGATCCCGAAGGGCTCGGGCTCGGAGAACGGCTCGTTCCTGCAGATGCTGATCCCGGCGGACGGCGCCGCCGCCGTCAAGCGCTTCGTGATCGACCGCGTGATCGAATGCGGCGGCCGGGTCTGCCCGCCGACCATCGTCGGGGTCGGCATCGGAGGAACCTCCGATCTCTGCATGCATCTCGCCAAGATCGCGGCGACCCGGCCGCTCGGCACGACCTGCTCCGAGCCGGAAGGCGCCAAGATCGAGGCGGAGCTGAGCGAGGCCGTCAACGAGCTCGGCATCGGCCCGCAGGGGCTCGGCGGCCGGGCCACCTCGTTCCGCGTCCATGTCGAGATCGCGGCGACCCACATCACCATGAATCCGGTCGCCGTGAACATCCAGTGCCATTCGGCGCGGCGCGCCGCGGCGCTGATCACGCCGGGCGGCATCTCGTTTGTCTAGCGCATGTTCCGGCGAAGTGGTCACCGGTTCGCCGATAAGAACATGCGCCCAAATCAGGAGCCGTCATGGCACACCATATCCTCGACATGCCGGTGACCGAGGTGCAGGCGCGCGCCTTGCGGGTCGGCGACACCGTCACGCTGGAACAGACGCTGTTCGGCATCCGCGACGCCACGCTGATCGCGATGTTCGACCGCGGCCGCACCACGCGCTTCGACCTCGAGGGCCACGCGGTGGTGCATACCGCGCCGAATGTGCGCAAGGTCGATCCGCGCCCGGGAAATTCCTCCGGCTACGAGCCGCTGTGCGTCGGCACCACGACCTCGATGCGCATGGAGCGCTTCACCCGGCCGCTGATGGAACGCGAGGGCGTGCGCATCATCATCGGCAAGGGCGGCATGGGGCAGGGCACGCTCGACGCGGTCCGCGACATCGGCGGCGCCTATCTGGCGGTGGTCGGCGGCGCGGCGGCGCTCGAGACCACCTGGATCGAGGCGATCGAGGAGGTCGACATGGACGATCTTCACCCCGAGAGCCTGTGGAAGTTTCGCATCAAGGGTTTCGGCCCGCTGCTGGTCACGATGGACTCGCATGGCGGCTCGCTGCATGCCGACGTCAATGCGGCCGCGCTGGCGCGGCGCGACGCCATCCTGGCGAAGCTCGGCGCAAGCGGCCCGGCGCGCGCATGAACCAGGTCGATACCGACATTCTCATCCTCGGTGCCGGCGGGGCTGGGCTGTTCGCGGCGCTGCATGCCAAGAAGGCCAATCCGGATCTCGACGTCACCATCGCGGTCAAAGGCCTGCTCGGCAAATGCGGCTGCACCCGCATGGTGCAGGGCGGCTACAACGTCGCGCTCGCCAAGGACGATTCGATCGAGCGTCATTTCATGGACAC
>Ga0208990_1000373_pt1 | contig 10643 bp, 10 predicted proteins | sample MedBloCARef_M3_FD_187854 | JGI IMG/M metagenome (GOLD analysis project Ga0208990, IMG submission 187854) | Forest soil microbial communities from El Dorado National Forest, California, USA - Mediterranean Blodgett CA Ref_M3 (SPAdes) (version 2) | ecosystem: Environmental > Terrestrial > Soil >...
TTCTGCACGCGCGGCGCGCCTGTCGCGAAAGGAGTCTTGCGATGGAGATTTCTCGCCGCGATGTCCTTCGCTTTTCCCTGGCAGGCGGCAGCGCGACCGCGCTCGGCGGCCTGATCGCATCGGGCGTCAACCTCCAACCGGTGCTGGCTCAGACGGGAGCGCTCCGGATCGCGAAGGCGAAGGTGACTCCGAGCGTCTGTCCTTTCTGCTCAGTTGGCTGCGCGACGCTGGTCTATTCGGTCGACGGCCAGATTGTGAACATCGAAGGCGACTCCCGCAGCCCTCACAACGAAGGGACCCTCTGCCCGAAGGGCGCGGCAACGTTCCAGCTGCACATCAATCCCAATCGACCGACGCGCGTGCTGCATCGGGCTCCCGGAGCGACCGCGTGGGAAGTCTGGGACTTGAACCGAGCGATGGACCGCGTCGCCGAGCTCGTGAAGAAAACGCGCGAGGAGACTTTCATCGAACGACTTCCGAACGGAAAGGTCGTGAACGCGACGACCGCTATCTTTTCGCTGGGCGGCGCGACGCTCGATATCGAGTGGAATCACATTCAGCAGAAGCTGATGCGTGGGCTCGGCGTCGTCGCCATCGAGAACCAAGCACGGATTTGACACAGCTCCAGCGTCCCCGGTCTGGGGACGAGGCTCGGTCGCGGCGCAGCCACCATGTACCCGCGCAGCATGGCGGATTCCGACTGCGTGGTCGTCATGGGTTCCAACATGGCGGAGAATCATCCCGTCGCCTTCCGCTGGCCCATGCAAGCCAAGGTCGAGCATGGCGCCAAGCTCATTCACGTCGATCCGCGTTTCACCCGCACCAGCGCCGTCGCCGACATCTACGCCCCCGTGCGCGCGGGGTCGGACATCGCGTTTCTGGGCGGCATCATTCGTCACGTCATCGAGAGCGAACGATGGAACAAGGACCCGTTCTTTCGCTCGTGGGTGGTGAACTACACCAATGCAGCGACGATCATCTCCGCGGACTACAAGGACGCCGAGGACAACGACGGAGTGTTTTCGGGGCTCGTGGAATACAAGGGCGGCGTACCGGAGTGGCCGTACAACGGATTCGTCGGTCAGTACGACGATCAGACCTGGCAGTACGGCGGTGCCCGCGTCGGCGATCAAGGCCGCGTCGGCGCAACCGCGCAGTCCGGGGAAGTGCCGGGGGTCCCCTCGGGCACAGGATCGAAACCCTCTGCGGTGCCGCGGGGGCCTCCGTATGACGGACTGGTCAAGTCCCTGCTGACGCCACCGCCCGAGCGTGATGTCACGCTGCAGAATCCACGGTGCGCCTTCCAGATCGTCAAGAAGCACTTCAGCCGTTACACGCCTGAGATGGTCGAGCGCACGACCGGTTGTCCACGGGATACGTTTCTCAAAGTGGCCGACACCATCCTCGCGAGCTCCGGGGCCGACCGAACGACATCGTTCGCCTATGCCGTGGCGTGGACGCAGCATACCAACGGTCCGCAGATCATCGGCTGCTGCGCGTTGCTCCAGCTTCTGTTGGGAAATTTCGGCCGGCCGGGCGCCGGCATCATGGCGCTCCGCGGCCACGCCTCGATCCAGGGATCCACCGATGTTCCGACACTCTACCACTCGATTCACGGGTACCTGACGGCACCCACCGCGCTCAAGAAGCACGACACGCTCGGCGACTACCTGGCGGCGGAGACCGTTCCGACGGGCTACTACGCGAACACGCCGAAATTCGTCGTTTCGTACCTTAAATCCATGTACGGCAAGGCCGCGACTCCGGAGAACGATTTCGGCTTCGGCTGGCATCCCAGAATCCTTGGCGACCACTCGCATCTCCCGATGTTCGTTGCCATGAATGCCGGGAAGGTCAAAGGGATGTTGTGCATCGGCCAGAATCCGGCGACCTCGCTCAACGCGAAGCTGGAACGCGCCGCGATGCGCAAGCTCGAGTGGCTCGTGGTGAAGGACAACTGGGAGCACGAGACCGCCAACTTCTGGAGGACCGCGCCGGAAGTGAAGAGCGGCGAAGTCAAGGTTGAGGACATCCAGACCGAGGTCTTCTTTTTTCCGGCGGCACAGGTTGCAGAAACCGACGGCACCTTTACGAACACGCAGCGGATGCTGCAGGCGCACTTCAAAGCGACTGAACCGCCGGGCGACTGCCGCACCGATGTTTGGTTCACCTATCAGCTCGGCAAGCGCCTGAAGAAGCTCTATGCGGATAGTCAGGCCGCTCGCGATCAGGGATTCAAGAACCTGCTCTTCGACTACGAGCACGAGGATCCGAAGGAGCGGCAGATCGGAGAGCCCGACCCGCGAAAGCTCCTCAAGGAAATGAACGGCTACTACAGCGACGACCCGAGCAAGCACCTGCCGGGTTTTGCGGTCCTCGCAGACGATGGCTCGACGACGTGCGCATCGTGGATCTATTCGGGTGTGTTTCCGGCTCCCGACAGGAATCTTGCGGCTAGCAAACAGCCCGATCCTCCCGGTCAACCTGGCGCGCAGTTGAACTGGGGCTTCGCGTGGCCCGCCAACCGGCGACTCTTGTACAACCGCGCTTCGGCCGATCCATCCGGGAAGCCATGGAGCGAACGAAAGAAGTGGGTGTGGTGGGACGGAACGAAGTGGACCGGCTACGACGTACCCGATTTCGTCGTCAACAAACCTCCCAACGCAAAGGCAAAGCCGGGAGGAATCGGCCTCGACGCCCACTCAGGGACTGATCCGTTCATCATGAAGCCCGACGGGGTCGGCTGGCTGTACGTTCCGACCGGCCTCGTGGACGGACCTCTTCCCACGCAATACGAGCCGGCCGAGTCGCCGGTGCACAATCCCATGTACAAGCAGCAGTCGAGCCCTGTCCTCAAGTACTGGAAAGAAAGTGGCAATCCGCTGGCGGTCGTCGGCGATCCGAAATTCCCGTACGTGATGACGACGTACCGGCTCACGGAGCACTACCTGGCAGGCGCCATGAGCCGCTGGCTCCCGTGGCTGGCGGAGCTGCAGCCCGAGCTGTTCGTGGAGATCAGCCCCGAGCTGGCGCAGGAAAAGGGAATTCAGAATCTCGACTGGGTGCGCGTCTCCAGCCCACGATCGCAGGTGCGAGCGAAAGCCCTCGTCACACGCCGGCTTCGTCCGCTCCAGATCGACGGCCGGACCATCCATCATGTCGGCATGCCGTGGCACTGGGGTTATGAAGGCCTCGTGACCGGCGATATCGTCAACGAGCTGACGGCGCTCGTCGGCGATCCCAACGTGACGATTCACGAGGGGAAGGCGTTTGTCTGCAACATCGAGAAGGCGTGAGCGGGAGTGGTTATGCCTGAGCCGATGGGGTTCTACACAGACACGACGGTCTGCATCGGCTGCAAAGCCTGCGAGGTCGCCTGCAAAGAATGGAATCAGCTGCCGAGCACCAACGGCGGCCTGAACACGCTGAGTGGGGACAGCTACGACAACACCCGCAGGCTGGATGGCATCCATTGGCGCCACGTCAAGTTCGTCGAGCAGTTCGCCGAGGACCGAAAGGACGGGCGATGGCTGCTGATGAGCGACGTGTGCAAACACTGTGTCCACGCCGCCTGCCTTGAAGTCTGCCCGACGGGCGCGATCATCCGAACCGAGTTCGACACCGTCGTCATCCAGTCGGACGCTTGCAATGGGTGCCGTGACTGCATTGCGGCCTGTCCGTTCGGCGTGATCGACATCAACCCGGTATCCCACACTGCGCAGAAGTGCACGCTCTGTTACGACCGGCTGCAAGGCGGGATGGAACCCGCATGCTCGAAAGCCTGCCCGACCAAGTCGATTCAGTTTGGTACCATCCGCGAGCTTCGAGAGAGAGCGCAAACGCGCGTGGAGCAACTGCACCGGACGGGGGAGAAGAGGGCGTATCTCTACGGCGCCGACGAGAAGATGCTCGGCGGGCTGAACTCGTTCTATCTGCTGGTGGACCAACCGGAAGTCTACGGATTGCCGCCCGATCCGAAGATGCCGACGCGCAACCTGATTCCCGCGTCGATATATGCGGTCCTGGGAGCGATCGTCGTCGGGATCGCCGGCATCTTCAATTTCCGCAATCGAGGCGCGAAGGAGGACCGGGAGGCGCGGCCATGACCGGAGTACCATCGAGCACATGGTTCAGCGCCGCTCCACATTGGGAGTGGTTCATCGTGCTCTACTTCTTTCTCGGAGGCCTGGCGGGCGGCAGCTATTTCCTGTCGGCGCTCATCGATTTGTTCGGGAGTCGCGAGCACCGTCCTCTCGCACACCTGGGGTACTACGTCGCGTTTCCCTGTCTGGCGCTCAGCGGCCTTCTGCTGGCTGTCGATCTCGGAAGGCCGCTGCGGGCCTGGCACATGTTCATCCAGAGCAATACCTATCGGCCGATGTTCAAGTATTGGTCGCCCATGTCCATCGGCTCATGGGCACTCGCGATCTTGGGGCTCTTCGCCTTCCTCTCGTTTCTCGCAGCGCTCGCCGAGGATGGACGGATCCGCTGGTCGGGGCTTCGCAGATTACGTGCGCCGTCGCCGGTGGGCCGCATCATCGCGGTGCTCGGAGGATTTTTCGGATTCTACGTGGCCGGCTACACGGGAGTCCTGTTGGCCGTGACGAATCGTCCGATCTGGTCCGACACACCGCTGCTGGGCCTGCTGTTCATCGTGTCGGCCGCATCGACGTCGGGCGCGTTGATGATCCTGCTGGCGTACCGATCGGGTCGGACCACGCCCGCCGTGGCCGATCTGCATCGCCTGGACGACTGGGTGATCGCGCTGGAGCTGCTGGTCTTGATCGCCGTCATGGTTTCGCTGGGGCCGGTCTTGAGCGCCTGGCTGAATGTCTGGGGTATCTTGCTCGCGATCGTGATCGTCCTCGGAATGATTGCGCCGCTCGTCCTTTCATGGCGCGCACGGCGGGTTCATCACGTGTCCCTGGCGACCCCCGCCCTTCTGGTATTGGTCGGCGGCTTCCTCCTTCGTGTCGTCATCGTTTTCTCGGCACAATCGGTGTGAGATGAACAGGATCGTGCTTTCCATGCTGCTGACCGGCGTTGCCCTCGTCTCGGGCTGTGTCGCTGTCAGTCCGGAGACCACGCGGACGCGCGGCGACGGTCCCGGCGCCGACGTCGGCAATCGACGGGAGGTGGTGGAACTGCACGAAGGCTCTGATCCGTTCTGGAAGGTGCCGGATCGAATTCCTGGTGAGCAGCATCCGCCTCTGGCCTCGGCCCGGCAGGCCCAGCAACTGAGCCGCAGATGATGCCAGCGGCCGCCGCCCTGAACGGTCTTCGAAGGAAGCGCCCGGAATGGGAGTCGTGGCTCGCCGTCATCGAGGAAATCCTGCGTGATACGGCCGCCCCCGATTGGGAGGCGGCTGTTGCGGTCAACGCGCACGCCCCACGGCCTGCGGTTCCGCTCCTCGCAGGGGCCACGGTCGCCGTCGACACGAATTCGGTTGGCCGTCTATTGAAGCGCCTGGTCCGAATTGCGTCGCGCAGCGGAACGCCGAAAATGGCGACGCTCGAAGCGGCGCTCCACGCTGATATCGACATGCTGCGGCTGTTCAATGCTTCCCTGTGCCAGGACAGCGGCAACATCGACGAGCTCGCGGCCGCTTCCGGCGCCGACGCGGAGGCGCTCCAGGCTGTGGCGGGCCTTCTCCCTCTGCCATTTCTCCATGCGTGCCACCGCCGGTGGGCGTCTTCACTTCCCGGAAGCTGGGTGGAAGGGTTCTGTCCCGTCTGCGGGGCCTGGCCGGCCTTTGCCGAAGTGCGCGGCATCGAGCGCAGCCGGTATTTCCGCTGCGCGCGGTGCGGCGGAGAATGGCATGCGCGCGCCTTGCACTGCCCGTACTGCGACACGAGCGATCACGGTCAGCTCGTCTCACTGGTAGCGGAGAACGGCGGCTCGAATGCGGCGATCGATGCCTGCACGCATTGCCTCCGTTACGTCAAGACGTTGACCCGATTACAGGGGTGTCCGCCCGACACGGTCATGATCGAAGACCTTGGGACCGTCGATCTCGATGTCGCCGCGCTCGAATGCGGATACACCCGTCCGTCAAGCGCGGGACATCCGCTCGAGATCACGGTGACCGACAAAGGCGCAACGCGACGCTTCTTTACCTGGAACTCATGAACCCCGCCAACGATTCATCGCCCGAGCTTCGCCCAGCCGACGTATGCAGGGCCCTGCTCGTCGCGCTCGAAGCCTCGGAAGGACGAAGACGAAGACGCAAGCGGGATCAGACACCCGATGCCTTCGGGCTTGCGGTCAAGCGGGAGCTCTTGCGACAGGCAGTTGATGACGATCCGCGGCCGGAAGCATTTGAAGAATGGCTGCTCAACTATCCCAGGACCTGCAAGGCGCGGGAATTGGTCGGCCCCACTTTCGCCATGGCCAGAGCTGTGTTCGAGGAATGGCGCCTCGCCCATACATTGGGAGAATTCAGGCTCTGGCTCGAGCAGGGAGCGCCGTCGGACGATGCCGCCGATGGAATCAAGTAGCGAAGCGTGCGCCACGGCAATCGTGCTTGCCGGCGGCAGGAGCTCGCGGATGGGAACATCCAAGGCGCTGCTCCTCTTCGACGACGAGCCGCTGATCGTTCACGTCGTCGCCACTCTGCAGCGTCTGTTTGCCGACGTGGTGGTGGTAGCCGCGCCGGAACAGGATCTGCCGTCGATGCCCGTCCGGCTGGTATCGGACGAGGTCGCCTATCAGGGCCCCGTCGGTGGAATCTATTACGGGCTCATGGCATCCGGCAGCGACGCCGCCTTTGTGACCTCCTGCGATTCGGCGTTTCTGAACATCGACCTGATCGCACATCTTCTCGATCAGCTTCCCGAGCACGACGTCGTCGTCCCGCATTGGCAGGGCCGCTTTCAGCCGCTGCACGCGGTCTATCGAAGGAGCGTGTCGCCGCTTCTCGCCGAGCAGCTTGCGCGCGGGCAGCTGAGGCCGGTCTATTTGTTCGACAAGGTTCGCCTCCGTCGAGTCGACGAAGACGAGATCCGCCGCTTCGATCCTGAAGGCTCGAGCTTCTACAACATGAATACGCCGGAGGACTACGCCGAAGCTCTGAAGCGGTGGAGCGTCACTCGACGCGCTGACCATTCGATTCAATGCACCGTCGAGCTCTTCGGGATCGCGCGGCTTCTCGCGCGAACGAGCGCAATCGCTCTCGAGCTGCCGGCGGGCGCCACGTTCTCAGACGCGTTTGCGGCGCTTGCCGAAAAGCTGCCGGCGCTGGTGGGCCGCGTCATCAGCGCCGATCGGACGCGTCTCGTCGACGGATATGCGTGCAACCTGAACGGACTGGCGTTCGTCCGGACGCCGACGGCCGGAGTCAGTCCGGGAGACAGCCTGGTCATTCTATCGGCGGATGCAGGAGGCTAGCCGTGCACGGGGTCTTCGGTCGCCTGCTCCACGTCGATGTGACCAGCGGCCAAAGCGCATACCACGCTGTTGAAGAGTCGCGACTTCGCAAGTACCTGGGCGGCGTCGGCCTAGGTACGACTCTGCTCTACGAGTACGCTCCCGCAGGAGTCGATCCGCTGTCGCCGGCGAACCCGCTGATATTCGCGAGTGCGCCGCTCGTCGGAACCGGTGTCACCACCACGGCGAAGTTCGCCGTGCTGACCAAATCGCCTCTGACCGGGCTGATTGCCGACTCGCTCTCGTCGAGCCATTTTGCTCTGGAACTGAAACGTCTGGGCATCGATGGCCTGGTGATCACGGGTCAGGCGCCTTCGCTCGTCTACGTGTTCATCAACGGCCAGAACGTCGAGATGAGAGCCGCCGACCATCTCAGAGGCAAGACGCCCGACGAGACGCACTCGATCATTCGGTCCGAGCCGGGTTGCTCCACCGTGTGGGTGGCGTCCATCGGCGCAGCGGGTGAGAATCGCGTCCGCTTCGCCACGATCAGCAATGAAGGCCGGCACGCAGGCCGTGGCGGCGTCGGCGCGGTGATGGGCGCGAAGAACCTGAAGGCCATCGCGGTGTGCGGCGATCGAGCGACGTCAGTCGCATACCCCGAGGAGGTCGAGACCATCGCCGATTCACTGCGACGCCGCAGCGTGAGTTCTGTGACGGACAAATACCGAGGGTTGGGAACCGTCGCGAACCTGGCTGTGTTCAATCGCCTTGGCACGTTGCCCACCCGCAACTTCCAGCAGGCCACGTTCGAGCATGCCGATGCGCTCAGTGGCGAGAGGCTGACCGAAACCACCTTCAGCCGCCGGCACGGCTGCGCCTCGTGCACGATCCGCTGCGAGCGGCTCTTCAAATCTCATACAGGCGAAGAGCAGCGGCTCGAGTACGAGACGTTGTTCGCGCTGGGACCGCTCTGCGGCATCAGCGATCCCGACTGCGTTTTGCGGGCGGCCCGTCTATGCGACGACTACGGGCTCGACGCGATCAGCACCGGAGGCACGCTCTCGTGGGCGATCGAGACTGTCGAGAAAGGCTTGCTGCCCGAGGCGCGGGCACTCGGACTGCGCTTCGGCAACGCAGAGGGCGTCCTGACCGCCATTCCCGCGATTGCTGAGCGACGCGGTATCGGTGCGCTGCTGGCCGAAGGCTCGAGGCGTGCTGCGATGGCAACCGGCGGCGGCAGTTCCTATTGGGCCATGCATGTCAAAGGCCTCGAGCTGCCGGGATACGATCCGCGCAGCCTGAAGACGATGGCGTTGGGTCTGGCGGTCAGCCCGCGCGGCGCTTGTCACAACCGGTCGGGCGCGTACGAAGCCGATTTTTCCGGAGAGGTGGACCGATTGCGCGGCGACTCACAGCGGGGCGCCATCGTCGCGGCATCGGAAGATTTTGCAGCGGTGCTAGATTCGCTGATCGTCTGCAAGTTCCTGCGCAAATGCTTCACCGACTTTTACACCGAAGCCGCAGAGATCCTCGCGCGGGTCACCGGTTGGGAGTACACCGGCGCGGAAATGCGCCGCGCCGGCGAGCGCATTCACACGTTGAAGAAGCTGTTCAACATCCGCGAAGGCTGGCGGCCCGACAGCGATTGGCTGCCCGAACGATTGTTGAGGGAAAACCTCCCGACGGGTGTGGCCCGAGGCGTCGGGTTGTCTCGAGAGGAGTTGGAGGAGATGATTCGCGGCTATTACCAGGCACGGGAGTGGGACGAAAATGGATTCGTTCCCGAGCGGAAGCTCGAACAGCTCGAAATCGCCACGTCCTGATCAAAACAGCTTCACGTTGACCGTTTCGCCCTTCTCCACGATTTCGGTGTTGGCTGGGATCTCGATGTAGCCGTCGGCGAGCGACATCGACGTGATATCCCCTGACGCCTTGAACGCGGGAAAGGCCTGACCATCGGCCACGCGGACCGTATAGAACTGATGGCGGCCCGTGGTCGACACAATCCGTTGGGCGATCGGCAGCGGTACTGTGTTCATCCGATAGGGCGGCAGGCGGGCCATGCGCCGCAATGCAGGCACGAGCAGCATGTACGCGTTCGACAGGCACGACGTCGGATAGCCGGGCATCCCGAAAACCGGCTTGCTGTCGATGGCGCCGAACACGGTCGGCTTACCGGGTTTCACCGCGATGCCATGAAACAGAATGTGGCCGCGACGTCCTAGGACGTCCATGATGAGGTCGCGTTCGCCCACCGAGCTCCCGCCCGAAAACACCAGAACGTCGCAGGCGAGGCACGCGTCGATCGCCCGCTCGAGATCCTCGACCGTGTCTTCCGCCGTCTGAAACGAGATGGGCGTGCCCCCGTGCTCCGCGATGATCGTGCTCAACGTGAACTTGTTGATGTCGTAGATCTGTCCGGGCTCCAGGTCCCTACCCGGGTCCACGATTTCATTGCCGGTCGAGAGAATCGCGACTGCCGGCCGGGCGAACACCTCCACGTCGAGTGCGCCCAGCGCGGCGAGCGCGCCGATTCGGCTCGGGTTGAGGACATCCCCCACGCGCAGGACGACCTGGTCCCGTACGATGTCGGCGCCCTGGCGGCCCACGTTCTGGCGTGGATAAACGGGTGTGAACACTCGTACTTCGGTTGCGGTGGCGTGCTCGGTCTCTTCGACCATCACCACCGCGTCCGCGCCGTCGGGCATCGGAGCGCCCGTGGCGATCTCCACGCACGTGCCTCCGCTGACACGCGTGGTCGGCACCTGGCCTGTGTAGACCTTTTCCAGTACCCGAAGGATTCGCGGCTCCAATTGGCTGGCGCCGAAGGTGTCTTCCGCGCGCACGGCGAATCCGTCCATAGCGGCGCGCGCGAACGGCGGCACGTCGCGCGGCGACCGGACTTCTTCGGCGACGACGCGTCGGTTCGCCTCGAGGAGCGGCACGCGCTCCCAGCGATCGATCGGACGGAACGTCTCGTCGATGATGACACACGCCTCGGCGAGCGGGATCGTGTCCTTGATGGGTCGCATCTCTGTCTTCGACATCATGCGCAGCATACCAGTCGTGGCCCGGGGGACAATATCGCCGGATGGTTGCGGCGTACGGCCAAGAACGCACGCCTGCGACAGGTCGAACGCAGACGCGCGCGTTCGATCCTTCACGTCGCATTGCTTCCGCTTCAACCGTTACGGTCCACTAGCCGCGCTATTCCGGACTTCGATGGCCTTGACGGAGTTTTCAAACGCCCTTTCCAAAACGCGCCTGCCGATGG
>Ga0208990_1000375_pt1 | contig 10617 bp, 8 predicted proteins | sample MedBloCARef_M3_FD_187854 | JGI IMG/M metagenome (GOLD analysis project Ga0208990, IMG submission 187854) | Forest soil microbial communities from El Dorado National Forest, California, USA - Mediterranean Blodgett CA Ref_M3 (SPAdes) (version 2) | ecosystem: Environmental > Terrestrial > Soil >...
TGCCGCCTCCGAATTCGATAAAGGTGAACTGACAGTCCGGAACCTCGGCAGCAATGCGCGCGAACACTCCGTCGAATTGCGGCAGATATTTCGGCAGTGACTGACAGCACCAATAGACGACGGCATCTACCCGCAGGCCTAGCTGCGCCCGATCAATCGCAACGGGTGCAACTTCGGCAGGTTCGTAATAGATCGAAAGTTTTGGCAGCCGGATCAGCTGTTCGGAATAGTGCTCGGCTGCTCCAGCGGGTTCCATGAGATCGCTGCTGATGAAGTAATCGATCGTCGGAAATCCGCTTGTGACAGGATGCCCCCAAGAACAGCATTGAACTGCAGCGAGCCGCTGGGCCGCGAGTTGCGCCGACACCTTGTCCATGCCGATTTCGGGGAAAATCAGAACATGGGGCGCGTCGTCCAGTATCGCGCGACGCCAGGCATCGAGCGACCGCGGGCCCTGGACGAAGCGTTCGCACAATGCCGCCGCGGCGTCGGTCTCGCCGTCCCGTTCGCCGCTGGTGTAATAGCCGGACACTTGAAATCGATCCCGGTCCAGCATCTTGAGCCATCCCTTGACCGGGATCTTCCAATTCGAGTGTTGCCTGAAAAACCCGCTAACGATACCCAATTTGACCGGCTCATGCGGGCCCGGAGGCTTTGGCAAGACGGGCGTCTTGTATCTCGCAGCCACAATTTTGCAAACAAGGGAGCCATACAAGGTTTGAAGCTCCCGATCGTTACGGCCCTGATAGGGCAGATAGAACGGCTGATGGGAGCCGATCGCCTCCGAGAGCGCCGCGGGTGCGCCGACGCCTCCTACTTCAGCGGACAACCTGGCCAACTGACTGGCATAGGCGGCGCGCCGCTCGGCGATCTCCGATGTATCTTTGTAGAGGGCCGGAAGCTCGGCCATGCATAAAGCCAGTCCTGCTTCCAGAAAATCCGGTCTGAGCGCCAACGCCCGCGCGAAATGCTCTCTCGCCTCCGCAATCCTTGTCTCGCCGCGTAGCGCCACGCCAAAATTGTAATGAGCCATGGACGAGCTCGGATCGATCTTGAGCGCCGTCTCGTACTGGGCGATCGCATCATCGCGCCGGCCCATCGTCCTTAGAATATTTCCAAGATTGTTGCGCGCGCCCGCGCTGTCCGGACGCAGGGTGACTGCGCGTTCCGCATGAGCGAGCGCTTCGCGCATGCGATCCATAGTTTGAAGCAAAGAGGCAAGGTGTATGTGAGCATCGACGAAATCGGGGCGCAGTGCGACGGCACTCCGATAATGCTTCTCCGCCTCCAGATTATGGCCGGCCAGCTCAAACACTGAGGCTAAATTGAAATGCGCAGCAGGAGAATCCGGTGTGCCTTTCAGGACCAGTTCAAACTGCCCCACCGCTTCATCGAAACGCCCAAGCGACCGCAATCCCCGTCCGAGATTGTTACGGGCTTCGTGATATCCGGGATTCAGCGCCACCGCCCTTTCAAAGCAGGACACTGCATCCGCAAACAATCGGTTGGCTGCGAGAATAACGCCTCTGTCGTTGTGCGCCTCGGCGAAATCCGGATTGAGCGTAACCGCCCGCCCGACAAGCGACGCTGCATCCGGGCGTCTTAACTGATGCGCGATTACTCCCAAAAGATGGAACGCACGCGCGTTCTTCGGGTCGATATCGCAGGCAAGGCGGTAGAGGCGTTCAGCGTCAACCAGACGACCGGCACGATGATGAGCCATCGCGGCTGCGAGCGACTGATCGGAACGGCCCCCGGCACTCATGATGATGTCTCGAAAATGATCGTCAGGCGTCAGTCGCAGGACCGATAGCGTCCGAGACCCAAATCCACCTCGCAAGGGCTTCCATAGACCCAGACCGGCTGATCGCAGGGCAGCGCGCGCGTCGAGCGATACACCGTGTTACATGCAATGTTTGAGGCGGGATGCAGGACGAGCCGGCCGCCGCCATACGGCGCGCGGTAAACAATCGGCCCCTCATCCTGAACAATGTAAGCGCGGTGATGATGCCTTCGTGATTTATAGGCGTCGGCCCATCCATTGCTGGTGCCGAGTGCCAGAACGGCCGCAAGCGCGACGATGGTTCGCATCAACATGGTTCTCAATCCTTTATCCTCTCAAGCCCTTCCGAGTGAAAATGCGGCGGGCTTCTGTCCGGAAAGCCAAGTTTGCCACATCCGCTCGTAGGCCGCCTCGATATTTCCGGTCAATTTTGGAAGATCAAACAATGCACTTGTCTCACGGTTTTTCTCTAATTTTTGCCGCAGTGCGATCAAACGTTGCGGGTCGCGCGCCAAAGCCAGCGCCGTCTGTTCATATTCTTCAAGCGAACCCGTGACCAGTTCCGGCATGCCGATTGCCATCAAAAGGCTGCCCGCAACACGGCCAGCGAATGTATCGCCGCTGCAGGTCAGGACCGGCAGTCCGGCCCACAGCGCGTCGCTGGCTGTGGTGTGCGCGTTGCAGGGCAAGGTGTCGAGAAACAGATCGGCATACCGGTGGCGTCCGAGATGTTCGGCCGATGGAACGAGCGGCGCAAAGATCAGGCGGCCGGGATCGACACCGCGTTTTTCGGCTTCCGAACGCAGGTTGCCTTTGACCAGCTGGTTCGCCTCGAGCAGCCATAGAACGCTGTCCGGGATCGACCGGAGCAAACGCATCCAGATATCGAAGAATGCCGGCGAGATCTTGTAACTGTTGTTGAAGTTGCAAAACACCAGCCCATCGGCTGGCAGTCCGTGGTCCTGTCGCGACATGCGGGCCTCGGCCACCTCGCGCCTTCTGTCGTTTACTTGATAGCTGGCCGGAAGCTGAACCAGCCTCTCCGCAAAGAAAGGCTGTTGGCTGGCTGGGACGACGAACGGGTCGACGATGATGTAGTCGATGAAATCCGCCCCCATGGTGGCGGGATAGCCGAGATAATTCACCTGCACCGGCGCCGGGCGATAGGCCGCTATGGCCGGCCGGGCGCGGTGGGTATAGCCCTTGAGATCAACCAGGATCTCGACGTTGTCGGCATGAATTTGTCGTGCTGCCTCGCGGTGCGACAGGGGGCCAATGTCGATAAAGCGGTCGAACGCGGAGCAAAGCCGCGCGCGCATCGGGCTATCGTCATCAGGACCGTAGGAATATGCCAACACCTCGAAGCGATCGCGATCGTGGCGCTCGAACAATTCGGCCATCAGCTGCGCCGTGGCGTGTTGATGAAAATCTCCGGACAAATAGCCGAGACGAATGCGTTCTTTCTCAACGGAGGGCTTGTGATCAAAGACGGTATGCCGCGGCGGCGTGATCGACCTGATCCATTGCTGGGCGCAGAGCAGTTGATCGGACGCGGACGCAGGCGTCGAAAGCAGGCAAAAGGGCGGAACGCGAACTCCTCGCCGCGCCATGCCGACAAGCTTTTCCTGATCCGCTTCGTAGTCGCTCCATTCGCATGCCTGCGCGCGATGATAAACGAGTTGGCAGAATGCGTCCGCGAAATCAGGCCGAAGACGCAATGCCTCCCGATAGGCCGTCCTCGCTGCTGAGAGATCGCCGAGTTCTCGCCGGGCGTTTCCCAGATTGTAAAATGCCCCGGGAAAATCGGACTTGCGTGTCAGCGCCTGTTCAAACGCTATCAGCGCTTCGTCAGCACGCCCTTCCGCCAGCAACGCCGTTCCCATATTGTTGCAGGCATCGGCGTGAGCCGGCATCTGTTCCAGAAGCCGGCGGTAAAGATTGATCGCCTCACCAGCGCGTCCGAGTTCCACAAGCACAATGCCGGCGTTGTTGATCGCATCAGTGTAATCCTTCCGAAGCTCAATGGCATGCGCATATGCCGCCAACGCCTCTTCCAATTTGACCTGCTGCTGCAAGACAGTCGCGCGATTGTAGAACGCCTCCGCGTAGTCCGCTTTCAGCTTGATCGCATTTTCAAAGGCCGCCAGCGCGTCGTCGAGAAGACCCTGGTCCTTCAAGACCGTTCCCAGATTATTGTGGACGACCGCAACGCCCGGATTGAGCGAAATAACCCGTCGATACGCAGCCTCGGCGGCATCCAGTTCAAGCTTCTGGTGCAGGACAATGCCGAAATTAAATTGGGCCTCCGCGTAGGCTGGGCTCAGCGTGAGCGCCTCGCCATACGCTGTTGCCGCCTGGTCGAACTTGCCTTGCATCTGAAGCAGCACACCGACATTGTTGTGGGCTTCGGCATAATCACGTTTCAGCGCGATGGCGGCGCGATAGGATCCCATGGCCTCTTCGAGATGGCCTTGCTGCTTGAGGGCATTGCCGAGAGCCAGAAAAGCTTCGGCATAATTCGGCTTGAGTTTTAAGGCCTGCCGGTGAGCGACAATGGCATCCGCCAACCTGGCCTGCTGCTGCAACACTGACCCAAGATTGTTGTAACCCGCCGGATCATCCGGCCGCAGTCTAATCTCCTGACGAAACAGCCGTTCGGCACCTGCGAGATCGCCCTGCTGGGCCGCAATGATGGCAAGGTTGCCATAGGCGGCCGCGTTGGTGGGATCCATGCTCAGGACCGAAGCATAAAGCCGCTTCGCGTCTCCGATCGAGCCCCTGCGGTGCGCCGCCAGGGCCTCTTCCAACAGCTGTTCCGGCGTCGAATGTCCCACAGCGTCGTTCATCCCAGAGTGAAAATCCGCGAGCATTCAGTCGCGCTGCCGATAGTTCGTGTATTGGATATCGAAACTCGTTGCTCCGTAAAGCTTCACATAGATAATTGGACCGGCGAGCTTAACTTCGTCAATCGAGCGTGGCCCCTTGAACAAGGTCCCCTCTTTCTCATGGCCGGCGGGATAGATGACGGCCTGACCCGTCGACGGCGTCAGCGTTACAATCATGGTCACCGCCGTTGCCGATTCAGGAATGTATTTCGACACATCGACCTTGATCGGCACTGGCTCGACTGGCTCGTCGGGCGGGACTTCGGCCTGCGCCATTTGCACAAAGGCTGGCGGCGGTTGCATATCCATTGTTTTGCTTCCCTGTAGCACTTGCAAGTCTACCAAGTTCTAACTTGGCGAGGTGCCGGTAAAATCAAATTTTCAGGGCATTTTATAGCCGCCATTCGACAACCGATGGCGATTGGAATTTTGGCCTGCAATCGAAACAAATCGTTTAAAGACGAGAAAGAGGGGGACTCGTCATCGAGTCCCCCTTCATCGAATATTCGTTAGCCACTCAGAAGTTGAAGGTCATCCCTGTGGTCGCAGCTTTGATTGTCGCGCCGCCGATCGTGTCGTTGGCAGCATCGCGAGAGCAGACCTGGTAGCCATGGCCGCTCGCACCAAGACAGTAGTGCGCGCCCGGGCCTTGTTTGAGCACGGAGCCGACAACGTACCAGCTGGCCCAGTCATTGAAGTAGTAACGGGCTCCGACCGCATACTGGCTGGCGTCATTGCTGAATGCGTTCGCCTGGTAAAAGCCGTCTCCTACGATAGGTCCAGGAACCCCTGCAACCGCTCCACCGCAGTTACCGGCATTGCCGGCATTCGCGTTATTTTGGCTCAAGCACACCGGGTTGCCCGGGCTCTTGAAGGCGTGGGCATAAGACGCGCTCAGGGCCCACTGCTTCCCGATGAACTGCGTAGCACTTGCGAACACGGCATCGCGTGAACGCTCGTTGAAGGGCTGTTCGGCCGCGGTTACCTCACGGCGTATCCACTCATAGAAGGCGTTGAGTTGAACGTCGCCGAGGCCATCATTGAAGCGATAGCCACCGCCAACCTTCGCGGCCCATTCGTTATGAACGCCGGTCATGACGACGGAACCGTCCGCCAGCACGATGGGGCCTGGAGCAAAACCGTTCACATCAGTCTGGGTATTGTCGTCGCCGCGACGATTGACCTGCTCATGAAGCTCGAAAGCGGCGATCGCGTTAAAAGGACCGTTCTTGTAGGTCAACGCAGCGCTATAAGCATTGCCGAAGGAACCATCGGTGCAACCATGACCGCCGAGATTGCCGCCAACCGAACCGCCGGTGCCGGGGAAGTTACTGCCGCTGCCGCGGGTCGACGCGCCGTTGCACTGGAATTGGTCGCCGTATGAATAGTCGCTGTTATCCCTGGCGTAGTTCTGACCTGGCGAAGCCAGCGCGCTGAACTGGAAGCCATTGAAGATCGGCGACTCATACCAGATCGCGTGATTCATGCGCCAATCAAACTCGGCCCGGTTGTCGCCGCCGGTATTGCCCATGATCGAATTATAATCTCCGAGCGTTCGCGAGAACGGATCCATCGCGGCTGTGCTTTTCTTGTAAGGCGTATCGCTCTTGCCGGCTTTGATGGCGCCCCACGGCCCCTCCATCCCTAAAAAGCTGTCGCGCGTCCCAAATGCTGCGCGCTCGGTTGGGGCTGCCGCTATATCGACTTGAGATTCCAATTGGGCCACCGCCGCCATACCGTCCCAGCCATATGGCGCGAGGTTATGCCTGACACGAACACCGAAACTGGAAATATTGCTCGCGACTCCGAGCTTCGTTCCCTGATCGAAAACGGACGGATTGAAGATGTCCCCGGATACATCGATCGATCCGTAAAGCGTAACCGTAGTGTTATCGATCAACGGTCCCAAAGGACCCGCTTTTACCGGAATGCCGCCAATTGTCGGGCCATGCGGCGGAGCTGGCGAAGTCGCGACGGCGGCGTGCAGAACCGGATTGCCTTTGAATCTGCTTGGATCAGTAGCGACCGGTGCCGGTGTAGCAACTACCGACTTTGCCGCAGACATGTTCCGGACTTTCTGTCGCAGTTCGGCGTTCTCTTTTTCGATCTTGTCGAGTCGCGCCATCACATCGTCGAGGGTTGCAGCTTTCGACGCACCACCGAACGACATCAGGCAAAGAGCAGCACAAGCCGTGCCTGATAAAAGCTTATTCCTCATGATGTTTCCCCGTTTTGCCAAGTTATCCCGACAGCACGCCAGGATTCCCCTAAACGGAGCGATGCTAGGGTATACCAGATGCCAAATACATCGGTTGCCAAAAGCGGTGGACGCAATAATGAAAGCTGTGGCATTATAGGTACAATTGTAGCGTGCGGTGCGGCAAAATGTCTCAACGTCTTCCGATCTGGACCTCTCCGGAAAATCTATCTGTCTAATTTCATTGAAGTTTATAGCAATCAAAAAATGTCAGGAAGACTGATAAGTTATGGTTGCATCGCAACTTACAAGAGCGGCGTTTGCATACAAAACGCCAAACCTGAGCGAGACCAAGCGGCTCGGTCAACGTACCTCGGTCCGCAATTGCATCTTTTTCCCGAACCGCCTCTTGAACGCTTAGGCTGGAACGCAACACCGCTACCACGCAAGAGATGCGCCGAAAGTCTCGCAACTGCATGATGCCCTTTGCGAAAATCCCGCGCTGCGGGGATCACCGTCGCATCGGATCACTCACCCTCGCCCAACCATGGCTGCTTGCGGCTCGACAGGCGCGCCGCCATTTCGGTCTGAAATTGCGGTGGCCCATAGGCAATCCATTCGTCGTGCATTTGAAAAATCAATGGGCGATGGCTCTTTCGGCAAAAGTCTTTCAGCCAGTTGATCGCTTTGTCTTTCGGCCGCGCGCCGACGGCCACCGCAACGTGGACTGGAATTCCGCGCCATTGAAAGTTGGCCGGAAGTAAAATCAAATTCGCCTTGTCTGGCCGCATCCATTCCGGAAGAGGACTTTTGTCGGCAAGCCACCCGCAGACGAATTGCTGGCATGGATCCACAGGGCGGTCTTCATAAATGCTGCACTTGTGCGCAACACTGAATGGACAAGGGTTGCCCGGAAAAACGTCGCGGCCGCGGACATTGATCTTCAGCCAGCCGTCACAACAGGCCGTGCATTCCGAACATGTCCTGGCGACATTCGACTGATTAGTCGGCATCGAAAGTACGTCCCAACGCGTCGGTCGGACCTTGAGCAGCGCCCTCGATCCATCATTCATGGACCTAGCAATGAAGCTTCTGAGCCGGCAAGCTAGGTAAGATTCAGCTCAACGGCAAATCTGATCAGATCGGAATGACTGTTAGCGCCCAGCTTTTGTTTCAGGCGCGACGTACCGTTCGCCACTGTTTTGTAGGATATGTCGAGGGCGTCAGCCACTTCCCCGATGCGCCTGCCTCGCGAAAGCAGTCGCAGAATTTCAAGCTCTCTCGATGAAAGTTGCGAAGCCGGATTGGCGCGGACCGACGCTGTTGAGAACGTCACGGCGTGCGCCAGATGAGGCGCTACGAAATTCTGTCCATTCGCAACACTCCTGACGGCAGACAGCAAATGCTGCGGGTCGTCGCCTTTCGAGACGTACCCGTTCGCTCCAAGCTCGATGGCCCGAACGACGAAGGCGGGCTCATCGTTCATGCTGAATATGATGACCTTCGCTGCCGGGTCCTCGTCCCGTATCCGTCGCAACAATTCGAAGCCTGACAGACCGGGCAGATTAATATCGATTATGGATATATCAGGTCGTATTTCGAGGTATGCTTGATGACCAGACTTTTCGTCTGAAGCTTCAGACAACCTGATGCGGGGATCGCTGGCGAACAAAGAACGGCACCCCGAGATCAAGAGGGGATGATCGTCTACAATGAGTACATCCAGAGGCTTTGAAGTCGCCGTTATCATCGTTCATTCCGAATCCGGTCATCTTCAAACATAGTCGCATTTGTCAGCTTGGGTAGATATCGACCTCCGCATCGGACTAAAATTACATGTGGACCAACTATTCGCTCGTCGTGCGGTTATGGCTCTTGTTGTGCGCCATGATTCTTGTGGCCCTGATGGCCAGTATGGTCCTGCTGGTGATTTATTCCCGGGCCCAATTGCCGGTGGAACACGAACCAGGCTCCCGCGTCGCCGGTCAGGTGGCGAAGGCGTTCAACCAGGCGCTTGCGAATACGACCGACCCGGATGGGGTCTTGCGCGGGTTCGATCTGGGCCTCGACAACAACGCGGGCACGGTCACTTTTGAAACCACGGCAGACGAGGCGGCGGGCGTTGCCACGGACAACTCGTCAGCGTCGAACGTTGATGGTGTTCCCGCATGGTTTGTCCGGTTGCTGATCGCGTCGAATATATCGGACAGGTTTCCAATCTATGTAGCGGGTCACCGCGCCGGCGATCTCGTTTTCAAAGCCAACTTGTCGGCCGACCTTTCAGAGAGATGGCTGACCTTCATCGGCATCCTCACCTCAGCAGTCATACTCGCGATCATCAGTTCATTTATTTCCTATTTTACAGTTGGTGCAACGCTGAGGCCCCTGCGCGGAATCGAAACCGGGTTAACACAATTGCGTGCGGGTGACTATGATGTTCATCTGCCTTGCGAAGGCCCTCCGGAAATCCGAAAGAGTTGCCGGGAATTGAACGACCTCGCCTCAACCTTGTCGCAGCTTAGCTCGGAGAATACCAGGCTGCTTCGACGGCTGGTAATCCTTGAAGAGCAGGAAAGACGGGATCTTTCGCGCGAGCTTCATGATGAGCTCGGTCCCTTGCTGTTTGCGATTCGGGCCAACAGCGACGCGCTGTTGGAAGGATTCGAATATTCCAAGAAAGATAACTCTCCTGCTGCCAAGCTCCAGCAGGCTGTCGCGGCGCTCCAGCACACCAATCGCCGGATTCTGGATCGCCTGCGTCCAATGCACATACGAGAATTGGGATTGGAGAGGAGCGTGACAGACCTCGTCAAAGATGCAGAGACCAGGGCTCCTGACACCCGTTTCGAGCTTCAGTTCGATATTGGGCTCCTGACACCGGACGACGTCGTTGCTAATACGATCTATCGATCCATTCAGGAATCCCTGACCAATATCCTCAAACACGCACACGCCATCAGCGTTCGGATTAGTGTGGGTTTCCAACAGTCCAAAATCGTCATGTCGGTTATTGATGATGGCATCGGCTTTCCCGATAGCACTGCGCTCGGTCGAGGCTTAACGGGAATGCGCGAACGCGTCCGGGCCTTGGGCGGAACATTCACCTTTGAAAGAATTGGAGGTGAGACCGTGGTGAGTTGTCATATCCCTGTGAACCAGACCGCCGAGCACCTCGATCAGTCTTGATTGGCAAAGCCGACCTTGACCCGCCGTCAGTGCCTTGGTTGAAGCATCGGCGCTCTTAACCAGGTAACGCAGACGAAAGCCGCCCAGGCACCCTCTCCAGGAAGCCGAGTTGGGAAGAAATCCCGGTTTCCCCTTCACCTGAAAACGACGCCGGTGCACAAGAAACACCGGTCGATCACATTGAGACGACCAAAGAGCTGATTACCGAAGGTCACGATAAAGGTGGCTTCGTGGCTGCTGCGCGAGGCAAATGGGTTCGGATACCATGTTCCGCGTATCGCGCAATCGCCCTCGCAATAGTAAGCAAACGTAGAATTCCCACCTGACGTTGTCAGTAATGTTCCCAATAGCAAAAGACTGTATCTCACCTCAGCCTCCATCTCCGAGCCTCAAGTCTAGGTTCAACGACGGTCACCGCGCAATGTCCGAATTGGGTCGGCGGTCTCAACCGGTCGACGCAACACTTTATCTTGAAGGAGAGATGGAGTGTAGTTTGATGGGTCACAGATTTCATAGAGGGTTTACTGCGGCAGAGAAAACGGAGTTATGGGATCGCTGGAAGCGCG
>Ga0208990_1000376_pt1 | contig 10617 bp, 12 predicted proteins | sample MedBloCARef_M3_FD_187854 | JGI IMG/M metagenome (GOLD analysis project Ga0208990, IMG submission 187854) | Forest soil microbial communities from El Dorado National Forest, California, USA - Mediterranean Blodgett CA Ref_M3 (SPAdes) (version 2) | ecosystem: Environmental > Terrestrial > Soil >...
GATCTCGTTGGCATACCGCCCGCCCCGCGCGGCATGCCGCAGATTGAGGTCACTTTCGACATCGACGCCAACGGCATCGTCAACGTCTCGGCCAAGGACAAAGGGACCGGCAAGCAGCAGCAGATCCGCATCCAGGCGTCGGGCGGCCTTTCCGAGGCCGACATCCAGAAGATGGTGAAGGAGGCCGAGGCCCATGCCGAGGAGGACAAGAAGCGCCGCGCCCTCGTCGAAGCCCGAAATCAGGCGGAAAGCCTCAGCCATGCGACGGAGAAGTCGCTGGCCGAGCACGGCGACAAGCTCGCGGCGACCGACAAGGCCCTCATCGAGACAGCGCTGGCCGATCTCAAATCGGCGAGCGCCGGCGACGATGCCGGACAGATCGAGGCGAAGAGCCGCGCCTTGAGCCAGGCTTCCACCAAGCTGGGAGAAGCCGTCCATAAAGCCACCCAGGCCCAGGCGGGCGGCGCCGGCGACCAGGCGGCGACAACGAAAGGCGACGACAAGGTCGTCGATGCCGAATTCGAGGAAGTCAACGAACAGAAGCGCTCCCAAGGGTAGGGCGGGTTCGACGTGCAGCCGGAGGGCGATCCATGTCCGAGAAAGACGCCCAGACCCATCCTGCCAACGCCAAGCATGACAGCGCCGCGGTAACGTCGCCTCCGGAGGGGGAGCCAATCGTTGCGGATCTCACAGCGGAGTTGGCGGCGACCAAGGATCGCCTGCTGCGATCACTCGCCGAGCAGGAAAACATTCGCGCCCAGGCCCGACGGGAGCGGGATGAAGCCGTTCGATACGCGGCGGCGGGTTTTGCCGGCGACCTGCTGTCGTCGATCGACAATCTGGAGCGCGCGATCGCCAGCGTGCCGGAGGAACAGCGTTCGGAGCCCGCGGTCGCCGGACTCCTGACAGGGGTCGAAGCGACGCGGCGCGCCCTTCTCGACGCCTTCGCCAGGCATGGTCTCAAGCGCTTCGAGCCGATCGGCGAGCCATTCGACCCGCATCGCCACGAAGCGAGCTTCGAAGCAGTCGATGCGCGATATCCGCCGGGAACCGTGACGAGCGTCATTCAGCCCGGTTACATGTATCGTGATCGCCTCGTACGACCGGCGCTGGTCGGCATCAGCAAGACATCCGATGCGCCTGACGGGACGCCGCCCTCGAAGATCGCCGTGCCGTAATCCCTCTCAATCGGCCGCTTCGTCGGCCCGGTCGCGATCCCGGATGAGCCAATAGACGCCACCGAGAGCCAGGATCGCGGCCGCGAGCGACAGGATGTGCCAGGCATCGGTCTCGGCCAGGTCGAGGATAAGGACCTTTCGGCAGACGGCCAGAAGCGCGATCACCACCACCGCCTGGATCTGGACGACCCTGTCCTTGCGCTCCGCGACGACCAGGAGCGATTTCTTGAACTCGAGTGCAATGATCACGGTGAAGATCATGCCGAACACGGCCTGGAAGGCCGAATAGTCCGATGGATCGAAGCTGCCGGATAAGACGAGGGCGAACAGAATTTTCAGGCTGAGATTCCACACGGCGACGATGACGACGATCGCGATAAGCGCCGTCAAGATCAGGATCACGACATGCTCGAAGCGCTGGTAGAGCGAAAGAAGCTTGAACTCCGCCCTGGCCGCCTTCAACTCGTCCTTGATCGACATCGATGCTCCCTCCACTGGCTGGGCTCAGCCATTCGGCAAAACTCCGCCGTATCGAGCATCAATGCCACATCTTTCGTCGCAGGTTGCGGGAGCGTCCCGCTGGCCATCGCGTCTGTTCTCCGTATCCGATGAGCTCTGGGGAGCTGATCGTCGGCGCTGATCGTCGCGACGATAATCGGCAGGCGCGCGCGATGAATTGACGGTCGTCAACGATGGCGGCGCCCGAACCGGGCATTCTTGTCCACGAACGCCATGGTCTCGGACAAAGGAGAGAAGACATGCTCAACGAGATGATGCCCGAAGGGATGCCGCCCGCCGGTCGGCGTTTCGATCCTCTTCGCCAGATGCAGAGGGCGCAGGCCGACCTGAACCGGCTGTTCGGAGGCCTGCGTTTCTCTCCCGCAACCGAATTCCCGTCGCTCAATCTCTGGACGAGCCCCGATGGAGCCATCATCGCAGTGGAAGTCCCCGGCGTTGCGTCCGAGGATCTCGACATCACGATCCAGCGCGACACTGTCACCGTGCGCGGCAACCGACCTCCAGAGCCGGTCGATGACCGTACCGTCGTACAACGGCAAGAACGGCCGCACGGTCCCTTCGCACGCACCATTGTCCTTCCCTTCCGGGTCGACGCCGACAAGGCGTCCGCCAGGTTCGAGCGCGGCGTCGTGACCCTGACCCTGCCACGCCCCGAAGACGACAAGCCCCACCAGATCAAGGTGACGCGGTCCTGATGTCCGGCAACCGAATGGGAGTTCGCGATGAACCAGATCACATCAAACGGGCCTTCAGCCGCGACCGAGCTGACGAGCACGGCGCCGATCTTCACGCCGCCAGCCGACATCCTCGAAAAGGGCGACACGATCGTCATGCTTATGGACGTTCCAGGCGCCGATCCCGCGAGCCTCGATGTCACGCTCGACAAGCGTATCCTGACGATTACGGCTCGCGTGACGTCGGATGCGCCGCAGGGCTATGCGGCCGCTCACATCGAGTTCCGCGACGGCACCTATGAGCGCCGCTTCGTCTTTTCCGAACAGATGGACGGTGAGCACATCGACGCCACCCTGAAGGACGGCGTGCTCCGCCTGACCGTCCCCAAGGCGGCTGATACCGCCGCCAAGAAGATCAGCGTCAAGGCGGAATAAATAAGGAGGACGACATGCGAGTGACCGATCTCATCCCCTGGAAGTCTGCGCGGGGGTCCGAGCCCGCCGTGCGCGGCGAGCGTGACGCCGTTGCAGCCCTGCAGAACGACGTCAACCGTGCCTTCGCTGATTTCCTCCGATTATCTAACGTGCCCTTCTCCCCCTTCCCAGGCTGGTCCGGTTCGTTTTTGGACAACTCAGGCGTCCAGGTCGACGTCGCCGAAACCAACAAGGAGGTGAAGGTCTCGGCGGAATTGCCAGGAGTGGACGAGGCGGACATCGACGTCCGAGTGAGCGACGGCATGCTGGTCATCAGCGGTGAGAAAAAGGCCGATCGTGAAGTCGATGAGAATGGCTATATTCTGCATGAGCGAAGCTTCGGTCGCGTCGAGCGTATTGTGCCCCTGCCGGACGGCATCGACGCGAACGCCGCTCAGGCGAACTTCAAGAGCGGCGTCCTGAACGTGACGATCCCGAAGACGGCGGAGGCACAGAGCGGCGCAAAGCGCATCCCGGTGCGATCCAACTGAGGGGCTGGGCGGACGACCCGCCTGGGCTCGGCTACCCCGACAATCCTCCCCCAACTGAATGCGGCGCTGTCCCGATGGCGCCGCATTATTTTTCCAGCTATCACGGGCGCTCTCGCGAACAAGGGATGGCCATCGATGAGCGTGTTGCCACGCGTGACGGAACTGACCAGAGAACGAATTTCGCGGGAATTCGACGACCTCGGACCGGATGCCTGCATGGCCGAGATCAAGGCGGATCTGCGCCAGCACAATCCCGAATTGCTCGACATGGCTTCTCGATGGGCCGCTGGCGGCGGCGAAACGAGCAGCCTCATGACAGCGTTCAGCATGTTCTACAGGCTGCTAGCCTCAGAAGCGCGTGGTCAGCTGGACTCCAGCAACCTTTACCCGCTGCCTCGCGTCTCCGTCGAAGTCCGCGACGCCATCGTCGAGCGCATCGACCGAACCGACAGCGAGTCTTTCACGCACGAGGCGATCGACAATCTCGAAACCCGCAATCCCGAACTCCTGCAGATGGCTCACGGATATGCGTCGCGGCGACCGGACTACGGCCGGACGATGCAGGGGTTCGCCCTCCTCCATGAAGCCTTGCTGATCCAGTCCCGACGCGATCGGGCCAGCCGACATTGAGCTGGCTGTTTCATCAGGTCAGGTTCGCCTTCGAATCTGACGACCGTCAAGGCAGGCAGGACATCGGCTGCCCTAGTCTTTCTCCCGCTGCCCCAGCCGCGCTTCGCGTCGTCAGGCGCAGTTGAAACCGCCCCAACACGGGAGAAACAGATGAAGACGGATAGTGACATCAAGCGCAACGTCGAAGCAGAACTGAGATGGGACCCCGACATCGATCCGACGGACATCGCTGTTGCCGTAAAGAGCGGCGTCGTGACTTTGACGGGCTTCGTGCGCAGCTACTCTCAAAAGTATGAGGCCGAGGCGGATGTGAAGCGCGTCGCCGGCGTCGTCGGCATCGCCAACGATATCGCAGTCCGCCTTCCATCGGGAACCGAGCGGCCGGATCCGGAAATCGTCCGCGATGCGGTAGCCGCCCTCAAGGCGGAACTCCCGTATTCCTCCGAGAACATAAAGGTGGTCGCCAAGAACGGCTGGCTGTCGCTCGAAGGAAGCGCCGAGTGGAACTACCAGCGCACCCGCGCCGAGAACGCGGTGCTGCGGGTCAAAGGCGTCAAGGGCGTCAGCAACCTGATTGTCCTCAAGCCGCGCGTGGCTGCCTCCGAGATCAGGAGCAAGATCGAGGATGCCTTTCGCCGCAACGCGGAGCTCGACGCCAACCGCATCACCGTCGAAGCCAACGGCAGCGAGGTGATCCTGAAGGGCACGGTCCGGTCGTGGGCCGAGCGGCAGGAAGCCGAACGCGCCGCCTGGCGCGCGCCCGGAGTCACCAAAGTCGAAAATCGCATCACTATCAGCGTGTGATGCGCGATCATGGTTTTCCGGACCGCGAGCCTCTGGCTCGCTCATGAGCGATTCGGGCGAAGTAACCTCCGCGCTGAGACGCTCGCGGTCCAAATGAACATGAAGACCCCCCTCTAGCGCCTCGAAGCAGCCAGTAGCGGCCGCCTGAGGCCAACGAACGCCATGACCGAGCACTTGCTGGCCCAAAGCCTGTTGCTGATCCTGGCCTCCGCCCTCGCCGTCGGCTTCTTCGCCGCGTCACGAATGCCGGCCGCCATGGGCTATCTCCTGGCGGGCCTTTCGATCGGGCCCTATGGCCTGAACCTCGTGGCGCCCGGCGACGATACAAGGTTCCTCGCGGAGCTCGGCCTCATCTTCCTGATGTTCATGGTCGGGCTGGAGTTCTCGCTGGCTACGTTGCTCGCTGCCCGCACCGACGTCCTGCTGGCGGGTAGCCTGCAGGTGGCAGCGACGCTGGCAACGATCGCCGCCGCGCTGTGGTGGCTCGGGCTTGATCTCCGACTTGCCATCCTGCTGGGGGGTGCCGCGGCGATGTCGTCGACCGCCGTCGCCATGAAGCAACTCGCCGAACAGGGCGAGATCTCCAGTCAGCACGGCCGTTTCGCCATCGGCATCCTGTTGTTCCAGGATATCGCGACGATCCCCCTTCTCGTCGCCGTGGACAGCTGGTCAAGGCAGTCATCGGTCGACCCCTTCGACCTCGTGCGGCGTCTCGGGCTGGCAGCAATCGCGCTCGCGGCCGTCGCCATCATTGCCCGACCGCTTGTCCGCACGGTGCTTGCCGGCGCGGCCCGTTCCCATTCGAGCGACCTGTTCCTCCTGACGGCCCTTCTCGTAGCGCTGGGCGCCGCCTATTTCGCCGATCTCGCGGGCCTCGCCTTGCCGATCGGCGCGTTCATCGCCGGCATGGTGATCGGCGGCAGCGACTTCCGGCATCGCGTCGAAGACGATTTGCGCCCGTTCCGCGACATCCTCGTCGGCCTGTTCTTCGTCACCGTGGGCATGGCGATCGACCTGCGACTGATCGTCGTTTCTCCCGGCACGATCCTCGCCTGGTGCATGGTTCTTCTCTTCGGCAAGGGCCTTGTCACCTTCGTCGTCGGGCTCGTGCTGCGCCGGCCCGCCACCATCGCGCTCCGCGTCGCCGTCATCCTTGCCCATGGCGGTGAATTCGGCTTGCTGCTGGTGACCTTGGCCATGAACAGCGGCCTGCTGCCGTTCGCGATCGGTCAGCCGTTCCTCATTGCCCTTGCGCTCACCATGGGGCTAGCGCCCCTCCTGATTCAGCACGGCGGGCTCGTCGAGCATCTTGTCGGACATGCGAGCGCGCGCACGGCCGCAACCGAGGCCGCGATCCGCACGGCGGGCGCTTCACTGGACCGCCCCGTCCTGTTGTGCGGATGCGGAAGGGTCGGACGTCTTGTCGCGACCGCGCTGGACGCGGCGAAAATACCGTACATCGCCATCGAGTCTGACCTCGCCCGTTTCAAGGAGGCACAAAGACAGGGCCACACGATTGTGCACGGCGATGCCACGCATCGCCGGATCCTGGCCACCGCCGGCCTCGCAAAGGCCAGGCTGGTCGTCGTCACTTTCGACCGCCACGCCGCCGTCGAGCGGATCCTGAAGTTCGCGCGCGAGGGGGAGGCAGCCATTCCTTGCGTGGTCAGCACCGCCGACGATCGGGACATCACGTCTCTCGTCGCGGCCGGGGCGACCGTCGTTTTCCCCGAAAATCTCGCGGCCGGTCTCGCGCTCGCCGATCAATCGCTTCTGCTCTGTGGACTCACCCGACAGGAGGCGGGACAGATCATCACCACCCTTCGCGCCGAGCTCAATCCGGAGCTGCGGGACCGAGTCGGCATCTGACGTCGGGCACCTAAATCCCACAGATCGCGCCAATGTTGACGATCGTCAACGCTTCCGTTTCGACCCGCCAATACAGTGACGCACATGCCGCCCGTAAAGGCGCGTATGAACTGACGAGGTATTACTATGGCCTGGTTCCAGTCCCTCAGCCCTGAACTCGCGAGCGCAAAAAATGCGGTGCTCGCGGACAATTGGTGGGTCGTCGCCCTGCGCGGCGTCCTGGCGATCCTGTTCGGCATCGTAGCCTTCGCCGCACCCGCGGCGACGATGCTCGCGCTCGTCCTCTTCTTCGCCGCCTATTGCCTCGTCGACGGCATCCTGGGCGTCGTGTTGGCCGTGCGCGGCGCGCGCAAGGGCGAACGCTGGGGATGGCTTCTGCTCAACGGCTTGCTCGGGATCGCGATAGGCGTCATGGCGGCGCTGTGGCCCGGCATCACGGTGCTCGCCTTCGTCTTCATGATCGCGGCTTGGGCGCTGCTATCCGGCGGCCTGATGCTCGGCGCCGCCATCGGCCTCAAAGTCAGCCACGGACGCTGGCTGCTCGTGCTCGGTGGGATCGTGTCGCTGCTCTATGGTCTGCTTCTGTTCGCCAGCCCGCTGATCGGCGCCCTGGTGCTCACCTGGTGGGTGGGGGCGCAGGCGCTGGTCTTCGGCGTGATCCTGATCGTCCTCTCCTTCCGGCTGCGCGAACATCGGGGCGAGCATGCCCCTACCGCCATGGCAGCTCCCGGCTGAATCACGGAGACCGTCATGACCGACATCCTCACCAAGGGAACACACGCTCCGGGCTTCACCCTGCACGTCACGCCGGATCAGACCTTGTCGCTCGACGAGCTCGCCGGCAGGCGCGTGATCCTGGCCTTCTACCCGGCCGACTGGAGCCCGGTCTGCGGCGACCAGATGAGCCTCTACAACCATGTCCTGCCCGAGTTCCGCAGGCACGGCGCGGAGCTTCTCGGCATCTCGGTCGACGGCGCCTGGTGTCACCAGGCGTTCGCGCGCGATCGCAAGCTGCATTTCGCGCTGCTGGCGGATTTCGAGCCGAAGGGCGCGGTCGCCAGATCTTATGGCGTCTATCGGACTGCCGAGGGTGTAGCCGAGCGCGCGCTGTTCTTGATCGACGAAAAAGGGATGATCGCGTGGAGCTACTGCTCGCCGATCGCGGTCAATCCGGGCGCGGACGGCATCCTGGACGCGCTCGAGGCGCTGCCTTCACTGGAGAAAAAAGATGGCGAAGCTCAGGGTTCCCGTAACGCCGCTTGACCACATCCTGGGAGACGACAGCGCACCCGTGACGGTCGTCGAGTATGGCGACTACGAGTGTCCGCATTGCGCGGCAGCACAGCCTATCGTTGCGGATATCCTGCTACGTCTGGACGACCGGCTTCGCTTCGTCTATCGGCATTTCCCGATGGTCGAGGTCCATCCCGTCGCCGGTCCGGCAGCGGAGGCGGCGGAATTCGCTGGCAGTCGTGGCCTCTTCTGGCAGATGCATCAGTCGATCTTCGCCAACCAACCCCGATTGAGCGTGCCGCTTCTCATCGCGCTCGCTGCGAACCTGAAACTGTCACCGGTCGACCTGCGCGACGCGCTCGCATCGGGTGCCTTCGCGGAAAAGGTCCGGGGCGATTTCATCAGCGGCGTGCGAAGCGGCGTCAACGGGACGCCGTCCTTCTTCGTGAACGGCATACGGCACGACAGCCCCTATGGCGTCGCCACCCTTGCGTCAGCGATCGATCAGGCGATCCTTGCCGTCGCCGCGTGACCGACACTCTTCTCGGAAAAGCTTCCTTGGGCGACGTCAAGTGTCGCCACGTTCAACCAGAGAGGAGAAAGGCATGATCAAGTTAGCGACCTATGCGGCTTTCATTGTCGCACTCATGGCTTCCGGTACAGCTCCCGCATCGGCACAGGTTCCCGGCAATCAGCCGATCGTCGGTATTTCGTTGGAGAGCTCGACGCCTGTCGTCGCCAAAGTGGCTGGAGTTGACCCGAGTGGCGGCACGGTAACGTTGATGCTCGCGGACGGCACCACCGAGACCAGAAAAGTCAGCAGCTTGGTGAATCTAAGCCAACTGAAGGTCGGCGACGTGGTGAACGCAACGTACAAGGAGCGTCTGACCTTCATTGCCTCCGAGCCGAATGCCAAGACGCCGCCCGGCTACGAGGCCGTGGCAGCGGTGGCCGTGGAGCATCCGCGATGGACGATAGGCGCGGCGGCGGCTCGGGATGTGCGCAATTTCTACGTCGTTGCAGCCAACCCAGCCGCCAAGACAATCTCGATGGTCGATCCGAACGGTGGCGAAGTTCACACATTCAGCGTGACCGATGCGGTCGCGCAGGCTCAGCTGCCACGCATCAAGCCGGGCTACAAATTGACGGTTATCGATTTGCAAGCCGTGATCGGCGCCATTGAAAAGAAAGTATAGCGGCGAACATGGAAACTCGAACCCGCGTCAGCAAAAGCTGACGGGTGTCAAGGCGTACCGAGCCCGCCCAGGACAACATCGCGGCTGCGTCGCAATACCGATGCTCAATCCGAACGAGGTCCCCATGTCCCCCACCAAACAATCCTCGCCTTCCTTGAGCCGCCGCGAGGCTGCTATCGGTGTCCTGTCCGCTGCAACTGTGGGTGCCGTCGTCTCTGTCGGTGTCGCCCATGCACAAGCCGTTCAACTCGTTGCCGTCGACGTGATGGCCGTTGGACAGGGCTATCAGATCTCCAAGCTCATCGGCACGAGCGTGCAAAACGACAAGGCCGAGAAAATCGGCACTGTCGACGATTTTATCGTGACCAAGGAGCGAAGCCTCATCGCCGTCCTGCAGGTTGGCGGCTTCCTCGGCCTCGGCGGGCATCTGATCGCCGTCCCGTACGACAGCCTCAATATCAGCGATGACGGGCAAAAGATTACACTTGCCGGCGGCTCCAAAGATGCACTCCAGAAGCTGCCGGAGTTCAAGTTCAAGAAATAGTCCCGTCGTTGGCGTCGACGGGTGCCTTGACCATTGATCGCGGCCGGAGGCACGGGCTTTTGAGTCAGCCACCGCCGACCTTCAGTCGCGGATAACGCGGATAACTTGGCGGAGGCTCCGGTCGCTGCCGGCCTGCGACGCGCCCGTCGATCCGGCGGGCAGTCAGCGGCGGAGCTTGCGGGTCCAGGAGGGCCGGGAGGAGGCTCCGGCGGCTTTCCAGCGACGATCAGTCTGCCTCCGGCAACGCGGGCATTGGCAAGCCCCTCGGCAGCGCGGGCTAGCCCGCGTCGTCATCGAACTCCGCGATCGCAATTTCGAGCCGCTGAAGGGCTGCGGCAGTGTCCGCAGCTATTTGTTATTTCAGAAGCCGAAGGACAGTTGCGCTTCATTCCGCAGTGCCCGTGCCCTAGCTAGGGCCAACGCTCATTCGGAACGATCTCGAGACCCAACGAAGCGCCTAGTGCGCGGGACCGCGGTTTATCGATTGCCTTTCGGCACCTGCGGCCCGCGAGTTTTTGCGTCGGATGGTGCGCAAAAACTCAGAAGCCAAGATACCGGCACTGGCGGAAGAAAAGATGATCCAAAGGTGCATTGGCCGACCAGCTGGCCTTTAAAGTTCTGCTTGACTTGTATGTTAGTAGTGCTTACGTTATGTTCTTCAGTCAGAGATACAGATATGGGCGAAACACGGACGAGAAGGCGCACCCACCAAAGGGACGATCTGGCCCCCAAGATCTGCGTGCTGCGCGGTCGTCTCGACGCCGCAAGCTCCCCGGCGAGAAACAGTCGAGGGTTCGCTGTCTCACGTGCGGAGTGCAATGCGGGTATGGATTGGCGTAGCGCTTGCGGGAACTGCGGAAACTTCCCGGACTGTACCGCTATCTGCGCGTTCACTGCGGGGTGCACTGCACAGCGCTGATTGGCGTATTGGACTGCACCCCTTGGGTGAGACAGCAAAACAACGGACAGTGGGTTGATCATTGATCGAGGCTGTTAAGTTGAGTG
>Ga0208990_1000380_pt1 | contig 10591 bp, 9 predicted proteins | sample MedBloCARef_M3_FD_187854 | JGI IMG/M metagenome (GOLD analysis project Ga0208990, IMG submission 187854) | Forest soil microbial communities from El Dorado National Forest, California, USA - Mediterranean Blodgett CA Ref_M3 (SPAdes) (version 2) | ecosystem: Environmental > Terrestrial > Soil >...
CCCGGCTGTGCGTACGGCGCTGCAGCGGGCAGTGGTTGGAATCGAGGCGTCGTTGCGCCGGGCGGACACCGTGGGGCTGGTGTTCAGCGGGCTCAGCCTCGGCAGCGTCCTGCTGCTCGCCGCGCTGGGCCTCGCCGTGACCTTCGGCCTGATGGGCGTGATCAACATGGCGCATGGCGAGCTGCTGATGGTCGGCGCCTACGCGACCTGGATGGTGCAGCTGGCCTTTCGCCGCTGGGCGCCGGGCTGGTTCGACTGGTACCTCGCCGTCGCGGTCCCCGCCTCGTTCATCGCGGCGGCCCTGATCGGCGCGCTGCTGGAGGTGACCGTGGTGCGCAAGCTCTACGGCCGCCCGCTGGAGACGCTGCTCGCTACCTTCGGCGCCAGCCTGCTCTTGATGCAGGGCGTGCGCAGCGTGTTCGGCGCACAGAACGTGGAGGTGTCGAATCCGGGCTGGATGTCCGGCGGCGTCACCGTGCTCGCCGGACTGGTGCTGCCCTGGAACCGCATCGTCATCCTGCTCTTCTGTTCGCTGGTCCTCTTGATGGTCTGGATGCTGCTGTCGCGCACGCGGCTGGGCCTGCTGGTGCGCGCGGTGACGCAGAACCGGCAGCGGGCCGGCGGCCTGGGGGTGCCCACTCCCCGCGTGGACCTGGTGGCGTTCGCGCTCGGGTCGGGGATCGCGGGCCTGGGCGGCTGCGCGCTCTCGCAGATCGGAAACGTCGGACCGGAGATGGGACAGGGGTTCATCGTGGACTCGTTCATGGTGGTGGTGCTGGGCGGAGTCGGACAGCTCGCCGGAACGATCACCGCCGCGCTTGGTCTCGGGCTGGCGAACAAGATGCTGGAGCCGGTGGCCGGCGCGGTCTTGGCGAAGATCGTGGTGCTCGCCTTCATCATCCTCTTCATCCAGCGCCGCCCCCAGGGGTTGTTCGCGCTGCGCGGCCGGGCGGCAGACGAGTGAGCACCGCCATGTCGCGAAGGCTCTTCAGCCTCGGGGCGGATCTCTCCTGGCCGGGGCGCCCGCTCGACGGCCGCGGGCTGCGGACGCTCTACCCGCGGCGGACCTGGGCGATCCTCCTCGGCGGCTACGCCGCGCTGGCCATCCTGGTGCCGCTCCTGAACCTGGCCGTGCCGGCGTCCAGCGCCTTTCACCTCTCGGACCACGCGGTCGCGCTCGGAGGAAAGGTCCTTTGCTACGCGACCGTGGCGCTGGCGATGGATCTGGTCTGGGGCTACGCCGGGATCCTCAGCCTCGGGCATGGGCTCTTCTTCGCCCTCGGTGGCTACGCGATGGGCATGTACCTGATGCGGGCCATCGGCACCGACGGCGTCTACGGCAGCACCCTGCCGGACTTCATGGTGTTCCTCGACTGGAAGCAGCTGCCCTGGTACTGGGCCGGCTCCGATCGCTTCCTGCAGCAGGCGGCCCTGGCCGTGCTCGCACCGGCCCTGCTCGCGTTCGTCTTCGGCTGGTTCGCGTTCCGGTCGCGCATCCGGGGCGTCTACTTCTCCATCATCACCCAGGCGCTCACCTTCGCCTTCATGCTGCTGTTCTTCCGCAACCAGACCGGGTTCGGAGGAAACAACGGCTTCACCGACTTCAAGCGCATTCTCGGGTTCCCCCTCGCCAGCCCCCGTACCCGCGCTGCCCTCTTCGCGCTCTCGCTCACCCTGCTCTTCGCGGCGCTGGTCGGGTGCCGGATGCTGGTGCGGTCGAAGTTCGGGCGGGTCCTCACCGCCATCCGGGACGCGGAAGATCGCGTCCGCTTCTGCGGCTACGATCCGGTGGGCTTCAAGCTCTTCGTCTGGACGCTCTCCGCGGCCATCTGCGGCATGGCCGGAGCGCTGTACGTGCCCCAGGTCGGGATCATCAACCCTTCGGAGATGTCGCCGGCGAACTCGGTGGAGATCGCCATCTGGGTGGCGGTGGGCGGCCGCGGCACCCTGCTCGGCCCGGTGCTCGGCGCCGCGCTGATCAACGGCGCGAAGAGCTGGCTGACCGTGGCGGCCCCGGAAGCATGGCTCTTCGCGCTCGGTCTCCTGTTCATCGTGGTCACGCGCTGGCTGCCGAACGGCGTGCTCGGCCTCTTCCGGCGGGAGGCGAAGTGAACCTCGACACCCCGCGCGGCCCGGTGCTGTACCTGGATGGGGTGACCGTCAGCTTCGACGGCTTCAAGGCGCTCGACGGCCTGAGCTTGATCGTCGACCCGGGCGAGCTGCGCTGCATCATCGGCCCGAACGGCGCGGGCAAGACCACGATGATGGACGTGATCACGGGCAAGACGCGGCCCGATTCCGGCGAGGCGCACTTCGGCAACGCCAACGATCTCACCCGCCTCTCGGAACCCGAGATCGCGCGCGCGGGGATCGGGCGCAAGTTCCAGAAGCCCACCGTCTTCCGCAACCACACGGTGCTCGAGAACCTGGACGTGGCGTTGAAGACCGACAAGCGGGTGGCGTCCACGCTGCGGTCGCGCCGCACGCCGGCCCAGGAACAGCGCATCGACGAGGTGCTCGGGCTGGTCGGGCTGCGGCACAAGGCGGACGAGAAGGCGGATCTGCTCTCGCATGGAGAGAAGCAGTGGCTGGAGATCGGAATGCTCCTGGTGCAGGACCCGCTCTTGCTGCTGCTCGACGAACCGGTGGCGGGCATGACCGACGAGGAGACCGCGCGCACCGGCGAGCTGCTGCAGTCGCTGGCCGGCAAGCATTCGCTGGTGGTGGTCGAGCACGACATGCACTTCGTGGAGAGCATCGCCCGCAAGGTGACCGTGCTGCACGAGGGGCGGCTCCTGGCTGAAGGGACCCTCGACGCGGTCCGGGACGACCCGCGCGTGGTCGAGGTCTACCTGGGGCGCTGATGCTCACCGTCCACGGACTCAACCACTTCTACGGCGGAAGCCACACGCTGCGAGGGATCGATCTTGAAATCCCCGCCGGCTCCTGCACGGCCGTGCTCGGGCGGAACGGCGTGGGAAAGACCACCTTCTTGCGATGCCTGATGGGCGAGCTGCCCGTCCGCTCGGGCACGGTGCTCCTGGACGGAGAGGACGTCACCACGCTCGCGGCCTGGCAGCGCGCCCGCCGTGGAATCGCCTACGTGCCCCAGGGGCGGGACATCTTTGCGCGGCTGACGGTGAGCGAAAATCTCCTGGTCGGAGAGTCGGCGGCGGCGGGCGAAGTGATGCCGCGCGAGGAGCTCGAGCATCTCTTTCCCCTCCTCCGCACCATGGGGAAGCGCCGGGGCGGAGATCTCTCCGGCGGCCAGCAGCAGCAGCTCGCCATCGCTCGCGCGCTGGTCTCCCGCCCGCGGGTGCTCCTGCTCGACGAGCCGACGGAAGGGATCCAGCCCTCGACCATCAAGGAGATCGGACGCGTCCTGCGCATGCTCCTCGAACGGCGGCTCACCCTGGTTCTCGTCGAGCAGTACCTCGACTTCGCCATGGAGCTGGCGCAGCAGTGCGTCGTGCTCTCGCGCGGCGAGATCGTGATGCGGGGCAGGGCGGAAACGCTCGACCCTGCGCAGGTGCGCAAGCATCTCTCGGTCTGATCCGATGGGCCCGGCGGCCGGCGCAAGCACAGCGGCACCGAACCGCGGTAGAACGCCGCGGATGCCGCGCGTCGCCCAGGGCCGGCTGTCGTTCGAGCGTGTGGGCGCGCAGACGGTGCTGCGCGATGCCTACGCGGAGAGCCCGCTGCGGCTGCTCACGCCGCGCAACCACGGCCAGGCGGCCTGGGTCTACACCAGCACCCTGGGCGGCGGATTCGTGGACGGCGATCGCGTGCGGCTGCGGATCTCGGTCGGCAGGGCCGCGCTGGCGTTCGTCTCCACGCAAGGCGCCACCCGCATCTACCGATCGCCGCAGGGGTGCGAGAGCGAGACGGTCGCCGAGGTCGCGGCGGGCGGAGCGCTGGTGCTCGCTCCGGATCCGACGGCCTGCTTCGCGGGGGCGCGCTTCCGGCAGCGGACCGAGCTCGATCTGGCCGCGAGCGCATCCGTTTTGGTCTGGGACGTCCTCTCCGCCGGCCGCAGCGCGCGCGGCGAGCGGTGGGCGTTCGACCGGTGCTCGCTCGGCCTCGCGCTGCGACAGCAGGGCCGGACGGTGCTCGACGAATCGTGGCTGCTCGACGCGGCCCATGGCGCCCTGGGCGGCCGCCTGGGCAGGTTCGAGGCGCTGGCCACCGTGCTCCTGGCAGGCCCGCTGTTCGCGTCCGCCCGCGCGGCCCTGCGGGCACAGGTCGATGGAGGGCCCGTGCGCGCGAGAGCGCGGCTGCTCGAATCCGGCAGCGCCCTGGGCGCGGACGCGCTGGTCGTTCGCTTCGCCGCGGCTTCGGTCGAGGAGCTGGTCGGTACGCTCCGCGGCCGCCTGGCCGCGATTCCCGCGCTGCTCGGGGACGACCCCTGGGCACGCCGCTCTTGAAAGGGTGACCCATGCACCTCACGCCGCGTGATCTCGACAAGCTGGTGCTGCACGGAGCGGGGTTCCTGGCCCAGAAGCGCCTCGCGCGCGGGCTGCGCCTCAACCACCCGGAGGCGATCGCGCTCATCGCCACCCAGCTCCTCGAGCTGATCCGGGACGGGCGCAGCGTGGCGGAGCTGATGGACCTGGGGCGGCGCATGCTGGGGCGGGCGCAAGTGTTGTCCGGCGTGCCCGAGCTGATCGCGGAAGTGCAGGTGGAAGGCACCTTCCCGGACGGGACCAAGCTGGTCACGGTGCACCATCCCATCGCCCTCGAGCAGGGCGATCTCTCCATCGCGCTGCACGGCAGCTTCCTCCCGGAGCCGGGCCGCTTCGCGTTCGGTGCGGCGGCGGACGAGCCAGTGCCTGGCGAGGTCCTCGCAGCCGAAGGCGAGATCGTGCTGAACGCCGGACGGGAGAGCGTAGCGGTTGCTGTCGTGAACCACGGCGACCGTCCGATCCAGGTCGGCAGCCACTATCCGTTCTCGGAGACGAACCGCGCGCTCGCTTTCGACCGCGGCCGTGCCCAGGGAAGACACCTCGACATTCCCGCTGGCACCGCGGTCCGCTTCGAACCGGGGGAGAGCAAGACGGTGCAGCTCGTCGCGTTCGCCGGCGCCGGAGCAAGGTCATGAGCCGGCGCATCGATCGCCGCCACTATGCGGACCTCTACGGCCCCACCACCGGCGACCGCGTGCGGCTCGGGGACACCGCGCTGATCGCGCAGGTGGAGCGGGACCTGACCTCCTACGGCGACGAGTGCAAGTTCGGCGGCGGCAAGGTGCTGCGCGACGGCCAGGGACAGAAGGCCGGCGCCACCGACGCCCAGGCGCTGGACTGCGTGATCACCAACGCGCTGATCCTGGACTGGACCGGGATCTACAAGGCGGACGTCGGCATCAAGCACGGCCGCATCGCCGGGATCGGCAAGGCGGGAAACCCCGACACCATGGCGGGCGTGACGCCGGAGATGGTGGTGGGCGTCACCACCGAAGCGATCGCCGGAGAGGGCCTGATCCTGACGGCGGGCGGAATCGACACGCACATCCACTTCATCAGCCCGCAGCAGGCGCCCGAGGCCATCGCCAGCGGAATCACCTCCTGGGTCGGCGGCGGGACCGGCCCCGCCACCGGCACCAACGCGACTACCTGCACTCCCGGCGTCTGGAATCTCGCCCGCATGCTGCAGGCCGTCGACGATCTCCCGCTCAACGTCGGCTTCACCGGCAAGGGCAACACCTCCCGGCCGGAGGGGTTGCTCGACCAGATCCGCGCCGGCGCCATCGGGCTGAAGCTGCACGAGGACTGGGGCACGACGCCCGCCGCGATCGACTGCTGCCTGTCGGCCGCGGAGGGCGAGGACGTGCAGGTCACCATCCACACGGACACGCTGAACGAGTCGGGATTCGTCGACGACTCGATCGCCGCCTTCAAGGGCCGCACCATCCACACCTACCACTCCGAAGGAGCAGGCGGCGGGCACGCTCCCGACATCCTGCGCGTCTGCGGAGTTCCCTCGGTCCTGCCCTCCTCCACCAATCCGACGCGCCCCTTCACCGTCAACACCCTCGACGAGCACCTGGACATGCTGATGGTCTGCCATCACCTCGACCGCGAGATCGTCGAGGACGTGGCCTTCGCGGAGAGCCGGATCCGCGGCGAGACCATCGCCGCGGAGGACATCCTCCACGACCTGGGCGCGATCAGCATGATGTCCAGCGACAGCCAGGCGATGGGGCGGGTGGGCGAGGTGATCACGCGCACCTGGCAGACGGCGCACAAGATGCGCGAGCAGCGCGGGCGACTGCCGGAGGAACGCGGAGAGAACGACAACTCGAGGATTCGCAGGTACGTGGCGAAGTACACCATCAACCCGGCCATCGCGCACGGCTTCGGCGACGTCGTCGGCTCGGTGGAGGCGGGGAAGCTGGCGGACCTGGTGCTGTGGAAGCCGGGGTTCTTCGGCATCCGGCCGGAGCTGGTGATCAAGGGCGGGTTCATCGCCTGGGCGCAGATGGGCGACGCGGGCGCCTCGATTCCCACGCCGCAGCCGCTGCTCATGCGGCCCATGTTCGCGGCGCGGGCGCCGGGACCGGTCAGCCTCGCCTTCGTTTCCCGGCGCGCCCTGGCGGAGGGAACCGTGGCGCCGCTCGGGTTGCGCAAGCCGCTGCACGCGGTGCGCGGGTGCCGTGCGCTGGGCAAGCGGGACATGAAGCTCAACGACGCACTGCCGGAGCTGGAGGTCGATCCCGAGACGTACGAGGTCCGCGCCGACGGCGTCGTGCTGCGCTGCGAGCCGGCGGCAAGGCTGCCGCTGGCGCAGCGGTATTCGCTGTTCTGAAGAGGCGCGCATGTGGACCTTGCTCCAACTCGCCGATTCCGCGTTTCCCACCGGGGGGTTTGCCCATTCCTCCGGCCTGGAGGCGGCTGCGCAGGCAGGGGAGATCCAGGGAGCCGAGGATGTGGCGCGGTTCGCGCGCGACGCCATCTGGCAAGCGGGCTGGGGCGCGCTGCCGCTGGTGCGCGGGGCGTTCGACGACCCCTCCTCGCTGCCGCGGCTCGACGACCGGGCGGACGCATTCCTCGCCAACCACGTGGCGAACCGGGCAAGCCGGACGCAGGGCCGCGCCTTTCTCTCCACGGCGGCGCGCGTCTTCCCGGAGAGCATCGCCCCGCTGCAAGCGCGGGCTTTGGGCCTCAAGCTGCACCTGGCGCCGATCTGGGGCGCGGCGATGAGCGCGCTCGATCTGCGCCTCGCCGACGTCCAGCGCGTGCTGCTCTGGAGCACCGCGCGCAACGTGCTCTCCGCCGCGGTCCGCCTTGGCCTGGCCGGAACGCACGAAGCGCAGGCGATGCTGGCGGGCCTGGGGCCTTTGCTGGACGAGGCGCACGCCGCATGCGGCGAGCTGCGGCCGGACGCGCTCGCCCAGCCCGCGCCGCTCGCCGACTTGCTTCAGGGCACGCACGACCGGCTCTACTCGCGGCTGTTCCAGTCCTGACGGAGGCACGCATGGGCCACGAAGGCGACCACGAGCACGCCGATCACCCGGGACATTTTCACGAGCGGGACGTCCCCCGGCGCCGCGACTTCCGTTCCCGCGCGTTCACCGTCGGAGTTGGCGGTCCGGTCGGCAGCGGCAAGACCGCGCTGGTGCTGGCGCTCTGCCGCACCCTGCGCGACCAGGTCAGCCTGGGCGTGGTGACCAACGACATCTTCACCCGCGAGGACGCGGAGTTCCTGGTGCGCAACGAAGCGCTGCCACGGGAGAGGATCCGGGCGGTGGAAACCGGCGGGTGCCCGCATGCCGCGATCCGGGAGGACATCAGCCACAACCTCTTGGCGCTGGAGCAGCTGATGGAAGAGGTCCGGCCGCAGCTGCTTTTCGTGGAGAGCGGAGGAGACAACCTCGCAGCGCAGTACAGCCGGGAGCTGGCGGATTACACCATCTACGTGATCGACGTGGCGGGCGGCGACAAGGTGCCGCGCAAAGGCGGGCCGGGGATCACGCAGTCGGATTTGCTGGTGATCAACAAGACCGACCTGGCGCCCCACGTCGGCGCCGACCTCTCGATCATGGACCGCGACGCGCGCAGGATGCGCGGCGAGGGACCGACGGTGTTCGCACAGGTGACGAAGGGTACCGGGGTGGACGCGATCGCCTCGCATGTGGTGCAGGCCTGGCGCCGGGCCATGGAGGCCTGACCTGGCATCCCCCCGGGGGATGGCGCGTCACTTGACGGTGTAATTCTTCCCTTCGAGGCAGACGCTAAACGCCTTGTTGAACTCGGTCTTGGTATTCGCCGTCGCTTGCTGCGCTTTCGCGGCCTCCTGCTGCTTCTGCTGCTCCTGTTGCTGCTTCGCCTGCTCCTGCGCCGCGGCGTTCGACTTGGCTTGGTTGGAAACTCCCCTCATTGCTCCGGCGGTTGCGCCGATCGCCGCGCCCTTTCCCGCGTCCCCGGCGATGGCGCCGATCGCCGCGCCGGCAGCGGCGCCGCCCGCGGCCCCCCTGACGGCTCCGCCTTTCTTTGGCGGCGGTGGTTGAGCAGCTGGTGGCGGCGTCGGCGTCTGGGCTTGCGCGGCAGGTGGGGCGAGCGGATCGATGCCACTCGTCTGCTTCGCCCACTGGTAGCAGTCGTACTCGTCTTTGTCCTGCGTTTCCTTGGTCTGCTTCTTCGCCGGAAAGACGTAGAGGCCCCACTGCTGCGAGAGCGACTTCTGCGCCGGAGCCGCTGTCGCTGCCTGCGCCAGGATGGTCCCCTGGGCGAATGCCTCCAAGGGGAAGGTCATCAGGGCCGCAAGGGAGAGAATGAGGCTGTTCATGGCTGCTTCTCCTCTGCGCAGCTCATATCCGGCCAACCCCTGGGTGGCCTATTGACCTTGTGGCGTATGGCGCCCCTACGGACGCGTGACGTCGAAAACCAGGTTCTCCGGTGCCGGACCGAAGGAGGCCCATGTCACCACGCTTGTCTGGTTCACGCCGGGCCGGGACCAGTCGCAGACGCCGCCGGGGAAGATCGCCTGCAACCGCTGCAGCTCGGCTGCAGTGAACGAGACCGCGTAGTCGCGGGGGTCGATGGACTTGACCCGGCACTTCAGGACGTTCTCGTCCAGAGGACCACCGGCGACCTTGCGCGGGAATGAGAACGATGGCCAGAGGCGGTTGCACTGCGAGTCGGGCTGGCTGCTCCAGGTTTGCGGTTCGGCGATGAACTGTGGAGTCAGGCTATAGGTCCAGCATCCGTCGACGGCATCGCCCGGCTTGTTCCGGATCACTTTCGCGCGCCGTGGAGCGGCGGAATGGTCGCTCTTGACTGCCTCGACCCACCGGATGAATACGCCCCAGCTCCGCGTAGCCACGGCCGCGTTGAGGGCAGCCCCGGCCGGCGTGGGGGTGCCAAGCAGCTCGAAGATGTTCAGGCCGCCCCGCCACATCACATGGTTGCCGGTGTTTCCGTTCGCCTTGCGCATCCTCTCGCGCACCGCAAAGTGGTGGTGCTGATAGTGGTAGAGCTGATCGTCGTCGAACAGGGCAGAGGTGTCGAACACGGGGATCGAGGCGAGCCCGCCGCCTCCGCCCAGGGTGATCCCGCTCTGGTAGGCGCGCCGGATTGCTCCCAGGTCGCCGATCGTGCGCGCCGCGACGAAGTTGGCGTCGTTGTCGTATCCGCCGATGCGCTCGTTCAGGTCGAGGAACTGCGCCACGCTGATCACGCCGGAGTTGAGCGCGCCGAGGCCGTATTGCACTCCCACGTTGTCGAACGGCCGGAGCCCGAACCCGGTGACGGGGGCCCTGCCGTAAATGTTCCGTGCTACGTCGAAGACCGTCGGACGCGCGCCAGTCGGGTTGGTCAGGGGGTCGTAGCGGAGCCCGAGCGGGACAACCGGATTCCAGACCGCCGACGTATAACGCCCGAGGATCGGGCTCGGCGGCGTTGGGTCGACGCGCCCAGGGACCGGATCGGTGCGGCCCATCTGGTTCGCAGCATCGTACCAAGCCTGCAGGCCCTTGTAGCCCGTGACTGCCACCCGCTGGGCGTCGGTGAATCCGGCGGGGTTCGTCGCCAGGAAGTAGTGCGTCAGTAGGTGCCCATCGAGGCCCGCCTCCGCGATCGACAGCGCATCGGGGAACGTCGCGTTGATCAACACGCCGTCAAACAGACCAGGAAAGGCGTCGCCCACCTGCAGGCTGGTGTACGCGCCCCCTGATCCGCCGGTGCTCACGGTGAAGGAGGGCACCCCAAACGTCTCGATGAAGTGCTCCTTGCCCATCATCGTCGTCTCACCCGCGAGGAAAGCGTTGCAGCTGTTCGTAGGGTGGTTGAGGGTGTTGGTGAACATTGCGTAACCTTCGGCGAGCCGCGCGGGATCCAGCACGCTGGCGCCCTCGGCGGGACCCTGGATGTACCAGCCGCCAGGACAGCCGGAGCCGTGCACGGCGATGAGGCGCCTGTTCCATCCCCTCGGCGGCGAGAACGGGCTCGGCGCAGGATCGCGCGTGGGGTCGAAGAGGATCGAGTTCTGGTAGATCCCGCGGTTCATCGTGCCCGTCTCGACCCGCACCACGAAAGGCACCGTCGATCCCGTTGCGGTCGTCGTCATCGCGACGTCGGCGGGCAGCGCCGTCGTG
>Ga0208990_1000382_pt1 | contig 10586 bp, 7 predicted proteins | sample MedBloCARef_M3_FD_187854 | JGI IMG/M metagenome (GOLD analysis project Ga0208990, IMG submission 187854) | Forest soil microbial communities from El Dorado National Forest, California, USA - Mediterranean Blodgett CA Ref_M3 (SPAdes) (version 2) | ecosystem: Environmental > Terrestrial > Soil >...
GCCACTTGATCATGCCGGACTGCGTGTCGGCCGGCATCGCGCTCATCTCGCCCCACGCATAGCCGAAGAAGCCGAGCGGGCGCGACGCCGTGATCGACGGATCCTTCTGGCGCAACGAGCCGGCGGCCGAATTGCGCGGATTGGCAAAAATCTGCCCGCCTGCCGCGGCCTGCCGCTTGTTGAGCTCGAGGAATGCCGACTTGGTCATGTAGACCTCGCCGCGCACCTCGCACACGTCGGGAATATGCCGACCCTTGAGCCGCTGCGGGACGTCCTCGAGCGTCTTGATATTGGCGGTGACGTCCTCGCCCTCGGTGCCGTCGCCGCGGGTCGCGGCGGTGACGAGCTGGCCGCCCTCGTAGCGCAGCGACATCGAGAGGCCGTCGATCTTGGGCTCGGCCGAGAACACGATCGGCTCCTCGGCGGAGAGCCGCAGGAAGCGGCGGATGCGCTCGACGAAATCGCGCACATCCTCCTCGCTGAAGGCGTTGTCGAGCGAGAGCATCGGCACGCGATGGCGCACCTTGGCGAAGCCGCGCGCCGGCGCGGCGCCGACCTTGAGCGACAGGCTCTCCAGCGTGCGCAGGTCGGGAAAGCGCGCCTCGATCGCGTCATAGCGGCGGCGCAGCCGGTCATACTCGGCATCCGAGACGGTCGGCGCATCCTCCTGATAGTAGCGCCGGTCATGCGCCGCGATCTCGGCCTGCAGCCGCGCATACTCGGCCTTGGCCTGTTTCGGCGTCAGGTCGTCGACGTCGGGGGATTTGGTTGGCCGCTTGGTCATCGGTCGAATTGATACTCCGTCATGGCCGGGTCTGTCCCGGCCATCCACGTCTTGCCGTTTGCACCGGCATTAAGACGTGGATGCCCGGCACAAGGCCGGGCATGACGATCAAAATAAGTCGGCGCCAAATAACCGCAAGCCCACTCTAGCCCGCCGCGGCCCGGATCAGCCGCTCGGCGGCGGCGCGCGCCTCCGCGGTGATCTCGGCGCCCGCCAGCATGCGGGCGATCTCCTCGCGCCGGCGCGCCGGCTCGAGCTCGGTCACGCGCGTCGCCATCCGCTTGCCCTTCTGGGCCACGTCCTTGGTGATGAGATAGTGATGGTCGGCGCGCGCCGCCACCTGCGGCGCATGGGTGACGGCGAGCGCCTGCACGCGCCGCCCGAGCCGCGCCAGCCGCACCCCGATGGCGTCCGCCACCGCGCCGCCCACGCCGGTGTCGATCTCGTCGAACACCAAGGTGGGCGCCGAACCCTTGTCGGCGATCACCACCTTGAGGGCGAGCAGGAAGCGCGCGAGCTCGCCGCCGGAGGCGACCTTCATCAGCGGTCCCGGCTGGGTGCCCGGATTGGTGCGCACCCAGAACTCGATGCGATCGATGCCGTGCGGACCGGCGGCCGCCGCGTCGGTGTCGATCGCGGTGGAGAATTTCGCCCGTTCGAGCTTGAGCGGCTTCAATTCGCCGTTGACCGCCTTGTCGAGCATCTCGGCGACGCGCCGCCGGCGCTCCGAGAGCGTGGCGGCCGCGCCGGCGTAGAGCGCTGCCGCCTCGGCGGCCGCCTTCTCGAGCGCGGCGAGACGCGCGGCGCCCGCATCGATCAGCGCGAGGTCGCCGGCATAGCGGCTCGCCAGCGCCGCCAGATCGTCGACCGGCGCATTGTATTTGCGTCCCGCCGCGCGCAGCGCGAACAGGCGCTCCTCGATCCGCTCGAGCACGCGCGGGTCCTGGTCGGCGGCGGCGAGCGCCTGCTCGAGATGCCCGCGCGCCTCGTCGAGCGACGCGAGCGCGGCGTCGATCGCCTTGACGGCCGGCTCGATCAAGGCCGGCGCCTGCGCCTGGCGGCGTTCCAGCCGGCGCACGGCGGCAGCCAGGCTCGGCACCGGCGACTGGGTCCCGGCGACCGCCTGATGGGCGTCGCGCAAATCCTCCGCCGCCTTCTCGGCCTGCATCATGGCGGTGCGGCGTTGCGCGAGCGCCGTCTCCTCGCCGGCTTCCGGCGCGAGCGCGGTCAATTCCTCGACCGCATGGCGCAGCCAGTCCGCCTCGCGGGCGGCGCGCTCCACCTCGGCGCGATGCGCCGCGACGGCCGATTCGGCGTCGCGCCGCGCCGTCCACAATTGACCGACCTCGCTGGTCTGCTGTTCGAGCCCCCCATAGGCGTCGAGCAGACGGCGGTGGGTCGCGGCGTCGACCAGCGCGCGGTCGTCGTGCTGGCCGTGGATTTCCACCAGGGCGGCGCCGAGGCCCTTGAGGACCTGCACGCCGACCGGCTGATCGTTGACGAAGGCGCGCGTGCGCCCGTCGGCGAATTGGACCCGCCGCAGGATCAATTCGTCCTCGGCCGCGATGTCGTTGTGTTTGAGCATGAGATGCGCCGGATGCCCGGACGGCACGTCGAAGGAGGCCGTCACCTGCCCCTGCTCGACGCCCTGGCGCACCAGGCTGGCGTCGCCGCGCGCGCCCAGCGCCAGCGCGAAGGCGTCGAGCAGGATCGACTTGCCGGCGCCGGTCTCGCCCGTGAGCACGGCAAGGCCGCCGGCGAAATCGATATCGAGCCGATCGATCAACACGATGTCGCGGATCGAGAGCCGGGTCAGCATGAGCACCCCGTCGCGCCGAAATGGTCGATTGAGTCTAGGAGATTCGGCCGGTCACGTCTCGTATTGGCGGCGCGGCGCCAAACATTCAACGGCCCGATGCGGCCCTATTCGCCGGCCCCGACGGTCTTGTCGGCCCGCGAATTCCAGCCCACGCCGAGCGTCCTGAAGGCCTTGCTGATCCAGGAGCCCTTGTTTTCCTGCGGTTCCAGGCCGCCCGCCTTCACCAGCCGATAGGCGTCCTTGTACCAGCTGCTGTCGGGGAAATTGTGCCCGAGCACGGCGGCCGCGGTCTGCGCCTCGAGCACGATGCCGAGCGTCATGTAGCACTCGGCCAGCCGCGCCAGCGCCTCCTCGACGTGGCGGGTCCGCTGATACTGCGTCACCACCACCTTGAAGCGGTTGATCGCGCCGGTGAAATCCTTCTTTTCCTGATACCAGCGCCCGACATTCATTTCCTTGGCGGCGAGCTGGTCGCGTGCGACCTCGATCTTCTTGCGCGCGCTGTCGGAATATTCGGTGTTGGGGAACTTGCGGGTGACCTCTTCGAGCGCCGCAATGGCCCGTTCGGTGCGGGTCTGGTCGCGGGTCACATCCGGGATCTGGTCGAAATAGGATGCACCGATCAGGTATTGCGCATAGGCGGCATCCGAGCTGCCCGGATGCAGCGTGATATAGCGCTTGGCGGCGTTGACCGATTCGTCATAGGACCCCGCCTCGTAATAGGCGAAGGCCGACATGATGAGCGACTTGCGCGCCCATTCCGAATAGGGGTGCTGGCGATCGACTTCTTCGAACTTCTTGGCCGATTCCTTGAAGTCCTTTTTCTCGTTCAGCAAATAGACGCCTTCATTGTAAAGGCGGTCGGCCGGCTCGTCGGGCAGGATCGGATCCTTGTCGCCGAACATGCCGTTCAGCATGCTGCAGCCGCCCACGAGCAGCAGAACGGGCGCCAGCGCCAGCAGGCGCGTGCAAACACCTCGCCCGCCACGAAAACGTGCCGTGGTCAAAACACGCGTAGGCATCGGCGCCAGAGAACCCCCGTCAATCCCGCGCGGCAGCCGTACACGGCTGAACCCGTGTAACCGAGAAACCGCGCTCCGCCGCAACTCCTAGGCCTACAATCGGCCCGGAATATGGCGGAAAAGTTAAGCGTTACCAGCCGATTGCGGAGCCGCGGAAGGGTGCCGGGGAGGCCGGCGGCCTCAGGAAACGTCCGGCCCGAAGGCCGGCGCCAGCAGCCCGGCCGCCACATCGGCATGCCCGCGCGCCGGCCGCGCCACCCGCCCCGACTCGACCACCCGCCAAGCGGTCCGATCCGCCATCAGGGCCGACAGAACGGCGTGGTTGAGCTTGTGGCCGCCGCGCACCGAGCGATAGGCGCCCAGCAAGGGGGCTCCGGCAAGCGCGAGGTCGCCGATGGCATCGAGCGCCTTGTGGCGCACGAACTCGTCCGGGTAGCGCAGGCCGTCCTGGTTGAGGATTCGGTTGTCGGTGACCACGAGCGTGTTGTCGAAGGTCGCGCCCAGCGCGTAACCGGCGCTCCACAGCTTGGAGACGTCGCGCATGAAACCGAATGTGCGCGCGCGGGCGATCTCGCGCCGGAAGCTAGCCGGGGTGACATCGAGCGAGAGCGCCTGCCGGCCGATCAGCGGGTTTTCGAAATCGATCTCGATCTCCACCCGGAAACCGCGCGCATAGGGCCGCAACTCGCCGATCGACGCGTCCTTGACGACGCGCACCGGCTTGAGAACCTGGATGCAACGGCGAGGCGCCGCCAGCGTCATGATTCCGGCTTGGTCGATCGCGCTCACGAAGGGCTCTGCGCTGCCGTCCATGATCGGCACTTCCGGGCCATCGATCTCGACGACCGCATTGTCGACGCCGAGGCCGGACAGCGCGGCGAGGACATGCTCGGCCGTCGAGCAGAGCGGCCCGCTCGGATCGCCCAATACGGTGGCGAATTCGGTCGCCGTGACCGAGCGCACATCGGCGCGGATCTCGCGGTCGGGGCGGCCCTCGAGGCCGGTGCGGAGAAAAACGATACCGGTGCCGGAATCGGCCGGATGCAGCGTCAGCGTGGCCGGCAACCCTGAATGGACACCGATGCCTGTAACCGCGGCATCGACGCACAACGTCGTCTGCTTGCCCGTTTTCATTCCACCCGTCCCACTCGAGTTGTCGCCGCACTGACGCGGTACACAACTGATCCCCGTGGTTCCCCGCTGGGCCGCCTTTTCGCCACGAATTGCAGGAATGAGCCGTTTCGGCTTCAATCCCCCCGCGCAATTCCCCTCGCGGAAAACCCCCTGTTAGTCACGAACCTTAGACGGGGGTGGGCCGATCGCCAACTCACGCTTTTTTACCAACTGTTACCTGAGGCTGTCCCGTTTTGACCCATATTCCGCCACCTTTTCGGCGGGGCCGGCCGAGCGCTCACAATTCGGCCACCGCCAAAGGCCGGGTTTTTGGGAAACGTCGCGGCGCCAGCCCGGCCGCCTCCGGGATCCCAGGAAATCTTAAATAATGATTTAAAATCAAATATTTACTTGCGCCACCCGCCGACATGATGGCGCGCGAAAAGGCGGTCCCCGGCCGAGTGGCCGAGGTCCGCCGTCCGCACCGGGACGGGTGAGACGTCGCTGGGCTCAATTCGCCTGGCGGCGAAGGAAAGCCGGGATCTCAAGTTGATCGTCATCGACCGGGTTATGCACAGGGGTTGCCCTTCCGTGCTGGTCGAGGCCCTGCGGAACGCTCCGTTTGGCGTATTCGGAGACTGCTTCCTGGCCGCGCGAATCAGCGCCGCGCGGCAAGGGCGGCATTTGCGGACGCTGCGGCACACGCTCCGGAAGCGGGGGCATCTGTCGCGTCGCCGGGCGCTCCGGCGGGGCTTGCCCCTCCTCGCGCCGGCCGAGGCCGACGGAGGCGAGGCGCGCGAGCAGCGACATCCGCGGCTTGTCGGCCGGGTCGATGTCCTCGCCTTGTCTGGCCCGCATCTCGTTCTGGGCCGGCAGCGGGAACTCGTCGATGCGCGGCATGCGCGGGGCGCGCAGGGCCGGCCGTTCCGGCTGCGGCGGGATGAACACTTTCGGCGTCGCGGCCTCCTGGGCTTGCGCGGCGGGCTTGGCGGGGACCTGCTCGAACAGCGAGGGCTTGGGCGGGATCGGCCGGATGGTGACATCCTCCAAGGCGGCCGCGACCGCCGCGGTGGCCGCGGTCTCGGCCGGCGTCGGTGCATGGGTGGCCGCCGCCTGCGGCCGCGCCTCGGCCTTTTCGATGCGCTCCTGCATGCGCTGGGTGTCGGCGCGCAGCCGTTGCGTCAGCTCGGCGATCCGCGACTCGTGATTGGCCACGGCCGCCACCTTCTCGGGCGCGGTCGCGGGCGCACGCACGACCCCGACATCGTCGACGCCGGTCGCCACCACCGAGACCCGGATGACCCCCTCCAGGCTCTCGTCGAAGGTCGCCCCGACGATGATGTTGGCGTCCTGGTCGACCTCTTCGCGGATCCGGGTCGCGGCCTCGTCGACCTCGTACAGGGTGAGGTCCTTGCCGCCCGTGATCGAGATCAACAAGCCGCGCGCGCCCTTCATCGACACGTCGTCGATCAGCGGATTGGCGATCGCGGCTTCGGCGGCGCGCAACGCGCGCTTTTCGCCCGTCGCCTCGCCGGTCCCCATCATGGCCTTGCCCATCTCGCGCATGACCGCGCGCACGTCGGCAAAGTCGAGGTTGATGAGGCCTTCCTTCACCATCAGGTCGGTGATGCAGGCCACGCCCGAATAGAGCACCTGGTCGGCCATCGCGAAGGCGTCCGCGAAGGTGGTCTTCTCGTTCGCCACCCGGAACAGGTTCTGGTTGGGAATGATGATCAGCGTGTCGACGACCTTCTGCAGCTCGGCGATGCCGGCTTCCGCGCAGCGCATCCGGCGCTGGCCTTCGAAATGGAACGGCTTGGTCACCACCCCGACGGTGAGAATCCCGAGCTCGCGCGCCACCCGCGAGACGACCGGCGCCGCGCCCGTGCCGGTGCCGCCGCCCATGCCGGCGGTGACGAACACCATGTGGGCGCCGCTGAGATGATCGCGGATCTCATCGATCACTTCCTCGGCCGCCGCGCGGCCGACATCCGGCTGCGAGCCGGCGCCGAGACCCTCGGTGACCTGAACCCCCATCTGGACGATGCGCTCGGCCTTGGACAGCGTGAGCGCCTGGGCGTCGGTGTTGGCGACAACGAAGTCGACGCCCTGCAGCCCGGCGGTGATCATGTTGTTGACGGCGTTGCCGCCGGCGCCACCGACACCGAACACTGTGATACGCGGCTTGAGTTCACGGATGTCGGGGATCTTCAGGTTGATGCTCATGGCTGCCTCTTCATTGCGCGGGCGACGCCGCGGGGTCCGCCGGTCCGCCACCGGCCAATAGGGTGAAACTGGTGCATCGGTGTCATCAGAAGCTCTCGCGAAGCCATCGTCCGACCCTTGCGATGTAGCCGCCGGTCCCTGTCACGAAGTGCCGCGTTCGCCGCGGTTCGAAGTGTTCGAGATGCGCCGCCTGGGGATAGACCAGGAGGCCGGCCGCGACCGCGAAGGCCGGGCCTTTGGCGTCGTCCGGAAGCCCGCCGATGCCGAGCGGCCGGCCGATCCGCACCGGGCGCGACAGAATGCGGGTCGCGAGCTCGGGCAGCCCGTTGAGCTGGCTCGCCCCGCCGGTCAGGATCACGCGCGCGCGCGGCTCCGCCGCGAAGGGCGAGGCCGCGAGCCGGTCGCGCACCATTTCGAGGATCTCTTCCACGCGCGGCTTGACGATCCGCGTCAGCGTCGCGCGCGACACGAATTGGGGCGGATCGCGCTCGTCGGTGCCGACCGTCGGAACGGTGATCATGTCCCGCTCGTCCAATCCACCCGCCAGCACGCTGCCATACAGGGTCTTGATCCGCTCCGCGTCGTAGATGCTGGTCGACAACCCGCGCGCGAGATCGAGGGTCACGTGGAAACCGCCGAGCGCGAAGCCGTCTGCATGGATGAAACGGCCGGACGAGAACACCGCCATGGTGGTGGTGCCGGCTCCCATGTCGATGACGGCGGCGCCATGATCGGCCTCGTCGTCGGCCAGCACCGAAAGGCCCGCCACATAGGGGCTCGCCACCATCGCCTCGACCGCGAGATGGCAGCGCTCGATCGTGAGCATCAGATTGCGCGCGGCCGCGCCGTCGGCCGTCACCACATGCATGTCGACGCCGAAGCGGCGCCCCAGCATGCCGCGCGGGTCGCGGATGCCGCGGGCATCGTCGAGCGCGAAACCGATCGGCAGCGAATGCAGCACCACCCTGCCCTGGCGCAGCGACCGCCGGCAGCCCGCCGCGAGCACGCGCGCGATATCGGAATCGGTGACCGTCGGTCCGCCGATATCGACCGAGGCCGCGAACAGCTCGCTCGCGAGCCGCCCGGCCGAGACCGACACGACCGCCGACTCGACCTGGCGGCTGGCCGAGCGCTCGGCGACGTCGACGGCGTGGCGCACCGCCTCCTCCGCCTCGACCAGATCGACCACGTTGCCGGCCTTCATGCCGCGCGCGCCGGTGTGGCTGAAGCCGATGATCTCGATGGCGTGGCTGCGGCGGCGCAGCACCTCCTGCGGCGGATGCGGCGTCAGGCGGGCGATCAGGCAGGCGATCTTGCTGGTGCCGATATCGAGCGCGGCGATCAGCGCGCTGCGCTTGGGCGATATCGGCTTCATCTTGGGGGTGAGGCCGTAGTGGAGGGCGTTCATGCGTTGCCCCCCTTTGGTTTCGGCTTCTTGGCCTTGAGCGCCTCCTCGCGTGCCTGGGCGGCGGCCTCGGACAGGCGCAGCGTCACGCGGTCGGGCAAGCGGAGGTCGATGGAGACGATATCGCGCGAGAGGATCTTCTTGTCGCGATCGAGCCCGACGAGCTGATCGAGCGCGCGCGCGACGTCGAATTCCGGCAGCCGCACGTCGACGCCGTTCTTGAGCCGCAGGTTCCAGCGCCGCTCGGCCACCAGCACCGAGGCGCGCAGCTGCTCGCGCAGGTCCGGATAGCGCTCGAGCAGCGTGAGAAAATCCTTGGCGCGGGTGGCCGCGCCGTCGCCGACGAAAAGCGGCAGGCCGGCGACGTTTCGGGAGATGTAAGGCTCGAGCACGGTCCCGTCATCGGCGATCACGCCGATGCGGCCGCCCTTCTGCCACAGCGCGAAGGCCGCGCGTTCCGTGATCGTGATCTGCAGGCGGTCGGGATAGAGCTTCTGCACGGTGGCGTCGGCGATCCAGGGATTGGTCTTGAGCCGCGCGCGCGCGTCGGCGACGTCGAGAAACAAGAGCGACGAATGCCCGGTCACGCCGGCGATCGCGAAGATCTCCTCGCGGGTGAGATGCTTGTGGCCGGCGAGCGCGACGCCCGTGATGTTGAAACCGGCCGCGTTTGCGGCCGTATCGCGCGCATTGCGCAGAGACTCGACGACCTCGTCGATGTGGCCGCCCCGGATGGCGCCGAAAACGATGCTCCCGAAAATGATCAGCGCGGCGCCCGCCAGGCCGAAGCCGCGCGGCGGCCGCAGCGCGTCGAATTTTTCCATGCGGGCATTGAGGCGGCGCCCGAGCGCGCCCAGCCGGCCGGCGCGCCGCAGGATCTCGCGGACCGACGCGAAGCCGCGCCGCCGCGCAGGAGCGCGCCGGGCGGTCGCAGTCGCCGATGCCGTCGGGCGACTTGGCCCGCTCAGCGGCTCAGCGAGGCATCCTGCACCATCCATAGGACCAGCTCTTCGAACGTGATGCCCGCATACGCCGCGAGTTCCGGCACCAGCGACGTCTCGGTCATTCCGGGCTGGGTGTTGACCTCAAGGCAAACCACTCCTTGCGTCCCCTCCATGCGATCGTCGTAGCGGAAGTCCGCACGGCTCACGCCCCGGCACCCGAGCGCGCGATGCGCCAGGAGAGCCAGTCTTCGGACCTGTTGGTAAACATTTGGTTTAAGCGGTGCCGGAAGCAGGTGTTTTGATCCTCCCGGGGCATATTTCGCCTGGTAGTCGTAAAACTGTACCGCCGGCACGATTTCGATCACATCGAGGGCCTTGTCGCCCATGACGGCGCAGGTCAGCTCCTTGCCGGCGACGTAGCGCTCGACCAGAACGTCCTCGCCGAAGGCCCAGTCGGGCCGGTTGAGCTCCTGCGGCGGATGGGCGTGCGCCTCGGTGACGATGAACACCCCCACGCTCGAGCCTTCGGCGATCGGCTTGATCACATAGGGCCGCTCCAGCGCATGGGTCTTGGCGGCCTCGAATCGGTTCACCACCCGTCCCTCGGGGACCGCCACGCCGGCGTCCCGCATCACCACCTTGGCGCGGTCCTTCTGCATCGCCAGCGCGGAGGCGAGCACGCCCGAATGGCTGTAGGGAATGGCCAGGATCTCGAGCAGGCCCTGGATCGAACCGTCCTCGCCCGGCCGGCCGTGCAACAGATTGAGCGCGGCGTCAGGCTTTGCGGCCGCAAGCGCGGCCGCCACGTTGCGGTCGACGTCGATGCGGGTGACCCGCAGGCCCTGGCGCTCGAGCGCGTCCGCGCAGGACTTGCCGGAGCGCAGCGAGACCTCCCGCTCCGCCGACCAGCCGCCCATCAGCACCGCGACGTGTTTCATGCTCGCCTCGCTTTGCATGACCGCGCCACACGCGCGGCCTGTTCCCCTCCCCCTTGTGGGGAGGGGTTAGGGGTGGGGGTCGTGCAATTGCACGCCAGCGAAGACATTTTCCCTTGCTGCTACCCCCCACCCCGACCCTCCCCCACAAGGGGGGAGGGGGAGCACCCAGCATTTGTCACCGCTCACGCCCGCCCGATGCGCTTGATCTCCCATTCCAGCTCCACGCCGGAATTTTCCCTCACGCGCGTCCGCACGGTTTCGCCAAGCGTTTCGATATCGGCCGCGCTGGCGTTGCCGCGGTTGATCAGGAAATTGCAGTGCATCTCCGATACCTG
>Ga0208990_1000384_pt1 | contig 10552 bp, 6 predicted proteins | sample MedBloCARef_M3_FD_187854 | JGI IMG/M metagenome (GOLD analysis project Ga0208990, IMG submission 187854) | Forest soil microbial communities from El Dorado National Forest, California, USA - Mediterranean Blodgett CA Ref_M3 (SPAdes) (version 2) | ecosystem: Environmental > Terrestrial > Soil >...
CGCTGCTCCGGAGTCATTCGGGCCAGCGCTTCTTCCGGGATCGGCGGCGCGCCGCTCGTCGTTCCGGTCGAGGTGAGTTCCCATAGTCCGGTCTTCACGTCCAACGCCGGGTCGGCGGCGTGGGCAGGCATCGCGAAGCCGACCGTCACGCCGAGGGTCAGCACAGCTATCCGGGCAATTGGCATGGCAATCCTCCTGCAGATCAGTCCGGTTGCGCGCTCAGCATTTCGTACCATTGTTGTGGCAAACCGGCGGCATCGCGCGCCGTGCGATTGAACGGCGGCTTAAGCGCCCCGTTGAAATGCCGCCGCACCTTGTCGTGGAAGACGGCTTCCGGGTCGAGGCCGCGCTGGCGGCACAGGCGCTCGAACCAACGCGCTCCGACCGCGACATGGCCGATCTCGTCATCATAGATGCGGCGAAGGATCGCGGCGCTCGCCTCGTCGCCGGCGCGTTCGAGGCGGAGGGTCATCTCCGGCGTCACGTCGAGGCCGCGCGCCTCCAGCACCAGCGGTACGACAGCGAGCCGCGCGAGCAGATCATGCGCGGTCGCCGCGGCCGCCTCCCACAACCCGTCATGCGCCGGCAATTCGCCATAGGCGGCGCCGAGCGCTCCGAGCCGACCGGCGAGCAGCGTGAAATGCTCGGCCTCCTCGGCCGCGACGCCGACCCAGTCGTCGTAAAACCCGCGCGGCAAATCAGCGCCGGGGAACCGCGCGATGATGTCCCAGGCCAGATCGATCGCATTGAGCTCGATATGCGCCAGCGCATGAATGAGCGCGATCCGCCCGGCTATCGAGCCGAAATTGCGGCGACGCGGCATGTCGCGAGGCGGGCACAATGCCGGGCGAGCGGGCCGCGCCGGACGGGGCGGCGGTATCGCATTGCCGACCGTCATGCCGCCGGCCCGCCAACGGGTGGCCAGCGCTCGGCTCAGCGCCACCTTTTCAGCCGGCTCGCCGGCAGCGAGGATCGCTGCCGCCCCTTCCGCGAGCGTTTCGGCCATATTGTTTTCGTCATTGCCGCGAACGCGGGAATCCAGAGCGATGAGATTCATCGGTCTCCCCTGGATGCCCGCTGGCGCGGGCACGACTCAGGGAGCATCCCCGGCGAGCGGTCGCTCAGAGCGCTGACGCCGCCTTCAGGACTTCGCGGAGATGATCCGGCACCTTGATCTTGTGCCAGGTGATTTCCTGGGAAATCCGCGGGTTTCATGGCAAATGGGCCTTTGGTTTCAGCGCCGTATTGGGAGAGAGATCGGCTATCCGGGGATGCGATCAACCCCACTGCCGTACCATCCTAGGGTGTGGTCAATCGTCCCACCTGATCTGGCCGGCTAAATACCGTGCCTACACCATGGGGGGCGAACCCTACAGGGACCACACCGGTGAGGATCGCAGCCGCGAATGCGTGGTTGCCTTGCAACGGGGTCCATCATGGGACGAAAATTCGCACTCTCAGTTTTTGTGTGTCTAGCCGCTTGTGGCATCGGCGCAAGCCTTGGCAATGCCAATCCGCTGGAGGGGACTTGGCAAGGCACCTACAAATGCGGGCAAGACCGCTTTAACGTGCATGGCGGGCCATTCGAGTGGAAACTGCCGTTCAGCATCCAAGACGACAGAATCACCGCGACCCGCGAATATATCTCGCTCAGTAGCCAACCGGCCGTAGCCGAGTTCCACGGGCTTATCCAAGGGGATGGACTGGTTGAGATCGGCATCAGCGCGGGGGTCGTGCGCGCGTTCCATCCGGCCTATCACGGCACCTACACCGGCCGGGTGGATGGTGACCGAATAGATTTCCAAGGGCCAATGCTGGGCAAACGGAACATCATGGTCCGGCAATGCGAGCTTCACCTATCGCGTGGGTGACATCGAAGCAGTTGATGTTTCGAATGGATCGAGATACCGGCGCAGCAAGTCGCGAACGGTTCGACCGTGCCACTTCCGATCCCGGAGGGTCTTTACCCCCTCGCGTTCAACGCGTTCGCGATACCGCGATAGGTAGTGACACCGGTAACCGCTTGTCAAAGCAGGTTCATCCGGTCATCACAGAGCTAACTTGCGAGCGCTTTCGCCGCTTTCAGCACCTCGGCGACATGGCCGGGCACCTTGACCTTATGCCACACGCCTCGCACCACGCCCTCCTTGTCGATCAGAAAGGTGCTTCGGTCGATGCCCATGTATTTGCGGCCATACATGCTCTTTTCGATCCACACCCCGTAGCCCTCCGTCACCTTGCCGTCTGCGTCGGAGGCGAGAATGAACGGCAGCCCATGCTTCTTCTTGAACTTGTCGTGCGAGGCGACTGAATCGCGCGAGACGCCGATCACGACAGCGCCGGTCTTGCCGTAATCGGGAAAGGTGTCGCGAAAGCCGCAGGCCTCCGCGGTACAGCCCGTCGTGTCGTCCTTGGGATAGAAATAGAGCACCACCGGCTTGCCGCGCAGCTTCGACAACGTGACGCTGCCATTGCCGTCGGTGGGCATCGTGAAATCGGGGGCCTTGTCGCCGACCGGGACGCTCATGGCGCCGTCTCTCCTGTCATTTGTTGCCGGGATTGCGCGACACGCCGCGCCGGCCGGACGATCAGCCGCTCGTACCACGCGCGGACACGGGCGCAGGCGGCAACCATATCCGCGTCGAGCCGGACGAAGTCAACCGCGCCGGCGCAGCGCGCCAGGGTCGCGCCGGCCGGGCCGGCGAGCGCAACCGGGTCGGGCACGCCCTCGAACAGCAATGCCAGCAGCGCGCGCAAATGCCGTAACAGCGCAAGCGCTTCGCTGAGCTCGCGCACCGCCTGTGGCGGCAGCGCGCCAGCGTCGCCGAGCGCGGCGAGGGCGGCGCCGGTCTCGCGCCGCAACACCTCGGGCCTGCGCGCCGCCTCGCGCAACATCAGATACTGCACGGTGAATTCGAGGTCGGTCAGCCCGCCCCGCCGGTTGCGCAGATCCCAGGGCGAGGGCCGCGGCACGCTCTCAGCGATGCGGCGCCGCATATCGGCGACGTCGACGACCAGCCGGCGCGGGTCACGTGGCTGGCGCAATGCCGCCGCGATCGCGCCCCGAATCCGCTGCTGCAAGGCCTCGTCGCCGGCGATCGGCCGCGCCCGGGTCAGCGCCATGTGCTCCCAGGTCCAGGCGGATTCGCGCTGATATTGCGCGAAGGCGGCGAGGCTCGACGCGATCGGCCCGGATTCGCCCGACGGGCGCAACCGCATGTCAACCTCGTACAGCTTCCCTTCGCCGGTCGGCGCGGTAATCGCCGTAATCAGCCGCTGGCCGAGCCGGCCGTAATAGGTACTGGCCGCGAGCGGGCGCGGCCCGTCGGAGCCGGGACTGTCTTCCGGCGCGTCATAGATCAGGACCAGGTCGAGATCGGAGGCGAGGGTCATCTCGCGGCTGCCGAGCCGTCCCATCGCGACGATCGCAAAGGCGCCGCCCGGCACCTCGCCATGGGCCCGGGCGATTTCGGCCGTCACCGCCGGCAGCAGGGCGGCCAGCGCGGTCTCCGCGATATCCGCGAGGGCCATGCCGGTTCGATCGCCTTCGATGTCGCGGCGCAACAGCTGTATCCCGACCTGAAAGCGCCGCTCATTGGCCCAGCGCCGCAGAATATCGAGAGTGTCCTGGAAATCGCGCGCGCCGGCGGTGAGGCCGCCGAGATCGGCGGCAAGTCCGGCACGATCGGGAAGCGGCGCGGAAAATTCGGCGGTCAGCACCGCGTCGAGCAATGCCGGGCGTTGCGCCAGGCTTTCCGCCAGCAATGGCGCCTCGGCCATGATGTCGGCGACCAGCGACAGCAGCCCCGGATTGGCGTGGAACAGCGAAAACAGCTGCACCCCTGCCGGTAGCAGTGACAGGAAATGATCGAAGCGCAGCAATGCCGTATCCGGGTTTGCCGTCGCGCCGAAAATGCGCAACAGCTCCGGCACCAGCTCGGTCAGGATCTCGCGCGCCCGCTGGCTGCGCGTCGCGCGCATGTGGCCATGATGCCAGCCGCGCACCATTGCGGCGACCCGCGGCGGATCGGCGAAGCCGAGCCGTGCGAGCGTCGCCAACGTGTCGGAATCATCCTGGGCGCCGGTAAAGACGAGGTTGCCCGGCCCGGAAAGGGTCGGCGCCTCCTCGAACAGCTCGGCGTAGTGCCGCTCGACCGATGTCAAATGGCCGCGGAGGTCGGCAACGAACGCCTCCGTCTCGGCATAGCCGAGAAAGGTCGCGAGCCGCGCGATTCCGTCGCCGCCGGCCGGTAGCCGGTGGATCTGCGCGTCATCTACCATCTGCAGCCGGTGCTCGACGCGGCGCAGGAAACGGTAATCCGCGATCAGCGTGTCGGCCGCGTTCGGATCGATGCGGCCGGTCGCGGCGAGCCGCCGCAATGCGGTGCAGGTCGGCGCGACCCGCAGCGCGCGCAATCGGCCGCCCCAGATCAGCTGCTGGGTCTGGGCGAAGAACTCGATCTCGCGGATGCCGCCGCGGCCTGTCTTGATGTCGTGACCTTCGACGGCGATATGGCTGCCGCCTTTATGGGCCTGGATCTGGCGCTTGATCGAATGGATGTCCGCGATCGCCGCGAAATCGAGATTCTTGCGCCAGATGAACGGCTGCAACTCGGCGAGGAACCGCTGCCCGGCGAGGCGATCGCCGGCGACCGGCCGCGCCTTGATCAGCGCGGCGCGCTCCCAGTTCTGCCCGACGCTCTCGTAGTAGCTCAGCGCCGCCGCCACCGACAGCGCGGGCGGGGTCGAGCGCGGATCGGGGCGAAGCCGCAGATCGGTGCGAAAAACATAGCCATCCCCGGTGCGCTCATCGAGAATGCGCACCAGATCGCGCGCCAGCCGCCCGAAGAAGGCTTGCGCTTCCGCTGGCGCGAGCACCGGGTTGCGCGCCGAATCGAACAGAAGGATCAGGTCGATATCGCTGGAGTAATTAAGCTCACCGCCGCCGAGCTTGCCCATGCCGAGGACGATCAAGCCGCTGCCATGCTCCGGGTCCTCCGGGTTGGCGAGCTTGACCAAGCCGCGCGCCGCGGCGGCATGCAGCAGGTGGCGCACCGCCGCCCCGAGGGCCGCCTCGGCGAGGCGGCTCAACGCCGCCATCTGCCGTTCGAGCGGCCAGTTCCCGGCAATCTCGGCGACCCCGGCAACAAGAGCCGCCTGTCGCTTGGCGATCCGCAGCCGCCGCATCAATGCTGGCTGGGTTTCGCCGGGATCGGCGTGCTGTTCGAGGGCGGTCGCAATGCCGTCGAACACTGCGTCCGGGCCGTCCTCGACGAGACGCAGCAGGAGGGGCCATTCGGCAACCGCGAGCTTGCTGAGGAACGGGCTGTTGCCGAAGATCGCGGCCAGCAATTCCTTCCCGGATTGGGTGGCAGCCCAGGCGCTGGCAATGGCGCTGCGGCTGTGGGCCGCCGATTCGGCGAGCGCCGTCTCCCAGGCCGCGAAACCGAGCTCGCGCAGCCGCGGGTCGGCCGGCCGCGGCGGCATGGCATCAGGTCGGGAGAGGTCCAATAACGATCCCATCGCGCGATCCCGGCGGGGCGGGCGACACTCGCGCGCCGGCCGAACCCGGTCAAGAGGGGCCGGAGGGAGACGACGCGGCACATCGCCGGGCTGTCCGGCGCGCGGCGGCGCGGCGGGTCGGGCGCGGCGCACATCACTGCATCGTCTGGCTCGGCTCGATTGCCGGGGTACTGATCCTGGTCGCCGGCTTTGTCATCTGGCGGCTGATGCAGGGGCCGATCGCGCTGGATTGGCTGGCGCCCTATGTAGCGGCGGGGCTCGAGCGCTCCGGGATCGGGTTCAAGGTCGCGATCGGCGGCGTGCGCCTCGGCATCGACCGCGCGACGCATCACCTCGACCTGCGGGCGGAAGACGTACGGCTATCGCTGTCGGATGGCGAGCCGCTGGCGCGCTTGCCCGAAATCGCGACGAGCTTTGGGCTGCGCGAGCTGCTGCATGGTCAGCTGGTGCCGGCGCGACTGGTCATCGAGCGCCCGGTCGTGCACCTCGTTCGCGATCCGAGCGGGGCGATTACGGCGCGGCTCGCGAGCCCCGACGACACCGCCTCCGACCTCGGACCGCGGATGCTCGAGCAACTGGCTGGCGCGCGGCAGGCGGACGCACCTTTCGGGCTCTTGCAACGGCTCAGCATTCGCGGCGCGACGGTCACCCTCGATGATCGGCGGACCGGGCAGAGCTGGCGGGCCGAGCGGGTCGATGTCGCCGTCGAACGCAGCGGCAAGGGCGTCAGAGGCGATTTTTCGCTGGCCTCGCCGATCGGCTCCAGCATGCCGGAGCTGCGCGCTGAATACCGGTATTTCGCCGACCGGCATGTGCTCGATCTCGACCTATCGATCGATGGCGTCGAGCCGACCGCGATCCCGCCGCTAATCCCGGAATTGGCTCAGCTGCAGCATCTGCAGCTGCCGATCTCCGGCACGCTGCGGACCCGGATCGACCTCGACCGGGGCAACGCCCAGGGCTCGCGTCTCGATCTGATCTTGGGCAAGGGCCGGTTGCAGAGCGAATGGCTGCCAAAAGGCATTGTCGCTGTCGAGAAGGGCGAACTGCACGCGGTCTACGCGCCGGAAACCTCCGAGATCAAACTCGAAAATCTCGCGCTCGATCTCGGCGCCGGCACGGAACTCGTCTTCGGCGGCACCCTCGGCGGCGTCACGCCCGAACTGATCGCCGCGGTTCGCGACGGCAGGCCGGCTGGCCTTGTCGCGGGCCAGCTGAATGCGGCGCTGAAGCATGTCCCGATGGAGCGGCTCGATGCGCTGTGGCCGCATGCGCTTAGCCGCGGAGGGCGGCGCTGGACGCTCGACAATGTCCATGACGGGGTGCTCGACGAGGCGTCGGCCTCGGTCGCGCTCGACATCGACCCGGTGGCGCATACCGCCAATGTGCGGGATGCCAAGGGCGCGCTGCGCTACCACGACCTGACAGTCAGCTATTTCGACGGGCTGCCGCCGGCGCGGCACGTCGACGGCACCGCGGTTTTTGCCGACAAGCGCCTTCAATTCCTGCCGACGGCAGGGGCGCTGAAGGGCCTCAAGATAACCGGCGGATCGCTGGATATCACCGAACTCGGCTCGGCCCTCGAATGGCTGACGATCGATCTTCCGATCAGCGGGCCGCTGCAGGATGCGCTGGAGGTCATCGATACAAAGCCGCTTTCGTACGCCCACGCGATCGGCGTTGATCCTGCGAAGGTCGGCGGCCGCGCCGACGCCGTGCTGCATTTCAAATTGCCGCTGCTTGCCAACCTGAAGCTGGATGCGGTCGAGTATGGCGCGAAAGCGACGATGTCGGGCGTGTCGATCGGCAAGATCGCGATGGACCGCAACCTCAGCGACGGCAACCTGACGCTCGATCTCGGTCGGGCCGGCGCGCATCTGCAAGGAACGGCGCGGCTGGACGGCATCCCGGCAAAGCTCGATGCCAATGCCTCGTTCCACCCCAAAGGCGGGCCGCGTGCGGCCTATCGGATCGGCATGACGCTCGATGCCGAGGCGCGGCGGCGCCTCGATCTTAATTTCGAGCCGGGAAGAATAAGCGGCTCGTTCGGCGTCGACCTGACTTATTCCCAACTCGACGGCGCGCGCGCCCAGGCGGTCGCCACTCTCGACCTGCGCGGCGCCAGCCTGGCGATCGCCGAAGCGGGATGGAAGAAACCGGCCGAGGCGCCAGCGACCGCGAAGCTGGTCATCGACTTCGAACACGACCGGATCACCCGCCTGCCGCAGATAGAGGTCAAGGCCGCCGGGCTCGACGGCCGCATGGCGATCACGACTTCCGACGGCGGCAAACAGGTCGAGCGGATCGAGATCCAGCGCCTCGTCGCCGGCGACAATGATCTCAGCGGCGCCGTCACGCGCCGCGCCGGCGGCGGCTGGCTTGCCGATATCCATGCCGCGCGCATCGATGGCCGCCGCCTCATCAAGGAGGCGGCGAGCGATACGGGCGCGCCGTCGCCGTTGCCGCTCGCGGTCACCGCGCAGATCGATCGGCTGGTCCTCGGTCCGCACCACGAAATCGGTCAGGTCTCCGCCGAGCTGTCGCGCAGCGGCGGCGTCTGGCAATCCGCCCGCCTCGAAGGCCGATTGCCGAACGGGCAGAAGCTGGCATTGCGTTTCGGCGAGGGCGGGGCGCGCCAATTCAGCGTTCAATCGGAGGATTTCGGCGCCACCGTGAAGCTGCTCGGGGTCGCCGACAACGTCAGCGGCGGCCGGCTCACGATCAATGGGCAGTTCTCGGGCGCCGCCGGCAAGCAGACATTGCAAGGGCATATCGAGGGCGAAAACTACTCGATCATGGGCGCCCCGGTCATGGCCCAGATTCTGGCATTGCCGTCATTCACCGGCTTTGTCAGCGCGCTGTCCGGCGCCGGCCTGCCGTTCAGCACGTTGCGCGGCGATTTCACCTATGACGGCAGCCGCGTCGCGATCAAAAACCTGCTTGCCTTCGGTGAATCGCTCGGGATCACGGCCAATGGCTGGGTCGATACCGAGCATGACCGGCTGGAGCTGGAGGGCACCGTCGCGCCGGCCTATATGCTGAATTCGCTGCTCGGCAATATTCCGCTGCTCGGGCAGCTGCTGGTCGGCGGTTCGCAGGGGCTCTTCGCCGCCAATTACCGCCTCAACGGATCGAGCGACAACCCGGATGTTTCGGTCAACCCGCTCAGCGTGCTGACGCCGGGCATCCTGCGTCAGCTGTTCGCGCCGCTGGTCGGCTTCCCGCCCCCGCAATCCGAGCAGCAGGCGGTCACCCCGCCGCCGCAAGCCGGCGACGCAGGATCGTCCCGCTAACAGCGCAAATGGCGCTCAGCCCGGCCGCACCAGGGCGTGCCGCTTGCGGCCTGCGCTGAGCTTGATCAGCCCTTGCGGGTCGAGATCGGCGAGCGACACCGGCTGGGTCTCGCCCTTGACGGCGACGTCGTTGACGCGGGCGCCGCCGCCCTTGATCAGGCGTCGCGCCTCGCCGTTCGAGGTCGCGAGCCCGGCGCGCACGAACAATTCGAAGGCCGGAACCCCCCGCTCCAGCGCATCGCGGGGAAGCGAGACCTCTGGCAGCTCGCCGCCGGCCCCACCAGCCTCGAACACCTCTCGGGCCGTCTCCGCCGCTGCCTCGGCCGCCTCGCGGCCATGGCACAGCGCGGTCGCCTCGGTCGCCAGCACCTTCTTGGCCTCGTTGATCTCGGCGTCATGCAGCTTTTCGAGCTTGGCGATCTCGGCGAGCGGCAATTCGGTGAAGAGGCGCAGAAAGCGGCCGACATCGGCGTCTTCGGTGTTGCGCCAGAACTGCCAGTAATCATACGGCGAGAGGCGCTCGGCATTGAGCCACACCGCGCCCTGCGCGCTCTTGCCCATTTTGGCGCCCGAGGCGGTCGTGACGAGCGGGGTCGTCAGCCCGAACAGCGTCCGCCCGTCGCTGCGCCGGCCGAGTTCGACGCCGGAGACGATGTTGCCCCATTGGTCGGACCCGCCCATTTGCAATTCGCAGCCCATGCGGCGGCCCAGCTCGACGAAATCGTAAGCTTGCAGGATCGGGTAGTTGAATTCGAGGAAGGACAGCGGCTGGTCGCGTTCGAGCCGCAGCCGGACGCTGTCCTGGGTCAGCATGCGGTTGACCGAGAAATGCCGCCCGACATCGCGCAGCAGCGGGATGTAGCGCAATTCGTCGAGCCAATCGGCGTTGTTGACCATGACGGCATCGGTCTGGCGCTGGCCGAATTGCAGGAATTTGGCGAAGACCTGACGAATCCCGGCCATGTTGTGGGCGATCTGCTCGTCGGACAGCAGCTGGCGGGATTCGTCCTTGCCCGATGGGTCGCCAATGCGGGTCGTGCCGCCGCCCATCAATACGATCGGCTTGTTGCCGGTCTTCTGGAACCAACGCAACAGCATGATCGACATCAGGTTGCCGATATGCAGGCTGTCGGCGGTGCAGTCATAGCCGACATAGGCGGTGACCGGGCCGGCGGCGAGGCGCGCGTCGAGCGCCGCGAAATCGGTGCATTGATGGATGAAGCCGCGTTCGGCGGCCACGGTCAGAAAGGCGGAGCGGGCATTCGACATGGCGGGCTCATCTAGCACAAAACAGTGGCACGCGCTGGGCTTGATGAGCGGCACGTCGCTCGACGGTATCGATGTCGCGGCGGTCACGACCGACGGCCGCCGGCGCGTCACCCCAGGTCCAGCCCTAACGATTCCCTACGCCGAGGCGTTCCGGGAGAGGCTGCGCTCGGTCCTAGGCGGGGTCGGGGAGGTGGCCGCGGTCGAGGCCGAACTGACCCAGCTGCATGCCGCCGCAATCGCCGAGTTTCGCGCGCGGCATCCGGATATGGCGATTGAGCTCATCGGCTTCCACGGGCACACGATCCTGCACCGCCCGGCTGAACGGCGTACCTGGCAGATCGGTGATGGGGCATTGCTGGCGCGCCTGGCGGGAATCGATGTCGTCGCCGATTTCCGCAGCGCCGATGTCGCGGCGGGCGGGGAGGGCGCGCCATTGGCGCCGCTCTACCACGCCGCGTTGGCGGCGG
>Ga0208990_1000385_pt1 | contig 10548 bp, 10 predicted proteins | sample MedBloCARef_M3_FD_187854 | JGI IMG/M metagenome (GOLD analysis project Ga0208990, IMG submission 187854) | Forest soil microbial communities from El Dorado National Forest, California, USA - Mediterranean Blodgett CA Ref_M3 (SPAdes) (version 2) | ecosystem: Environmental > Terrestrial > Soil >...
CGAGCGTAGACTGAGTAAGCGTAAGTGACATCAGAGTGCGAGTGAGTGCGTAGGCCGGCGTCGCGCCCAGGCGACGCCGGCTCTCCCTTCGGCCCCGTCGCTGCCGTCTGGGCATCGGCAACTGTCGCATTCTTCCCATAATCATTAACACACTCTCGACACGTTGGCGTTATTCTGTACCGGCATGAGTGATTCGCTCGACCGTCTGTACGCCGCCGTACTGACTGCCCGGGTTGCCGATCCGACGACCTCGCGGACGGCCCGGCTGTTGCGCGCGGGCCGCAGCAAGATGGCGAAGAAGCTGGCCGAGGAGGCGATCGAGGTGGCGATCGATGCCGTGCACGGCCATTCCGATTTGGTCGTGCGCGAGAGCGCCGATCTGCTCTACAACCTCGTGGTGCTCTGGGCCGCCGCCGGCGTTCACCCCAAGGACGTGTGGACCGAGATGCAGCGCCGCGAGCGGCTTCTGGGCATTGCCGAGAAGCTTCCGAAGGATCGCCCCGACGCTTCACCGCGGCGCAAGGTTGTCGCGCTCGACCGAAGCCGCGCGCGCAAGCGGCGCTGATGCCGGATCGGACGACCGTCTACTGACGACCCATACGGAGCCGCCAGCCGTTCCAACCAAGCAATGGCCTGGTTTGTCGGCCTCGTCCGCGTCAGTCCTGCGGATGGACAATTGCCAGCCTCGCGGCTAACAAGCCCGCCATGCTTCGACGCCTCTACGATTGGTGCATCGCCGCCGCCGACAAGCCGCATGCGACGTGGCTCTTGGGCGTCGTCTCGTTCGTCGAAAGCTCGTTCTTTCCCATTCCGCCCGACGCGATGCTGATCCCGATGGCGATCGCGCGCCCGGACAAGGCCTGGTTCTACGCGACCGTATGTACCGTGACCTCGGTCGCCGGCGGGGTGCTCGGCTATCTGATCGGCGCGTTGCTTTACGACTCGGTCGGGCTCTGGCTGATTCAGCTCTACGGCTACGGCAACAAGGTCGAAGCGTTCCGCGAGGCCTATGCCCAATGGGGCGGTTGGATCATCCTGCTCAAGGGCCTGACGCCGATCCCGTATAAGATCGTCACGATCGCGTCGGGGTTCGCCGGCTACAATCTCCTTTTGTTTGTGCTGCTGTCGATCGTCGCGCGGGGAATGCGCTTTTTCTTCGTGGCGTTTCTGCTCAACCGCTATGGCGCGCAGGCGCGTACGATTATCGAGGAGCGGCTGGGTTTGTGGGCGTCGCTCGCCGCCATTGCGCTCGTCGGCGGTATCGCTGCGGCATTGTATCTATTCTGAAGTATCTATTCTGAAGTTCCCTCGTTCCTCATTTTTGCCATGCGGCACGCGCAGGCTTGCCGCGGCTGCGATCTCGACGGGGACCGTGATGACCAGCCCTCCGGGAACAATTCGAATGCGAGGTTCGGCGACCGCGGCGGTCGGCACCTGCGCGCTGTTCCTGGCTTTTTCTGCGCTCGCGCAGGAGGCTCAATCCCCGAATCGGACTCCGGCCCCGCATCCGAATCCTGCGCAGGGTCCGAGCGGCCCCAGCCTCTTTTGGCCGCCGCTGCCATCTTTGCCGCCTCAGCCGAACCTCGTCGAAACGTTCGGCCGTTGGCTGGACCAAGGAACCACCAAGTTCAGAACGGACATGCAGGGTGCGCAGGAGACCTTCGACAAATTGGGCAATCAGACTCGCGACGCCGCCAAAGATGCAACCGACGCAATGATCGGATTGCCCAATGCCCGCATGGTGACGGCGCGCGAGCGTTGCGCGACGGCGCAAAACGGCAGCCCCGATTGCCAGGCGGCGGTCGATACATTCTGCCGCGGCAAGGGATTCCAGACCGGAAAGAGCCTCGATACCCAGTCGGAGCTGAAATGTCCGGCGAAGGTCTTGCTCGAGGGCCGCTCGCCCAATGACGCCGAATGCCGGACGGAGATATTCGTCACGCGCGCGGTGTGCCAATAGCGGCGCAGATGCTATGACTCGCCAGCCCGTGCTGGGAGGGCCGATCTCGAACTGACTCGGGTGCGGCGTCGCCTGCCCAGAGCGGGCGGCAAGATCGAGGCTTCAGTGAACCTCCACGCCATGTTGCTCGAACGCGAGGCCGCCGGCCGGCCGGTGACCGTCGGTCTGATCGGGGCCGGAAAGTTCGGCACCATGTTTCTGGCGCAGGCGCGGCGCACGCGCGGGCTCCACGTCGTCGCCGTTGCCGATCTCGATGTTGCGCGCGCATTGAGCCAACTGCGCGCGGCGGGATGGGACGAGCAGGAAATTTCCGCAACGTCGCTGGGTGAGGCGCTCAAGACCGGGCGCACCCATGTGACGCCCGACGCGCAGGCCCTGGTCGCCTTCCCCGAGGTCGAGGTGATCGTCGAGGCGACCGGCGTTCCGCCTGCCGGGATCCGCCATGCGCTGGCTGCGATCAAGCATGGCAAGCACATCGTCATGGTCAATGTCGAGGCGGACGCGGTCGCTGGTCCGCTGCTCGCGCGCAAGGCCAAGGCCGCGGGGGTGGTCTACAGCCTGGCATGGGGCGACCAGCCCGCGCTCATTTGCGAGCATGTCGACTGGGCGCGCGCTTGCGGCTTTGCCGTGATCGCCGCCGGCAAGGGGACGCGCTACGAGCCGCATTATCACCGCTCTACGCCCGACACCGTGTGGGAGATCCTCGACAAGTATCTCGCCATCACGGACCGCAACTCCATTAATCCGAAAATGTTCAACAGCTTCGTCGACGGCACCAAGTCGGGCATCGAGATGACCGCGGTCTGCAATGCCACCGGACTCGTGCCGCAGAGCGAGGGCCTGGGTTTTCCGCCGGCGACGCGCTTCGAACTCGCCGACGTGTGCAAGCCGAAGGCGGCCGGCGGCACGCTCGAGAAAGCCGGCGTCACCGAAGTGACCTCGTCGGTCTATCGCGACGGCCGCGACGTACCGCACCATCTCGCGCTCGGCACCTATGTGGTGTTCGAGGGCGAGAGTGACTACGCGCGGCGCTGTTTCAAGGAATACGCCATGCTGCCAGACAAGAGTGGCCGCTACGCCGCGCTCTACCGGCCGATCCACATGATCGGACTCGAGCTCGGCGTGTCGGTCGCGAGTGCGGCGCTGCGTAACGAGCCCACCGGTGCGCCGACCGGCTTTCGCTCCGACGTCGCCGCTACCGCCAAGCGTGCGCTCAAGCAGGGCGAGGTGCTCGACGGCGAGGGCGGGTTTTGCGTTTGGGGCAAGCAGGTTCCGGCCGAGCGTTCGCTCGCCGAGGGTCTTCTGCCGCTCGGGCTCGCCCACGAGGTCAGCCTCAAGCGTGACCTCGTGGAGGGCGAGTGCCTCAAGTGGAGCGATGTCGGCTATGACGAGAACGATCTCGCCGTGAAGGTGCGCCGTGAGATGGAGGCGGCGTTCGGCCGACCGAATACGGCCGGACCTTCCTCCTCCTGAGGGGCTCGGTCCCGCCCCAGGATGACCCGCCGTCAGCGTCCGATCACGAACAGCTCTTCGATCGGAATCCGCCGTGCGATAAAGTGCTGTTCGACCATGTACTGGACCAGCGCCTCGAGCGTGGCCGATTGGCCTCCACGCCATAAGGCCAGGGATCGCCGCCGAACACGTCGTCGATCTCATCCATGTCGGCGGGAAGCCAGGGCAGCATGTAACGCAGCGCGCCGCGCTCCTTCATCAGCGCGAGCGCGCGGTCTTTCGACTCGCACAACGCGTCGTAGAGGCTCTGCGCCACGAACGGATGCGCCTCGTGGACATCGCGGCGGATGACGATGAGATGCATGATCGGAAAGATGCGGGTGCGCCGGTAGTAGTCCTTCTCCACCTCGCGGTAGTTGGGAAACAAGCGCGCGATATCGGGGTTCGATCCGATCGCCTCGACCGGGCGGGAGCTGATGACGGCATCGATTTCGCCGTCGGCTAGGAGCTTGCTGAGGGAGTCGCCCGAACGGTTGATCTCGATTTCCGGTTGCTTGAGTAGCGGCGCCACCGTCGGATTGCCGTGCGCGCCCGGTCTCTTGAGTGCGCCTTGCACCCAACGGATTTTCGAAAGGTCGACGCCACATTCGTGCTGCAGCAGGCCGCGGATCCAAGATCGCAGCGCTCATGGTGTAGAGCGGGACGCCAACGCGCTTGCCTTCGAGGTCCTTCGGCGTACGAATTCCCGCCTTGCGGTTGAAGAAAATGAAGCCGTGCCGGAACAGGCGGGGGATGGCGACGAACGGGCAATGGCCCGTCCCGAACCGGCTGATGAATTCCGAGCTCGACATTTCCGACGCGTCGAATTCGAGCTTGCCGCCCATGCGGTCGAAAATGTCGCGCGGCTCGTCATTGGCGAGGAACTTGAGGTCGACGCCGCGCGGCTGAACCTCGCCGGTATAAAGGCGCAGCATGCGGTCATAGAGGCCGCAAGCGAAGGTCAGCGGCAGCTTGGCCGCTGTGCTGGTGGCCTCGGTCACATTCATGCGGCGCTCCTAAGCTTTCAATCTATGACATTTTAGTGGGACTGACCGAGGCGTCAGTTGCCGGAGCCTTGTGCCCCAATCGCCGCCTTGGCCAACGGTCCCCATTTGCCGATTTCAGTCTCGACGAAGCGCGTGAATTGCGCGGGCGACATTTTTTCCGTGACGATCGCCTCTTGCTCCAGCTTCCGGCGCACGTCGGGGGCGTCGAGCGCTTTGTTGATTTCCTGATTGAGCCGCTGGACGATGTTGGGCGGCAGCTTCGCCGGGCCCGAGAACGACCACCAAGTCGTGGTCACGAGCTCGCCATAGCCCAGCTCAGCGTCGGCAGGTCGGGATCGTCGGCGAAGCGCCGGGCCGAGGACACCGCCAGCGCGGTGAGCGTGCCGGCGCGGATATGCGGACGGGTGGTTGTCCAGGTCATCGCACCCACCTTCACATGGCCGGCAATTAGGTCAGTGACGGCGTGGACGCCGCCCTTGTAGGGAATGTGTTCGAGCCTGATATCGTCCTTGCGCGCCAGATACTCGCCGACCATGTGCCCCAGCGAACCCACGCCGGGCGAGACATATCCCAGCGCGTTGCCGCTGGGTCGCGCCAGGGCGACGAGCTGGGCGAGCGATTTCACCCCCAGCGAGGCATGCGCGGTGATCACGATCGGCGCGCCGCCGACATAGGCGATGTGGGTGAAGTCCTTCACGGGATCGAAGGGCGCATTGGCGCTGGTCGCCGGGGCGACAACGTGGGACGGGATGCCGGAGATCGCGAAGGTGGTGCCGTCGGGATCGGAATGCGCGACCGCGGCGGAACCGACCATGCCGCTCGCGCCCGGCCGGTTCTCGACGACGACGCTCTGGGCGAAAGCGTTGCCGAGATGCTCGGCCAGGATGCGGCCGATCATGTCGGCGCTCCCTCCGGGCGGCCACGGCACGACGATGCGCATGGGTTTGCTCGGCCAAGTCTGCCCGGGTGTTTGCGCCAATGGCTGCGCAACCGTTTGCGTTACGGCGGAACCGGCGAGCACGCCGATGATCGCGACCGCAGCCAAATGCCGATGCACGTTTCGCCTCCCTGGATGCCTACAACCTGCGGGCGGCGCCGGCTGCCGTGGCCTATCAAAAAACGGCAGCTGCTTCGCCCTGCGTTGACTGCAACGAATTTTGTTGCAAACATTCCCGCACCGGTTCGTGCCCGTCAAGAAGCAAACAACGCCCCCGCCAAGGAGCACAAAGATGCGTGTGGTCGATGCGATCGCCCAATGGTTCGAGATCGCCGGATTCAAGCACTATTTCGGCTATGCCGGCGGCGCCGTGTGGCCCTTTCTCGATGCCCTGACCGACAAGCCGGAGATCGAGGGCATCCAGGCCAAGCACGAATCCCATGCCGTGCACATGGCCGATCTCTACCATCGCGTCAGCGGCAGGATCGCTCCGGTGATCGTGTCGAAAGGACCCGGCCTGCTCAACGCCGTGGGCGCCTGCGCCAGCGCCATGCACGAATCGTCGCCGCTCCTGATCATCGCCGGCGGCTCGACGACGCACTTTCTCGGCAAGGCCGGCATGCAGGAGATTTATTACCGCGGCTTCGAGGACGCCACGAGCATCTTCCGTCCGATCTGCAAGGGAACGTGGATGTTGGTGCGGCCCGACACCACGATCGAGGTCCTCAATTACGCGCTCAAGACCGCGACCTCGGGCCGGCCGGGTCCGGTCTTCGTCGAAGTGCCCTACGACATCCAGCTCGCGCAAGTCGAAGGCGAGATCGAGGCGCCGTCCGGACGCGCGCCGCATCTCAGTCGCCCGCGCGCCGATGCCGGCAATGTGGAGCGCATCGCCCGGATGATCGCGGAGGCGGAGCGGCCGCTGCTGCTCGCGGGGGGCGGCGTGGTGCGCTCGGGCGCAGCTGCCGCGCTCAGGGCCGCGGCAGAGAAGCTTAACATTCCGACCGCAACGACGCTTCCGGCCAAGGGAATGTTGCCGGAGGATCATCCGCTCTCCATCGGCACGCTCGGTCGCTCGGGTTTTGTCTGCGCCGCGCGCGCGAGCCGCGAAGCCGATCTGGTGATCGGGGTCGGTGCGCGCTTCTCCGACAATCACACCGCGAACTGGCGCAAGGGCTCGATCTACGACGTATCGCAGACCAAGATCGTCCAGGTCGATCTCGACTACCAGGAGGTCGGGCGCAATTTTCCGGTTGAGCTCGGGCTCGTGAGCGATGCCAAGCTTTTCCTGGAAGACCTTGCGGCCGCGGTGGGCGGCCCCGGAAACAAGAAGCATCAGGGCTGGCGCGAGCGCACCCAAGGCTTCCGCGCGGAGTGGGAAGAGGAAATCCGCCCGCTGCAGACGGCAATGAGCGCGCCCACCCATCCTGCGCGCCTGGTCCACGAAGTCGGCCGCGCGCTGCCAAAGGATGGCCGCGTCTATGTCGATATCGGCGACGTCACCCAATACGCCGAGGCCTACATGAAGATCTGCACGCCGGGCGCCTGGCAGATCAGTCCCGGCATGGCCGAGATGGGCTGGGCTTCGTCCGGCATCCCCGGCGCGCTTGCGGCCGACGGCCGGCCCGGAATCGCGCTGGTCGGCGACGGCGCGTTCAACATGACGTCGCAGATCGTCGCCTCCGCGGTGGAATACGATCTGCCGGCGATCTGGGTCATTCTCAACAATTACGAGCTCGGCATCGAGCGCAAGGGCATGGAGCGGAGCTATTCGCGCACCCATCCTTGGTGCCATTTCGTGCGCAAGGATACCGGCAAGCCCTACAATCCCGACTACGTCGCGCTTGCCCACGCCTACGGCGCAGAAGGCGCGCGCGTCGACGATCCCGCCGCGCTGGCGCCCACGCTCGAAAAGGCCTTTGCCAGCCGGCGTCCCTGGGTGATCGACGTGCCCGTCGATCTCAGTGTGGGGAGCTATTTCACCAAGGGTATCGATCGCGCCTATCCGGATAAATGGGCGAAGTCTTATCCGAGCTATAACCTGCTGCGGAATGTCGAGTAGGTTGCCGGCGAAAGAAGGCCCCCATGCCGATCCGCAAAGCCGAAACCAAGTCTTCGTTGCAGACCGCTAGTTCCGGCGACGTGATCGAGGAACTGCGCCGCCGCTACGACCGGCTCACGCAATCACAGAAGCGCATCGCCGAATATATCGTCGAGCATTCACAGGCGGTGGCGTTCTCGACCGTCGATCAGATGGCCGCGCAGCTCGACGTCAATCCCTCGACCATCGTGCGCTTCACCTATCGTCTCGGCCTCAACGGGTTCCCGGATCTGCAGGAGCGGATGCGCGAACTGGTGCGCGGCCAGCTCTCGCGCACGGGCGACCCCATCAACGAAGGCCAAGTCGCCGGTCACCTGGAAGGCACGAGCTTCGGGGCCTCGCTCAGTCACGACTGGCAAAATCTGCATCGCACCATATCCGGTCTCGATGCCGCAGCGTTCGGCCGGGCGGTCAGTATTCTCTCTCGCGCGCGTCGCGTCTATGTGGCCGCAGGATTCTCGACCTTTCCGGTCGCGCATTATTTCGCGCTGGTGCTCGATCGTCTGCGCAGCGAGATTTCGCTGCTCGCGTCCAATGACGCGTTCGCGACACCCCGGCTGGTCGAGATAAAACCCGAGGATTGCGTTTTGGCGTTCACCTTTCCGCGCTATGCCAGTGCGACGCACCGCATCGCCCTGTGGGCGAAGGAGAACAAGGCCAAGGTCATTGCGGTGACGGACTCGCCCATATCCGCGGTCGGGCAGCTCGGCGACGTCGTCCTGCTCGCCGCCTCGGCCGGAACCGGAATGCAGAATTCCATGGTGGCGCCGATGGCCGTGGCCAATGCGCTGCTCAACGGCGTCGCTGCCGTCAAGGGAACGCCCGCGCTCGAGCGCTACAGCCGCCACGACCGCCTGATGAACAAATGGGACGCGTTCCTGCTCAAATTGGATGGGGCCGATTGATGATGGAGGCGCCAGCCGTCGTCGCCGCGCTGACCGGGATCCGCGTCCTCGATCTCACGACGAATTACGCAGCCTATGCGGGGCGGCTCTTGGCCGATCTCGGGGCCGATGTCGTGCGGCTCGAGCCGCCGGAAGGCTCGCCGGTGCGCCGCCTTGCCCCTTGCCAGACCGGTCCGGCAGGTGAACCGTTGAGTTTCGCGCACGCCTTTCTCGACGCCGGCAAGCGCAGCGTTACCCTCGATCTCGCGACCGCGGTCGGCCGTGAGCGGCTCGTGGAATTGGCCGCGACCAGCGACGCGATGATCGAGGCTCCCTCTGCGGCGACGGCCGGCAACCGCATCGACTTCGAACTCGTGCGCCAGCGCAATCCAGGTCTCGTGCTGGTGTCGATCTCGGCGTTCGGCCGCGACGGGCCCTATGCCGGATATCAAGCGACCGATCTGACATTGCTCGCGGCCGGCGGGCTCCTGTCACTCGGCGGCTATGCCGACAGTGAACCGCTCGCCGTGCAGGGCGAGCAGGCGATGCTGGCATCCGGCATCTACGGCGCCATCGCGGTGCTCACCGCGCTCTATGAGCGCACGCAAACCGGCAAGGGCTGCTGGATCGACGTGTCCGGGCAGGAATGCGTGGCGTTCGCGCTCGAAGACGCGGTTGCGGAATGGTCGATCAATGCGCACGTGCGTCGCCGCCTGGGCGACGGCGCGCGCGAGGCCGGCACCGGCGTCTATCCTTGCAAGGACGGCCATATCAGCATGGTGGCGGGCCGGCTCGGCACCGCCAAGGCGTTCGCCACGTTGACGCAGTGGATCGCCGCCTCCGGGGTGCCGGGCGGCGCGTCGTTGCTCGAGCCGCAATGGCAGGATTTTAAAGTCCGCCAGTCGCCGGAAGGGATCGCGCGCTTTGCCGAAATCTTCGGCGCCTTCTGCCAGACGCGCGGCAAGCAGGAGCTTTATCGCGAAGGTCAGGCCCGCCAGATTGCGATTGCGCCGGTGAACACCATCGCCGACGTGCTGCAGGACGAGCAACTCGCGGCGAATTCGTATTTCCAGCCGCAATTCGAGCGCAACTCGTGCAAGGACATCACCTTTCCCGGACCGCCCTATCGGCTGAGCCGCACGCCCGCGCGCCCGCGCGGCGCGGCGCCGAAGCTCGGCGAGCACGATCGCGAGCTTCTGCAGGAGGGCTTCCGTCTCGCCAGTCGCGCGGGCGAAGCTTGAGAGAACGCGATGCAGCTTGCGGGTCTGAGAGTGCTGGATTTCTGTTGGATCGGCGCCGGCGCGTTCGTCACCCGCATCCTGGCCGATCTGGGCGCCGAAGTGATCAAGGTCGAATCGCGGACCCATCCCGACAATCTACGGCTGTCCGGTCCGCACCAGCCGGGGGCGAAACCGCTCGAAGGCTCCGGCTATTTCGCTTCCCGCAACACCAGCAAGAAAAGCATCGCGCTCAACATGTCGCATCCGCAGGCGCGCCAGATTGCGCTTACGCTCGCGAGCCGATGCTCCATCGTCAGCAACAATTTTCGTCCCGGCGTCATGGAGAAATGGGGCCTGGGCTACGGCGAGGTCGTGGCCGTGAATCCGTCAGTGATCTATCTTGCGATGCCGATGCAAGGGAGCAGCGGTCCGCACCGTGACTATATCGGGTTCGGCTCCACCATCGCCGCGCTTTGCGGCCTGGTGTCGATGGCTGGACGTCCCGGCCGCCCTCCGCTCGGTACCGGAACCCACTACCCCGATCACGTTCCCAATCCTGGGCACGCCCTGGTCGCGGTTCTGGCCGCGGCCTTTCATCGCGCGCGAACGGGCGAGGGCCAGCAGATCGAGGTCGCGCAGATCGAATCGACGGTGAACATGCTCGGCCCGTCCGTTCTGGCCTGCGCCGCGACCGGCGCGTTGCCGCAGACGAACGGCAACCGCCGCTCCGGAGCGGTCCCGCGCGGCGTCTTTCCCTGCGCCGGCGAGGACGTCTGGTGCGCCATCGAGGCGAATGACGATCGGGACTGGCAGGGTGTGGTCGACGCGCTCGGCGCGCCGGAATGGATGCGTGACGATCAATTGAAGACGCTGCGGGGTCGGGAAGCGCGCCAGGATTTGATCGAGGCGCGGCTGGCGCAGGAAACCCGGCGCTACTCTGCCGCCGAA
>Ga0208990_1000388_pt1 | contig 10533 bp, 7 predicted proteins | sample MedBloCARef_M3_FD_187854 | JGI IMG/M metagenome (GOLD analysis project Ga0208990, IMG submission 187854) | Forest soil microbial communities from El Dorado National Forest, California, USA - Mediterranean Blodgett CA Ref_M3 (SPAdes) (version 2) | ecosystem: Environmental > Terrestrial > Soil >...
AGGCGGAATGGCAGGCCGCCATCGACGCGACGCTCGCCGCCTACGGCAAGCTCGACATCTTGGTCAACGATGCCGGGATCAGCGGCAGCGCGGTCGAGGATCTGTTCGAGACCGGCGCGTGGGACCGCATCATGGGGATCAACGCGACCGGCACCTTTCTCGGCATGAAGGTCGCGATCCCGGCGATGCGCCAGGCCGGCGGCGGATCGATCGTCAACATCTCGTCGATCTCGGGGGTGACCGGCCAGCGCGGCATCCATGTCGCCTACAACGCCTCGAAGGGCGCGGTGCGCACGCTGACCAAGGCGGCCGCGGTGCAGCAGGGGCGGCACAACATCCGGGTCAATTCGGTGCATCCCGGGCTGATGCCGCCGATGCGCACCTCGGGCCGCACCGCCGACCCGGCGGTGCGCGCCAAGATGCTCGAAGGAGTGCCGCTCGGCCGTGCCGGGCGGGTCGAGGAGGTGGCGAACGCGGTATTGTTCCTGGCATCGGACGACGCTTCCTACATCACCGGCGCCGAGCTTTATGTCGATGGCGGCTTTTTGGCCGTCTGAGAAAGGAATCTAAGAAAGGGAGACGACAAGATGTCCTATTCACTCGATGCGTTCTGCGAGGATTGCCGGACGGCGCTGAAGGCCGACAAAGGCCCGGGCGGGCGCGAGGCGGTGCGGCAAAATCTGGAGCGGCTGCTCGCGGAGCCGGCCTTTCTCGACCGGCATGTCCTGTCGGCGCCGCCGGGCCGGCACACGCTCTACGAAGACCCCGAACTCGGCTTTGTCGTGCTCGCCCATATCAATCCGAAGGGGCACAAATCGCCGCCGCACGACCATGGCGCCTCATGGGCGGTGTACGGCCAGGCGACCCAGTACACCGAGATGACCGAGTGGCGCCGGACCGACGGCAAGACCGATCCCGGTCCCGCCAGCATCGAAGTCGCGCGGCGCTACCGGCTGGAGCCGGGTCACGCGGGCACCTACGACATCCGCGCGATCCACAATATCGAGTTTCCCGACGGCGCCCGTTTCGTGCGGGTGACCGGGACCGATCTCGAGCGCATCCCGCGGCTCAAATTCGACCTCGGCAAGGGCCTCGCCGAGGTGATCGAAAGCGCCTCCGCCGGCGCCGCCTGAGAGGCTGACCGCAGCTGGGCCGCCGCTACTCGGCGGCGGCGCTCTCCCCCTCCTCGACGGCGAGGAGGTTCGCCTTCATGTGGTCGAGTGCACGCAGCAGCGCCTCGCGCGCCGACGGGCTCAACCCGGCGCAGGCTTCGTCGCGGATCTGCCCATTGATCGCCAGAATCCGGTTGACCACGGTCCAGCCGAGCGGCGTCATCCACAAGGTGCGGATACGCCGGTCGGTCGGGTGCAGCCGGCGCTCGACGAGCCCCTCTTCGTGCAGCCGATCCAGCAGGCGCACCAGCGCGATCGGCTCGATGTCGAGGAGGGTGGCGATCGCCGCCTGGCTCAGCCCCTCGTTGCGGGCCACCGACAACAAGGCGCGCGCCTGCTGACGGGTGATCGCCAGGCCGGTGTGGCGGGCGCGGCGCTCGAAGCGGCGCCGGATCAGCCGCGCCACATCGTGCAAGAGCGCGCCGACATTGGGCTGCAATGCCGCGGGATCGAGGCGGCCCGGCACACGCGGCTCAGCCGCCTCGCCGATCCCCGGCGTGATCGGCAGCAGGTCATTCGGCGACATGCGGGTCCTCCACCAGGCGGCCGGGACGCGGCCGATCGCTCAGCGCCTCGGCAATACGCGACGGGCGGCGCCCGGCGCCGAGCCGATGAGCCAGCCGGTCGAGATAGAGGTAGATGACCGGCGTCGTGTAGAGCGTCAGCCATTGCGACACCAACAGGCCGCCGACGATGGCGATGCCGAGCGGCCGGCGCAATTCCGATCCCGCCCCGCCGCCGATCGCAATCGGCAAGCCGCCGAACAGCGCCGCGAAGGTCGTCATCATGATCGGGCGGAAGCGCAACAGGCAGGCTTCATGGATCGCTTCGAGCGGGCTCTTGCCCTCGTGACGCTCGGCGGTCAGCGCGAAGTCGATCATCATGATCGCGTTCTTCTTGACGATGCCGATCAACAGAACCACGCCGACAATCGCGATGACGGTCAGCTCGTAATTGGCCGGTACCCCGACCGAGGGATCGAACAAGGTCCACGCGTCGAATTTGGCGGGCGGCGTATAGCCCGGCCGCGGCCACAGGATCAGCGCCAGCAGCGCGCCGACGCCGGCCGAGGGCAGGGCAGACAGGATCGTGATCGGGTGGATGTAGCTCTCATAGAGCACCCCCAGCACGATGTAGACGACCAGGATCGCGGCAAGCACCAGCAGCGGCGTCGAGGACAGCGAGGCCTGGAACGCCTGCGCCGTGCCCATGAAAGCGCCGCTGACCGTGGCGGGCATTTGCAGCTGTCGCTCCAACGTCTGGATCTTGTCGATCGCCTCGCCGAGCGCCACCCCGGGAGCCAGGTTGAACGAGACCGTCACCGCCGGGAACTGTCCCTGGTGGCTCAGCATCAGCGGCTCGACCTTTGAGGTGAAATGGGCAAAGCTGCTGAGCGGTATCTGCACCCCGTTGGGACCCGGGACGTAGATCTGCGACAGCGCGCTCGGGTCGTCCTGGAATTGCGGCTGGACTTCCAGGATCACCTTGTACTGGTTGGTCGAGGTGTACATCGTCGCGATCTGGCGCTGGCCGAACGCGTCGTAAAGCGTCTCGTCGATCAGCGACGTCGACACGCCGAGGCGCGAAGCGGCATCGCGGTCGATATCGATCGCCATATGCGGCGCGGCGATCTGCTGGTCCGAGGCGACGTCCTGCAATTCGGGCACCTTCTGCATCGCCGCTTCGACGATCGGCGCCCAGTGATTGAGCTCTTTGCTGTCGGTATCGGTCAGTGTGTACTGGTATTGGGTGCGGCTGAGACGCCCGCCGACGCTGATATCCTGTCCCGATTGCATGAAAAACTTGGCGCCCTCGACCGCCGCCACCTTGGGACGCAAGCGCTGGATGACCTGGTCCGAGGTCAGATCGCGCTCGCCATGCGGCTTCAGCTGGATGAAGACCCGAGCGGTATTCTCGGTCGGGTTGAAGGCGGAAGAGCCGGCGAAGTAGAGGACGCCGGCAACCGCAGGATCCTGCCGAACGATCGCGGCCAGTTTGTGGGAGATCCCAGCCATCTTCGCGTACGAGGTATCCTGACGCGCTTCGGCTTGGCCGAAGATGAAGCCGGTATCCTGCTGCGGGAAGAACCCCTTCGGGATCTTCATGTAGAGCAGGCCGGTCGCGGCCATCAGGATCAGGGTCAACATCAGCGTCGCGAACTGGTGCCGGAAGACGAATTTCAGGCCCCTATCGTAGCCGTTGAGCACCGCCTGGAAGGCGCGCTCGGCGCCGCGGTTGAACCGGTTCGGCGGATGGTCGCTGTGGCCCTTCAGGAACAGCGAGCACATCACCGGTGTCAAGGTCAGCGAAATAATCGCCGAGGCAACCACCGCCACCGAAACGGTCACCGCGAACTCGCGGAACAGCCGGCCAATGATGCCGCTCATGAACAAGAGCGGGATGAACACCGCGATCAGCGAGAAGGTGATCGAGATGATCGTGAAGCCGATCTGCCCGGCGCCCTTCAGCGCCGCCTCGAACGGCCGGTCGCCCTTTTCGAGATAGCGCACGATGTTCTCGATCATGACGATCGCGTCGTCGACCACAAAGCCGACCGAGATCGTCAGCGCCATCAGCGAGATGTTGTCGAGGCTGTAGCCGATGCCATACATGGCGGCAAAGGTCGCGAGCAGCGATAATGGCACCGCTATGCTCGGGATCACGGTCGCCCAGACCGTCCGCAAGAAAATGAAAATGACGAGGATCACCAGGGCGATCGTCAGCAGCATCGTAAACTGCACGTCGTGCACCGCGGCGCGGATCACCAGCGAGCGGTCTGAGATTAGGTCGACATGTACGGTAGGCGGGATCGATTCCTGCAGCTTCGGCAGCAGGCTCTTGATCGTATCGACCACCTGAATCGTGTTGGCGCCGGCCTCGCGCTGGATCGCCAGACCTTCCGCCGGCTGACCCTCGAACCAAGCGTCGGAACGCAGGTTCTGAACCGAATCCTTGACGTCGGCGATATCGCCGAGCCGCACCGGCGCCCCATTGCGCCAGGCGATGATGACGGAACGGAAGCCGTCGGCATTAAAGATCTGGTCGTTGGTGTCGAGCGTGACCGCTTGATGCGCCCCTTCGAGGACGCCCTTCGGCCGATTGACCGTCGCCTGAGTCAGCGCAGTGCGCACCTCTTCCAGGCCGATGCCGCGCGACGCCAGCGCTCCGGGATTGACCTGGACGTGCACCGCGTAGGGCTTCTGACCGAAGATCCGCGATTCGGATACGCCTTTCACGGTCGCCAGTTTCTGGGCGAGGATCGTGTACGCATAATCATCGATGCGGTAGACCGGCAGCGCGTCCGAATGGACGGCATAGATCAGAACCGGCCGATCGGCCGGGTTGGTCTTGCGGTAGGTTGGCGGGTTCGGCAGATCCTTCGGCAAGAGGCCGGTGGCCGCGTTGATCGCCTGCTGCACGTCCTGCGCCGCGCCATCGATATTCCGCTCGAGATCGAATTGCAGCGTGATCAGCGTCGCACCGATGCCGCTCATCGAGGTCATCTCGGCGAGGCCGGGAAGCGCGGCGAATTGCTGCTCGAGCGGCGTCGCCACCGCGGACGCCATCGTGTCGGGGCTGGCGCCCGGATAATTGACCTGGACGGCGATGGTCGGGAAATCGACCTTTGGCAATGCCGCGACCGGCAACAGGTTGTAGGCGCCGATGCCGAACACCAGCACTCCGAGCATCAACAACGAGGTGCCGATCGGCCGGCGGATAAAAGGTTCGGAAATGCTCATCGGCGGGTTCCTCGGGAGCCGGCCGGCAGCGGTGTAATCAGGATCATCCGGCGGCTCCCGCGGGCTTTGCTTCCAATTTCACCCGGGCGCCGTTGGTCAGGCGATACTGGCCCTCGACCACGACCCGATCGCCGGGCGACAGGCCCTTGCTGATCACGGCGAGCCCGTCCTGCACCGCGGCGACTTCGACCGGCCGCCGCTCGACCGTGTTGTCTTCCTTGATGACATAGGCGTACTGGCCGGTCGGGCCGTCCTGCACGGTCTGCGCCGGCACGGTCGGCGCGCCTTTGCGCACCGACAGGATCAGCCGCACATTGACGAACTCGCCGGGCCACAGCCGCTCGTCGGTATTGGCGAAGGCCGCCTTGAGACGGATCGTCCCGGTTGGCTGGTCGATCGCGTTGTCGATGACCGTCAGCTTGCCCTCGGCGAGTTGCGTCTTGTTGTCGCTGCCAAAGGCATGCACCGTGAGATCGCCGCCCGCCTGCTTCTCGTGGATCTTGTGAAGGTTCTCCTGCGGCACCGTGAAGCTGACGAAAATCGGCTTCAGCTGGGAGATCGTGACGAGGCCGGCCGCGTCGGTCGCCCGCACCATGTTGCCGGCATCGACCAGCCGCATGCCGAGCCGGCCGTCGATCGGGGCGCGGATATCGGCAAAGCCGAGATTGAGCCGGGCGTTCTCGATCTGGGCCTCGTCCGCCTTGATCGAGGCCTGCAACTGCTGCACCAGCGCCTTCTGCTGATCATAGGTCTGCCGCGACTTGGCCCCGGTCGCGAGGAGCTCCCCCCAGCGGGTGAGATCGGCCTGGGCGCTGACGAGCTGCGCCTCGTCCTTCTGCTTCGTCGCCATCGCCTGGTCGAGCGCGGCCTGGAACGGGCGCGGATCGATCTGGATCAGCGGCGAGCCGGCCTTGACGTCCTGGCCTTCGGCAAAGGCGACCTTGACGATCTGGCCGTCGACCCGGCTCTTGATCGTGACCATGTTGAACGCCTGGACCGTGCCGATCGCATTCAAGAAGACCGGCACGTCGGCGGTCGCGACAATGCCGGCGGTGACCGGAACCCCGGGCGCGGGCGGCGGCGGCGATTGGGCCTCGGCGCTCGGCGCGACGGTGCCGATGAGCCGCGGCATCACGATCGCCGTCAGGGCGAGGGTCATGGCCGCGGCGATCGCGGTTCGTCTCATGGGGGCGTCTCTCGAAAGCGCTGACCGATGCGGGATGTATATTATAGACAAGCACTATAGATAACATCCCTACTAAAGGACAGCCGGGCGGCGGAAATTCTGGCGCCTTGCCAAGCGGCAAGCGTGGGCCGGCGCACCGCAAATTGTGTTGCAAGCCCTGCGCCAGCGCCTGCCGAGGCCGGTGTGGCTGATCGCCATTTCCTCCCGTTCCATTCCACGGCATCATTCGGGATCGCGCGGCGCCGGGAGAAGCGGGGTCCGCACACACCAGGGAGGAACCCACCATGGCTGCCCATGACGCTCTGCGCACGATCCTGCCGGTCGTTGGCTGGCCCGAGGAACGCGCCCGCGCGGTCGAGATCACCGGCGGCAGCGATCCGATCCTGCCGACCTCGTTCAAGATCGGCGAGACCAGCGCCGCCTGCCTGGCGGCGATCGGCCTCGCGGTCAGCGATCTGTGGGAGCTGCGCACCGGGCGCAAGCAGGAAGCGGCGGTCGATGCCCGTCGCGCCACCGCCTCGCTGCGCAGCGGCCATTACCTGAAGATGGAAAAGGCCGAGGTCTCGCACGAGCGCAACCCGGTCATGGGCATGTACCCGGCCAAGGACGGGCACTGGAGCTACATCCACGCGAATTTCCCGAACCACCGCGCCGCCGCGCTGAAGGTGCTCAACGTGCCGGAGGAAAAGGAGGCGGTGCGCCAAGCGGTTGCCAAATGGGATGCGCTCGAGCTCGAGGAGGCGATCATCGCCGCCAAGGGCGCCGGCGGCATGGTGCGCACGATGGCGGAATGGGCCAAGCATCCGCAGGCCCAGGCGCTGGCGACATTGCCGCTGTTCGAGATCGTCAAGATCGGCGACGCGCCGGCCGAAAAGCTGCCGGACGGCGACCGGCCGCTTTCCGGCGTCCGGGTGCTCGACCTGACCCGCGTGCTGGCCGGCCCGAGCAGCGCCCGCACCCTCGCCGAGCACGGCGCCGACGTCCTGAAGATCACCGCGGCGCATTTGCCGAACCTCGGCTACCAGGAATTCGACACCGGGCACGGCAAATTGTCGGCCCAGCTCGATTTGCGCGATCCGAAGCAGCTCGCGACCTTGAAGGATCTGGCGCGCGAGACCGACGTCTTTGTCCAGGGCTACCGGCCCGGCACGCTGGGCGACCGCGGCCTGTCGCCCGAGGAGCTGGCGAAAGCCCGGCCCGGCCTCGTCTACGTTTCGCTATGCGCCTTCAGCCATGTCGGCCCGTGGGCGTCGCGCCGCGGCTTCGACACGGTGGTGCAGAACGTCAGCGGCATCACCTGGCGCCAGGGCGAGCTGTTCCCGGGCAAGGAGCCCGGCCCGCAATTCTATCCGGTGTCGGCGATCGACTACCTGACCGGCTACCTGATGGCGTTCGGCGCGCTGGTCGCGCTGGCGCGGCGGGCGCGCGAAGGCGGCAGCTGGCTGGTGCGCTGCTCGCTGGCCCAGGCCGGCCGCTGGCTGGTCGGCCGCGGCGAGGTGCCCGAGGCGCAACTCGAGAACATCCCGGCCGAGTTCACCCCGGCCGAGATCGAGAAATGGACGATCGAGACCGTGACCCCGGCCGGCAAATTGCGGCATCTGTCGCCGATCCTGCAATTGTCCGAGACCCAGCCCTATTGGGCGCGGCCGACCGTGCCGCTCGGCTACCACCAGCCGGTCTGGCCGGCGCGGTAATCCGGCGTCATCACGAGGAGCGAACGCGACAAAGCAATCTTGCCGGCGTTTGTATCAACGCGAGATTGCCTCGCTTCGCCCGCGCTGGAGAGTCCGATCGCGCGCAATAAGCGCAAAGCGCCGATGCCGGCCCCGACGCCGGACGATTTGATCAAGACCGGCAAGGACGGCCGTATCCGGCTGATCGAAAAGCGCAAGCCGCGCCGGCCGCGCGTCGCACGCAAGAGCCGATGACGATGGCGCCGGCATGAACGAGCTTGCCGGCTATGTCACCGACGTCCCGTATGTTTACGGCTTCAAGCCGATGCTGGCGCCGGCCTGGCTCGATCTCGTCGCGATCATCGGCGGGGTGGCGCCGCCGGCGCGCGACCGCGGCTTTGCATGGTGCGATCTCGGCTGCGGCCAGGGAGTCAGCGCGGCGATCCTCGCCGCGACGCATCCCGCCGGCTCGTTCTACGGCATCGACGCGATGCCGGCGCATATCGAGCACGCCACCCGGCTCGCTGCCGAGGCTGATGCACCCAACGCGCAGTTTCACATCGCCGATTTCGCCGCCGCGCGGGCATTGCCTCTGCCGCGCTTCGACTACATCGTCGCGCATGGCGTCTACAGCTGGGTCGACCGGCCGGTGCGGGCGCAATTGCGCCGATTGATCGACGGCCATCTGAAATCGGGCGGGCTCGTCTATGTCAGCTACAACGCGCTGCCCGGCTGGACCGGCGACCTGCCGTTCCAGCATCTGGCGCGCGAGCTGGCGGCGGATTTGCCGGGCGACAGCGCGGCGCGCTTCGCCGGCGCCGCCGCGACCTTGAGCAAGCTCGCCGAAGCCGGCGCGCCGAGCCTGGCCTCCAGCTACCTGATCGACGAATTGCGCCAACGCCCGGCGGATTACCGGCCGGGCTATCTGGTGCATGAATTCATGCATGCCGGCTGGCAGCCACTCTATGTCACCGAATTGCGCCGCGACCTCAAGGAGATCGGGCTGGTGCCGGTCGGCTCGGCGTTGCTGGTCGAGAATTTCGATCAGTGGGTGCTCGGCCGACGGGCGCGAGCGCTGGTGGCCGGCATCGCCGACCCGGACCGGCGCGAGCTGGTGCGCGATTTCTGCATGCACCAGCGCTTCCGCTGCGATGTGTTCGCCCGCGATGCCGCGACACTCAAGCCGGCCGAGCAGCGGCAACGGTTGCTCGCAGCAGGCCTCGCGCTGGCGCGCCCGCCGGAGGCGATCGCCTACGAGATGCCGACCCCGGCGGGCCGGGTGCAGTACGACAACCCCGCGGCGCGGACGATCATCGCCTCATTGATGTCCGGCATCCGCAATTTGGCCGATATCCCGGCCGGCTTTGCCGCCACCCGCGACTTGATCACGAACATGCTGGCGTTGTGTGCCGCCGGCGATGTCCGCCCAGCCGAGACGACCCGGACATCGGTCGGTCCGCTCAACCGCGCTTTGCGCCGCCGCCTCGGCCGGCCGGAGGAGATCCCGGTCATTGCGCTGCCCTGCGGCACCGCGCTCGACATCGACCACGAGCTGCTCGGGCTGTTGCGCGGCAGCGACGTTATCGGCAGCACGAGCGCGCAGTGGCGCGACTTCCTGGCACTGCACGGCGTGTGACGATTAGGGAGCAACGGCCAGGCGCCGTCGCTCCTGCCGCGCCATCAGCCAGGCGGCCAGTCCCACCATCGCGAAAACGACAACGAGAAACACCGTCGCCAGCGCATTGACCTCCGGCGTGACGCCGATCCGCACGCTCGAATAGACCGCCATCGGCAGGGTCGTCGCCGACGGGCCAGAGACGAAGCTCGCAACGACCAGATCGTCGAGCGACAGGGTGAAGGCGAGGAGCCAACCCGAGACGAGCGCCGGGCTGATGCCGGGCAGGGTGATCCGCCACAACACGCTCAACGGCCGCGCGCCGAGATCAAGGGCGGCTTCTTCGAGGGCGCGGTCGAAGCCGGCGAGCTGCGCGCGCACCAACACCGCGACAAAACAGGCGGTGAAGGTCGCGTGCGCGATCGTCACGGTGACGATGCCGCGGCTCGCCGGCCAGCCGAGCAATCCTTGGGCGGCGACGAACAGCAACAGCAATGACAGGCCGAGAATGACCTCGGGCACCACCAAGGGCGCCATCAGCATGAAGCCGAACAAGAGGCGCCCGCGAAACCGGCCGAACCGGTTCATCGCAAACCCGGCGCAGGTGCCGAGGACCAGCGCGATCGTCGCCGCCATCACCGCGATTTTGAGACTGGTGAAGGCCGCGGCGCGGTATTTCTCGTTGTCGAGCAAGGCGCCGTACCAGCGCGTCGAAAACCCGGCCCACACCGTCACCAGCCGCGAGCCGTTGAACGAGTAGACGACGAGCAGCGCGATCGGCAGGTAGAGAAACGCGAAGCCGAACAGCAGCGCGCCGAGACGAAAGGCGCCGCCCCCATGACGCGCGATCATGCCGCGCCCTCCCGTTCGAGGAAGCGCTGAGCGATCAGCAGGGGCAGCGTCAATACCGCCACCAGCGCCATCGCGACTGCCGCCGCGGCCGGCCAATCGACATTGTCGAAGAATTCCTGCCACAGCATCTTGCCGATCATCAGCGTGCCGGGACCGCCCAGCAGATCGGGAATGACGAACTCACCGACCGCCGGGATGAAAACCAGCAGGCAGCCGGCGGCGACGCCGGGCAGCGACAATGGCAGGATCACATCGCGAAACACATGGTGCGGCCGGGCGCCGAGATCGGCGGCGG
>Ga0208990_1000391_pt1 | contig 10521 bp, 7 predicted proteins | sample MedBloCARef_M3_FD_187854 | JGI IMG/M metagenome (GOLD analysis project Ga0208990, IMG submission 187854) | Forest soil microbial communities from El Dorado National Forest, California, USA - Mediterranean Blodgett CA Ref_M3 (SPAdes) (version 2) | ecosystem: Environmental > Terrestrial > Soil >...
CGCGTCCTCCGCCGGCGCTCAGTTGATCAGGCCGGCGCCGCGCATCGCCCGCTGCACCTTCTCCTGCGTCTCGGGCATCAGCTGGCACAGGGGTTGGCGCACCTCGGCGGTGCAGCGGCCCAACAGCGAGGCGGCGTATTTGACGGGCGCCGGGCTGGTCTCGACGAATAGCGCGTCATGCAATGGGATCAACCGCTCGTTGATGCGGCGAACCGTTGCGAAATCGCCCTTCTGCCAGGCTTCGTGCATCTCCGAGCACAGCCGCGGCGCGACATTGGCAGTGACCGAGATGCAGCCATCGCCGCCCTGCGCCAGATAGGCGACCGCGGTTCCATCCTCGCCGGACAGCAGGCAGAACTCCTGCCCGATCTCGACCCGCATCTTCAGCGGGCGGGCGAGGTCGTTGGTCGCGTCCTTGACCCCGACGATGTTGGGGAGCTTGGCGAGCCGCGCCATCGTCGCGTTCGACATGTCGACCGCGGAGCGCCCGGGGATGTTGTAGATGATGATCGGCAGGTCGACCGCATCGTGCACCGCCTTGAAGTGCTGATAGAGCCCCTCCTGCGTCGGCTTGTTGTAATAGGGGCAGACGATCAGCGCCGCGTCGGCGCCGGCCGCCTTGGCGGCTCGGGTCGCGGCGATCGTGTGCGCTGTCGAGTTCGAGCCGGTGCCGGCGATGACCGGGGCACGGCCCTTCGCAACTTCGACGCACAAGGCGATCAGGCGCTCCTGCTCGTCATGCTCCAGCGCCGGCGATTCGCCGGTCGTGCCGCACGGCACCAATCCGTGGGTGCCCTGGCCGATCTGCCAGGCGACGTGCTCCTGAAATGCGGTTTCGTCGACAGCGCCGTCCTGGAACGGGGTAATCAATGCGACGAGCGACCCCTTGAACATGGTATCCTCCCGGCTTCGGCCGCAGCCTGCTGCGAACGATAGTCCGCACCGGCGCTAGCATCAACAGCACCGATCGGGGCTCGTTGCGTCGCGTCGCGCAACACGCGGGTTACGGTCGGTTACAGCCCAGCTTGCCGGCGATCACAAAAACCCGTAAATCTTTCTTCTTTCAAAGAGGCAGCGGAGCTGTAAGCGTTGTTCCCAGTATTTCGCCTTTTATTTGTGTTATTCGGCATCTTTGCCGCGCTTACCACGATGGCGCGGGCCGAGGACAGTCCCGATAGTGCGGCGCTCTCGGCAATCGCGGCGGCGCGGACCGGCGACTGGCCGCAAGCTTACGCCCGGGCGAATCAAACGAAGGACGCGTTGCTGCCGAAGATCGTGCGTTGGCTCGATTATACCCGGCCGACGCCCGGCAGCCGGTTCGCCGAACTCGCCGCCTTTATCGATCAGAACCCGGATTGGCCGCTGCAGAAGAAATTGCAGCGGCGGGCCGAAGAAGCGCTGACCGCCGAGGCCGATGATGTCGCCGCCGATTGGTTGAAGCGACATCCGCCGATCGGCGGGGTCGGCAAGGCGCGCGCCGCGCAGATCATGCTCAACCGCGGCAGCACCGATTCCGGCACCGCGGGAGTGCGCGCGGCCTGGATCGACGGCGACTTCAACGTCTCGGACGAGCGCAGTTTTCTGGTGCGCTACTGGGGAACGCTGCGACAGGAAGACCACCAGAAGCGGCTCGATCGGCTGATTTGGGACGGCTTGACCGACGCGGCCCGTCACATGCTGCTGCTGGTCTCCGCCGACTACCGCCTAGCGGCGGAAGCGCGCATGGCGTTGGCCAGCGATGCCGCCAATGGCGAAGCGCTGCTGGCAAAGGTACCGGCGCAATTGCGCTCGGATCCGGGCGTCGCGTTCGAGGAGGCGCGTTGGCGCCGCAAGAAGAACAATTACGAGGCGGCCGCACAGCTCCTGCTGGCCCATGCGGACAGCCCGGTCCGGCCGGTGGCATGGTGGGCCGAGCGGCAGCTGGTCGCCCGCCAGGTGCTCGCCGCCGGCAACGCCGATATCGCCTACAAGCTGGCGCAGCAGCACGGCCTCAGCGACGGCTATGCCTATTCCGAAGCCGAATTCCTGTCCGGCTATATCGCGCTGCGCTATCGCAAGGATCCGGCTCTCGCGTTGGATCATTTCACCCGCATCCTGGCGCGCGTCACGACGCCCTACGGCAAGGCACGGGCGGCTTATTGGAGCGGGCGGGCCGCCGAGGCGGCCGGCAACTCGGAGCTGGCGGCGAAATGGTACACCACCGGCTCCGAGCATATGGCGACGTTCTACGGCCAGCTCGCGGCGCATCAGCTCGGCAAGGACGCGCCGCCGCGGCCGGTCCCGGAACCGCAGCCGAGCAGCGCCGAGCAGAAGCACTTCAACAACCAGGAGCTGGTCCGCGCCGCACAGCTCCTGTTTGCCGCCGGCGACCGCGACCACGCCCGCAGCTTCGTGATGCAGATGGCCGAGAACGCCAAGACGCCGGTCGATTTCGCGATGCTCGCCTCGCTCGCCGAGGCGCAGGGCCGGATCGACCTCGCGATCGCGGTGGCGAAACGGTCGATTGAGGCCGGAACGCCGCTGATGGTGCACGGCTATCCGATAACCGCCTTGCCGAATGGCGGGACCGCCGAGCGCTCGCTGCTGTTCGCGATCGTGCGGCAAGAGAGCGCATTTTCTCCTGAGGCGATGAGCCGCGTTGGGGCGCGCGGGCTGATGCAGCTGATGCCGGCCACCGCCGCCGGCGTCGCCAGCAAGCTGCAGCTCCCCTACTCGGTCGACCGATTGACCAGCGATGGCGTCTACAACCTGACGCTCGGCCGCTCCTACATCGAAAGATTGATTGACGATTTCGGCGGCTCCTATCCGCTGGCGATCGCCGCCTACAATGCCGGACCGGGCCGCATTAAGCAGTGGCTGCGTGAGTTCGGCGATCCGCGCGGGCGCGACATCAGCATGGTCGACTGGATCGAGATGATCCCGTTCAACGAGACGCGCCTCTATGTTCAGCGGGTGCTCGAAAATCTGCAGATCTATCGCGGCCAGGACACCAACAACGTCACTGCTTTTTCGCTGGCCAGCGATCTCGCGCGTTGATCGGCCACGTTCTTTCGGAGTGGTGACGCGGCGCTTGATGCCGTGCACAATGGGGCATCATTGCGTCAGACAGGAATCTCCGTGTCCGATCTGAACTATACCGTCGAGCTGACCGCGCCCGATATCGAGCCCTATCGCGCCGGCAATACCGGCATCGAATACGTCACTACCTTCGAGGCGACGGAACCCGGCCCGCACGTCGTCGTCACCGCGCTGACGCATGGCAACGAGATCTGCGGCGCAATCGCGCTCGACCGGCTGTTCTGCGCCGAGGTCCGGCCGCGGCGCGGCCGCTTGACCCTGGCCTTCAACAACGTCGCGGCCTATCGCGAATTCGATCCGCGCTACCCGATCGCGTCGCGCTATGTCGACGAGGATTTCAACCGGCTGTGGCATCCAGCGACACTCGACGGACCGCGCCAATCGGCCGAGCTGGCGCGCGCGCGGACCTTGCGGCCGATCGTCGAAGCCGCCGATCTGCTGCTCGACCTGCACTCGATGCAATACGCCACCGCGCCCTTGATGCTGGCGGGATTGCTCGAGCGGTCGCGCAGGCTGGCGAAGCGGGTCGGGATCCCCGAGCTGATCATGTGCGACGCCGGGCACGCGGCGGGCCCGCGCATGCGCGACTATGCCGGTTTCGGTGACCCCGGCTCGGCAAAGACGGCGCTCCTGATCGAGTGCGGTCAGCATTGGGAGCGCCGCTCCGCCGAGGTCGCGACCGATGTGACGCTGCACTTCCTGATCGCCACCGGCGCCGTGCAGGCCGAGGATGTGGCAGAACTCGGCGGTCCCGATTTCGACGCCCACCCGCGGCAACGCGTCATCGAAGTGACCGAGGCGGTGACCATCAGCGGCGATCGCTTCGATTTTTCCGGCGACTATCACGGGCTCGAGGTGCTGGGCGCGAAGGGCAGCCTGATCGGCCGTGACGGCGAGCGCGAGGTGCGTACGCCATACGACAATTGCGTGCTGATCATGCCGTCGCGTCGGCTGGTCAAGGGCCAGACCGCGGTGCGTCTCGGGCGCTATCTCGACTGATCCCGCCGCCTCCGCCCGTCAAGCGCAGCTTCCCGCCGATCGTCGATGCTCGGGCGCGGCTTCTCGTGCTCGGCACCTTGCCGGGCGAAGAGTCGTTGCGCCGCGGCGAATACTACGCCCATCCGCGCAATCTGTTCTGGCCGATCGTGTTTGCCCTGTTCGGTGAAACGCCGCCGCCGGATTATGCCGACAGAGTGCGGTTTATCGGCGCGCGGCGGATCGCGTTGTGGGATGTCTGCGCCTCGGGCCAGCGCATTGCCAGCGCCGATTCGACGATCGCCGCCGAAGTGCCGAACACGATCGATACGCTGATCGACACGCATCCCGGCATTCGCGCGATCGCCTTCAACGGCAGCGGCGCGCGGCGGCTCCATGACCGGCATTTTCCGCGCCGGGCGGAGTTGCGCTATCTCGCCTTGCCGTCGACCAGCCCAGCGCATGCGCGGCTCGGCTTCGCCGAAAAGTTCGCGCAATGGAGCAGCCTGAGCGAGGTGCTGGAGGATTAGGGTCGCTGCGCCTCGACCTGATCGAGATAGTGCAGCAAGGCCGCCGCGAGCCGCTCGATCTCGCCCTCGAGTCGTTGCAGATGGATGTTTCCCTGATCCCGCAGCTCAGCCGCTCCGAGCCCGCGCAGGGAGGCGGTCAACTGAGTAAGCGGCGTGCCGCCGACGTGGCCCGCGGCCTGGCCCAGCGCGCGCAATCCTTGGGCGAAAGCCGCGACGTCGGCGATTGCAACGGCCCGCCCGAGACGGCGGATAATCTGTTGTGCATCGGCGCGGAACGTCTCGATCAGGTCGCCGAGGAAAGCTTCCTGGCCACCCAGCTCGCGCAGCGCCTCGATGCGCCGAGGATCGACGACGGGAGTTGGCTCGGCCGCGAACCTCGGATGCGCGGCAATCGGGGTGACCCGGTCACCGAACGGCGGCGGGCCATCGGGAGTGGCGGCGGTTTCCCCGCTCGCTTCGGGTTGCGCTTGTAGGTCAGCGACGATCTCGGCCTGCAGCGGCAGGGCGTGCAAGGCATTGACGAGCAGCTGCGACGTCAAGGGGCCCGGCAGAAAGGCATCGACCTCACCATCCTCCAACTCGGCCAGTGCGGCCACCTGCGCCGGGTCGGCGACGAACAGTATAAAGGGTGGCGCGCCGTCCATCGTCAAAACGCGGTTGACCAAGCCCATCGCCGACAGCGGCTTGCTGCCGCCATCGACCAGCAGGACCGCGCGGGTGGCGGGATCAAGCCAGGCGACATAGTTGAGCGCGGCCTCGCCCTCGCCGATCCATGAAACCGGGGCGTCCCACGCCCCGAGGTATTCGCAGACATTGCCGGCGAACAGGCTATCGCCGGTCACGATCAGCACCGGGCAGCCGCCGGACACCAATGGCGCCTCGGGCGCCGCCGTATCGATCGCGAGGGTAAGCTCGACCGTGAGCCGGGCATGTCCTTCCGGGGTCGTATCGCTGATGACCTGCCCACCCATCAGTTCGGCAGCGCGCTTGACCAGCGCCAGCCCGACCGTGCCTTGACCGCCACTTCCCTGACGGGCGGCGAACGGATCCGCCATCGCCGCGGCGATCATCGGCGCCGCCCCGGTGCCCCCCTCGACAACCAGCGCCACGCGCACCTGCGCGCCGTCGCTGTCGAGCGTGTTGAGATGGAGCCGCGCGGTACCGACCTCCGTCGTCTCGATTGCATGGCTGAGGAGGTTTCCCAGAATGCGATCGACGGATTGCCGCCAGCCGCGAAGCCGGTAAGGCAGATACGGGTCGATCCGCACGCGCAGCGCAATGCCCTTGCTCTCCGCCATGGCATGTCCAGCCACCAGCGCATCGTTGATCAGCGCGTGAAGATCGAACGGCTCGGCGCGCGGCGCGTAGGTTCCGGTTTCGATGGCCGCGAGATCCAGAATATCGGCGACTTGCGGCGGCAGCTCGGGACGTTCCGCCCTCGCAAAGTCGGCGCGAGAGGGATTGGGCAACTCGATCAGCGGCGCACGAAGCGCGTCGGCAAGGACGGCGACAAAACGGGTTTTGGCAATATCCGCCGCCGCTGCCGAACCGCGCGCGTCCATCACGGCGCGGATCGGCCCCTGCACCAAAATTGGCAATAGCAGCAACGCGATCGCGCATTCAGCCGTCAGTGCCGGCTGCTGCTGCCAGAATACGGTCGTCGCCGCGACCGCACTGAAGCCGAGAACGCCGAGTGCCGCACTCACGACTAGCGCCCCGATTCCGAAACGAAAACCGACATATCCGATAAGCAGAAGGTAGAGAGGATACCAACCGGCGGCCTCCTGCGCGCCGAAATGCAGAAACGCCGATATCAGGGCGATGTCGAAGACCGTCGCGCCGCGCCGCAGCCAGACCGATGCTGCCGGCCACGCCAGGGTAGGCAGCAGCACCAGCCAGCCGATGACGAGCCCTGCCACGCCGATCAGCAGAGGCCGCGAAGTGGCCGGCGTGGGACCAAATACCGTCGCCATGGCCACGGCATGGCCGAACAGCAGGGCGGCAACGAAAATGCGCAGCACCGCCTGCTCCAGCGCATCGCTCGCCGGACCCGACGCGCGCGAGATCCGCCCCAATCCGGTCAGAGCCACCGCAAGCCCGACCGCCGCCGGAGCCAGCAGCAACAGGCCTAACAGCGCGTTGCTAACCCGCGGCGGCGCGATGATCCCGCGCAGCCCCGGCAGCATGATGAAGGTGATCGGAACGGCCGCCGCGGCGGTCGTCAGAGCGATCGCGGCAAGCAATGCGCGCGACCCGATTGCCTCGCCAGTACCCGCCCCCGGTGAGCCGGCGTCGCGCCGCAGCGGCACCGACGGGGAACGGCTCGATAAACGCGGCACCGGTTGTACGACTAGGAATGAGCCACGGTGCGGATCTCGCCCGCATCCGCCTCGCGCAGCGGTTGCGAGCGGTCGCGCGGAAAAGCCACCGTCACGGTCGTGCCGACGCCTTTAGTACTGCGGACCGTCAGTGTGCCGCAGTGTATCTCGGTCAGGCCAATCGCCAGCGGCAGGCCGAGCCCGGTGCCGTCATGCTTGCGCGTCCAGGCGCTGGCGACCTGGCCGAAACGGGTCATCGCCAGCGCCACCTCCTCCGCATCCATGCCGATGCCATGATCGACGACATCGATCGTGACGGCGCCCGACGAAGTCCGCAAAACGATCGCGACCTCGCCGCCGGCATGGCTGAACTTGATCGCGTTGATCAGCAGATTAAGGATGATCTGCTTCACCTTGCGGGCATCGGCCAGCAGCGGCGGTACAGCCCCCTCGCAACGCAGCACGATACGAATCTCGCTGGCCCGCGCCTTCGCGTCGGCGAGCTGCAGCAAATCCTCCATCGCCTTCGGAAGCTCGATCACCTCCTCGGTGAGATCGAGCTTGCCGGCTTCGAGTTTCGACAGATCGAGAATGTCGTTGATGATCCCGAGCAGGTGCTCGGCGCTGACCAGGATGTCATGGGCATAGCCGATGTATTTCGGCGTGCCGATCGGTCCCAGCATCTCGCCGGCGATGACTTGCGAAAAGCCGATGATCGCGTTCAACGGCGTGCGCGTCTCATGGCTCATATTGGCGAGGAACTCGGTCTTGCTGCGGTTGGCGAGCTCGGCCTGTTCCTTGGCCGCCAGCAGGTCGCGCTCGACGCGTTTGCGCTCGGTGATGTCGAGCCACACGGTGACGACCATCGATTCTTCGCCGTCGTCGCCGTGAAACACCGATTTACTGGTCGCCAGCACACGCGGTTCGCCATCACGGTCGACGATCTCCTCCTCGGACGAGATCGGCGCCGGCCTGCCGGCGAGTAGCAGCGGATCGGTTTCCATCAGGCTGCGCGCCATCGGCCCGCCATGCGCCTCGAGCGGGCTCTTGCCGATCAGGCGGCCCGCGCGTACCCCGACAAAGGAGGCGAACTGGCGGTTGACCAGCACGTATCGCCCGTCCTCCCCGGTCACGCAGATCATGCGCGGAATGGCATCGAGGACACGCAGCAGCATCTCGTGCGCCTGTCGCAAACCATCCTGCCGCCGCTCGCCGTCGCGCGTGCGTCCGTTCGGCGGCGGATGATTTGGGCCGCCCCGGGGACGATCGCGATGGGGCGCCAGCGCATTGCGCGCGCGGAGGCGAAAGTCGCGATGGTTGATCGGCAGCAGCAGATGGTCGGCGGCGCCGGCGGCGCGCGCCCGCTCCAGACAATCGAGATCCTCGTCGGCGCCGATGACGATGACTGGAACCTCGGCGCAACCGTCGATACGGTGCAATTTGTGGATCAGCCCGGCTGCCTCGCCCTGGGCGCTCGCGGCGGCGAGCACGACGAGGCCGGGACGGTTCTCACGGCAGAACGACAACGCCGCCTCGGCATCGTTGAAGGCCTTCGCGACGGTCCAGCCGCCGAGCGAATTGGCGAGCCGTTCGAGAATCTTCAGGTGGGTGGCGCTGTCATCGATGATGACGACCAGCTCAGACGACACAGGCGAACCCCGAGGGTTGCGGCGTTGCTTACAATTTTAGACGTGCTGCAACGAACACCATATCTGGGTGTATCAGGGCCCGGGAAAGCGCGGGAATCGCAATGGCTTGTGTTCAGCAACTCAGACGCGTCGAGGCCTTGGATGGCGCAAGCGCGAGATGGTGATTCGGCAGGCCTGCCTCAGAGGCGATAAAACGCCGCCGCATTCTTCCAGAAAAATCGCTCGCGCTGGTCGGGCGACAGGTGCGCCAACATATCGCTGACCGCCGTGACCAAGGCGCCATAACCGATCCGCAAACCCGCGACTGGGAAATTGGTCGCGAAGATCGCGCGCTCGATGCCGAAGATCGCCAGCGCGTCCCACACAATTCGGCGGTTCGCCTCGTATTCCCAGGGCCGGTCCTTGAGGCCGAACTCGGAGATCTTGACCGAGACATTGGGTTCGCGCGCCAGCACTTCCATTGCCCGACGCCAGGCGGCGAGCCCCTCTTCGCTGCGGTCCCACGGGAATCCGGTATGGTTCAGCACGATCGGCGTGTTCGCGAAGGCGCGCGCCACCGCGGCCGCTTCGCCGAGGTGCCAGAACGGCACCCGCAGATCCCAGGAGAGCCCGTATTTCTCGAGCAATGCGAAACCGCGCAGCCAGCGCTCGTCCTGCATCGTCCCCGGCGCGCCAGGATCCATGCGGTCGGGCGACGGCGCGGTGGCCGGCTTCGAGCGGATGCCGCGCACCAGCGGAAAAGCGGCCTGGGCGGCAATCACCTCTTCGGCGTTGTCGGTGTCGAACCAGGCATGCGCGACGATCGCGCCGGGGAAGCCGTACATTGCGTTGATCTCGCTGATCCAGCGGGTCTCGCCGATCTGGTCGGCGCGGTCCCATTCGGCCTCGCAATGGATGGTGGTCAGCACATTGTGGGCGGCGGCGTCGCGCCGGTAATCCTCCGGCAGGTAGTTCCTCTTGAGCGGCCCGTAATCGCCCATGAAGAATTCTTTCTCCTCGGCGCCGCACAGCCAGGGGTGCTTGCCCTGCGTCAAATCCCACAGATGATGATGCGCATCGATCAGCGTCACCGCGTCCGGCGAGTCGTTCCAATGGCCGTGGATCGTGTTCATCAGGCAGGGCTCCCGCGCCGCGGACGCATCGGTGTATGGTGACCATACCGACGACCAGGAGCAACCGGCGATGGACCGCAGCTACGAGACGCTGAGCGCCGAGGACAAGGGGGACGGGCTGGTTTTGCTGACCCTGAACCGGCCGCAGGTCGCCAATGCGATGAACACGCAGATGGGGCGCGACCTGCGGGACTTCTTCGACGAGGTCAACGGCGATCCGCTGGCCTATCGCTGCATCGTGATGACCGGAGCCGGGGACAAGGCGTTCTGCGCCGGGGGCGACCTCAAGGAACGCCTCGGCATGACGGACGAGCAGTGGCAGGCACAGCATTTGTTGTTCGAGCGCGCGATCCGCGCTTTCATCGGCTGCCCGGTGCCGGTGATCGGCGCGATCAACGGGGCGGCCTATGCCGGCGGCTGCGAGTTGGCGTTGTGCTGCGATTTCCTCTACGCCGCAGAGACGGCGCGCTTCGCGCTGACCGAGGTGACCTTGGGCATCATGCCGGGGGCCGGCGGCACGCAGAACCTGCCGCGCGCGGTCGGCGAGCGGCGCGCCAAGGAGATCATCCTGACCGGCCGGCCGTTCTCGGCGAAGGACGCGTTCGAGTGGGGCATGGTCAACCGGCTGTGCCCGCCCGACAAATTGCTCGACGAGACGCTAGAGACAGCGCGCCGCATCGCCGACAACGCGCCGATCTCGGTGCGTCAGGCCAAGCATGCGATCCATTACGGGCTGCAGATGGACCTCGCGAGCGCCATGATGTTCGAGATCGAGGCCTATAACCGCATGGTCCCGACCGAGGACCGCCGCGAGGGCATCGCCTCGTTCAACGAAAAGCGCAAGCCGCGCTTCAAGGGC
>Ga0208990_1000394_pt1 | contig 10499 bp, 9 predicted proteins | sample MedBloCARef_M3_FD_187854 | JGI IMG/M metagenome (GOLD analysis project Ga0208990, IMG submission 187854) | Forest soil microbial communities from El Dorado National Forest, California, USA - Mediterranean Blodgett CA Ref_M3 (SPAdes) (version 2) | ecosystem: Environmental > Terrestrial > Soil >...
CCGAAATCACCGGGCTGACCGAGAACGGCAGATCGATCAGCGAGATCAGGAAGGTCTTGCCGCGAAAGTCGAACTTGGCGATCGCCCAGGCCGCGACCACTCCGAACACCAGATTGAGGCCGACCGAAATCACCGCCACGCACAACGTCAGCCTTATCGCGGACAGCGCTTCCGGATCGGACAGCGCCGAGAAATACGCCCCAACGCCCTTGGAAAACGCCTGCGCAAACACCACGACAAGCGGCAGCACGACGAAGACGGTAAGGCAGATCACTGCGATCGCGATGATGACGAGGCGAATAGGTCTGGGCTCGGTACGCAGATCGTCGCGTGCCGAACTCAGGGAAGATTGAAGCTCGCTCATCTGCATCAATCTCTAGTGCGCGGGAATGCGGGTTTGCGCCCAGCGCTGGATTCGATTGACTGCGAAAATGATCAGGAATGACGCCACCAGCATGACAACGGCAATCGCGGTCGCATCCGCATAGCGAAATTCCGACAGCCGAATCACGATCAAGAGCGGCGCAATTTCCGATACATTCGGCAAATTGCCGGCAATGAAGATGACGGAACCGTACTCGCCGACGGCGCGCGCGAAGGCCAGCGCAAATCCCGTCAGCATCGCCGGGATCAGACTCGGCAGGATCACCTTGGAAACCGTATGCCAGCGGTTGGCACCGAGGCTGGCGGCAGCTTCCTCGATTTCGACGTCAAGGTCGATCAGCACCGGCTGAACGGTTCGCACCACGAACGGAATGCCGATGAAAATCATCGCGACGAAAATTCCAACCGGCGTGAACGCCACCTTGATGCCGAGTTCGGCAAGCGGCGCGCCGAGCCAGCCTTTTTGCGCGAACAGCGAGGTCAGTGCGACGCCGGCGACCGCGGTGGGCAGCGCAAATGGAATATCGACGATGGCGTCAAATACACGGCGTCCCGGAAAGCGGTACCGCACCAGCGCCCAGACAATGATCATTCCCATCACCAGATTGACTAACGCGGCGGCAAAAGCGAGGCCGAACGAAATCTTCAGGGCGTTGAGGGTGCGGCGGCTGGTGAGGATGCCCCAGAATTGATCGAGGCTCAGTTCGAAAGTCTTGAGGAACAGGCCTGCGAGCGGGATCAGGATGATGACGGAGAGCCACGTCAGCGTCAGCCCCATGGTGAGACCGAACCCCGGCAATGTACTGCGTCGTGCCGCCGCTGCGCTCACCATGCCCCCTGCTTCCCCGCGGCCAGATCAGTTTTTATAGATCTGGTCGAAAACGCCGCCTTCGCTGAAGTGTTCCTTCTGCGCCTTGGTCCAGCCGCCGAAAACGTCGTCGATCGTGAACAATTCGACCTTCGCGAATGACGCCTGGTATTCCCTGGCGATCTCGGGATCACGCGGACGATAGGAATTGCGTGCGGCAATTTCCTGACCTTCCCTGGTATACCAGTATCTCAGGTAAGCTTCGGCTACCGCGCGCGTGCCTTTCTTGTCGGCGACCGCATCGACGACGGACAGCGGGGGCTCCGCAAGGATGGACAGCGGCGGCGACACGATCTCGAACTTGTCCTTGCCAAATTCCCGCTGGGCGAGAAATGCCTCATTCTCCCAGGCCAGCAGCACGTCGCCCACGCCGCGTTCCACGAACGTGACGGTCGAGCCGCGCGCACCCGTGTCCAGCACCGGCACGTTCTTGTAGAGGTCGCCGACGAATTGCTTCGCCTTGTCGGCGACGCCGAATTTCTTCAGCGCGTAACCCCAGGCGGCCAGATAATTCCAGCGCGCGCCACCCGACGTTTTCGGATTTGGCGTGATGACGCTGACGCCGGATTTAATCAAATCGTCCCAATCCTTGATGCCCTTGGGATTACCCTTGCGCACCAGAAACACGATCGTCGATGTGTAGGGCGAAGCATTCAGCGGCAGGCGCTTCTGCCAGTCCGCCGGGATCAAACCCTTGCCGGCGATGGCGTCGACATCATAAGCCAGCGCCAGCGTAACCACATCGGCCTGCAGGCCATCGATCACCGCGCGCGCCTGCGAACCGGAGCCGCCGTGCGACTGCTTGATCTCGACGCTCTTGCCGGTTTCCTTTTGATAAGCGGCTGCGAATGCCTTGTTGAAATCCACATAGAGTTCGCGCGTCGGGTCGTACGACACGTTGAGCAGCGACACATCGGCTGATAGCGCAGAACCTGCCCAGAGCAGTCCCGCAAGGAGGGGCAGAATACGGCGGACCATCTCAATCTCCATTCGGCCTGACGACAGCATTGTCATCGAAAGCAGGCGGACATAACTCGCGATGAAGCGGCTCTAAGTCAACGAAACCGCATTTCATTGTTTGCGGCGTTGCAGCGTCATTGTCCTATGAAGTCTTCGCCGTATGGATGCCGCATTCTGTCTTGGTTCTGCCGCGCCAGCGGCCGGCCCGCGCATCCTCATCGGGCGAGGTCCGGCTGGTGCAGGGCATGCACCCGACCGACAGATAACCCAATGCTGCGAGCGGATGCGGCGGCAGTTTCGCAAGCGCGTAGATTGCCTCGATCTCTTCGCGTGAGGTGTTTGCGAATGGATTGAATTTCAACCTGACGCCGTCATCCTCGACGACAGGTATCGCGGCGCGGAGGCCGCCCTGAAAGCGCTTGCGCCCGTTGACCCAGGCGCTGAACGGCGCCAACGCCCGCGCCAGCGGCTCGACTTTCCGTATCCGGCAGCATGCATCGGGATCGGAGAACCACAATTCGCGATCCGGATCCTCGCGCGACAGCGTCTCCTCGACAGGTTTGATCGAACGGACATCGCGCAGCCCCAACGTCGCGATCAGGGTATCGCGATAGGCAAGCGTCTCCTCGAACAGCCATCCGGTGTCGAGAAAGATCACGGGAATCGCGGGATCGACCTCGGCCATTACCTTGAGCAGTGCAGCCGATTCGGTGCCGAACGACGAGACCACGGCGAGGTGTTCCCGGCCGACCGTCTGCAAGGCCGTTGCGATCACCTCCGCCGGGGATGCGTCACGAAGCGCGCGATCAAGCCCCTCGGCCGACGGCAAATCCCGTGCTCTCCGCTCCGGTAGCAGCTGATGCACAAGAGCATTCATTGGCCGGCACTTTCCGAATGACGTAGCTGCATCCGCCGGTGAAGCGCAGTAATGCGGCCATCGCCGGTCGGCTGGTAGAACACCGAGTAACGCTTTGCCGTGTTGGCAAACGCCTCCGCGTCGCTTTCCTTTTTCACTTCGAAGGCGTCGAACCCGGCGCGAAGCATGAACACGAACTGGTCGCGTAGCACCTGGCCGGTGGCGCGTAGCTCTCCCCGAAAACCATGGCGTTCCCGCAACAGCCGTGCCTGGCTGTAGGCGCGGCCGTCTCGGAAGCTCGGAAACACCAGAGCGACCACTGCAAGCCGGTCGAGATAGGGCACGAGATCGTCAACATCGCGGTTGTTCGGCCAGATCACGCCGGTCCGTCCGACGCGGCGCGAAAGCGCCTCCGCATCGTCGAGAAATCGCGCGGCGGAAATCAGGATCGCGCCATCGCCCGCAATCGGGGCATCGTCCGCGACCTGGACGAACGCATCGCCCGATACTTTTCCATTTTTAACGAGTGGCATAGACACGCTCCCTGAAAGGCTCGACGCCAAGCCGCTTGACCGTGTCGATGAAAAGTTCATCGGGACGCGCACGCAGTGCGAGGTAGGCCTCGACAATGTCCTCGACCACGTCGGCGACCTCGCCATAGGGCACCGCGGGTCCGATCAAGGTGCCGACCGCGGCGTTCTCGTCGGCACGGCCGCCGATCGTGATCTGATAGAATTCCTCGCCGTTCTTCTCGACGCCGAGAATGCCGATGTGGCCGACGTGATGATGGCCGCAGGCGTTGATGCAACCGGATATATTGACGTGCAGCCGCCCGATCAGATTCGCGGTGTCATGATTGGCAAAGCGCCGCGTCAATTCCTGCGCGATCGGGATCGAACGCGCGTTCGCAAGCGCGCAATAATCCAGTCCCGGGCAGGCGATAATGTCGGTGACCAGGTTAACGTTCGGGGTCGCGACGCCGATCTTGTCCAACGCCCGCCAGAGCGCCGGCAGGTCGCTTCTCGCGACATGGGGCAGCGCGAGGTTCTGCTCGTGACCGACGCGAATTTCGCCGAAAGAATATTTGTCAGCGAGATCGGCGATCGCGTCCATCTGATCGGCGGTGGCATCGCCTGGCGGTCCGCCCACCGGCTTCAGCGACAGCGTCACGATCGCATAGCCCGGCACTTTGTGCGGCGCGACCGAATTCTTGCGCCATGCTTCGAAATGCGGGTCGTGCGCCGCCTTCTTCAGTTCGTCCGGCATATGCGGCAGTTTTTTGTAAGCCGGATAGGTGAAGCGCGAACGGATGTCCTCGACGACAGCGTCATCCAGCGTCAGTGCGCTGTCGCGCATCTGCAGCCACTCGTCCTCAACTTCCTGGGCAAATTTCTCGATGCCGAGCTCGTGCACCAGGATCTTGATGCGGGCCTTGTAGATGTTGTCGCGGCGGCCATACTGATTGTACACGCGAAGGATTGCCTCGACGTAGCTCAGGAGATCGCGGCCCGGAACGAACGGCTTGATGGTCTTGCCGATGAACGGGGTGCGGCCGAGGCCGCCGCCGACCAGCACCTCGAAGCCGGTTTCGCCCTCTGCGTTCCTGTGCAGGCGCAGACCGATATCGTGCACCTTGATCGCCGCGCGATCATGTTCCGATGCCGTGATGGCAAACTTGAACTTGCGCGGCAGGAACGAGAATTCCGGGTGCAGCGTCGAATATTGCCGCAGCAGCTCGGCCCAGATCCGCGGATCCTCGATCTCGCCCGGCGCGGCGCCGGCCCACTGATCGGCCGTGATGTTGCGCGTGCAGTTGCCGCTGGTCTGCATGGCGTGGATGCCGACTTCGGCGAGATCGGCCAGCGCATCGGGCAATTCGGCGAGCTTGATCCAGTTGAACTGGATGTTTTGCCGTGTGGTGAAGTGGCCGTAGCCGCGGTCGTAGCGCCGCGCCACATGTGCCAGCCGCCGCATCTGCTCCGATGACAGCGTGCCGTAGGGGATCGCGACCCGGAACATATAGGCGTGCAGTTGCAGATAGACGCCGTTCATCAACCGCAGCGACTTGAATTCGTCCTCGGTGAGTTCGCCGGACAGACGGCGCTTCACCTGATCGCGAAATTCGGAGACGCGTTCGTTGATGAGCGTGCGGTCGATTTCATCGTATGCATACATGAGCTGATAACCTTACGCCGGAACCGGAAGGTCGATGGTGACGCCTTCCGACCGGATCTGTTCACGCAGATTGCCGGGCTCGATTTCGCCGGTATCCCCGATTTCGACCGGCGCGATATAGGCGCCGACCGCACCGACATCGTCGGCAATCGATTCGGCGAGCAGCGCCCGGGCTTCGTCGGCGGCCCGGACGATCGCCGCATCTGACAGATCGGTTGACCAGCCCTTTGCGGCCGTCCGATAGATTACGACGCCATCCCAGGTGCGGTTGGCGGTCACGACAGACGGACCGGTTATCTTGATCTTTTGTTGCAGCGGAGATGTCATTCGGCAGCGACCTGAAAATATGAGACCAGTTGAGCGAGATTCGAATTGCGCCATGGCGCGGAGTGCGCGACCACGTCGCCGATAATGAGAATGGCGGGACCGCCGTCGATCTGCCGAACCAGCGCCGGCAATTCATCCAGGGTTCCGACGGCCGCCTGAGCATCCGTCCGTGTTACCCGCGCGAACACACCGACCGGGGTTTGCGGCGAGCGTCCTGCGGCCAGCAGGCCGGCGCGGACCGACGGCGCCGCGGTCATTCCCATGTAGACCACCACCGTCATCTTCTCGTCCGTCAGCGTCGACCAGTCGACGCTCTCGGCGTCTTTGGCCTTGTGTGCGGTGAGGAACGTGATGCGCAGCGCCTCGTGCCGGAAGGTGAGCGGCACCTCGAATTGTGCCGCGGCGCCAAGGCCCGCGGTAATTCCCGGCACGACCGAATAGGCGACGCCGGCCTCACGCAAGGCTTCGACTTCCTCGCCGCCGCGGCCGAACACGAAGGGATCGCCGCCCTTGAGGCGCACCGCGCGCTGCCCTGATTTCGCTGCCTCGATCAGCAATTTGTTGATCGCGTCCTGGCCGATGCCGGGCTTTCCGACGCGGCGGCCCACCGGCACGCGTGACGCATCGCGACGCGCGCGATCGAGAATTTCTGATGAGACCAGCTCGTCGTAAAAGACAACGTCGGCATCTTGCAGGGCGCGCAGCGCCTTGATGGTGAGTAAGTCCGGATCGCCCGGACCTGCGCCGACCAGCGTCACCCTGCCCTCTGCCTGGCCTGACGCCTGCGCGCCGGCAAAGGCGGATGGATCGGGAATATCTTTCAGAGCCGCTTCGGCTTCGTCCCCGCGCCCGGCAAGGACCAGCGCGCCGATCGGGCCATCGACCACGCGCTCCCAGAAGCGGCGGCGCAGCGGAAACTCAGGGATGCGGCCGTGAATCGATTTGCGCCAGCGGCCGATGAAGGTCGCAAGATCGCCGATCCGCGCCGGCAGCGCAGCTTCGATGCGTTCGCGCACGCGGCGCGCCACCACCGGCGAGGCTCCGCCGGTGCCGACGGCCACGACCACGTCACCGCGATCGACGATGGCAGGAAAAATGAAGGTCGAATGCGAGAGGTCGTCCATCACATTCACGGGCAAGCCGACTGCCTTTGCCCGCGCCGACATCGCAGTCCCGATATCGCCAGCGCCCGCACACAGAATCGCAATCACCCCGCGGAGATCGGCAGCCAACGGATCGCCTTCGGCAAGCTCGATCCGCGCCGCTTCGGCGGCATCCAACCCGCTCACATCATGATTGCCATCGGTCGCGTACCAGCGAACGCGCGCGCCCGCCGCCGTCAGCAGGCGCATTTTCGCTCGGGCCAGCTCGCCAGCTCCGATAAGCAGCACGGGGCCGGTTTGCAGGTCGAGAAACACCGGCAGGAATCGCATGCGACACTCGCTTCCCCAACTTACGGGGTTGACTGGAATTATTTTCTATATATGTCTCGTTCAGAGCCCGCAAAGAGAAATTTATTTCTTCTCTACTGCAGTGCAACTATAGAATTTTCGCCTTCAAAGGCCAAGGGCTAGAGATGCATCTTCTCGATAACGATCAAGCAGGATACCTGTTGCGTCGCGCTGATACGACCGAGGAAGCCCCGGCCCAGCAAATTTCGGCCGATGCGCGCTTCCATGCGCCCGCCATGGATCACCTCGACGCACTCGAGGCCCAGAGCATCTATATTTTCAGAGAGGCCTTCGCGCGGCTGAAGAAGCTGGCGCTGCTGTGGTCGCTCGGTAAAGATTCCAACGTGATGATCTGGCTGGCGCGCAAGGCGTTTTTCGGCCGCGTGCCGTTCCCCGCATTGCACGTCGATACCGGCAAGAAATTTTCGGAGATGTACGCGTTTCGCGATCGCTACGGCAAGGAATGGGAGCTCGATCTCAAAATCGAATCCTGCCCGCCGCTCGAGACCATCGATCCGAGCTTGCCGCCGGCCGCGCGATCCGCCGCGCGCAAGACCGAGGGGCTGAAGCTGGCGCTCGCCAAATATGGCTTCGACGGATTGATCGCCGGCATCCGCCGCGACGAAGAAGCCACGCGCGCCAAGGAACGCGTGTTCTCGCCGCGCGGCACCGAGGGCGGATGGGACGTGCGCGATCAGCCGCCGGAATTCTGGGACCAGTTCAACGCTTCGCCGCCGCCGGGCGCGCATTTGCGCATTCATCCGATCCTGCATTGGACCGAAGCCGATATCTGGGCCTACACACAGCGCGAAAACATCCCGATCATCCCGCTTTATCTCGCGAGAGACGGCAGGCGTTATCGTTCGCTGGGCGATCAGGACATCACCAATCCGGTGGCTTCGACCGCCTCTAACATCGAAGAAATCCTGATCGAACTCGACGGCACCAAAGTGCCGGAACGGTCAGGACGCGCGCTGGATCACGAAACCGAAGACGCTTTCGAGCGGCTGCGCGTCGCCGGCTATCTCTGACGGATATAGAGTTGAGTGATCAGATGAACATGATCGTTCCCCCTGCGATATCAGCGACGCCTAACGGCACCACGCGTCCGCAGGTTCGCATCGTCATCGTCGGCCATGTCGATCACGGCAAGTCGACATTGGTCGGGCGTCTGTTGCACGAGACCGGCAGCCTGCCCGAAGGCAAGCTCGAAATGCTGCAGGCCGTCAGCGCCCGGCGCGGCATGCCGTTCGAATGGTCGTTCCTGCTCGATGCGCTGCAGACCGAGCGCGACCAGGGCATCACCATCGACACCACGCAGATTCGCTTCCGCACGCGGTCGCGCGACGTCGTGTTGATCGACGCGCCCGGCCACGCCGAATTTCTGCGCAACATGATCACCGGCGCGTCGCAGGCGGACGGTGCTGTCTTGATCATCGATGCGCTGGAAGGCGTGCGCGACCAGACGCGGCGCCACGGCTATCTGCTGCATCTTCTTGGCGTCAAACAGGTCGCCGTTGTCGTCAACAAGATGGATCGGGTCGATTTCAGCGCGGCGAGATTCAAGGAAATCAGTAACGAGATTTCCAGGCATCTCATAAGTCTCGGCGTCACGCCGTCGGCGGTGATACCGATTTCAGCGCGCGACGGCGACGGCGTTGCTGAGCGCACGCCGCGTATCCAGTGGTATGGCGGTCCCACCGTGGTCGAAGCGCTCGATGCGCTCGAACCTGCCCGGCCGCTGGAACAGCTTGCGCTGCGGCTCCCGGTGCAGGCGATCTACAAATTCGACGATCGCCGCATCGTCGCGGGGCGCATTGAATCCGGCAGCCTTAGCGCCGGAGACGAGATCGTCATCATGCCCGCGGGCAAGATCGCCAAGATCCGGAGCGTCGAGGGTTGGCCGGCCACTCCCGTCAAGGGACGCCAAACCGCCGGGCGATCCGTCGGCGTCACGCTCGACCGCGAACTGTTCATCGAACGTGGCGACGTGATCGCGCATGTCGGAACCAGCCCGCGCGATACGCGCCGAATTCGCGCGCGCATTTTCTGGCTGCACGACAAGGCACTGACAACAGGCGCCTCTATACTGGTCCGACTCGGCACGCGGGAAACCCGCGCCACTGTTGTCGCGATCGAGAAAGCCGTCGATCCCGGCGAACTTTCGAGCGTGGAGACCAAATCAATCGCGCGCAACCATGTCGGCGAGATCGACATCTCGCTGGCGCATCCGCTGGCCGCCGATCCCTACACCGACAATCCACGGACCGGACGCCTGGTGATCGAGGTCAATGGCCGCATTGCCGGCGGCGGACTGGTGCTGTCGGTCGATGCCGGACAGCGCGCCATTCCCGTCGATATCGTGCCGGTGGAATCCGCGTTGCGACCCGACGAGCGCTCGGCGCGTTATCGTCACAGCGGCGCGGTGGTCTGGCTGACGGGACTGCCGGGCTCCGGAAAATCGACGCTGGCGCGTGCGCTGGAACGCAGGCTGTTCAGCAATGGCGGTTCGCCGGTGCTGCTGGACGGCGATACCTTGCGCGCCGGTCTCAATGGCGATCTCGGCTTTTCCGCACAGGATCGCACCGAAAACATTCGCCGGCTCGCCGAAGTCGCCGTTCACCTCGCGCGCAACGGGCACGTCGCAATCGTCGCTGCGGTTTCGCCCTCCAGGGAAGATCGCACCGCGGCGCGCCGCATCGCCGACACGGCGTTCCGTGAAATCTATGTCGCGACGCCCGCCGAAGTGTGCGAGAGCCGCGATCCCAAGGGCCATTACGCCAAGGCCCGCGCCGGTGCGCTGCATGGATTCACCGGCATCGGCAACGATTACCAGCCGCCCACCGATAGCGAATTGACGATCGACACCTCGACGCGCTCCGTCGCTGACGCAACCGACGAGATCGAGCGAATGCTGGTGAAATCGGGCATTGTGTTCAGCGAATTGGTCGACCTCGCCGCGAATATCTGAGCTTCCCCGGCCGCCTTTGTTATGGGCAATCCAGTGCCGCCAAGGCCCTTCTCATGGCCCCGGATTTGGCGCTAAAAGGGCCCCGAACGCCGCCCTTTGCGGCGCTCCTTGCCATTTGCCCTGAAAATTGCGCGTAGCCGCTGTCTCTCGTGAGAACCCGTCATGAATCGTATCGATGCCCACGGATTGAAAATCGCCCCCGTCTTGTTCGATTTCATCGCCAAGGAAGCCACCCCCAAAACCGGAATTTCCCCCGACGCGTTCTGGGCCGGTCTCTCGGCCATTATCCGCGATCTTGCTTCAAAGAATCGTGAGCTGCTCGCAGTGCGCGAAACGTTACAGGCGAAAATCGACAGTTGGCATCGCGCCAACAAGGGCAAGCCGCTCGACATGAATGCGTACACGGCGTTTCTCAAGGAGATCGGCTATCTGCTGCCGGAGCCGCCGACCCGCAAGGTCGAGACCGCCAATGTCGATGAAGAGATCGGAAAAATTTGCGGACCGCAG
>Ga0208990_1000395_pt1 | contig 10490 bp, 11 predicted proteins | sample MedBloCARef_M3_FD_187854 | JGI IMG/M metagenome (GOLD analysis project Ga0208990, IMG submission 187854) | Forest soil microbial communities from El Dorado National Forest, California, USA - Mediterranean Blodgett CA Ref_M3 (SPAdes) (version 2) | ecosystem: Environmental > Terrestrial > Soil >...
CAATCCATTTCGAACGCCATGTACATCAGCTTGCCCTTCCGTTCTAACTGTAGCGTAATCTCCTTCAAGCACTTGTAGCGTCACGCTTCATCCGGGTAACTAGCAAGGGGTCGAATGTCTCGATTTATATTCCCCAGGAAATCGGTGTTGAACTGTCAAACTTTCCAGCAGGGTGTCACTCCACGGATGGGCGCAGCCAGACTGGAAAATCAACTGCATGGAGTGTCAGGCGGGGTACGGCGCGTCCGATCACTTACCACAATTGACTGAGGAGCGACCGAGCCAGATAAATACGTAGTCTGTCGTGTTGATGGTCACATAAAACCGCATTGTCCCAGTGGGATAGCAACCTTCCGTAGAACAGCGGAAGGGATATTTTCGAGGGTCTTGAGTGATAAAGGATACTTTCAATCCGCTCTTGGGAGGGATTGTAAAGACTCTTGAGGAATCGTTCGGAGAGAAGTAGTTTTCGTGCGCAAGAAACCCACTCAAAAAGCAGGTCATTTTGATAAGTTCCCACGCCTGTGTCCGCTCTCGTTTCCTGAGGCCTTTGTTCGTGGGAACAACTGATAAAGGAAAGGCCACATGCCCATCAATACTCGCACCACCGCGACGCACCGAAAGCTCAGACTCCGTGTTGTTGGCAATTGTTGTCGTGAAACTCAGGAGTTCACCTGCAGCTCCGTAACCGATGCTCTCGAACCCCGCCTGTGAACTCACTTCGATTCCTGCGTGACTCAGCTTGTGGATTACATTACCGGTTACTGGGTCGTGGATGCTTGAGGACACAGCGCTGGAGTAGTTGTCGTCACCCCAGACAAATGCGCTCGCGCCATCCGCTCTGAAGGTTGGTAGATCGTTCTGGGCAAACGTTAAGGACGTGGACGCAAGGACGGCAAGCGTAACTGCATGTGCACCTCGCATTGTATCTCGCACCAGCCGATTCCATGCCGCTCTTGTCTTGGTGGCATTCGTGCGTTCCAAGAGTTACCCTTCACTGTTGCGTCATTGATTCGCTAACGCCTTCGGTGTCTGTTCCATTGGCAGACTGACGCGCTTTGCACCCGCGGTGCGTTCTACATCGTGATCCAGCTCATTGCCAGGCACTCGGGGCTCAACCGTTAAGTGATCTTGCGTGACCTTTGAGCTCCACTCTTTCCACCATTTGTTGAACTCTGTGTTTCTTTTAGTTCCAGGCATATGGGCAATATCGACAGCTGAACACAGTGCCGATCCGGTGGAAACTGTCAAACCTGCCAGCGCTCGTCGTTATTTCATGCTGGCGCGGAGATCGACCAGGAGTTGATCGGCGTTCTCGAGGCGGATCAGCCCCGCGCGTGGGTACTCGACGTCGAGCATGACGTAGACGATGATGACCGTTATAACCGTAAAGCCGAGGATATGAAGCCAACTCCGGTAGCCACCCGCCATCCGATAACCTGCGAGGAGCGAGCAGATGAGGCCAAGCCCGAAAACAAGCACATAAATGATTCTGGGTGGGTGCATTTGCAGCGCCATGGTACGGGTCGTGGCGATGTCGATCATATTGTTCAATGCAGGAAGCAGCAACTTGCCCGCGTCGACATGAGAATTCCTTAGGCGCGTGGCGGCCACTGCTTCGGTCCAGATTTCTTCCTGGATGTTTTTCGATTTGGTCATCTCCATTCTGGCCGCCTCCATATTTGGCAGCCTACGGTAAGTCTCCAGCCGCGAGTCAACATATTGCCGGAACTGGTCTTGAAGCGCGGCGTGTGCCTCCGGGGTAACCAGGTGCAGCCGGAGATACGCGGTTTCGATTGTGTTGACTTCCTCGGCGACCAGCATCCGCTTCTCATTGAACCGCAAGGCCGCTCCCGAAAAAGTGAATGCCATCAGCAAGCCAAACAAAGCGAAAACCGCTCCCTCGATCGTACCCAAGCTGCCCCGCTCGCCTTCCGACTCCTTCGGTCGGCGTCTGACACCCAAGCGACGACCGGTTTCCAGCAGGATGAGCATGCCCATGAACAGGAGCACCGCATAAAGTAGAGGGGGAATGGGAGGTTCCATGAGAGCGTCTCCTTTCGGCGATTTCTGCCGGGTTTTATCTAGTTCGGTCTGCCCTGCCAGGAGTACTGCCACGCCACGGACAGAGTGGCGTAGTTGCCGCCGTACCGGATGTAGGCGCCACGGTTATAGCTGAGTTTCAAGGCGTGATGGAGGCTCACCGGAACCGACACGGTCGCTCCAACGCGCGAATTCCGCTGCGTCGTGTTGGGGTTCTCAACGCCATTCACGCTGGTCCGGCCTCCGACCCAGAAATTCCCGTCGAACGAGGCCCAAAGCCGAGGTTTGACGTCGTAACTCAGATGCCCTTCGAAGGCGAAAACCGGGCTTTCTGTTCGGGTGTTGCGCGGAGAGGCCGGGTCTGGCGAAAAGAAGTCATGGTTGGCGGTGAAAAACCACCCCGCCCCGTAGGCGTCCACTACCCAATGCCCCCAGCGCCGCGACAAGCCGACTTCCGGCTTGAAGGCCCAACGGTTGGCACCATAATTGATCAGTTTGGCTGAATCGTATTGCCCAGTCGGAGCTACCACCTTGAGGCTCATGCCCACGAGTATCTTTTGCCGCCATTTGACGAAGTCTCGCTGGTCCATCGCCGGTCCGCCCTTCAGATTCACTGAAAGCCGAAACGAGGAATCCAGCATACCTGAGCGGTAGGCGTGGGCCTCGGCGTCAGCCACCGTCCCTCGAAAGTTCCCTACTCCATACGGCAGCGAAGCCGTGAAGTTCGCCGAGCGACCAAAGAAGCTCAGGGTGTGGAACAAACTGAAGACCGGCACATTGAGTTTCGCAGTAGCGTCGGTAATCGGAACCGAGCCATCGAAGATAAGGTTGCCCGTGGAGAAAGAGTAAGCCATGGTGACGGCATTCGTATGAATGGGTGTGATGATATAGGCTCGGGGGGCGAGGTCTTGAGCGCAGCCGGGGACCGAGGCTAGGGCGACAAACCAAAGCAAATGCCCTCGGCATTGTGTCATCCCCCAGTATCGTGTTCCTTCCACCAGCGTCAAACGTCGCCTCTTCTACAAGCACTTGATGATCACCGCGGTCAGGTCGTCCTGTTGCTTGGTTCCCTTGGAGAATCTGACGACGGCGTCGTAGAGCCTCCCAATGATCTCCGAGGAAGCTGCATCTCGCGACGCACGAATCACCTCTTCCAGTCGCTGCACCCCGAATTGTTCGCCCTGATCCTTCTCCGATTCGAAAAATTGTCCGTGGCCAGGAGTACTAGATCACCGGCATGAAGCCGGAGACGTGTCGGAGATCAGAGGCAAACGATGGGAGAATGCCAAGCGGAAGCGCACGAGCGTCCAACTCCGTAAACCGGTCCTCCGGACGGGAGTAAATAAAGAGCGGACCTCTTCTTGGCATTTGATTCCCGTGGGCCTTGCGTTGTTCAAGAAGGTCCACAAACTCGCGGTCGCGGCACGTACTTTCCATCGCTAAGATGCCTTCCTCAGCTTTCGATAGCGACGGATGAGCGCGTTGGTCGAGCTGTCATGCTCCAGCTGCGGTTCTGTCGTACTCTCAAGCTCAGAGATGATTCGCTGAGCCAAATCTTTTCCGAGCTCAACACCCCACTGGTCGAATGAGTTAATGTTCCAAATCGCCCCCTGCGTAAACACAGAGTGTTCGTACAGGGCGACGAGTTTGCCTAACGTCTCCGGCGTGAGGCGCTCAGCAAAAATCATGTTTGACGGCTGGTTACCTTCGAATACCCGGTGTGGTACCAGCCAGTCTGGAGTACCTTCTGCTTTGACGTCCTCGAGTGTCTTGCCGAACGCCAATCCCTCAGCCTGTGCAATGGCGTTCCCCACAAGCATGTCGTGATGTCGTCCAAGCGGATTGAGAGGCTGTCCGAACACGATAAGGTCGCAAGGGATAAGCCCTGTTCCTTGATGAAGCAATTGATAAAAGGAATGCTGCCCGTTCGTGCCTGGCTCGCCCCAACATATTGGGGCGGTTGTTTGCGTGACCTCTGTTCCAATGACGGTGACATGCTTCCCGTTGCTCTCCATCGTCAACTGCTGCAAATACGCCGGGAATCTCTGGAGATAGTGCTCATAAGGCAAGACCGCCATCGTTTGGGCACCGAAGAGGTTGTTGTACCAGACGGCCAGCAGGCCCATGAGCACCGGCACATTCCGATCGAAGGGAGTGGAGAGAAAGTGCATGTCCATCTGATGGAAGCCATCCAACATGGAGCGAAAATTGTTTGGGCCAATGGCAAGCATGATAGAAAGGCCAATCGCCGAACCGAGGGAGTAGCGCCCACCCACCCAGTCCCAGATCTCGAACATATTCCTGGTATCGATACCGAATTTCACCACTTCGGCTGCATTCATCGAGACGGCAACAAAGTGGTTCCCCACTGATTTCTCATCTCCGTTTAAACCGGCGAGCAGCCAGGAACGAGCCGTGCGGGCATTAGTCATCGTCTCGAGCGTGGTGAAGGTTTTCGAAGAAACAATGAACAGTGTTTCGGCTGGATCGAGATCCCGGACCACTTCCACAAACGCGGTTCCATCGACGTTAGACACGAAACCAAACATCATGGACCGATCACTGTAGTGCCGCAATGCCTCATACGCCATGACGGGGCCCAGATCCGAACCACCGATACCGATATTAATGACATTGCGAATGCGCTTTCCGGTGTGGCCCTTCCACTCGCCGCTGCGGACGCGGTTGCAGAAATGACTCATCCTTTCGAGCACAGCATGGACCTGTGGAACCACGTTTGCACCATCAACGAAGATGGACGCACCCTTTGGGGCACGGAGGGCCACGTGTAGTACGGCACGCTTTTCCGTGATATTGATCTTCTCGCCGCGGAACATTGCATCAATCCGCGTCTGCAGACCGGACTCCTCTGCCAGTTGAACAAGTAACTTCAGCGTTTGGTCCGTGATTCGATTCTTCGAGTAATCCAGGTGGACACCCGCGCCTTGGGTCGCCATCCGTTCCCCACGAGTGGGATCATCGGCAAAGAGGTTCCGAAGATGCAGTTCGCGAATCCTCCGATAGTGGGCTTCCAGCGCCTTCCACGCCTTGCGTTTTGTATGCGGGTCCTTGGCGATGACTTGTACGTCCGCTGCCATGAGGGTTCTCCCTGCGTCGTACGCAAAATTTCCGGACCCCTTCGATCGATGTCTTGCTTCAAGAGCGCAGCTTCGGCTTAGTTCGCTGTACTCAGCACGACGCTCTGGTCGAGTCCAGCAATCTCGAATGCGAGAACGAGTCTCAACTCGGCCCAGGATTGTCTAGCCGCGGGCTGTGGCCTGGGGTCGTAAAGCATTCGCACAGCTTTGATAACGTTGCCTCGGCAATTTGTCCGGCATGAGATTGCGACCTCAGCCATGGAGTGCTCCACACTTTGAAATCCAGGCGAGCGGTGGATTGCCCATCGGTGTTTTGTTTGCTGGGCGCTGCGCGTTAGCCTCGCAGTGACACCAGAGCGCGACGCGGGAAGTTCGTTCTTCATGCGGCCTTCATTTTCACGGAGACGATTCCTGCCGGCGTGAGTCGGCCCCACGCTAAGGCGACCAACACCATGACAATCGTCTGGAATAATGCATAAACGGTTGCCGAAGTGATTGCCGCTGTGCCTGGAAAACTGCCGCTAACAATGACCAGGCCGACACCGACGTTTCGTACTGATGTCGTGATGACCATACCTTTTCGTTCCTCTGGCGTCCGTTTAGCAGCCAATGCGCCAGCGACCATGGTGACGATCAGGAGGGACAGCATTCCGACATAACCGATGAATCGGATCTCGGCCAGCACACGAAACTGAACGAAAAGAATTACCGCCAGCATCAACAAATTGAGTGATGCGCTGAGCACGCCCGCTGGCCCTCTTAACTTGTCGGCCAGGGCCGGATAGTGATGACGCAACAGGAGCCCGACGCACAAAGGCAACAACTGTGCCCCGAGCAGCGTGCCGATTATCTTGACGACACTGATTGTAAGCGGGGTATCTCCCGCCACCAGGGGAAGTAAGAATTTGAGAAGCAGAGGCGCGACAATGGCTGATGAGCCCGCCAGGATGACCATTAAGCCCACCGAGACTGGTACATTTCCCTTGGCCATCGCCGTCAAAGGGGGCCCGTAGGGCGCCCCTGGGCAAACCGCGGCGACAAGAAATCCGACAGCGACCAAGGGATTGGCTCGAAACAATAGCAACAAGCCGACGGCGGCCGCTGGGACGAGAATATAATTTGCGAGTACGGCACGTGCAACCAGGCTCCAGCTCCTGCTCACGCGCAACACATCGGACAAGGTCACGCCGAGCCCGATTGTCACCATCATTTCAATAAGCGTGATCGCCGCCAGTATGTTGATAAGTCGGTCGACCTTCATCGCGATTTCTCCTGCATCCAGCTCTTGGATTACCTTGCGATAGCCTGAAGTCAACGCTCCTGCATATTGGCAATCTCTTCACGAATCGCGACGTCGAGCTTGTACCTCGCGCACTTGTCGCCCTCGCATCGGTGCGACCCGCCTCCAAACGATTCCCCAATGGAAGAGTTGAAGGCGAGAGGCAGAACTCCATCGAAAGATGTCGCAGCGCTGCACGCACCTATGTTTGGCTCAAGACTTAAGGCGCAAGATCGGTTATCCCGTGCCACAAACGAAGGTTAGGAGTAGGACCCGGCCGCGACTACTGCCAGTATTGACAGTTCGACAGCACAGGCCCTGCTGAATCCAAGGGAGACGGGATACCAAACCAACATTGCCCAAAACGCCTAAGCCAGGCAATGCCATGTGAGTAAAAAGGGTGACAAGGTCCTCGCTTAGCACTGTGGACTTGAAATCCTCGGCCTCTGTCTGGACTTGGATAGGCGCCTGCAAGTACCAAGCCAATTGTCTGTAATTTCTCGCAGTTCTTCTGCAGATGTGCTGCTGCTAAACATGTTGATGGATAGCAACAGCACAACGACGATGGTCCGCATTGAAAAAGCCCAGAACACTGACAGTTCATTCGTCCGTCCCTGCGCGCGGCGACCGTTTCGGCGTGGGTTCAAGGGAGTTTGTCTTCTAATCCTTCTTTCATTGTGGACCGCTGTTTGTCAGGAAAGACCCTCGGCGCCACTGACCCCCTCTATGACCTGGCACGTACAGGATTGCTCCAGTGCCTGGCGCGCCCTCCACCCAACTTCCGTCGCGCCGACCGGGGCTCCCAGCCTTGCGAATTGCTCCAAACTGGGCCGGCTCATGAACTTTTTTCCGCGCGAAGCCGATACCGAGTCCAGCAGTGCCGATACTCGGTTGGATGATGCCGCTGTCGAAGCAGCACCCCCCATCTCGAGCACGCCCTTTACCGAGAATAAGACACCTACTGTCGAGTGGACCCCGCTGATGCATGAATCATCCTTTTATCTTGGCGTGATGCATGGCTTCCGCCTCACCACCGAGCCCTCTACGCGAAAAGCCATGGGCAATAAACCCTTTGGGTACTTTGCCGCTCTCGGAGCCATGCACGGATGGTCTGACGGCGACGGATACTATGAGAACTACCTTGGCCATCCCATCGAAGGCGCCGTCTCCGACTACTTGTGGATTCACAATGATCTTCGTTACCGCAACGTCGAGTTCAGCAAAAGCCGCGACTACTGGATGAGTCGCCTGCGCGCCTATGCTTTCTCCTGGGCGTTCAGCGAACAGTTTGAAATCGGCCTGTTCAGCGAAGCTTCGCTCGGCCAGATCCAGCGATACTGCTGCGCCTACGGATTTGTCGACCACGTCATTACCCCAAACTTCGGCATGGTCTGGCTCATCGGAGGAGACATCATCGATCGCTACGTCACTCGTCCTCTCGAGAATCGCACCAGAAGTGTCAAAGCTAGAAGCATCCTCCGCGGTGTGATCAATCCTCCGCAGAGTTTTGCCAACGTTCTCATGCTGCGATACCCCTGGCATCGCGAGAACAGGCCCGAATACGACGGGCATCTCTACGCGCGGGCAGAAACGCCTACCTCTGGCCAATTCATGCTTCCTCTCGTTCCGAAATTCGAATTGACCGCGGCCATGCCTTCGTACACGCGAATGGGACCCTACTGGTGTCTCGGCGGCAGCGGGGTCGCCGGCTTCCATCTTGGCGATGTCTGGCAGTGGACCCTCGAGGTGGGCGGCTGCACTCTGGGCAACAGCCTGCCGAACCATTGGAGCGGCGACTCCCTGATCTTTCATACTGGCCCACAGTGGATTATGCACACCTCCAGCCGTTGGAGTCCTCATATGCACTTCCGCGTCGGTGGACAGAAGATTACCCACGAGTACTGTGCCGTCGACGCCGACAAATCGCCGGGAGGACTGATCCTTGGCACACCTTGCAAGAGCGAGCCCAACCTACGCGCCCAGCACTATGAGAGCACCGGCTTTTCGATTTCCACCGGCGGCGGGTTGGACGTCAAACTGAACAACGCGCTCGCAATCCGCGTTGCCAACCTCGATTACATGTACTCCTGGCTGCATCCCGTGGCCGGGACTGACTACAACCAGGGGGTACGCTTTACGACCGGCCTCGTGCTGCGAATCGGAACCTGGTAGCGGAGCGGGTCGGGAATGTCGGTCATATCTACCTCCCCTAAGTAATCGCGTTGCCATCGCAATACGCAAATCTCAGAAGTTGAAGCCGAGAGAGAGAACCACAGTCGGGTCGGTCCAACCGGCGTTGAATACGTAGGTTGTGAAGTCTACTTTCTTGTGGGAGAAGCCGACGAACAGCCCGCGCTGGATGTCGAGGTCAGTGTGGTAGGCCTTGGTCCGCTGTGCTACCAGGCCTGTACGACACCACTCTCGCGGTGAGTAGGCTAGTTCCATCCAGCTGTAGAAAAAGCTACCACTGCGCTCTTTTGTGTCGAACACGTATTCACCTTCGGTCGAGAGATCAATTTTCTTCCAACTGAGCGAGGCCAGATATCCAGGCGCAAGTCCGGTCGTGGTCCCGAAGACACCGCCGATCATCGGGGTAGCTTCGAAGACCAGTTTTTCACCGGCACTAAAGTTGTAACCAAGCCACAACGAGCCAGTCTCCTTGTCCTCATAGTTGTAGCGCGCTCCAAGGTGAAGATGTTCACGATCTGCCGAGAACGTTGGAGAGGCATAGGACCGGTCGTGCGGCACGAGATATCCGGAGATGTTGAAACCAAACGACCACTGATCTGTTGAGGACTCGGGCAAACTGCTCGGCGTGCTCCCCGTGGTCGTTTGGGCCGCGGCTTGGCTCACGAGGAGAACCGTCACTCCGAAGATCGCTAGAAATTGCGTCGCCGTCATCCTCCCAGAGAGATGGTGATACCGACCAGGGCCCCACCCAGGATCACCATCGCAAAACCCATCCCCCATGGGCGATGCCCCGCGTAGTGTCCGAAGCGATAACCCACCAGAAACAGCAGCGTGACAGCAACTAAGTTCGAGATGCGCAAGGCCAGCCTGGGACGGTCAACGAAAGTGAACGGAAGCACCACGGGAAGCGTTGACACAAATACGATTGAGAACACACCGAAAGCGGCCAGCCACTGATTCCGGCCAAGCCTTGGGCGCGCGGGCGGCTCGGGCAGTTGATTCAACTTCTGTCGAATCTCTTCTAACTCTGCTGGAGACAATACCGATGCCACCCGGGGCGGCAACGCGTCGGCAATCACACGGTGTGCGGCACCGGCGTCTGAGAGCGTGCGTACCGCCTTCAGCTGAAGGATGCCCCGCCCTTGCGAACTGAAACAGCCCATCAGGTAAAAGACCGCATCAATGATTCCCCAAGCCAGGTTGCAGCCCAGCGCGCCAATCAGCATGGTGCGGATTTCGTCCCGGCCTGCTTCAGCGACACTAAGTGAACAGGTGAAGGTAAGAACCATAATCAGCCCGAACAAGACCTCGGAGACTTTCTCCATCGGGTCCAGCAGACGCTCGGACGGGTTGGTCAGGTTTTCAAACATGGTGGTCAAGCATTTCCTACTGCTGTTGCCACCCACCCCCTAACGCGTTGTAAAGCTGCACCAGGGCTAGTCGTTCATTGAGTTGGGCCTGCGCCAGGCTGAGTTGGGCGTCGAAGTACCGTGTGTCGCTGTCGAGGACTTCAAGATAACTCGTGACACCGCCCTGGTAGCGAACGCCCGAGAGCCTGGTGGCATCCTGCGCCGCGGTCGTGACCAATTGCTGCTGCGCACGGAACTCCTGGTCCTTGCGGTAAGCGACCAGTGAGTCCGACACCTCGCGGAAGGCTTGTTGAATGGACTGCTGGTAGACAAGGACCGCTTCCTGTTCTTGCGCTTCCGTCAATCGCACGTTGGATCGGATCCGTCCACCCGTGAAAATGGGTTGCAGTAACTGGCCGCCAAAACTCCAGAAGCCGGCTGGCCCGCTGAACAGATTGGTGAGCGCCGAACTCTGGTAGCCTCCGGTTGCGGTTAGCGTGATCTCCGGAAAATAGGCCGCCTTCGCCACGC
>Ga0208990_1000397_pt1 | contig 10485 bp, 10 predicted proteins | sample MedBloCARef_M3_FD_187854 | JGI IMG/M metagenome (GOLD analysis project Ga0208990, IMG submission 187854) | Forest soil microbial communities from El Dorado National Forest, California, USA - Mediterranean Blodgett CA Ref_M3 (SPAdes) (version 2) | ecosystem: Environmental > Terrestrial > Soil >...
AAACCCCGCCGTGTTGGCGATGGCCTGGACGTGATTATCGACAGGCGAGGTCGTGACCCCAATTTCGAGCTCGGCGTTATTCCTGGGAATTGCGGTGAACATCCCGCTGGCTAGAGTGGGAACTGCATTCGGGAACGTGTCTCCCAGATCAGGATTCTGGTCCCCGCTGCGGTACCGAGTCCACCAACTGGTGTCCACGCTAAGCTGCGTCAGGTTGGTGAGTCGCTTTTTGGATGCGACTCCCGGAATGTCCGTCACCTGGCTTCCTTCCAACGTGCGGAATTGCTCCAGGCTTACGGGCTTCGCGCCCTTCGACATCAAATACGCGTTGATGAATAATTCGTGGCTCAATTCATCATCGGTGTTGTCCGAGATGTATTGCGGCATGTCGCCATCGAGCTTTTGAAGGCCGGTCTTATAACCTGAGTCTGGAGAATCCTGTCCCCCGAGTTCCGTATATTGCTGCCACAGATCGGTCTCCAAGATCTCAGCCGCGGCCAGGAACCTGAGGACCGATGCATCTCCCTCGGTGATCCCGCCACCCTGCTCTGCGCCCAAGGCCGACAGTCCGTTGGACAGCAGTCCTGCGCCAACTGTCACGGCGCCCGCCGTGGCGATTCCGTTTTTCAAGAACGAGCGACGATCCGCGCGCTTCCGAATAGTACTTCTAAGCGTCTTCATTTCTTTTCTCCCCCGTCTGCAAAATTATTTCGTTTGCCTGCCTCTACCGCCGGCTCGGCAAATTCGAAATCTGGTTGAAGACTCTAACGGCGTTCGCACGCGCCGTTGTCAGGGCGCCGTCAAAGGAATGTCAAGTTTTTGTGGAAGAGAATTGACAATTTGCGTACAAACCTGAGGCAACTCAGAGATCGCGGTTCTGAAAGTGATAAATTGCGATGGCCAGCGCGCCCAGCAGATAAGCGCCCGCATAGCCAACCATCATGAGGCTCGGTACGGAAATATCGGCGAACGGCGAAAATTGAAGGGACCCTGCGAGGGGCGATTCCATCTCGAATGCCGCCCGCCGCCACACCGCCTCGCTCGGCATCACCAGGCTCGACACGATCCCGACGTCCACCAGACGCGAGCCTTCGGCGAATCCACTCATCTGTTCGAGCCATCCGCCCAGGAACGCCAGCCCATGAAGGCCCAGAACGATGACGCCATTCGTAAGCGTCGAAAACCATGTGCCAAACATAAATGTAACCGTCAGCGCGAGAACGCATTCCAGAAACACCAAGAGCGCCCCGGCAACCGGATTCTGTGGGACCACTCCTCCGATCCAGTGTGCTTCTGCGATCGTCCCGCCGAACATCAACGCCACGTAGATCGCCAGCATTCCGACAAACCCCATCCACTTGCCAACCAGCACTTGCCAGCGAGCGATCGGCTTGGTGGCGATGGCATGAATCGTGCCTGAATCAATTTCGCCGGAGATCGTGTCCACCGAAGTCAGGATGGTCATGACGACGGCGAGCAAATCCACGGTGTAGAGTCCGATCATGAGCATGCCGCCCAAAATCTGATACCGCAGGAAGGGCGACATGGAGCCCCGGCTGAAGTCCGCCATCTGGTAATGCAGGCCGAGGCCAAACACGACGAAAAAGCCGAGCCCCGCAAGGAGCGCGGTCCAGAGAATTTTCTTGCGCGCGGCCTCGCGAAACGTCATCCCGGCTATGATCCAAAGGGCCATCACAATCCTCGATCTTCGCCCATGATCTTTAGAAATAGATCTTCCAGCGAAAGCCGCTGGGGCGTGAATTGATAGACATCGGCGCCCGCCGCGACCAGATGGCGCAAAATATCGGGCAGGACGTCCTGCGAGCGCGTCGTGAGCGTGAGCTGTTCCTCGTCGACTTGCGTTGACGTGCTCCACTGTGCGAGGCCCGCGACCGCCTCTTGGGTCAGCTTCCGCGCGCGCGCTACGACGCGAACCTCTTCTCCATTTTGTGTTCGCAAGTCGCGGCTGGTAACCACTTCTCCGTCCCTGATAAAAACCACTTCATCGCAAGTGATTTCAATTTCGCTCAGGATGTGAGAGTTGAGGAAAACGGTCGCCCCGCGGTCGCGCTGGGCGCGAATTATATCCCGCACCAGCCGCCGCCCCATGGGGTCGAGTCCCGACGTCGGTTCATCGAGAAAGATGAGTTCCGGCTCATGGATCAGCGCCTGCGCCAATCCGATTCGCTGCAGCATGCCCTTGGAGAAATCCTGCAGACGCTTGTCCCGATGCGGCGTGAGCCCTACCAGGTCTACAAGTGCGGGAACGCGCTCGCGCAGCGTATCGGCTGGCACGCCTGAGAGGCGTCCGTGAAGCCCGAGGAGTTCGGCAGCCGTAAGCCACGGATAGAACCGGAAGTCCTCGGGAAGAAACCCGATCTTCCGCCGCACTTCAACGCCCCCTGCAGGCGCTCCCAGAACAAACGCTTCGCCGCCGGTCGGTTTCACAAGACCGAGAAGCATCTTGATCGATGTGCTTTTTCCCGCGCCATTCGGACCGAGGAAGCCGAAAATTTCCCCTCGGCGCACCGATAGCGAAAGGTTGCCCACCGCGACCTTGTTCTTGAAGACCTTGCGCAGGTTTTGCGTTTGAATCGCGAAGTTATTCGAGTGATCCAGGGCTTGTTCCTCGTTTTGTCTTGCGCATCACTTGAGCGAACTTGCCAGATCGATGGCCTCGCTGGAATCACCGAAACCCACGAGCGAATAGTCTATTCCGTTCTTCACCCAGATCAGCGTGTATCCCGGTCCTCGTCTCCCGGCCAGAGTCAAGAGCGTCCCCGGCGCTCCGTTGACCTTCACACCTTGGTACGACCGCAGGAAACGCGGGACGGTCATACTCAGCGTCGATTTCCAATCGACGGTTTGAAGAAAATCATGCGACTGCGTCGAACTCATCCCCGCAACCTCGAGTCCGATTTCGGCTAGATGCTCGACGTCCAGCCCGGAAGGAATATTCACCGTGGGGCTCGAACCTTCCCTCAGCCTTACGCAGTCGCTGAATTGCGTCGACACCGCCGGCGAGCCGGTGACATTACTTGCAATGGCATTCGTGGCGGTGGTCGGCGTGGGACAGGTCCCATATTGCACTTGCACGGCTCTCGGAATCTGCACGGACACCGCCGCGCCGTCGAGCGATTGCGGCACAACCAGATCCGGGTGGCCCGCTTCGGTGAAAATCGCCTGTAACCGGGCGCGGTCGACTGTCAGATTGACCCCATGCGCGCCAGAAACGACCAGCTTCGGCGCGTCCTTTCGGCTGCCTAGGAGTTGTACGGGGAAGCCTGCCAGTTGTGTCGCAGCGGAAGCATCGGACGCGGGCTGGTCCTGTTCGTTCACGGTCACAACGACCTTGTCGGAGATCATTTGCGCGACCATTTGATGCAGCGCAGGGTTGGCATTGGGATCCGTGAAGGAAGAGAGGTCCACATTCACCGCCTGCACTTTCTGCACGCGCAGCGATTTGAAAATCCGTCCTACGAGTGTTTGTCCCGCGGGGAGGCTCAAACCGACCGCAGCGACAGCAATCACTGCCGCTCCCGCGAAATATGGCCGCCAACGCTTCGAGAATGATTCAACCATCATTGGGATTACCCCCTTGTCGCAGACGTAGTGACTTCTTCCACTACTACGCATCTACTTTGTATTTGTTTCAGTTCGGAAGCTATTTTTTTTGCGTTTTGCAGGTCCTCAGGGTACACCCCACTTGGCCATAGAAGCGCCTCGAAGTAGCAGGGCGGTTCTGGTTGATTGACGGTGGCCCTAATTTTGTCCCGCAGCCTTGGCAAAGAACGCCTCTTGCCGCCGCTTCATCTCTTCCGGAGCCACATCTTCCTTGTGCGTGGCGATACCCCATTGCTGGCCGAAAGGATCGGTCAGCTTGCCGTAACGGTCTCCCCAGAACATGTCTTGCACGGCCATATCGACGCGCGCGCCGCCTTCAACCGCACGGTTGAAAGTGGTGTCAACATCCGCGACGTACACATGAAGATACATCGGATTGCTGGCTCCGGGTTCCGGGCCGTCGGGCATTGACTTACTCATCGTATCGTTCACGAAGAAACGCGAATCGCCAATTTGCAATTCCGCGTGCATGATTTTTCCACCGGGTCCCGGCATGCGCATGAGTTCCGTCGCGCCAAACACCGCCTTGTAAAATTCGATGGCCTGGGCGGCATTGCGGCAAACCAGATTCGGCGTAAGCGAATGAAAATTGTCCGGAATCGGCTTTACTGGGTTCGGCATGATGACCTCCTATGTCGTTCGTTGGGTGGATCCGCTGTTCCGGGCTTGGGCCAGGAATCGAATGCGGTGACGGGAATTGTGCGACTCTCTGCGGAAAGTGTCAATGCACATTCAAAGTTGCAGCTCGTCCCGGTCTGAGCGGCAGGAAAACTCAGTGTTACTAGATTTTGACAAATTCAGTCTTGACACCAGTGGCTCAAAAGTGTAATGGTAAACCTGATGGTTAAGTATCATAGCCGGCTGGACGCGACCTTCCAGGCTCTTGCCGACCCCACTCGCCGCGCGATCCTGGCTGCCCTTACCAGCGGCCAAACTTCGGTCTCCGTGCTGGCCGCGCCGTACCGGATGTCGCTCCCGGCCGTGATGAAGCACCTGCAAGTCCTGGAGCGCGCAGGTCTCGTCAGGCAAAGGAAGAAGGGCCGCGTTCGTCATTGCCGTCTTTCTGCCCAGCCGTTGAAGCAGGCGGAAGCCTGGCTCTCCAAGTACCGCGTATTCTGGAAAAATCAATTGGATTCTCTCGATCGGTACCTCACGCAACAGCAATCCTCGGAGACTCGCGCATGGACAAAACGCAATCGCCAGCGAACCTGACACTCCAGACGAAACGAACGTTTCGTGCGCCGCGTGAGAGGGTTTTCCGCGCCTGGACCGATCGCGCCGAACTGGCTCAGTGGTTCGCGCCGTCCGAGGAATATTCCGCTGTCGTGCCGGAGCTCGAACTCCGCGTCGGAGGACGCTATCGCATCGGAATGCACCGCAAGGGCGGAAACGTGCACAGTGTCTCCGGCACGTATCAGGAAATCACGCCGCCCGAAAAAGTGGTTTTCACCTGGCGATGGGACGGCGATGCCAGCCCGGAAGACTCGCTGGTTACCGTCGAATTTCACGATTTGGGAAATTCCACCGAAGTGACTCTCACGCACGAGCGGTTGCCCAACCCGGAAGAACGCGACAAGCACGCCCAGGGGTGGAACGGTTGCATGGACCAATTGGCCAAATTTCTATAGGCTGTAGTCCGTAAATCTTTGAGTTGTAGATTTCTAAACACTAAATCTCCCGCAGAGAAAAGGAGCAATCATGCCAATCGTAGATTCTATTTTGATGGAGATCGAGCAGGAAGCTCAAACGACCAAGCGAGTCTTGGATCGAATTCCGGAACACAAACTCTCGTGGAAACCCCACCCGAAGGCCTTTTCCCTCGGCCAGTTGGCGCTGCACATCGCGGTCGCGCCTGGCAACCTCTCTATCGCAATTGCGCAGGACTCTTTTGAAGTCCCGAACTTCGCCCAGGCCGAGGCGAAGAGCCGCCAGGAAGTTCTGGACACATTTTCCAAGAGCCACGAAACGGTGAAGGGAACTCTGAAAAAGATGGATGACGCCAAGCTCATGGCCATGTGGAGCTTGACGAAAAACGGAAAAGTCCTGATGGCGGTCCCGCGGGTCGGATTCATTCGTTCGATCCTGATGAATCATATGTACCACCATCGCGGGCAGCTCTCCGTCTATCTGCGAATTCTGGATGTCCCGGTGCCTTCGATTTATGGGCCCAGCGCGGATGAAAATCCGTTTGTCTAGGTCCACCGTTTCTATACAACCGAAACCTCCTTCGCACCGGGACATCATCGGGCCATCGACCTATTTTCGCCGGTCTGGAATCTTTTCGACCTGCTCCCCGAAGGCCGCGAAAACTGGATGCCGAAGCACTCTTATTGATCTCGCCGCATATCGGTGGAGGGCTGGGTTTCAGCGCGGCCGTATCAAGCCCCTCTGGAAACGGCTTGACAGCTTGCGGAAAAATACCCTTTCGGACCTTCAGGGGTTAAAACCCCTGAAGGAAACGCTGATTTTATGTCGTGCCTGAAGGCACGACCCACAAAACGCGAGACTTTTTCTGCAATCTGTTTAGGCGCTGAAGTTGCGTTTGGTTGCGGCTCCCCCGCGCTGTGTGTACCATACGTAGGCAGCAGGTCTCCTCTATACGATTGACGACCGCCGACGGGCCCATGGAATGGATTCCATGGTCGGGAGGTATCGCATGAAAGGTAGACTGATTACTTTTTTTGCCTTGGCTGTGGGTCTTCTGGTTTTTTCCGGTCCTGTCGTCGCACATCACGGCTCTCAGGGGTACGACCTTTCGAGACGGATCACTTTGAAGGGAACCGTTGCGCGATTCGTCTGGGCAAATCCCCATTGCCAAATCTATCTTGACGCGAAAAACGACAAGGGCAATGTTGTAAATTGGGCCGTCGAACTGAATAATCCCGGAAATCTGGTCCGGTTAGGTTGGGCACATGCGGTGCTGAAGGGCGGGGACGAAGTTACTCTTGTCTTCAATCCCGGCAGGGAAGGCAAGCCCGTCGGGATTTGCGCGGATGTATTATTCTCTGACGGCCGAAAGTTGCATTCGACGCAAGGTTGCGGTGCACCAGAAGAACCAGAAGGATGAGCCAACTTGACGACCGCATCAGGGAGCTTCAACCTGCAACATCACCTAATTCGTTTAGTTGTCGGAGTGGTGGCCCTGTTGACGTTGTCGTCTGTGACGTTCGCTCAGACCTCTCAGCCATCGGGCCCACCCAAGGCCCAGGCCTTCGACCCGCATGACCTGACTGGAATTTGGGTTCGCGGCAAGGCCCCGCGCGGGAATGCCCCTCTCAGTGGTGATCGTCCTCCTATGACGCCTTGGGGACAAGCGAAGTTCAGTACAGTGAAAGGCTCATTCACGTACAGCAGGGCGCCGGGCATTGCGCCTCCCATCGCCCCCGAAAAAGAGTGGAATGACCCAATGCTGCAATGTGAGCCGGCGGGTTACCCGCGCGTCATGCTTCAAATTTTTGCACCGTTGATGAGATTCCTTCAGACTTCCAACGAAGTGGTGGAATTTTTCGAGTGGGGTCATACCTGGCGCGACATTTGGACCGATGGCCGGCAGCCCATCGATAATCCCGAACCGACGTATTACGGATATTCGGTAGGCCGTTGGGACGGCGACACCTTTGTCGTGGACTCGAATGGTTTTACCGATAGAACCTGGACGGATCCACTAGGTTCTCCGCATAGCGACCAAATGACTCTGCATGAAGTCTTTCGTCGCGTGGACCATGACCACTTGGAGCTGATCATTACACTCACCGACCCCAAGACTTACACCAAGCCTTGGGTGAGCGACAAGATGCTCTTCGACTGGGCCCCGAAATCACCCCGGTCTGAGAACGAGGAACTTCGCGAAGACTTCTGCATCTATTCGGATCAGACGTACTTCTTCAAGAATGTTGATCCCGTAGGCGCGAGCGATGCCCCTGTGAAAAATAAAGATCAATAGATTGGTCCTCTCACCTCGGGTGCTCGCCAGAAATTCCCAGGCCACAATGATACTTGCCCCGGCCGGAGGAATGCCTTACAACAACGGATACACAAGCAAATTGCGTTTCCCCGGCTCCACCACGCCCAGAAATCTCCCATCCGGTGAAATATCAAACTGTCGAAACTCCAGATCATGCAATATCGATCGCGGCGCAATTTCCGCCGTAGCAGGCGCAGCCCCCGCCGCCACAGCCGTCAGAGGAGGCAGCGCAATCCAAACCAATCCACCCGAGCGCAGCGCCGGACCGCGCTTCACCAGAACGCGAGCCTCGTCCCCGGACCACGCCAACGTCCCGACCGCAACGCGCACGCGCGCCATCCGGCTCGGGCCAGTGACTTCGCGCACTTCGAGTTGCTCGTTGTCGATCCAATACGCCACCCTCTTTCCCGAAGGCGAAATGCTCAGCCCTCCCGCGTAGCCCTCCAGCGTCCCCAACACGCGCGAACTCTCACGCGCAAGATCGAGCGCTACCAGGCGCGGAAGTCCGCCCGCCGCCGCATCGCGTTCAATCGCCGCACACGCGTCTTGTTTTACATTCCACGCCACCACGGAAAACAAGTGGCCCGGAAACAGCGCGCTCGCTCCTTCCGCAAAAGGTTTTACGCGATTCATTGTAAAAAGTTTGCTCGCCGGCGGGCTCGCCGGCGGTTTTGAAGGAGATCGATCCGCGCCTGCCGCCTGCGCGTTCGCCTGTGCCCGCTCAGTCAAATAAACCACGCTTACTCCATCCGCCATCCACGCGGCATTTGTCGCGCCCGGAATTACGCTATCGGCTCCGGGAATCGTGATTTCGCGCCCCTCGTCGTCCAGCAGCAGAGTCATCACTCCTTCGCGCGTATCGCCTTCGTCATTGATCATTTCACTGGTCCCAAGTTCAGCGGCGATCTTGCTCCCGTCCGGCGACCACCGCAGCCCGCGCACGATATAGCTGAACGGCCCCGTGCCACGCACAAACTTCTCTCCTAGTAGAATGCGGCGCTTCTTCCCATCCGTCTCGGCAATCCAGATGTCATCCCGCTGCAGCTGAATCTTCTTCACCGAAAAAAGATGCCGCGTCGCGAACGCAATCCGTCCGCCCCCTGAAAAAGCAAACCGCGAAATGTCCTCATCAATCTTAAAGGTTGGATTCTCTTGTGCGCGGCAATCCGCGAAGAAGAAGGTCACCAGGAGAAAGGGAATTGCGAAAAGAGGAAAGCGATAAACCGAAACGTCAAGCCCAAGAAGTCCATCGAAGCACGATACTTCAATTCGACGCCCTCTGTGTTCTCTGTGCCCTCTGTGTTGAAATCTTTTCACTGAACCCATGCGCCTTCTAATCATGATCGCCGTTTCTCTTTGATTCGCCGAATCTCTTCCATCCGTTGCCGCAAACGCGCTTCAAATCCCTGATCGGTGGGGTGATAGTAAATCTTGCCCGCGAGCGATTCCGGCAAGCAAGCCATTTCCGTCACCTTGTCTTCCCGATCGTGCGCGTACTGATATCCTTTCCCGTAGCCGATATTTTTCATCAAGCCAGTCGGAGCATTGCGCAGATGCAACGGCACCGGCTCCGTCCGCGTGCTCTCCAGGTCCGCGGTCACTGCCCCATACCCCGTATACACTGCGTTCGATTTCGGCGCGAGCGACAAGTACACGGCCGCCTGCGCCAGCGCCAGATTTCCCTCCGGCGGCCCGACAAAATCCGCCGCCTGCATAGCCGCGATGGTGACGGCCAGCGCCCCCGGCTCGGCCAGTCCGATATCTTCGCTGGCCATCCGCACCAGCCTGCGCGCGATGTACAGCGGGTCTTCCCCGGACTCGAGCATTCGCACCAGCCAATACAGCGAAGCGTCCGGGTCGGAATTCCGCACCGACTTGTGCAGCGCCGAAATCAGGTTAAAGTGTTCTTCCCCGGATTTGTCGTAGAGCAAGAATTTGCGTTGCAGCAATTCGGCGAGCAGCTCTCGGGTAATCGACCGCCTGCCGTTCGAGTCCGGTTGCACTGCCCGCACAGCGGCTTCGAGCGTGTTGTACGCGGCCCGCGCATCGCCGCCGGAAAATACAGCGATGTGTTGGATCGCCTCCTCGCTCATCTCGATCGCTTCGTTGCCGAGCCCGCGCTCTTTATCCGCGATGGCTCGCCGCAACAACGCTTCGATTTGTTCCGTCGAGAGCGCCTGCAAGACGTACACGCGCGTCCGCGAAAGCAGCGGCGCGATTACTTCAAACGAAGGATTCTCCGTCGTCGCGCCTATCAAAATAATGTTTCCGGCTTCGACGTGCGGCAGGAACGCATCCTGCTGCGCCTTGTTGAATCGATGCACCTCATCGACGAAAACGATCGTTCGCCGCCCGGCCCGCCGCGCATGTTCCGCCGCGGCCATCACGTCCTTGATTTCCTTGATCCCCGTCAGCACCGCGCTGAACGCTATAAAGTCCGAGTGCGTCATTCGCGCAATCAATCGCGCCAGCGTCGTCTTCCCGCATCCCGGCGGCCCCCACAAAATCATCGAGCCGATATCGTCCCGCTCGATCTGCGTCCGCAGCGCTTTGCCAGGCCCGAGCAACGCCTCCTGTCCGGTAAACTCATCCAGCGTTTTTGGACGCATCCTCTCCGCCAGCGGCTGCGACGCCGCGCCCCGCCCATCTTCCGGCTCGATTTTTGCGAAAAGACTCATCCCGGCAGCAACTCCATCAGCAGCAAAGCCGCCTCTTCAATCACAAAATTCAAATCCCGACTGCTCAATTTCAAACCTCAGATTTCAACTCTTCGATTTCCCCAGTTGCGATTCCAAGATTTGTCTTTGTGCGGCCCGGCTCTTGCGATGAGCGCAGCCGAACAATCAGCCGCAACATTAGACCGCCACAAACAGGGGTTTTAACTCCCGAACACACCA
>Ga0208990_1000398_pt1 | contig 10484 bp, 10 predicted proteins | sample MedBloCARef_M3_FD_187854 | JGI IMG/M metagenome (GOLD analysis project Ga0208990, IMG submission 187854) | Forest soil microbial communities from El Dorado National Forest, California, USA - Mediterranean Blodgett CA Ref_M3 (SPAdes) (version 2) | ecosystem: Environmental > Terrestrial > Soil >...
CGGACGGTACCCCGGTGGGGTATGGCCCGAAAGGGCTACGTCTGCGGCCCGTGGCAGCATCTGCGGTCATGCGCATCCTCGTTCAACGCGTGACCTCGGCGTCGGTGACGGTCGGTGGTGATGTCGTCGGCGTCATCACGCCGAACGGCCAGGGGTTGCTCGCCCTGGTCGGGGTCACCCACACTGACGACGCCGCGAAGGCGCAGCGCCTTGCCGAAAAGCTCTGGCAGCTGCGGATCCTCGACGAGGAGAGGTCCGCCAGCGACGTCGGCGCACCCATTCTGGTGATCAGCCAGTTCACGTTGTACGCCAACACCGCGAAGGGCAGGCGACCGACGTGGAACGCTGCCGCACCGGGCGCCGTCGCCGAGCCGCTGGTGACGACCTTCGCCGACGCACTGCGTGTCCTTGGCGCGCAGGTGGAAACCGGCGTATTCGGCGCCGATATGCAGGTCCAGCTCGTCAACGACGGGCCGGTGACCGTGCTGCTCGAGCTGTGACCTGCTGCGTCGGGATTCGAACGCCCGGGCGCAACGATGTCGAAGCCCTGCCCGTAGCACGACACCTGAAACGCCTCGCAGGAACAGCGGCCTTGGGGGTCGGGGTTGCCGGCTTCCACGCCCGGTTCCCGTCAAGGAAACCAAACTGGGTCAACCGCTGGCATCCTTGTGCCATGGCAAAGGAAATCGACCGGGTCCGAGCGCGAAGCGCTCTCGCGGTCATCAAGCAAAACCCCGGCATGGTGCTGTTCGTGCTCTCGCCGGCGATCATCGCGCTGGGTCTCATATGGTGGTTGGTCAGCCCAACCCTGGCCGTGCTGCTGCTGATCGGGATGGTGGTTGGTGGTGGCGCCGTCCTACTCATGAAGCGCTAGGCGGGACGGGAGATCCGTGTAGGCACTGCGGGGGATGGCTGGCCTTGGTCGGCGGCGAGCTCCTCGATGGTGAGTCCGCCGAGCCGCTTGTCGAGAACCTCGATCATGTGTGGGCATTGGTCGACCGGGTGATCGGCGGGGCAGGCCAGCGCATGCTCGAGGAAGTCGCGTGCGCCGTTCGCCCGGGCGATGAGCTCCTCGATCGCGGTGATCTGCTCGCGGACCACGCCCCGCCACTGGTCGCTGGGTTCGTCGAGCACGGCCGATGCTGCGTCCAGCCTGACGCCAAGGCGCTGCATCAACTGGATGAATGCCAGCCGACGCAGATGTTCACGGCTGTACATGCGCTTGCCGCCGCGGCGCTCGGGGGTCAACAACCCCCTGTCCTCGTAATAGCGCAGCGCTGACGTGTTGAGCGCGAGCATCTGCGCGGCCTCGCCGATCGTCATGAGCTCCATGGCTCCATTTGACTTCAACCCGGCTTGAAGTGCCAGCGTGGTGGCATGGCACCGCAACTACGACCCGGAATCCTCGACCCGTCAACCAATAACCCCTTCGCTCATCCGAGCGGCTGGCTCGGCCGGTTGGCAGGCCGGTTCATGCTGTGGAACAACAAGCAGGACGAGGTGGTCGGCGTTCTCGGGGTCCAACCAGGGCACGACGTTCTCGAGATCGGCTACGGACCGGGCGGTCTCATCCGGCTTCTCGCCGAACGCACCGAAGCGGCGAGCATCCGCGGGGTCGACCCGTCCCTCCAGATGCGCGACCAAGCCCGGCGCCACAACCGGAGCGCCGTACGCGCCGGCCGGGTGCGGCTCGACCTCGGTACCGCGGACCGAACCGGCCTTCCCGGCGCCAGTGTCGACCGCGTGGTCTCGGTGAACAACGTGGCGATCTGGCCCGACCTCGAAGCCGCAGTAGGCGAGCTGCACCGGATCGTTCGCCAGGGCGGCTCCGTCGTCATCGCCTGGCACGGCGGCACGACACCGTCCCGTATCGCCAGGTCGCTTCGCCTGCCAGAGGACGAGCTCGGCCGCATCGAGCAGGTGCTGCGGGATCACTTCGGCCAGGTCGCCCGCCGCCAGCTGGCGATGCTCGACGTATTCACCGCCACCCGCTGAACCAACAATCCGTTCGCCCGCGGCGAAAGCCGCCCCGGTCAGCTTGTAACGGTGTAATTATGTAATCATGCGACACCATCACACCCATGGCCAACGGCCAGGCCGCTCCGGCGGCTGGCAACAGGCACAGCAACCCGACGCAAGCGACGCCGCAGACTGGTTAGCCGGCCGGCTTCCCGATGGCTGGTTCGCCGGCGACCCGACGGTCGTCGTCGACCGCGAAGAAATCACCGTCATCGGCCGCCTGAAGGAACCCGAGGGCGCCGACGGCACCGAAAGCGAAGCCCGCGCCTCGGGACGCGTTGCCCGCTTCAGGGAGGAGACCCGCCCAGAGCGGATGCGCATCGCCGACGAAGCAGAGGCTCGCTACGGCCGCAAGGTCGCCTGGGGGGTCGAAGTCGGCGATCCGAACTCGCCCGAGCGGATCCTGTTCACCCACATCGCCGTACCCGTGATGACGCGCCTGCGGCAACCCGAACGTCAGGTGCTCGACACGCTGGTCGACACCGGGGTCGCGCGATCCCGCTCCGACGCGTTGGCCTGGTCGGTTCGGCTCGTCGGCGAGCACGCCGACGAATGGCTGGGCAAGCTGCGCGACGCCATGAAAAACGTCGATGACCTGCGCGCCGAGGGCCCTGAGCTCTGACCCTCAAATCTCGGGGCACAGGCAGGCGTAGGGCCCGCAGCTCTACGCCTGGCTCATCGCCCAGTATTCGCCGCGACGGGCCAGCAGTTCGTCATGGCTGCCGCGCTCGACGATCTTGCCCGCCTCCATGACCAAGATGACGTCGGCATCGCGGATCGTCGAAAGCCTATGCGCGATGATGAAACTCGTTCGATCGCGGCGCAGCTCACCCATGGCCTGCTGAATCAGGAGCTCGGTACGGGTGTCCACGGAGCTGGTGGCCTCGTCGAGGACCAGCAGCTGCGGACGGGCCAAAAACGCGCGGGCGATGGTGATCAGCTGCTTTTCGCCCGCGCTTATGTTGCCGCCGTCGTCGCTGACCATCGTCTGATAGCCGTTTGGCAGCGTGTGCACAAACCGGTCGACGTAGGCGGCCTTGGCGGCGTCGATCACGTCGTCCTCGCTGGCGTCCGGCCGACCGTAACCGATGTTGTCGTAAATGGTGCCGCCCAACAGCCAGGTGTCCTGCAACACCATCCCGATCCTGGAGCGCAGTGACTGGCGGCTGACCGACGAGATGTCGACCCCGTCAACGAGAATGCGGCCGGAGTCGACGTCATAGAACCGCATCAGCAGATTCACCAGCGTCGTCTTGCCCGCGCCGGTCGGCCCGACGATGGCCACGGTGCTGCCCGGCTCAGCCACCAGCGACAGGTCTTCGATCACTGGCGTGCCCGGCCGGTAGCTGAAGTTCACGCGTTGGAATTCGACCCGGCCCCGCGGACCCCCGTCAAGCGACGGCAGTGCCACGTTCGGGTCCGGCGACTCTTCCTCAGCATCGAGCAGATCGAAAACCCGCTCCGCGCTTGCCACTCCGGACTGCAGTGTGTTGTACATCCCGGCGACCTGAGTCAGCGGCTGGTTGAACTGGCGGACGTACTGGATGAACGCCTGGATGCTGCCCAGCGTGATCTGGCCCGTCGCGACCTGGACCCCGCCGACCACCGCCACTGCCACGTAGCTCAGGTTGCCGACGAAGGTGGTGGCTGGCGACACCAGCCCCGAAAAGAACTGTGCGCCAAAGCTGGCGTGGTAGACGTCGTCGTTGCACTCCTGAAACTGATCCAGCGCCCTGGCTCGGTGGCCGAAGGTCTTGACCACCGTGAACCCGCTGTAGGTCTCCTCGATGTGGGCGTTGAGCCGGCCGGTGTTGGCCCACTGCGCGATGAACAGCCGTTGTGAGCGCCGTGCGATCGCCCGGGTCACCCACAGCGACAGCGGCACCGTGACGACGGTGAGCAGCGCCAGCAGCGGCGAGATGGTCAGCATCATCACCAGCACCGCCACCACGGTCAGCACCGAGGACAACAGCTGGCTGATCGTCATCGACAACGACGTCTGAATGTTGTCGACGTCGTTGGTGACGCGGCTGAGCAACTCGCCGCGTTGCCGCGAGTCGAAATACCGCAGCGGCAGCCTGTGCACCTTGTCCTCGACATCCGACCGCAGCGCGACCATGGTGCGCTGAACCGTGACGTTGAGGATGCGGGCTTGAAGCCAAACCAGCAGCGCGGCAAGCAGATACAGTGCCAACGCCAACAGCAGCGTGCGGCCGACGGCCGCGAAGTCCACCCCGCGACCCGGCACGACGTTCATCGCGGACAGCAGGTCGGCGAACGTGTTGTCGCCGCGCGCACGTGCGGCCGCGATGGCCTGTTCCTTCGTCAGCCCGGCTGGCAGCTGGCGCCCGATCACGCCGTTGAACAACAGGTCGGTGGCGTGGCCGAGGATGCGCGGCCCGATCACTCCGATCGCGATCCCGCCGACCCCAAGCAGGAGCACCAGGGCGGTCAGCCCGCGCTGCGGGGTAAGCCGTTTGACCAACCGGATTGCCGATCCCTTGAAGTCGCGGGACCGCTCCGTCGGCGCCTGCATCACGCCGCGGATCGGACGTGCCATCGGCCCTGCGGTCATCGGTGGCCGCCCGCCCCGGCGCCCAGTGACTGCGAGTCGGCGAACTCGGCATAGGTCGGACACGTGGCCAGCAGTGTCTCGTGCGTGCCGACTCCTACCACGCTTCCGTCCTCGACGACCACAATCTGATCCGCCTCCGCGACCGTCGAAATGCGCTGCGACACAATCACCACCGTCGAATCGGCCGAGACATCGCGCAGCGAGGCGCGGACCCGTGCATCGGTGTGCACATCGAGCGAGGAGAACGCGTCATCGAACAGGTAGATCACCGGGCGGCGGATCACCGCACGCGCGATCGCCAGGCGCTGCCGCTGTCCGCCCGAGAAGTTGATGCCGCCCTGTGCGACCGGCATCTGCAGCCCGTCGGGGTTGGCGCGGACAAAGTCCTCGGCAGCCGCAACCCGCAGCGCGTCCCACATCTCGTCATCGGTCGCATCGGCCTTGCCGTAGCGCAGGTTCTCGGCGACCGTGCCGGAAAACAGGTAACCGCGCTGCGGTACCAGGCCAATCGCTGACCACAACTGCTCGGTGTCGTAATCGCGAACGTCGACGCCGTCGACCTTGACCGATCCTGCGGTGACGTCGTAGAGCCGACAGATCAGCGATATCAGTGTCGATTTGCCCGAACCGGTCGAGCCGACGATGGCCGTGGTGGCGCCGGGCTCGGCTGCCAGCGAAACATCCTGCAGCACAGGGCGTTCCGCGCCGGGATAGCTGAAGGTCGCACTATCCAAGCGGATCTCACCGCGAACGGCGTCGGGCCGCACCGGGTGCTGCGGGCTGGCGATCCCTGGCGTGGTGGACAGCACCTCGCTGATCCGTTCGGCGCACACCGACGCGCGAGGCAGCAGCACCAGCATGAACGTCGCCAGTAACACGGCCATCAGGATCTGCATGAAGTAGGACAGGAACGCGATAAGCGAGCCCACCTGCATCTCGCCGTCGTCAATCCGCAAGCCGCCGAACCAGATCAGCGCAACGCTGGAGATGTTGATCACCAGCGTGGTGACCGGCAGCATCAGCGCCTGCCAGCGCCCGGCCTCAAGCGCCGACTCCGACAGCGCCTGACTCGCGACGCCGAATCGGCTGCGCTCGAACGGCTCCCGAGCGAACGCTCGAATCACCCGGATGCCGGAGAGCTGCTCGCGCATCACTCGGTTGATGCCGTCGATCTGCCGCTGCAGCCGCCGGAAGATGGGCAGCAGGTGCGACACGATCCAGTAGTTGGCCAACGCCAGCACCGGCACGCTGATCAGCAGCAACCACGAAAGGCCCGCGTCCTGATGCACCGCCATGAAGATGCCGCCGATCGACATGATCGGCGCGGTGATCAACATCGTGCAGGTCAGCTGCACCAACAGCTGGACCTGCTGAACATCGTTGGTGGTGCGGGTCAGCAGCGACGGTGCCCCGAACCGCGCGGTCTCCTCTGCCGAGAAGCTGGTGACGCGGCCGAAGATCGCCGAGCGCAGGTCGCGTCCGAAGCCCATGCTGGCCCGCGACCCGAAGTACACCGCACCGACGGCGCAGACCACCTGTAGCGCGGTGACCCCGAGCATGATGCCGCCGAGGTCGACGATCCGTCGCAGGTTGCCTTGGGCGACGCCGTCGTCGATGATCGCGGCGTTGACGGTGGGAAGGTACAGCGACGCGAGCGTGCTGATCACCTGGAGCCCCGCAACGATCGCGAGTGGCGATCGGTACGGTCTCGCGTACCGCTGCAGCAACGCCCAGAGCATCCCGTTACTGTCGCACACCACCCGTGACGTAGTTGTGTTCGGCAGGGCCGCCTGAGAATTCGATAAAAGAGCTGGTCAATCGGCATGTCGGTGGTTGAGGTATTGGGCTACGGCTACAGTGCATGGCGTGACCCCCAGCAAGTGCGCGACCGGTAAGGCGCGGTCTGCGAAGGCGCTGGCCGTCGCGGCCGCGGCCATGATTCCGGTGTTTGCGGCATGTTCTGATTCGAAGTCGAACTCGCCCGCGGCGTCGCAGTCGCCCGCACCGACACAGAACGCGTCACACGGGCCGTTCTTCCCGGAGTGCGGCGGCCTCGGCGACCAGACGCTGGCCGAACAGACCCGGGTCACCGGCTTGGTGAACACCGCGCGCAACTCGGTCGGTTGCCAGTGGCTACAGGGTGGCGGCATCCTGGGGCCGCACTTCTCGTTCACCTGGTATCGCGGCAGCCCGATCGGGCGGGAACGCAAGACCGAGGAGCTCTCCCGCGCCAGCGTCGAGGACGTCAACATCGAAGGTCACAGCGGTTTCATCGCCATCGGCACGGACCCGACGCTTGGCAACGACCTGTGCGAAATTGGCATCCAGTTCCAGGACGATTTCATCGAATGGTCCGTCAGCTTCGCCCAGCAGCCCTTCCCGGACCCGTGCGAGGTGGCCAAGGAGTTGACCCGCCAATCGATTGTGAATGCCAAATGAGCCGCTCTCACGGCCACAAGGCGCTGGCCGGCCTTGTCGCCGCGCTCTCTGTGCTCACGCTGCTGACCGGCTGCGCCAAGACCGTAGAGGGCACCGCGGCCAAGGCGGGATCGGGTGACGTCCCCCGCAACGACAACTCGGCCAAGCAGTACCCGAACCTGCTGAAGGAATGCGAGGTGCTGACCGAGGACATCCTCGCCAAGACCGTCGGCGCCAACCCGCTCGACATTCAGAGCACGTTCGTCGGCGCGGTGTGCCGCTGGCAGGCGGCAAACCCGGCCGGCCTGATCGACATCACCCGATTCTGGTACGAGCAGGGCAGCCTGGACAACGAGAAGAAGGTTGCGCAAAACCTGAAGTATCAGATCGAAAACCGCTCGATCGCGGGGGTTCCGTCGATCGTCATGAAGCCCAACGATCCCAATGGCTCGTGCGGAGTGGCCAGCGAGGCCGGTGGTGTCGTCGGTTGGTGGGTGAACCCGCAGACGCCGGGAATCGACGCGTGCGGGATGGCGATCAAGCTGATGGAACTGACGCTGGCAACCAGTTCCTGACTAGCGGGCCACGTGGAAGCTGACCAGCGCGGCGCCGCTGAGCGTCAGCTGGTCCCATGGTTCGCCGGTGCGCAGCAGAGCGATGGCAGAAGTCGGAAACTTCGTCGAAATGCGTTCGGCCGCGGTGCTATTGCTGCCGTCCGCGGTGGCCAGGCCGAGCGCGACCGACGACATCGTCGGCTCGTGGCCGATCACCAACAGGGTCTCGACATCGGGTCCGAAGCGTGACTCGACGCCGTTGATCTCCTCGATCACCGAGCCAGGCGTCGCGTCGTAGAGCCGGTCGATGTAGTTCACCGGCGCGTCGATGCGGGTCCGCGCCAGGGTCTCGCGGGTGCGGGTAGCCGTCGAGCACAGCACCGCGTCCACCGCGGGTGCGTGCGCCCTCAGCCAATCGCCTGCCAGCGCGGCCTCCCGCACGCCACGCGCAGCCAGCGGGCGGTCATGGTCGGCCACTCCCGGCGGATAGTCCGACTTGGCGTGCCTGAGCAACAGCAGCGTGCGGTACCGATCGGTCACCCCGATAACGGTAAGGCATGCCGATGCACCTCCACCGACTTGTCGGCGCCCGGACCTACACTCGCGGTGCCGAGGGAGATACTCCGAAGAAAGGGCGGGCCGAGATGCGATTCGTGCACACCGCCGACTGGCAACTCGGCATGACCCGTTACTTCCTGAACGGCGAGGCGCAGCCACGGTATTCGGCCGCCCGTCGCGACGTCGTCGCAGGCATCGGGCCGCTGGCCATGGACGCGGGCGCCGAGTTCGTCGTCGTCGCTGGCGATGTCTTCGAAGACAACCAACTCGCGCCGCGCGACGTCAGCCAGTCGCTGGAAGCCATGCGCGCCATCGGCATTCCGGTGTACCTGCTGCCTGGCAACCACGATCCGCTCGACGCGGCATCGGTGTACACCAGCGCGCTGTTCACCGCCGAATGCCCCGAGAATGTCACGGTTCTCGACAGGGCGGGTGTGCACGAGGTGCGCCCCGGCCTGCAGATCGTCGCCGCGCCGTGGCGCTCCAAGAAGCCGACCAACGACCTGGTTTCCGATGTGCTCGACGGGTTGCCGGTCGACGGCGTCACCCGCGTCGTGGTCGGACACGGCGGCGTCGACATCTTCGAGCCCGACAAGGACAAGCCGTCGCTGATCCGGCTCGCCGCACTCGAGGCCGCGATCGAACGCGGCGCCGTGCACTATATCGCGTTGGGGGACAAGCACTCTCGTACCCAGGTCGGCGCAACGGGTCGCATCTGGTACTCCGGCTCACCCGAGGTCACCAACTACGACGACATCGAACCCGATCCGGGTCACGTGCTGTTGGTCGACATCGACGAGGACGATCCCCGCCGGCCGGTGCTGATCGACGCGCATCACGTCGGCCGTTGGCGCTTCGTCACGCTCTGCCGCACCGTCGACAGCAGTCGTGACGTGGCCGACCTCGACATCAACCTCGACCTGATGCGCGACAAGGAGCGCACCGTCGTGCGGCTGGGGCTGAGCGGGTCGCTGACCGTGACCGACAAGGCCGTGCTGGATGCGTGCCTCGACAAGTACGCCCGGCTGTTCGCCGCCCTGGTGCCGTGGGACAAGCAGACCGACATCGCGGTGATCCCCGCCGACGGTGAGTTCGACGACCTCGGCATCGGCGGGTTCGCCGCGGCCGCAGTCGACGAGCTGGTCGGCACCGCGCGGTCCGACGGTGAGGATGCCGACGACGCCCGTGCAGCGCTGGCCCTTCTGCTCCGTCTCGTGGATAAGGGCGATCAGCCGCCTGCGCGAAGAGCAAATGGCAGCGTCGCATGAAACTGCACCGCCTCGTGCTGACGAACTACCGCGGTATCACCCACCGCGAGATCGAATTCCCCGACCGCGGTGTGGTGGTGGTCAGCGGCGCCAACGAGATCGGCAAGTCGTCGATGATCGAGGCGCTCGACTTGCTGCTCCACTCCAAGGACCGATCGACCAAGAAAGATGTCAAGCAGGTCAAGCCGACCCACGCCGACGTTGGTGCCGAAATCACCGCCGAAATCTCTACCGGCCCTTATCGATTCATTTACCACAAGCGGTTCCACAAGCGCGTTGAGACGCAGCTGACGGTGCTGGCGCCGCGCCGTGAGCAACTGACCGGAGACGAGGCCCACGAGCGGGTCCTTGCGCTGCTCGATGAGACCGTCGACATGGATCTGTGGCGCGCGCAGCGGGTGCTGCAGGCGGCGTCGACCGCCGCGGTGGATCTTTCGGGGTGCGACGCGCTGTCGCGCGCGCTGGACGTGGCGGCGGGCGAAGCCGTTGCGCTGTCAGGGGCTGAACCACTGCTGATCGACCGCATCGACGCCGAATTTGTGCGCTACTACACGGCGACCGGCCGGCCGAGCGGTGAGTGGGCGGCCGCCATCAAGCGGCTGCGGGAGGCCGACGAGGAGGTGGCCCGGTGTGCGGCCGCGGTGGCGCAGGTCGACGACGCCGTGCGCAGGCATGCCGCGCTGACCGAAAACCTGTCGCGGCTCGCCGAGGAGAGGGCCGAAGCAGCCAAACATCTCAGCGAGGCGCGCACCGCGGCCGAGGTCGTCGCTGCGCTGACCCAGCAGCTCAAGCAGGCCGAGGTGGTCGCCGCCGCCGCGGACGCCACCCATTCCGCATCGGTTGCCACACTGACCGAGCGGCGACGGCTGCGTGCGGACATCGACGCGCGAACGGCCGCGATCGCCGAGCTGGCGGCGGCAGAGACCGAAGCCTTCGACGAGCTCACCACCGCCACCGAAGTGCACGAGGCGGCCGAGGCCGCGGCCGCAGAGGCGCGCGCCGCGGTGCAGACCAGCCAGGCCCGCGTCGACGCCGCCCGTCGCGCGGTCGAGCGGCTGTCCGACCGCGCCGAGACCAACCGGCTCGAAACCC
>Ga0208990_1000401_pt1 | contig 10444 bp, 9 predicted proteins | sample MedBloCARef_M3_FD_187854 | JGI IMG/M metagenome (GOLD analysis project Ga0208990, IMG submission 187854) | Forest soil microbial communities from El Dorado National Forest, California, USA - Mediterranean Blodgett CA Ref_M3 (SPAdes) (version 2) | ecosystem: Environmental > Terrestrial > Soil >...
GTTCGCGACGTAGTAGCGCACGCGCTCCACCAGGAGCACCGTGCCGGTGGAGTAACAGGCATCCGAGGGATCGACGGCGGGAAAGTACCCGTCGGCATTGGTGAGGACCCGGACGCTCAGGTCCGTGTCTCCGGCGTTCTTGGTGGAGGTGACGGCGACATAGGCGGCATTTTCCGCCCCGTCGCAGAGAAGCTCGAGGATGCGCCCCGCGTCGATCCTGGTGGTGAGCGCGGCATCGAGCGTGATCGTGTAGGGCCCGGCGCCCGTCTTCACGGCGACCTTGCGCGCGAAGTTCGGATCGCGCCAGGCCACCACCAGCTCGTCGGGCGCGTCGGTGCGATCGCGGCCCCCTCCGTTGCAGGTGGACGGGGTGTTCGGCGTGGTGCATGCGAAGCGGCCGAAGTCGAACGCGGCGGTGGGGTCGATGCCGTATCCGGCGAGCCGAATGGCGCGGCCGAGCTCGATCAGCGCGAGGCGTCCGCTCTCTTCCAGGTCGCGCTGGCCTGCCTGTACCGAGGAGGCCTGGCTCTGCTTGATCAAGACCTGCGAGATGCCGGCGACCACGAACGCCAGGATGGCGACGGAGACCAGGACCTCGATCAGCGTGAAGCCGTGGGGACGGTTGCGGGTCATAGGGGGAGGGGAATCGTCCCGGTTCCGACCGCCGCCGGGTTGTAGTGGTAGCCGAGGCTCACTGCGCGCATGAACCTGCCACCAGAGCCGTCGACTCCTCGGCCCACCCTGTACCGAACGATCACGGCGAAGGACCGGCCCATCTCCAGCGTGGTGGGATCCCAGTTGCCGTCGCCCATTCGGGGAACGACGTTGACGTAGACTTCGTAGCTCTCGTTGCCGACGTTCTGCAGGGGCAGCGTGGAGTCGGGAGCGTCGTTGCCGGTGGGCAGCGAAGGCTGCGCGTAGAGGCCGTCGGGGTCGGCGAAGTTGGTGTCGTTCTGGACGTTGTTGTTGACCAGTCGCGCGTCCCCGTAGGGCGCGTAGTTGAGCTGGCCGGCGATGGAGCTCGCCAGCGCCAGGGCCGTCGCCTGTCGCCGGCTCAAGACTCCGAACTGTCCGCTGGCGACGAAGGCCACCAGGAGCGCAGTCATCGAGAGCCCGACCAGCACCAGCGCGATGAGCGTTTCCAGCAACGAGAATCCGCGAGCTGAGTTTCGATGCGTCATGGCCAGGAACGGTATTGCAAGCCATGAGCCCCTCCCAAGTTCCTGGATTTGCGTCGCGGCGATGAGCGCCTCGCATTGATTACGCTGCTACTGTTTGCGTGGCCGCTATTGTTTTCAGTGGGCGCTCCTGCCACCCTGCCCGACTTGGGCATCCGGTGTGGGATCCGCGTTGACGCTGCCTCCGACGGGCGCTATGACCCGCGGTCTGCCAGGATGTCTTTGCGAGGGTGGCGGAACTGGCAGACGCGCAGGCCTTAGAAGCCTGTGGGGCAACCCGTGCGGGTTCGATTCCCGCCTCTCGCACCATCTTTGCTCGTGCAAGGAGCCGTATCCGTGGTCCAGTCCAGGGTCGAGGATCTCAGCCCGGTCGTGAAGAAGGTCTCGGTGGAGCTGACGCCGGACCGCGTGAAGGACGCGCTGGAACGCGCCTACACCTCCGTCTCCCGCACGGTGAAGCTCAAGGGCTACCGGCAGGGCCACGTGCCGCGCCGGCTGGTGGAGCGGTACTTCGGCGACGACGTGAAGAAGGACGTCGCGCAAAAGCTGGTCACGGGCTCGATCCACGAGGCGCTCGCCGAGCACCAGCTCGATCCGGTGGCCCCTCCCCGGGTGGAGAACGGCTCGGTGGAAGCGGGCCAGCCGTTCAAATACACGGCGACGGTCGAAGTGCGGCCCCGCGTCGAGCCCAAGGACTACGAGGGCCTGAGCGTCACCCGGATCGACGCCACGGTCACCGACGCGCAGGTCGACGAGCGCATCGAGGAGATGCGCGCGAACCAGGCCATGTTCGTGCCGATCGAAGGACGCGACGTGGCCGAGGCAGGCGACTTCGTCTCCGCCGACTACGAGGGATTCGTGGAGGGCGCTCCGCTGCGGGGCGCGAAGCGCGAGGGAGTCCTGCTGGAAGTCGCTCCCGGGTCCCTCCTGGAGAACAAGGCGGAGGGACTCTTGGGAGCGCGGGTGGGCGAGAATCGCGAGCTCGGCGTGTCCTTCGCCAACGACTACGCGGTGGAGGAATTGCGCGGGAAGGAAGCGCGGTTCCAGGTGAAGGTGAACGGACTGAAGAAGCGCGAGGTGCCGGCCCTGGACGACGCGTTCGTGCAGGACCTGGGAGGGGAGCCCAAGACCGTCTCGGACCTGCGCGCGAAGATCCGCTCCGAGATGGAGCAGCAGAAGAAGGACCGGGCCGAGAGCGACCAACGAGAGGCCGTGCTGACGGCGCTGGCGGAGAAGAACCCCATCGAGGCCCCGCCGGCGCTGGTGGAGCGCAACGTGGACGCGATGCTGCAGGGCATGCTGGAGGGCTTCATGCGCCGCGGCATCGACCCACGCCAGCTCGGGCTCAACCTGGACCGCATGCGCGACGAGCTGCGCCAGCGTGCGCTGCTCGAAGTGAAAGGTTATCTGCTGCTCGAGGCCATCGCGGAGAAGGAGAAGATCGAGGCCAGCGAGGAAGACCTGGCGAAGCACTTCGACAAGCTCGCAAGCGAGCTGAAGCAGCCGGCGGAGAAGGTCCGCGCGGCGTTCAACCGGCAGGAGTCGCTCGACAGCCTGAAGGGCCGTCTGCGGCAGGACAAAGCGCTCGCCTTCCTGCTCTCCAAAGCCAATTTCCAGTAACTTCTTTCGCCGACCGGAGTTTCAGAACATGGCAATGATTCCGTATCCCACCGTCATCGAGCAAACCCACCGCGGCGAGCGCGCCTACGATCTGTACAGCCGCCTGCTCAAGGACCGCATCGTCTTCCTGGGAACTCCCGTCGACGACGACGTGGCCAACATCATCGTCGCGCAGATGCTGTTCCTCGAGTCGGAGGACCCGGACAAGGACATCAACCTCTACATCAACAGCCCGGGCGGATCGGTGACCTCCGGCCTCGCCATCTACGACACGATGCAGTACGTGAAGTGTCAGGTGTCGACCATCTGCATGGGGCAGGCGGCCTCCATGGGGGCCTTGCTCCTCACTGCCGGCGCGAAGGGCAAGCGGTATTCGCTCCCGCACTCGCGGATCATGATCCACCAGCCCTCCGGCGGGTTCGGCGGGCAGGCCAGCGACATCGAGCTCCACGCCAAGGAGATCCTGCGGCTGAAGGCGAAGCTCAACGAAATCATGCAGAAGCACACCGGTCAGCCGCTCGACCGCCTCGAAAAGGACACCGATCGCGACTACTTCATGGGCGCCGGCGAGGCGAAGGAATACGGCTTGATCGACGAAGTGGTCATCAAGAAACCGGCCGGCGGGCAGAAGTAGGGTTACATTAGGGACGGTCTCGGAGGTTTCTTGGTCGAGAAGCGAGAGAACCACACGCTCTGCTGCTCCTTCTGCGGAAAGTCGCAGAAGGAGGTGAAGAAGCTCATTGCCGGGCCCACCGTCTACATCTGCGACGAGTGCATCGGCCTCTGCAACGACATCATCGCGGAGGAGATCGACAAGGAGGAAGCGCGCGACCAGAAGCTGCGCATCCCCCGCCCTTCCGAGATCAAGATCATCCTCGACGAGTACGTGGTCGGCCAGGAGCGGGCGAAGAAGATCCTCTCCGTCGCCGTGCACAACCACTACAAGCGCATCGAGAGCAAGGTCTCGATGGACGACGTCGAGCTGCAGAAGTCCAACATCCTGCTGCTCGGTCCCACCGGCTCCGGCAAGACCCTGCTGGCGCAGACGCTCGCGCGCATCCTCAACGTTCCCTTCACCATTTCCGACGCCACCTGCCTCACCGAAGCGGGGTACGTGGGCGAGGACGTGGAGAACATCATCGTCAACCTCCTGCAGGCCGCCGACCACGACATCGAGCGGGCGCAGAAGGGCATCGTCTACATCGACGAGATCGACAAGATCGCGCGCAAGAGCGAGAACCCTTCGATCACCCGTGACGTCTCCGGGGAAGGCGTGCAGCAGGCCCTCTTGAAGATCATCGAGGGCACCGTCGCCAATGTGCCGCCCAAGGGCGGCCGCAAGCACCCGCAGCAGGAGTTCCTGCAGGTCGACACCTCGAACATCCTCTTCATCTGCGGCGGCGCTTTCGGTGGGCTGGAGAACATCGTCGCGCAGCGGACCGAGGGCAAGAGCCTGGGCTTCGGGTCCGACGTGAAGAGCAAGAAGGAGCGCAACGTCAGCGAGCTGCTCCGCGACGTCCAGCCCGAGGATCTGCTGAAGTTCGGCATGATCCCGGAGTTCATCGGCCGCCTGCCGGTGGTGGCCACGCTCGAGGAGCTGGATGAGACCGCCCTGGTGGACATCCTCACCAAGCCGCGGAACGCCCTGGCCAAGCAATACCGGAAGCTGATGGAGATGGACGGGGTGCAGCTCAAGTTCACCGAAGGCGCGCTCAAGGCGGTGGCGAAGGAAGCCATCCGCCACAAGAGCGGCGCGCGCGGGCTCCGGGCCATCCTCGAGAACGCGATGCTGAACGTGATGTACGAGGTCCCCTCGCACAAGAACATCCGCGAGATCGTGCTCAACGAGGACTGCATCCTGAAGAAGGAAGCGCCGCTGATCGTGTACGAGAAGCAGGCCGAAACAGCATAGACGGGGACACCATCAAGCCGGGGACACCATGCAATGGTGTCCCCTAGCGAAACGCCCCTACGCAGCCACGAACGTGATGTCCAGCTTTCGCGCCGGGAGCTCGCGGTGCTCGAGCTGATCCGCGAGCGTGCGCAAGACCAGCGCCTCCGCGGCCCGCAGCGCATCTTCCCGCGTCTCTCCGAAGGCGACGGCGCCGGGCATCTCCCTCACCTCGGCGAGCCAGCCGCCCTCCTCCTCGCGCTCGACTTCGACGACGTAGCGCATGGGGTACCTCGCCTGCATCCAGCGGCCACACCGTAAGCAGAGCTTGGCCAACTGTGCAAGCGGCTGAAGGAGCAGGTGCCTGGGTGCGCCGCGGCCACGCACCTGCGCGCACAGACGAGGTCGCTCTGCGTCAGCGGGAATTCCGGACCCCCGCGGATCCGTTGTGAGAGAGAGCAACGTTTTGCTGACTTCACCCAGGTGAAGCAGTACGCTTCGGGTGCGGCAACCAGCCGAGCCCTCCGGAGGAAAGGACCCCGATGTTCTTCCGCAACGACGACAAAAAGGACCCCAGGAGCAAGGGCGGGGTCCGTACGGTGCCCCTCCTCCCGCTGCGGGACATCATCGTCTTCCCGCACATGGTGGTGCCGCTCTTCGTGGGGCGCGAAAAGTCGATCGCCGCCCTGGAAGAGGCCATGTCGCACGACAAGGACATCCTCCTGGCGGCGCAGAAGAAGGCGAAGACCAACGAGCCGGCGCCGGACGACATCTTCGAGATCGGCACGCTCGGGACCATCCTCCAGCTCCTCCGCCTCCCCGACGGGACCGTGAAGGTGCTGGTGGAGGGCAAGAGGCGCGCCCGCGTCCGCCGCTACACGTCAGCGGAGAAGTTCTTCCTGGTCGAGGCGGAGGAGGTCGAGGAGATCAGCGAGCGCAACGTCGAGGTGGAGGCGCTGGTCCGCTCCGTGCACGCCACCTTCGAAGCCTACGTCAAGCTGAACAAGCGCATCCCGCCCGAGATGCTGATGTCGGTGGCCACCATCGACGATCCCGCCCGGCTTGCCGACACCATCGTCGCCCATCTGTCTTTGAAGCTGAACGACAAGCAGGCCATCCTCGAGGAGCAGTCCGCCGCCCGCCGCCTGGAGAAGCTCTACGAGCTGATGCAGGGGGAGATCGAGATCCTGCAGGTCGAGAAGAAGATCCGGACCCGCGTCAAGAAGCAGATGGAGAAGACGCAGAAGGAGTACTACCTCAACGAGCAGATGCAGGCGATCCAGAAGGAGCTGGGCGAGCGCGACGAGTTCAAGTCGGAGCTGCAGGAGATCGAAGAGAAGATCAAGAACAAGAAGATGTCGAAGGAGGCCATCGCCAAGGCCAAGAAGGAGCTGCGCAAGCTGAAGATGATGTCGCCGATGAGCGCGGAAGCGACGGTGGTCCGCAACTACATCGACTGGATCATCTCGCTGCCCTGGTACGAGTACACGAAGGACAAGCTCGACATCAACGAGGCCGAGAAGATCCTCAACGACGATCACTACGGCCTGAGGAAGCCCAAGGAGCGCATCCTCGAGTACCTGGCGGTGCAGGCCATGGTGGAGAAGATGAAGGGCCCCATCCTCTGCTTCGTGGGCCCTCCGGGCGTGGGCAAGACCTCGCTGGGAAAGAGCATCGCCAAGGCGCTGGGCCGCAAGTTCGTGCGCATCTCGCTGGGCGGAGTCCGCGACGAGGCCGAGGTCCGCGGCCACCGGCGCACGTACATCGGCGCCCTGCCGGGCAAGATCATCCAGTCGCTGAAGAAGGCAGGCAGCGGCAACCCGGTGTTCCTGCTCGATGAAGTCGACAAGATGAGCACCGACTTCCGCGGCGATCCCAGCTCGGCGCTCCTCGAGGTGCTCGATCCGGAGCAGAACCACACCTTCGGCGATCACTACCTCGATCTCGACTACGACCTTTCCAAGGTGCTGTTCATCTGCACCGCCAACACGCTGCACGGTATTCCGGCCCCGCTGCAGGACCGCCTGGAGATCATCCGCATCGCGGGCTACACCGATCTGGAGAAGCTCTCCATCGCCCGCAAGTACCTGGTGGCCAAGCAGCGCGAGCAGAACGGGCTCGACAAGATCGACGTGAAGTTCTCGAGCAAGGCGCTGCTCGAGCTGATCCACCGCTACACCAAGGAGAGCGGCGTCCGCGGCCTGGAGCGCGAGGTGGCCACGCTCTGCCGCAAGATCGCCAAGGACGTGCTGGCCACCGGGAAGAAGGACGACAAGATCCTGGTCACCGCGAAGCGGGTGCACAAGCTGCTCGGGCCGCCGCGCTTCCGCTACGGCAAGACGGAGGAGCGCGACGAGATCGGCCTGGTCACCGGGCTGGCCTGGACCGAGGTCGGCGGAGAGCTGCTGCAGACCGAGGCGACGGTGCTGCCCGGAAAGGGCAAGCTGATCCTGACCGGCAAGCTCGGCGACGTGATGCAGGAGAGCGCGCAAGCGGCCATGAGCTACGTGCGCTCGCGCGCGGAGCGGTTCGGGCTCGACAAGAAGTTCGCCGAGAACGTGGACATCCACATCCACGTGGCGGAGGGCGCCGTGCCGAAGGACGGACCCAGCGCCGGCGTCACCATGGCCACTGCGATCGTCTCGGCGCTGACGCGGATCTCGGTCCGGAAGGACGTGGCGATGACCGGCGAGATCACGCTGCGCGGGCGCGTGCTGCCCATCGGGGGCCTGAAGGAAAAGGCGCTGGCGGCGCACCGGGGCGGGACCAAGACCATCCTGATCCCCAAGGACAACGAGAAGGACGTGCGCGAGATCCCGATGAAGATCCGGCGGGAGATGACCATCATCCCGGTCGAGCACGTGGACGAGGTGCTCCGGCACGCGCTGGTTCTGGACAATCCTGACGCGTTCTTCAGGAAGACGGACGGCGAGAAGGTGCTGGCGGCGCCGGGGAACACGCCGAGCTCGGCAGCCTGAGCTTCTAGCGTCGCTCTCGATCGGAAGCCAGCGTCCAGAGCTGCCGTCCGGTGAGCACGCCGAGCGGAGCGCGGTCGCGCAGGATGCGCGCGATGGCGGCGCAAAGGACGCCGACAGGGATGGGACGCACGTCGTCGGAGAACGGGCGCAAGCTGGGCAGGAAGCCGATGGCCCTCAGCGCCGCGCCCACCCATGGGGGTGGTTTGCGCTGCGTTCCGTCGCTCGGGTGCGAGTCGGAGCCCGTCGTGTCGATGAAGGAGGCGCGCAGGATGGAATGCGGGAGGCCGCTGGCGCGCACGGCTTCCTCCGCCCGGTGCTTCCAGCCCAGATAGCCACTGCCCGGACGGGCGCCGAGAGAGGAGAGCAGGACGAAGTGGCGCTTGCCGGGCACGCGCCGGGCCGACTCGACGAGCTGCACCACCGGGCGGTAATCGGAGGTCTCGTACGTGTCGCCGGAGGCGAACCTCCGCCGCATGGTTCCGGTCAGGCAGACGACGGAACCGGTACGCGCCATCACCGAGTCCAACTTTCCGGCGTCGGCCAGCTCGGCGACGATCGCCTGCGGGTCCTTGCCCAGCGGGTGCCGATCGGCCGTCTTGGGGCGCACGTGCGGGATGACGTCGAATCCGGAGGCACGCAGACGTGGAACGAGGACGCTCCCTACGGCGCCGGTGGCGCCCGCGACGAGGACGGTGGTCACAGGGGGCAACGTACACCGGGGCGCGGTTTGTGCTGTAGTGGCGCCGTCATGACCTGGCCCACTCTTCAGATTCCCGGATGGCAGGAAACGCGCGCCACGATGCACATGTGGACGCAGATCGTCGGCAAGACGCGCCTGGCGCTTGCCCCGTTCCAGAACCACTGGTGGCACGTGCCGCTCTACCTGAGCTCTCGCGGGCTCACCACGTCGGCGGTGCCCTGGCGGGATCACACGCTCGAGCTCGAGTTCGACCTGGTCCGGCACGTGCTCGAGATGCGCTCGAGCCTTGGCCAGTCAGCGGCGATCCCCCTGGCATCGCGCCCCGTGGCGCACTTCTTCCGCGACTACCTCGAACTGCTGGAGTCCTTCAACGTCCGGGCGAAGTTCCTCAAGCGGCCGGTCGAAGTGCGCGAGTCGATCTACTTCGAGCAGGATTTCAAGCACCGGACCTACGATCCCGAGTGGGCCAACGCGCTCTGGCGGGTGCTGATGCACACTCGAAACGTCTTCGAGCAGTTCCGCGGAGAGTTCGTCGGCAAGGCAAGCCCCGTCCACTTCTTCTGGGGCAGCTTCGATCTCGCTGCGTCCCGCTTCTCCGGCCGGCCTGCCCCACGGCACCCGGGCGGAGCACCGAACTGCGCGAACTGGGTGATGGAGGAGGCGTACTCGCACGAGGTGAGCAGCGCGGGGTTCTGGCCCGGGGACGAGACGTTTCCGGAGGCGATTCTCTACTCGTACGCCTATCCCGAGCCGCAGGGGTTTTCGGACGCGGCGGTTGGCCCGCGCGAGGCACGGTATGACGGGAATCTGCGCGAGTTCGTGCTGCCGTACGAGCAACTGCGTCTAGCGGAGAATCCGGAGGAGAAGCTTCTCGAGTTTCTTCGCAGCACGTACGCGGCTGCCGCGACGCTGGGGCGGTGGGACCGCGAGGCACTGGAGCGAGCTCCATTCTCGCCAGCGCAAAAGAGGGTGCCGGCGCTTCACGGCTGAGCCGCGGGCGCCCAGCCGAATGCGATGGCCGCGGAGCGGCGAGAGGGGCGTGGAACGAGGCCCAGGCGCCGCAGCTCTTCGCCCCGTGCGGAGTCCTTGACGAGGACGCCGCGCCGGGCGACGCGCTGCGCTTCGCGCAGGGTCTCGGGAGCGAGCGCGGTGTGCTCCGCGTAGGTGCGCAGGAGCTCGAAGAGCGGGCCGGCCTCGCCGGCGCGTCGGAACATGGGGTCGAGCAGGACGACGTCGAAAGCGCCGGTGGGCTGGTCTTCCAGCCACGCACGATGGTCGGCGCGGATGACGTGTACAAGGCGGCCAGGTTCGCGCCCGTGCTTCGGCAAGCGACGTAGAGCCGCCTGCGTGAACGCAGCGACCAAGGGGTGCGATTCGAGTCCGACGACCCTAGCGCCAGTGGCGTGCGCGGCCACGAGGGCGTCTCCACCAAGGCCCAACGTCGCGTCGAGCACGGAATCGCCGGGTCGGAGCTCGGCGTGCGCGACAAGGGGGTCGGTCTCGCCCTTGGCGGCGCGAAGGACTCGAAGGTAGGCCATGCCCACGCTGGCGCGGTAGGCACGGGCGTCCGCGTAGAGATCGGCCCTTCGCGCGCCGAGCACGAGCACCGGGGACTTACGAAGGAGCTGGGCGAGCGTCCTTCCCTCCCTCGGCTCGGACCGGAGACCGAACCGTTCAGCGAGCTCCCGCGCCTCGGCCGGGTCGCCGCTGGGGGCCGTCGTGATGAGGGCGTCCCCGCCGAGCGGTCGCCCGGCGCGCGTGAGGCTTGACTTCACTGGCCCACTCTCGTAGAACCCGCCCCCGCTCGCTACCGCCTGGGCGGGTAGCTCAGCGGTAGAGCATCGGTCTTACACACCGAGGGTCGCAGGTTCGAAACCTGTCCCGCCCACTTTGTGGGGTGTTAGTTAAGCTGGTTATAACGCCGGCCTGTCACGCCGGAGGCCACGGGTTCGAGTCCCGTACACCCCGCCAATTTCCGTCAGGGATCTCGGCAATTAGCTGAGTTCCCTTCCTGCGTCTCCAGCATGTCTCCAAGTCGGTCACCACCTTCTAGGCGTCTGCCAGAGCGAACGTCACG
>Ga0208990_1000403_pt1 | contig 10437 bp, 10 predicted proteins | sample MedBloCARef_M3_FD_187854 | JGI IMG/M metagenome (GOLD analysis project Ga0208990, IMG submission 187854) | Forest soil microbial communities from El Dorado National Forest, California, USA - Mediterranean Blodgett CA Ref_M3 (SPAdes) (version 2) | ecosystem: Environmental > Terrestrial > Soil >...
GGGCGGCATCGTTTTTCACGACGTGATCAACCAGAAATTCGCGCACAAGGCGATCGAGAAGGGCGCGGACGGCCTGATCCTGGTATCCGCCGGCGCGGGCGGTCATGCCGGCGAAATATCGCCATTCGCATTCGTGGCGGAGACCCGGCAATGGTTTGATGGGCCGATCGCGCTGTCAGGCGCGATCGCCAACGGCCGGGCGATCCGCGCGGTGCGGATGCTCGGCGCCGATTTTGCCTATATCGGCTCCGCCTTCATCGCCACCAGCGAAGCCAATGCGGTGGAGGGCTACAAACAGATGATCACCACCTCGACCGCGGAAGATATCGTCTATTCCAACTTGTTCACCGGCGTGCACGGCAACTACCTGAAGCCGTCGATCGTGGCGGCCGGCATGGACCCCGACAATCTCCCCGAGTCCGACGCGTCGAAAATGAGTTTCGGTACCGACGCGTCGGGCGAGCGCGCCAAGCCGAAAGCCTGGAAGGAAATCTGGGGCAGCGGCCAGGGCGTCGGCAGCGTCGGCAAGATTCTGCCCGCCGCCGAATTGATCGCGCGGTTCAGGAAAGAATACGACGAAGCCGTCGATCCGCCGCTGTGATGCGGAGCATCAAGCGAACGCCTGCGCGTTCGGCGATGACGTCAATGCTTATTCAAGTTCGATTGGCTGGAACCGCCCGTTTTCATCCAGCGCCGTTCCCCATATTTTGTGCGAAGCCTGATGTTCAGCGCGGCCAAAACCGAGAGAGGTTCCAAGCCCCAGGTCGAGATTGCGCATGCTCTCCAGGTTGTCGATGAGCTTTTCGGTATCGAGTTGCGGTCCAGTACGTTTAAGAGCCTGGATCAGGACGTTCGCCGAAACGTAGCCTTCGAGCGACACGTAATCGGGCGTCTCTCCGGGAAAATATTTGGCAAGGGCGTTCTTGTATTCCAGAACCAAACTCGAATAGCCGGAAACCGCCGGCACCACTTGCGTCACGATTACGCCGGTGGCATAGCGCGCTCCCAATAGGCTCAATTCTTCGGCAAGGGCGGTGCTGCCCACGAACGACACGTTGGTGTAAATCATTCCAGGATAGAGGTCGCGGGTCTTCTCGATGAATTTTGCGGCGGCCCGATAAGTTGACACCATGACTACCGCTTTGATCGGCGGCTTCTGCGCTTTCAATTGATTGACCGCTTCGTCCACATCGATGGTGTTTCGCTTGTAGTTGAGACGCAGAATCGCGCTGTCACTGACGCCGAGTGTACGAAACGCCTTCGCGACACCGGCAAATCCCGAATCGCCGTACGTATCCTGCTGGGCGAAAACGGCGATCTGCCTGGGCTGCAGCCGACGCAATTTTACCAGGTAGCGCACCACGGCGTCGGTTTCCTCCGCGTAGCTCGCACGGTAGTTGAATACATAGCGATCGGGAGGATCATGGCGCAGTACATTGGCGCCGGTGAAGGCGCCGAAGAACAACAGCTTTCGCTCGAGGGCGTAGGGCACCGCAACGACCGCGGTGGGGGTTCCGACATTTCCAATGATGCCGAATACCTGGTCTTTCTCGTAGAGCTGTTTCATGGCCTCGGGGGTTCGCGTCGGTTCATAACCGTCATCAGCCGCGATGAGCCGGAGCATCCGGCCGTCCACGCCCCCGGCCTCATTGACCCGGTTGAAAGCGGTATCGATCCCGAGCTTCATTTGGCGCCCCAGTTCTTTCGCGGTGCCGGAAAAGGGTGCCGCGATTCCGAACCGGATTTCTCGATCGCTTACACCGCGGGTCGGCGTGCTGATACGCGCGGTGGGTGCTGTGGCGGCGGCCGCGGAAGATGGTGCAATTACGCCGGACAAAGTTGGCCCGGCGATCGACCGTTCGAGATCAGCGAGCTGGCGGTCTGCTACTCTGCAATCAATCTTTCCCGCTATCACAGCGCTACGGCCGTCCGCGACACTGCGATCGAGCAGCTGCGTAAGGTCGTCACGCTCAGCCTCGTTGGACGAGGCTTCCTTGATCACAGCCGCGAACTTGTCGGCGATAACCTGAATACGGGGCCGCGCGATATCCCGGCAGGCCAACGCTGAACCAATGACCGGTCCGACGCGGCCCGCAAGATCGCGTACAACTTCCGTCTTGTCACCAGGCGCCGCGCCCGCAGCGCTTGCGAGCAAGACACCAAATAGAATGGTCATCCAACGCGGGTTCATCGCAGCCTCCACACCAAGGGCATATTGAACCCGTGATTAGGCATTGTCGCTTCTCCCCATGTTGGATTGATCGGTTTCACTGTTGAGGTGCTTCAGTTGAGTCAGGTTTTTGGTGCCATTGCAGAAATTGTTGAAGCAGGGTTTCGGACTGCTCGTGCGTAATGACAGGCGGGCTGGTCCGGGTTGACGCCAGGAGTGTCTGAAACTCGGACAGAGCGGGCTTCGCGTCGTCGTCTCTGCGAGGTGGCTGGTAGAGAGCGGTTCTTATCGATTGCCAGATCCCGGAGAAGGACGAAGCACCGCCGTCCGCTGGCCGGGCATAATCTCGCGAAGCTGGGACCATGATGACAAAGAAAAGGGCCACTAGGGCGGCAATGCCAACGGCTGCAGCGAAGCGGCGGGCGACCCTGATCAACGCTAACCGCCGGTCCAGTTCATTCACGAACTCTGGAGATTCGTGAATCACCTCGGGGTCGAGGGGACTCTGCAGAGCCTTCGAAACCGCTTCCTCATACAAAGCGTTGAAAGAAGGTGAAGAGGAAACAGGGAGCCGGGCGCGCTCGGAGTTTGTTTCGCTGGAAGGGGATAATCGCAACGCCGATCTTTCACGCAACCAGCGCGGCGCATAGTACCTGGGATCGTTGGGATTGAGATGGTCCTGCTCACTCAAGCTACTCATACGCTACTCCTCATAACGCTTGGTTGTTGCACGCGGTGGCCGGTTGGCGCCCGCAGTAACGGGCCCTCTGGGCGTCTCTCTAGATGCGATAAATGAAGGTTCCAGGCAGGGACGTCGGTCGCGCGGAAAAACCCGCAGTCGATCCGAACGAGATGCAAGATTTGGTCGGAGGAATTTGAATCAAATCGCCGGATGCGGAAGTTGCACCGTGCGCCGTAATTCGCGTCAGCCAGCGAGATACGATCTCGAACCCGGCCCGTCCCCACCACTGCCACCGCCCCGTTCCCCTCGGCAAACGTCGCGCCTCTACGGCCGGGAATGCCCTCCCAGCTGTCGGCTGCGAAATCACCGGGATGTGATCGAACCAAGCCGAGACATTATTAAGTCCGAACCTCGGCCAAATTGGGGTTAGTTTTTGCCGATCAAAACATCGGCGCGATGTTTGAATTGCCCGGCCGATCGCTGTTGATCGGGCCATGACCGGCTGTTTCAGAAATGGGGGGCCCGGCCACAAACTCGACAAAATCATCTCACGGCTTCGAATCCTGCGTCGCCACTTCGAAGCAGGAGCGGACAGAATTTTCATTCAGCTCGGTGCGACTGGCCGTTCTGCAGCCGAATATCCGGTGTCATTAATCAATCGTTAACCGGAACCGCCGATCTTTAACTATTCGATAAGATAAGGCGAATCGACCACCATGGACGCATCTGCGGCGCCAACACGTCAACTGGTTCGAATGCGGGGCCGCTCTTACGTTGCCTTTGTGTTTAGCCCTACCGTTCCGATCGTTGGCTGGCTTGAAGAAATAGACGTAACGCTCGCCCGGTCGCCCGGCTTTTTTGTCGGCAAGCCGGTGGTGCTTGACCTTTCTGCTGTGGACCTTAGCCAATCCGCTATCGCGCATCTCATCACGAGCCTCGAACAACGCAATATTCGCGTCCTTGGTATCGAGGGCGTGGACGCCGCTCACCTCACTACGAGCATGCCGCCTTTGCTGACGGGCGGCCGCCCTTGTGTGCTCGCGCAGATCGAACCGCAAAAGCCTGAAGCCAAACCAAAATCAAAACTAACGTCTCTGCTGCTCGAAAGCCCGGTGCGCTCCGGTCAATCGGTTATCTTCGCTGAAGGCGATGTGACCGTGCTGGGTTCGGTCGGTTCCGGTGCGGAGATTGTCGCCGGGGGGTCAATCCATGTCTACGGAACGCTCCGCGGCCGTGCGATGGCGGGTGTCAACGGCAATTCGGCCGCGCGGATTTTTTGTCAGAAAATCGAGGCCGAGCTGCTGGCGATCGATGGCTACTACCAGACCGCTGAAGACATAAGCGCCACCCTGCGCAATCGGCCAGCTCAGGCGTGGCTCGAAGGCAACATCATGAAAATTACACCGCTGAATTAATCGGCAAAGGAGGAAAATAATGGCCAAAGTCTTGGTCGTGACGTCTGGAAAAGGCGGCGTCGGAAAGACCACTTCCACAGCCGCGCTCGGTGCGGCGCTCGCGCAAATGGGAGAAAAAGTGGCGGTCATCGACTTCGACGTCGGTCTGCGCAACCTCGATCTTGTGATGGGGGCGGAACGCCGGGTTGTGTTCGACCTCATCAACGTGGTGCAGGGCGTGGCAAAGCTCTCGCAGGCTCTCATTCGCGATAAGCGGTTGGAGAATTTGTGGCTGCTTCCCGCGTCCCAGACCAGGGACAAGGACGCCCTGACGGACGAGGGTGTCGGGAGGGTTATCGCCGACCTGAGAGCCAACTTTGACTGGATTCTCTGCGACAGTCCGGCGGGCATCGAGCGGGGTGCGACCCTTGCGATGCGCTATGCGGACGAGGCTATCATCGTCACTAACCCCGAAGTCTCGTCGGTGCGCGACTCCGACCGCATCATTGGAATGCTCGATTCAAAGACCGTGAAGGCGGAGAGGGGCGAGCGGGTAGAGAAGCATGTGCTGATCACGCGATATGACTCAGCGCGCGCAGCACGGGGGGAAATGCTCGCCATCGACGACATCCTTGAAATCCTTGCGACGCCGCTGCTTGGCATCATTCCCGAGAGCCAGGATGTTCTGCGAGCGTCGAACGTTGGATCGCCGGTTACTCTGAACAACGCCGCCAGCGCGCCGGCCCGCGCCTACATGGACGCGGTGCGTCGTCTGATGGGTGAAACTGTCAGCATGATGGTGCCGGTCGAACGCAAAGGGTTGATGAACCGGTTACTGCGACGGAGGGCAGCATGATGAATCTGCTGCGGCTCATCGGTGGCCGTACTGCTTCCGCGCCTGTTGCACGGGAACGGCTGCAGATACTCCTAGCGCATGAACGCGGCTTGCGCGGTCAGCCAGAATTGTTGGGACTGCTGCGGGCAGAGATCCTTGCTGTGGTCTCGCGGCATGTCGTACTTGATCCGGAAAAGGTCGTCGTCAGGATGGAGAGGGGCAAACACGTATCGACACTTGAGGTCGATATTGAAGTACCCAACGGCTTCGAAAGGTCGCTCGCGGCCGCCAGTTAATGGACGCCATCTATCGCGTGGACGGCAATCGCGTCGTCACAAGTCCGAATGCTGCCGGACCATGGGATGCTGGCATGCAGCATGGCTCGGCGCCGGCGGCTTTGGCGGTATGGGCCGCTGAGGCAATTCCGACGGCCCAGCCGATGAGAATCGCGCGCGTGACCATCGATCTGATGCGCCCGGTGCCGGTGGCACCGCTGACGCTTCAGACCGAAATCCTCCGCGAGGGACGCAAAATCCAGCTTTGCGCCGTCAGGCTGCTCGCCGAGAATGTCATCGTTGTCGGCGCGACAATACTCAAGATCAAGACGCAGGCGCTGACGTTGCCATCAGAGGTCGCGGATCTCCCCGTCGAGCTTCCCGGTCCCGATCAGGCGCGCGAGGAAGCGCCTGATTTTTCCGCCAGTCCCTTTGTAACGGGCATCTCGATGCGCGCCGCCCGCGGCCAGTTCGGCCTGCCCGGTCCCGGCGCGATCTGGTATCGGGTCGACCGGCCGCTGGTCGAAGCCTCGCCGGTTTCGCAAACCATGCGGACCGTGGTCGCCGCGGATTTCTGCAACGGCACCTCAGCGGTGCTGGACTTCCGGAAATGGACGTTCATCAATGCCGACCTCACCGTCAGTTTTGCGCGGCAGCCGGTCGGCGCATGGATTTTGCTCGATGCCGAATCCTGGATCGGCCCTGATGGCGCGGGCCTCGCCACGGCCCGGCTCGCGGACGAACGTGGTTATTTCGGCCGCGCCGTTCAAAGCCTCGTCATCGAGAAGCGATAAACGGCGCACACGAGTTTATGGAAAGATCAGCGTCGCAGCACGAAAGTTTTCCGGATAATCTCTGATCGCATCTTCGATCGGGGCTGATCATGAGCGTCAGGCGATCTGCGCTTCCCATGACCGGCGGCTGCCCGTGCGGTGCGATCCGTTACGAGATCGCGTCGTTTCCGTTACTGCTCTACACCTGCAATTGCACCGGCTGTCAGCGCCAGTCCGGCAGCGCCTTCGCAATGAACATCCCGATGGCGGCAACCGTTCGCACGGGAACGCTTGACGATACGGCGTGGCTTGTTCCGGTCGCGCATATATCATGAGAAGCGCGCAGCCATGGGTTTTGCCTGCCGCCAATGCCGAATGCCACGAGAGCGGACCAAAGGATTTCAGGCCGCTGGTGCTAGCATGGCCGGCGATTTGGCCGGAATTTTTCCCGCAAAAATAGTTCCATTTTTGCGGAACCGTTTGATGGCACGGCGGTTTAGCCCCCAATAAGGGAGTCGTATGAATTCCGTTGAAGCGTTCACAAGCAAGGCGAGAACCGGAATTTGGGGGCTCGACGATATCCTGTCGGGTGGATTTTCGCGTGAGCACCTGTTTCTCTTGGAGGGCGCGCCCGGGACCGGCAAAACCACCATCGCACTGCAGTTCTTGATGGCGGGCGCGCGGGCCGGCGAGAAGTGCCTCTACATCACCCTGTCTGAAACCGAGCGCGAGTTGCGCGACGGTGCGGCCTCCCATGGCTGGGCATTGGATGATGGAATTGAAGTGTTCGAATTGTTGCCGCCGGAGAGTTTGCTCGATTCCGAACAACAACAGAGCCTGCTCTATTCGTCCGATCTCGAACTCGGCGAGACCACCAAGCAAATTTTCGAAGCGGTGGAACGCGCGCGGCCGACTCGGGTGGTGCTGGACAGTCTCTCCGAGATCAGGCTGCTGGCACAGAGTTCGCTTCGCTATCGGCGGCAAATCCTGGCGATCAAGCATTACTTCGCGAAATTCGGCACCACGGTGATGCTGCTTGACGATTTGACTGCCGAACTCGCCGACAAGACCGTGCACAGCGTGGCCCATGGCGTGGTCCGGCTTGAGGAACTGGCGCCGGCCTATGGCGCCGAGCGGCGGCGTGTACGCGTCCTCAAATATCGCGGCGTAAAGTTTCGCGGCGGTTATCACGATGCCACCATCACGACCGGTGGAATGAATGTGTTTCCGCGGCTGGTGGCGTCGGAATACCGCTCAAGCTTCTTGAGAAACAGGATGTCGAGCGGCATTGCCGGGCTGGACCAGCTGCTCGGAGGCGGCGTCGAAGCGGGATCGAGCACGCTGATCCTGGGACCTGCGGGCACCGGCAAATCCCTTGTGGTGATCGTCTTCGTCGTCGCCGCGATCGCGCGTGGCGAACGGGCGGCGCTGTTCGTGTTTGACGAAGAGCTCGGGCTGTTGTTTGCGCGCATGAAGGGCCTCGGCATAGATCTCGAAGAGATGCAGCGCAGCGGCAACCTCTTCATCGAGCAGGTCGACGCCGCCGAGCTGTCGCCCGGCGAATTCGCGCACCGCGTCCGCAAGCGGGTCGATGAGGATCACATCAAGACCGTGGTGATCGACAGCCTCAACGGCTATCAGGCCGCGATGCCCGAGGAAAATTCGTTGATCCTGCACATGCACGAATTGCTGCAATATCTGAACCGCCGGGGCGCGGCGACCTTCATGACGGTGGCGCAGCATGGGCTGGTCGGCGATATGAAAGCGCCGGTGGATGTAACCTATCTGGCGGACACGGTGATCCTGCTGCGCTATTTCGAGGCGGTTGGCACGGTGCGGCGCGCGATGTCGATCATCAAGAAGCGCGCCGGCGCGCACGAAGCGACGATTCGCGAATTTCGCATCGACGGACGCGGCCTTACAATCGGGGGCCCACTCGATGGGTTTCAGGGCATACTGCACGGCGTTCCGATTTACATCGGCGAAGGCAACCCCTTGCTGGAAGAGCGCACCCTGTGAGACCCGGGGCGTCTTCAGAGCGTGCGGTCGTTCTCGCGCCTATCGGACGCGACGCCTCAGTGGCCGCGGCGCTGATCCGGGAAGCGGGTTACTACGCCAATATCTGCGACGATCTCGCGGCATTGATGCACGAGATCGAAGGCGGCGCCGGCCTTGCGGTGATCGCTGACGAAGCGATCAAGACCGCAGATCTGCGCGGCCTGATGCGTTGGCTGAACGATCAGCCGTCATGGTCGGATTTTCCGATTGTGCTGTTGACGCATCAGGGCGGCGGTCCCGAGCGCAATCCGGACGCCGTGCGGCTGGGACAAGTGCTCGGCAATGTCACCTTTATTGAACGTCCGTTTCATCCGACCACGCTGGTGAGCATTGTCGGCTCCGCGGTCAGGGGCCGGCGCCGCCAGTACCAGACCCGCGCGATTCTCGAGAATCTCACCGAAAGCGAAGAACTGCTGCAGACCGCGCTGAACGCCGGTCATCTCGGTACGCTTGAGCTGCATCTTCCGGAGTTTGAGCTTGAAGCCTCCGACACCTGCCGGGCGTTTTTCGGACGCGGGCCGGGCGACCCGTTTTCGTATCAGGACCTGCTGGCGGCGGTTCATCCCGACGATCGTGCGAGGCGTCTCGAGGTGCTTGATCGGGCGATCAAGACGGGCACGGACTACAGCATCGAATACCGCAATATCTGGCCCGACGGATCGCAGCACTGGGTCGACGTCCGCGCGCGGGCGGTCCGCAGGCCTGATGGCAGCATCAAATCGCTGGTGGGCGTTTCGTCCGATATCACTGCGCGCAAGGTCGCCGAAATCGAACGCGAGACTTTGCTGGCGCAGCTGGCGGCCGAGCGCACCGCGCTGGCCGAACTGACGGCCACGCTCGAACAGCGCGTCGAACAACGCACCGCCGATCTGATGAAGGAAGTCGCGGCGCGCGAGAGGGCGCAGGAGCAATTGCGGCAGGCGCAGAAGATGGAGACGATCGGCCAGCTCACCGGCGGCGTCGCGCATGATTTCAATAATCTGTTGATGGCGGTGATGGGCAATCTCGGTCTGCTGCGCAAGCGCCTGCCCGACGATCCGCGCATGCACCGGTTGATCGACGGCGCGTTGCAGGGCGCGGAGCGCGGGGCCTCGCTGACGCAGCGCCTTCTGGCGTTCGCGCGACAGCAGGATCTGCGCGCGGTGCCGGTCGATCTGCGCGCCCTGATCCAGGGCATGATCGATCTTCTGGAACGATCGCTGGGACCCCGCGTCGCGCTGCGGCTGGAACTTCCCGAGGGGCTGCCGCCGGCGCGCGCCGATGCCAACCAGCTCGAGCTCGCTGTCCTCAATCTCGCCATCAACGCGCGCGACGCGATGCCGGACGGCGGCTCGATCGATATCAAGGTCGCTGAATATCAGGTGACCGGCGAGCCGGCGCTGGACTCCGGCCGCTACCTGAAACTGTCGCTGATCGATACCGGCAAGGGCATGACACCGGAGATATTGAAACGGGCGATCGAGCCGTTCTTCTCGTCGAAACCGCTCGGGAAAGGCACTGGCCTCGGCCTGTCGATGGTGCACGGGCTTGCGGTGCAACTCGGCGGCGCGCTGCAGTTGTCAAGCGCGGTGGGAAAGGGCACCACCGCGACGCTGCTGCTTCCGATAGCGACCGCCCTGCCGGAAGCCGAAAGCCCCGCGCACAGGCTGCAGAAGGTCAACCGTTCCGCGGTGATCCTGTTCGTCGACGACGACCCGTTGATCGCGATGTCCACCACGGAAATGCTCGAAGACCTCGGTCACCGCGTGATCGGCGCCAGTTCCGGCCTGCATGCGCTCGACATCCTCAGAAGCGAGCAGCCGATCGACCTGATGGTGACGGATCATGTGATGCCCGGCATGACCGGTATCGAATTGGCGGCGGCGTCGCGGGAGGTGCGGCCGTCGCTGCCGATCCTGCTCGCGACCGGCTATGCCGAGCTGCCCGAGGGTGCCCAGCTCGATCTGCCGCGGCTGGCGAAACCGTATCACCAGGACCAGTTGCGCGACCGGCTCGATCAATTGCTCGGTTGAAGCCCTATCCGGCCATCCGCTCGCGTCCGACCCAGAAGCCTGCCTTCAGCACCAGCGAAACCGTGGTGCAAGCCTCAGGCTGTTATCAACCGATGGCCGCGCCGGTGCCGCCAGCGTCGTTTTCTGTGCCGGTCCGCCTGGAGCTTGGTCGGCCGCACCGGGCCGTGGGTTCGCAAGAATTCGCAGCCGACACGGCCGCAAGCTCTGGCCTTAACGCTCCATTAATCAATCTCGCCCC
>Ga0208990_1000404_pt1 | contig 10435 bp, 10 predicted proteins | sample MedBloCARef_M3_FD_187854 | JGI IMG/M metagenome (GOLD analysis project Ga0208990, IMG submission 187854) | Forest soil microbial communities from El Dorado National Forest, California, USA - Mediterranean Blodgett CA Ref_M3 (SPAdes) (version 2) | ecosystem: Environmental > Terrestrial > Soil >...
GATGGCCAGCGAGACCTCCGCCGGCATGCCCACCAGCCAGGGCAACCAGTACTTCCGCATCCTCTCCTCGCCCATCATGTCCCAGGGGTGGACGAAGATCGCGGCGCCCAGCTCCGCCGCGCGGGCGAACACCGGGAACAGGGCTGCGTCGGAGAGGTTGCACTCGTTCACGTGCGAGCCGATCTGCACGCCGGCGAGGCCCAGCTGGACGCAGCGCTCCAGCTCCCGCACGGCCAGGTCCGGAGACTGCAGCGGCAGCGTGCCCAGCCCGATGAAGCGGCGGGGGTGCCCGCCGCAGAGCGCCGCCAGGTGGTCGTTGAGCAGCCGCGCGAGATCGTCGCCGCGCTCGGGCGCCAGGTGGTACGCGAACATCACGGGCACGGTCGACAGCACCTGCACCCCCACCCCCGCCTCGTCGCACTCGCGCAGCCGCTGCGCCGGGTCCCAGCAGTTGCTCTCGACCTCCCGGAACACCGTTCCGTCCTCGCGCAGCATCCGCGCCCGGCATTCGCCCGTGCGCTCCAGCCGGATGGGGCTCCAGCGCGGCAGCTCCGGCGGGAGCACGTGCGTATGCAGGTCAAGGCTTCGCATGCTTGCGGCCGCACTTGCGACAGGTCGTGTTCGCCGCGTTGCCCCAGTAGTGCTCGAACACCGGCGGGAGCTGCTTGACGATGTCGGTGAGATGGAACGATTCCCGGTACAGCTCGCTGCCGCAGCCCTCGCAGACCCAGAGGAAGGTGTCCTTCTCCCCAGGCAGCCGGCGCCGCTCGATCACCAGCCCCACCGTGTTGGCCGGGCGCTGCGGCGAGTGGGGCGTGTCCGGCGGAAGCAGGAAGATCTCGCCTTCGCGGATGGGAACGTCCACGCGCTTTCCAGCTTGCAGCGTGCGCAACACGATGTCGCCTTCCACCTGGTAGAAGAACTCCTCGCCCTGGTTGAGGTGGTAGTCGGTACGGGCGTTCGGTCCGCCCACCACCGTGACCATGAAGTCGCGGTCTCCTTCCCAGATCTGCGCGTTTCCCACCGGCGGCTTGAGCAGGTGGCGGTGCTCGTCGATCCACTTGCGGAAGTCGAGCGGCTTCATGGAGACCGGACCTCCGCGATGCATTTCAGCTCGATGGCGATGGGCGTGGGCAGCGCGGTCACTTCCACCGTGGTCCGGCAGGGCCGCGCGCCGGCGAAGTACTCCGCGTAGAGCCGGTTGAAGGTGGCGAAGTCGCGTCCCATGTCGGTGAGGAAGACGGTGATGTCCACCAGGTCCTCCCAGCGGGCGCCGGCGTCTTCCAGGACCCAGCGCACGTTGTCGAAGACGGCCCGGCATTGCACGGCGATGTCATAGCTCTCCACGGTGCCGTCCGGGGCCAGACGGACCCCTGGGATCTCCTTGGAGCCGCGCTTGCGCGGACCGATGCCGGAAAGGAAGAGGAGATTTCCGGCGCGCCGGGCGTGCGGGTACAGGCCCACCGGCTCGGGCGCTCGCGAGGACTGGAATTCGTTGGAGGTCATAGCTTCACGCACACATTCTTCGGCTCGGTGAAGAAGCGCAGTGCATCCATGCCGCCCTCGCGGCCGACGCCAGACTCCTTCACCCCGCCAAACGGCGTCCGCAGATCGCGGAGCATCCAGCAGTTCACCCAGACGATCCCGCTGTGCAGCCGGGCTGCGACCTTGTGGGCGCGGGAGAGGTCCCGCGTCCAGAGCGAGGCGGCCAGGCCGTAGCGGGTGGAGTTCGCCAGCTGGACCGCCTCTTCCGCGCCCTCGAACGGCAAGAGCGTCGCCACCGGCCCGAAGATCTCCTCCTGGTTGGTGCGGCAGCCGGGGCCCAGGCCCTCGAGCAGCGTCGGCTGGACGAAGAATCCCCCGGCGCAGCGCCCCTTCACGCTCGCGCGCTCGCCTCCGCAGAGCACCCGGGCGCCTTCCCCCCGGGCCACCGCCAGGCATCCCATCACCTTGTCGAAGTGCTGGCGCGAGACCAGCGCGCCCTGCTCGGTGGCCGGCTCCAACGGGTCCCCCACCCGCAGCGCGCGCACGCGCTCGACCAGCGCGTCCCGGACCTGCGCGTAGATCGGCTTCTCGATCAGGATGCGAGATCCGCACAGGCAGATCTGCCCGGTGTTGGAGAAGGCAGCCCGCAGCGCCTGTGGAACCGCCTCGCGCAGATCGGCGTCGGCGAAGATCAGCGTCGGGTTCTTCCCGCCCATCTCCAGCGACAGCTTCTTGAACGACGCAGCGGATTCGCGGGCGATCTCGCCTCCCACGCGCGTCGACCCGGTGAAGGAGATGGCCCGGACGTCGCGGTGGGCGCAGAGCGGACCACCCGCGCGAGGTCCCAGTCCCTGCACGATGTTCAGCACGCCCGGCGGAAAGCCCGCTTCCGCGCAGAGCGCGCCCAGGAGGTGTGCCGTCATCGGCGTCACTTCCGAAGGCTTGGCCACCACGCAGTTCCCGGCCGCGAGCGCCGGGGCGATCTTCCAGGTGAGCAGATAGAGCGGCAGGTTCCAGGGAGAGATGCATGCCACCGCGCCCAGGGGCTGCCGCAGCGTGTAGTTGAGGGCCACCTCGTCGGTGGGGTGCGCCTCGCTGGAGAATTGGGTGACGGCGTCGGCGAAGAAGTCGAAGTTCTGCAGGGCGCGCGGGACGTCGACGGTGCGGGCCAGCGAGAGCGGCTTGCCCGAGTCGATCGACTCGGCCCGCGCGAGCTCTTCCAGGTCCCGCTCGATCAGCCGCGCCAGCTGCCGCAGCAGCTTCGATCTCTCGCTGGCCGGCGTCGTCGACCAGGAAGCAAAAGCGCGCACCGCCGCCGCCACGGCGCGATCCACGTCAGTCCCGTCCGAGCTCGCGACCCGCGCGTACGCCTCGCCGGTCGCCGGGTCGACGTCGTCCAGCCACTCGCCGGAAGCGGCGGGCGCATGCCGTCCGTCGATGAAGTTGAGGACGTCCTGCATCCGGCCCGAGCTTTACCCTCTTCCCAGAGGCGCGTCGAGAGGTGCGCGAAGCCCCCGCGCGGGCTACTGTTCACGTCAACATGGTGGACGAGGACCTGCTCGCGAAGGAGCTGGACGAGGCGCTGCTCGCCCGGCGCGAGATCGCGCCATTGGCCAGGACGCACGGCGATTTCGACCTTCCGGCGGCATACCGGATCCAGGAGCGCGGGATCGCGATGCGCCTCGCGCGGGGCGAGAGGATCGTCGGCTACAAGATGGGCCTCACCTCCGCGGCGAAGCGGGCGCAGATGAGCCTGGGCCTGCCCATCTACGGCGTCCTCACCGATGCGATGCGGGTGGAAGCATCGCTGCGGGTGGGCGACGGCGTGCATCCGAAGATCGAGCCGGAGATCGCGTTCGTGACCAAGCGCGAGCTGTCCGGCCACATCTCCCGGGCGGACGCGTTCGCCGCGCTCCAGGGAGTCGCGCCGGCGCTGGAGGTGCTGGATTCACGGTTCACGGGCTTCAAGTATTTCTCGCTGCCGGACGTGGTGGCCGACAATTGCTCGTCCTGGCGATTCGTGCTCGGGCCGCTGCGGGAGCCGCGCGACACGGGCGGGCTCCCGATGCGCATGCGCGTGGACGGGCGCACCGCGCAGGAAGCGGACTCGAACGCGATCTCCGGACACCCGCTCGAGTCCCTGGTCCAGCTCGTCCAGCTGCTGCCGCATCCGCTGCCGGCGGGGAGCATCGTCCTCGCGGGCGCCGCCACGGTCGCCGAGGCCCTGCGGCCCGGCATGGAGATCTCCCTGGAAGTGGAGGGCCTGGGCATTGTCGAAGTACGGGCTGTGTAGTCGCCGGCCGCTGCTACTCCAGCTCGGCACAAGCGGGCGCCGATCCCGTCTGCCGGATCGAGGCCGCGAACCGATCGAGCGTCGCGCGCGAGGTGGGGCCGCCTTCGAGCCGCAACAGCGCAAGCGCGGCCTTGCCGCCGCAATAGGGGGCGACGTCGATCCGCAGCTGCATGCCGGCGTTCTCCACCGCCCAGGCGCGCTCCTCCGCGGGCGCGCCGGCGATGGTCAGCCGCGATTTGCCGACGTAGGTCAGGTGGCCGCCCTGCGCCGCGGCGATCTGCGTCGAAGCGGCCTGGAAGAAGGCGTCGAGCGCGTCGCCGGAGAGCGCCTCCGCGACGAAGGAGACGGTCGCTCCTCCGGCGCCGGCCTTCTTGATCGAAAGCTCGGCCACCGGGTTGCTCGCGTCCGCGTCGTAGCCTTCGGGCACCTCGCCGGTGAGGGCCAGGCGCGGGCTGACGAAGCGGCCGGCGTCGATGCGGACCGGTTCCACCGGGGGTGGCGGCGACAGGTCGCCGAGCGGCGGCGCGGGCGGGGGCGGGACGATGCGCAGCGCAAGCTGTCGCGCCAGGGCGGCGCCGAGGTCGACGTTGCCCCGCGCGATGCCCACCAGCTCCGCGGACCCCGCGATCTTGGAGGGCGCCGCGATCGACCACCCCAAAGGGTTCGGGCCGGAAGCGGCCTGGTCCTGCCAGCAGGCCTGCACCAGCTTCAACACGTTGGACACGTTCCCGGAGATGCCCCCGCTCCAGGTGGTCGTCCAGAGCAGGGAGACGGCGCCCTTCGCCGGTCCTTCCACGACGGTGTAGGCATCGCCGGCCCAGCGCGGCGTGAGCTCCCGCACCACCTCCCTGTCCACGCACGTCTCCAGCGCCATGCGCGTCCCCAGCTCGCCCATCCGCCCGGATGCGAGCACGCGGGTCCCCTCCGGCGCCTTGGGGAAAGCGATAGGCGCGGGCCGCTCTCCGGCGAAGTACGCCTCCGGATGGAGGACTTGGTGGAGGCTCGCGGGCGGGTTCTTGAACATCCTGTCCACGACGGCGAATCCTCCGCGCTGGTAGGCCTCGGCGACCAGCGCGAACCCGGCGGCATACGGGACGACCATCTCCTCGCGGAGCACGGGAGGCGCATGCAGCAGCTGGGGCGACTTTCCGCTCACCCGCAGCAGCGTCTGCGTGTCGAGGGCGCGCAGCATGGCCGCGCCGTTGACGATCGCCGCCTTCACGGGCTTGCGATCCCGGAGCGCGCCGTACGCCGTCATCACCGCCATCGCGTCGCCTTCGTAGAGCGCGCTGCGGGCCAGGCGCACGTCGTCGTCCGGCAGCGCGGCCAGATCGGGGATCCCGAAGTTCTGGTCCTGGAGGGCGTGCTCGATCTCGTGCGCGAGGATCAGCCGGAGACCGTCGGGGCCCATCGCGCCGACCGCGGAAGCCGGCGGGTCCTTGCGGACGTAGAGCTGCTTGCTGGACGGATCGTAGAACCCGGCCACTTGCTCGTCGAGGACGTCGAGCAGCACCTGCGCGGGATCGACGGCGGCGGGCGCGAGATTGAAGGCCAGCCAGCGGGCGCGCTCGGCGGCCACCACCTCCGGCGTCAGCTCCTTCTTCGCCTTCTCCCGCACCGCTGCCGAGAAAAGCTTGTCATCCAGGATCTGCACCTTGAGGTTCTGCTTGCGGCGGATGCCGCGGACCTGCTCGACGTCCGCGGTGGTCTCGCGGATCAGGGTCACGAGCGGGTCCTCGTTCGGTGGATGAGGCTGGGGAGGCGCGAGTTGCGGCTGCCGTGGTTGGGCTTTGGCCTCGGGAATGGGCTGCGCCTGCGCCCGCGGCTGCGCAGGGGGCGGCGGCGGCTCCACCGGGACGGGCATCTTCAGCGTGCCCGGAACCGGCTTCGGCTCGGACAGTGCAGGAGCCAGGCCGAGCGCCGTCGTGACGAACTTCGGCACTTTCGCGCGCAGGTCGGCCTTGAGCTGCGCAGACCCGATCCCCACCACGCGGACGATCGCAGCAGGCGAATTCGATCCGGCTTTGTAGACGCCCACCGCGATGACGGTCGCGCCTTCCATCTGCGCCGCGCGCCCCAGCACCGCCGCGCTGGCCCCGGCGCTCTCCATCGCGGCGGATGCGTCGGAGCCGGACCCGGCGACCGTCTCGTATCCGTGCGGAGCCAGCGCATCCGCCACGGCGGCGCGCAGGTCCTGCGTCAGCGCGAGGGCGTCCGCGGCCGCGAGGGCGCCCGCGCGCGGCTCGAGCGGAAGCACGGCAACCCGGTTTTCGGCGGCGGCGGCCGAGGCGAAGAGCAGGAACACGGCGAATGTGCGCAAGGGCACCTCCCTACGCATGTTCCGCGCGCCCGAGGGTCATGGCAAGCTTCGGAACGCTCTCCAATCGCAGGAAAAGGCGCATCTTTCAGGAGATTGTGTGCCCAGGGTCCTGGTGATCGACGACGAGCCCCTGGTGGCGCTGATGGTGAAGCGCGCCCTGGCGGAAGCGCACGAGGTCGGAGTGGACCATTCCGCGCACGCCGGCGTCGACCGCTTCGCACGTGGCGAGCGCTGGGACGTGATCATCGCCGACCTGCACCTTGCCGACGGCGACGCGATCTGGGTCCGCGATGAGCTCGCCCGGCTCGATCCGGGCCTTCCCGCGCGGCTCCTGGTCATCACCGGGGGCGCGAGCACCCCGGCCGGCAAGGCCTTCCTCCGGGAGCCCGGCGTGCGTTGGCTGCAGAAGCCATTCCGCGCTGCCGAGCTGCTCGCCCGGGTCCAAGAGGTGCTCGCTATCTCGAGCTGTCCGGCTTGACGAATCGGAGCGCGAAGCGGTCGCTGGTCCCCCGCTTGCCCTCCTTCGTCGCCGGACCGGGCTGGGAGTTCCAGTCGCGCGGATCGTACGGATTGCGCAGGAAGGTGCCCTCGCCTTCGAGGCGGAACCCGGCCTTCTGCACCTCGTCCCTCACCACGCTCTCGTCGATCCGGTGCAGCGTCTTTGTCTCGGAGAGGCCGGTCCCGTCCTTGGCGCTGGAATCGATCACCACGTAGACGCCGCCGGGCCGGAGCGCGTCGAAGATCACCTTGTTCATGCGTTCCCGGTCGACCGGCATGTTCGCGACGTCGTGGTAGATGACGTTGATCACCGCCACGTCGAGGTCCTTGGCTTCCGCCGGGACGGGCTCCTGGAAGGGAACGTCGGCCCGCACCACGCCCTGCATCGCGGGGTGGGTGAAGCGCTCGGAGAGAGCGTCCTTCAGGAACGGCATCCAACTCGGATCGTTCTGCATGTAGACCACGCCGCCCGGCGCGACCGCCCTGGCGATCAATTCGGTCGTGTAGCCGCCGCCCGCGCCCACATCGAGCACCTTCATGCCCGGCGTTACCTGGAGGAACTCCAGCATCTCCAGCGGGTGGCGCCCCGGGTCGAGCTTCCGGTCCGTCTCGCTGCGATCCGGCGCGTCGACCACGGCCTTGTACGCGGTCGCCCGATCGAGCTGCGGCGAGGGCTTGGACTCGGGACTGGACTTGCACGCGGCTGCGGCGGCGAGCAGGAGGGCGACACGTTTCATCGGGGGTCCTTTCCGGAGTGCGGCGCTTGCCTTAGCAGAGGCGAGAGTCGATCGCCAGCGGCGCGGCGCAGCGCGTTTGGGTTCGCGAAACCTACCGGATTCCGCGCCCGCGCCGGGCGCGGCGACACTCCCGGGAGCCCGGTTGGACCCGGCGGCAGGCGCCGGGACGCAGGTCGTAGATCGCGCACGAGACCTGGCCTCCGACGTCCCCCTCGAGCGCGACGCAGCGCTGCTCCGCGCCTCGGAGCTTCATGTGGCGCTCGCCCTTTTCGTTCAAGACCGTCAGGCGGCGGAGCAAGGACGAGTGACTGGCCAGCGCCGAGCGCGGGGTGACCTCGACGTAATCGACGAACTTCTCGGCGCGGTTCTCATCCGTGTTGCAGCAGCATGCCCCGCAGGCCTGGCAGTCGAAGCTCACGCCGACAGCTTCGCACGCGCGGCCTCCACCCGGTGGGGCATCTGCAGGACGTCCGCCGCCGGCCGGCCGTCGACGCGCAGGGCAAAGCCGGCGGCGCACAGGCGCGCCGCCGCGCCGGCGAGGAAGAGCGCGTGCGCCGAGACCAGCGGCTGCCCGAGGAGCGACCACGCGTCGGGCAGGAACTTCACGAAGACGCCGCCGGCCGCCGAGCCGATTCCGGCCGCCAGCCCTCCCGCGGCCGCGAGCGCGCCGACATAGAACGAACGCGTGGACGGCCGCGACAGCGCGAGGGGAAGCGAGAACGTGGCCAGCGAGAGTCCCGCGTTCGCGGCCCCGCTCATCGCGGCGTCGATGGCGAGCGGCCACAGCCGGCCCTCGGCCGCGAAGATCCAGAGGAGGGGCGAGAGGCCCAGCGCGAATGCGCTCGACACCAGCACGGGCCTGGCGCCGCCGCGGTCCAGGGCCCGTCCCCACAGAGGCGCAGAGAGCATCCGGAACGCCGCGACCGTCGCGGTATAGAGCGCCATTCGCGCGAAACCCATCCGCAGGTTTCCGATCATGTGCAGCGGGTAGAAGGCCGCCGCGATGCCGCCTGCGGCGCTCCAGGCGAGTTGGAAGGAGAGGAGGCTGCGGGCGCGCTCGTCGTGGATGGGCGCCAGCGCTTCCCGCAGCGGCGCTGCCCGCGGAGGAGCAGCCCGGCGCGGCTCGTGCTGGCGGCGCAGCAGCAGGGTGGTCACGGCGCCCACAGCGCAGGCGATCACGGTCAGCGCGCAGAGCGCCGCGCCGGCCTGCGTTGGATTGCGCCCACCGTCGAGGACCAGCCCGGCGGTGAGCGACGCGCAGGCGGCGGCCAGCGCGCAGAGCGCCGTGCGCCGGCCGAAGTACCGGCCCCGGACCGTGCTGGGGACCAGGTCGCCCATCCACGAGGTCCAGGCGTTGTTGCCGGCCACGCTGAGCGCCGCATTGGCGGACGCGCAGGCGAGAAAGATGGTCTGCTTGAGGCCCGGATCCAGATCGAGGAAGGGCAGGCAGGCGAGCGGCAGCACGGACTGTCGCGCCAGCCCGATCGTCCAGAGGGCAGCCCGACGTCCCCCGAGGCGGTGGGTGAACCAGGAAGCGGGCAGGTGGATCAGCTGAGCTGAAAAGGGCAAGGCGCCGAGCACGCCGATGAGCAGCGGGGGAAGCTCCAGATAGAGCGCCCAGGCCGTCAGTACTCCGCCCGAAGTGCAAGCGCCAACCAACTCGGCGAGAGCGCCCTCCACCATCGAAGTGCGAAGCGATCTGCGCAGCACGACGGACAGAACCTGCCATGCCCGCCCCTGTGCGCGGCAAGGAAGCGGCTGTGCGCCCGTTGCCGACCCGGCCAGGCGCCTGCCCGGCTACTCTCCCGGCGGTACGCTCGCTTCACGACAGTGCGAGACCTACCTTTGCGCCAAAGGAGGTAGGGCATGCTCTGGACCATCACTGTGATCCTGCTCGTGTTGTGGGTCCTCGGCCTCGTGTCGGGTTCCACCATGGGCGCCTGGGTTCACATCTTGTTGGTGCTCGCCATCGTCAGCCTGATTTTCGCCGTGCTTCGCCGCGGCACCGCAGCGGTCTGACTCGACCTTTTTGGGGGGCACTTCTTGCCGGCGGCCTCGCAAGGGGCCGCCATTTTCATTCGCTGGCCAGCCCCGGCCGCCGTAGGTGGCTCAGGGGCTCGAGAGCGGTCATTCGCGAGCTTCGTTGTTAGATGCGGTCTAGCCGCGCGCTGCGCTCGCCCCATCCGGATCGCGGGAGCTCCTGCTTCAAGGCGAGCATCGGCGCGAACAGGTCGCCGTGCTTGTCCACGCGGCGCAGGGCTGCGTCCGTCTCGAACGACAGGAGCGAAGGATCGCGCGCACGCAGACAGCGCCGGACCTCGGACCAGGTGACCGGGATGGAGACGGTGGGCCGCTCGCGCGCGCGCAGCGAGTACACGCACACCGTCGTCTTGTGCGGGTCGTTCTGGCTCCAGTCGAGCAGCACCTTGCCGCCACGCAACGACTTCTTCATGTTGGAGACCACCAGCTCCGGGCGCCGGGCCGCGAGCGCCTCCGCCACGGCGCGCGAGAACGGTTTCGTCTCGCGGTAGGTCGCGCCGCTGTTCAGCGGGACGTAGAGCTGCAGCCCCTTCGACCCAGACGTCTTGGCGAAGCTCTGCAAATGGAGCCGCGCGAACAGGTCGTGCAAGATCAGGGCGACCTCGCAGCAGCTCACCAGATCCGCGGGCGCGCCCGGATCGAGGTCGAAGACGACGCTGTCGGGCCGGTCGGCGTCCGGGGCGCGGTGCAGCGGCACATGCATTTCCAGATCGGCGAGGTTCACCGCCCAGGCGAGAGTCGCCACGTCCTGCACCAGGCAGAAGTGCATCACGCGCTGGTTCTGATCGCTCCAGATCGGCGCCGTCTTCACCCAGGGCGGGCGGTGCGCGGGGCAATTCTTCTCGTAGAAGTATTCCCCCTCCACACCGTCGGGATACCGTTTGAGCGTGAGCGGCCGATCGCGTAGGTGCGGGAGCAAGGCCGGCGCGATGCGCAGGTAGTAGTCGATCACCTGCGCCTTGGTGAAGCCGGCCTTCGGGTAGAGCACCTTGCTGAGATTGGTGAGCTTGAGGCGCTTGCCCTCGATGACGACCTCTTGCGAGGAGGTCACCCGCTCTTCCT
>Ga0208990_1000405_pt1 | contig 10431 bp, 15 predicted proteins | sample MedBloCARef_M3_FD_187854 | JGI IMG/M metagenome (GOLD analysis project Ga0208990, IMG submission 187854) | Forest soil microbial communities from El Dorado National Forest, California, USA - Mediterranean Blodgett CA Ref_M3 (SPAdes) (version 2) | ecosystem: Environmental > Terrestrial > Soil >...
CTGAAGGCGCTCGCTTCTGGACTCGCCCCGCGTCATGGCGACGCCCGCCGCTCGGCGTCCGCCGTGGCATCGCTGTGGCAAGGCGCGACTGTCCACAGGGCCGGTTGCCGTGCGTGGGGACGCTTCGCTACCGTGCCCCGTGGGATTGGGAGGAGGGGAAAATGTACAAAGTCTGGTATTGGACGATGGTCGATCGCGACAGCGAAGGCCGCTTCATTGCGAGCATTCCCGACCTTGTGGATGTCGCGGCCTACGGCGCAACCGAACGGGATGCATTGGCGAACGTCACACAGCTGGCCGAGGAACATGTGCGGGCGCTCGTCGAGAGGGGTCAATCGGCGCCGCGCGCCAGTCGTGCCGCTGAAATGCCGAGCGCCATCCGATCCAAGGAATTCGGCCGGGCCTTGATCCCGGTGGAAGTCGGGCGGGCATCGGTCAGGCCAAGCGCGACGCACAGCGCTCACCATTGAACCGTCGAGGCGCCCACCGGGCGGGCGCGCGAGGTGCGCCCGTAAAGGGAGCGCGCGTAAAGGCGAAGAGCCAGGGTACTCCCGACGCTGCACGCGACCGCAGATCCGCCGCAATACGCGCCAGAGTAGTGGGCATGAAAACCCTTCCCCTCGCCCTTCCGATTGTCCTGGTCCTCGCCGCCGCCTTCGCGGCCGACGCCGCCGCCCAGCCGCGCAAGCCGCCGGCGCCGGAGGCCAAGGAGGCCAAATCCTCCGAGTGCGTCGCCATGGGCGAGCTGCCCAAGGCGTGGGACGGCCAGGCCTTCGCCATCGACGGCCAGACGCTGGGCGGCACCGGCTTGAAGGCGCATCTGCGCATCTGGGGCATCCAGGCGCCCGAGCTGCGCGACACCACCCGGGTCGAGAGCGTGCCGGGCATGCGGGCGCGGGCCTTCCTCGCCGACCTGCTGGCCAAGGCCGACCACAAGGTGAAATGCCGGCCGGCGCACTTCGACCGCGAGTGCCGCATCGTCGCGCAGTGCAGCGTCGGCGACCAGGGCGACCTCGGCGGCTCGATGATCGCCGGCGGCATGGCCTATGGCTTCGAGCTCGACGACGCGTTGCCTTGGGAATCGCGTGCCGGCCAGCGCTATGCCGATGCCGAGTTCGAAGCGCGCAAGGCCCGCAAGGGCCTGTGGCCGGTCTGGCTCGGCGACCAGTAGGCGGCCTTCCGGAACAAGGGCGGGCCGACGGCGCGGAGGGGACGGCGCCGTCGGCCCTATCCTGCGGCGACGCACTGCCGGGGGATCGGCAGCCAGGGAGGGGGCGTCGGAGCCGCAGGAATGACGAAGCGGAGAAACCGGTGCGCGCGGGGCCATCAGCGCGTCTCCCGTGCCAAGGCAGTCCCGAACACGTCGGGCCGGAGCTCCTCGCGCGTGACCCGGCCGGCGGTGCGGGCCTCGATCTGCAGCGCGCGGCGGTAGGGCACCCTCACCCACTGGCTGATTGCCGAGGGGGAAATGCCGAGAAGCCTGGCGAGATCGGCGTTGCTGCCGCCGGCGGCCTGGCGGGCTTTTGCGAGTCCGGGATCATCCATGGCCCGAACCTAAGTGAAACTTAAGCGATGTGCAAGAGAAACTTTAGAAAAAATTGATGACATCGCCCGCGCCGTTTAGTAGAACTTAACGATGGCCATCGGCAAGAGAATCGAGAACGCGATGATTAGGGCCGGCAAGAAGCCGGTCGACATCGCCAAGCGTCTGAAGATCACTGAATCGGCGGTGTCGCAGTGGTTCGCCAAGGACACCGGGCCGAAATCCGTGCGGCTGTCGGAGCTGGCGTCGTTCCTGGGCACCACGGTCGACTACCTGATCACCGAGCACGAGTCGGCGTCGCTCTCCCCATCGTCGCCATCGGCTGCCCTGGCGCCGCCGATGGCGCTCAGCGCCGGCCGGCCGGACCTCGCGGTCTATGCCTCGGCGGCGGGCGGGCCGGAAGGCGCCTGGGTGCTGTCGGGCGACGCAATCGCCTGGATCCATCGCGACCAGCGGCTGGTCGGCGTGCGCGACGCCTTTGCCTGCTACGTGGTGGGCGAATCGATGTTCCCGGCCTACGAGCAGGGCAACCTCCTGCTGGTGAACCCGGCCGTGCCGCCCAATGCCGGCGACGACTGCCTGCTGATCCAGGAAGCATCCGACGGTTCGCGCTATGCGCTGATCAAGCGCCTGGTGCGCTTCAATTCGACGTCGTGGACGGTCAAGCAGTGGAACCCCGACAAGACCTTCTCCTTGCCGCGCAAGGAATGGCAGCGCGCGCTGCTGGTGATCGGCAAGTACAACAGGGGATAACTCCGGTCGAGGCAAAGGGAGGAACGCTTAAGTAATTGTTGACTGTTACTTAAGTGATGTTAAGGTTGCCTCATGCAGCCTGCCCTCCATGCCGCGATCCGGCGCGAGCGCCGTCCGCTGCCGCCGCACGCATTCGACGGCGGCAACTACCGGCGCTGGGCCGCCGCGGTGTGCAGCGTCGAGGCCCGCCATGCGGCCGACGATTTCTGGGCCTGCGTCTATCGCCTTGGCGCAGCCGGCCTGTTCGACCGCGACGACGGCTTCGGCGGCCACGAGGCGCCCTTCCGCTTTCCGCACGAGACCCACGCCTTCGCCGCCTTGAGCTGGCTCTCCCACCTGCAGGCGCATGAGAGCGACCGGCGCGGGCCGTGGGCCGCCATCCGCTGGAACAGCTGGGACGAAGGCCAGCGCCGCGACTGGTTCGCGCGCCGGCGCTATCTGTGGTCGGGCTTCGTGCGCCAGGTCGAACGCTATCGCGAGGCGCGCCGGCGACTGGCCGCCGCCTCTCAGCCCTTGGCCGAAATCTCCGAGCTGGTGACCAGGGTGACGGCGCCGTCGAGCAGCGGCTTGGCGATGCCGAAGAACCTGGCGACCACCGCCGAGCCGTTGTGCCGATCCATCGCCGCGCGGTCGGTGAAGCGCTCGTAGGTCGTGAAGACGCAGGGATCTTCCAGATCCTGCGAGATGAAGAAGCCCACCGTGTCGGGCTCGTTGGCGCGAACGTTGTCGGCCACCTCGAGCAGGGCGCGGCGCAAGGCTGCCTCCTCGCCCTTCCTGGCACGGATGACGGCGGTGATCGTGAGCATTCAGGTCCTCAATCGTCGCGGGGTTTCCGGCGATATAACGATGCGCCCCTGCGCTTGGGAAGCGGCCTAAAGCCGGCCAGCGAGCCAGGCGTCGACGGCGGCGGCTAGGTCGTCGTGCACCGCGACCGGCGCGACGTATTGCGGGATGCCTTCAGCCAGAGTCTTGCGGCCGAGGCCCGTCCGCACCAGCACGCGCCTGCAGCCGGCATGGAAGGCGGCGCGGAGATCGTCCGCCTGGTCGCCGACGAACGGCGTCTCGGCCGCCGCCGCGCCGTAGCGCGCCAGCGCCTCGGCCAGCATGCCGGCGGCGGGCTTCAGCCGCGGGCATTTGGCCCCGGCGGTGCAGCACAGCACCCGATCGACCGTGGCGCCTTCGGCCAACAGCATGTCCGCCAGGCCCCGGTGTACGGCCTCGAGCTCGGCCCGGGTCATGACGCCGCGTGCGACCTCGGGCTGGTTGGTGCAGATCGCGACCGTGACGCCCGCCCGGTTCAGCCGCGCGATCGCCGGACCCGCGCCCGCGATCAGCCGGAGGTCGGCCGGCGTCTTGATGTTGTCGCGGCGGTTCACGACGACGACGCCGTCGCGGTCGAGGAGGAAGAGCGCCATAAAACCCTAACGTCCGCGGTCGCCGGACGCTCCTTCAGACGGCGTCGGGCGAGATCTCGCTTTCGACTTCGGCGGCGAATTGCGCCAGCGGCAGCCGCTTGGCCGGCGCCCACATCACGCCCGGCCCGGGGGCGGTGATCACCGGGCGGTAGACGACATCGCCCTTTTCCATGCCGCTCACCTCGCGCACCTCGTTGTGCGGCGTGCGATAGGATTTGCCGACGAGGATGCTGTGCTCTGCCATGGGCATGGGAATCCATCCTGACCTTGCGTGATGCAGAAGATAACGACGGCGCTGTCGCGGAGTTGCGACGCACCGTCCGGAACCGGACAAATGCTTGTCGCCCATCCACTGCCTCCTATGAGTCTTGCAGGAGGGGCTCATGGACCGGGGGATCCGGGCTGCACTCAGTCCGAACGAAGCGCGCACCTTGTGCCGCATCGCCGCCGACATGGCGCCGCGCGCGATGCTGGCGGCACGCGACGTCGCGCAGCTGCTCAAGCTGCAGCTCGTCCGCGAAGAACACGGCAAGTTGGAACTGACGGCCATCGGGCGGGAGCGCCACCGCCGGATCTCCGGCACGATCGTCCCCGGCGGTCCGTCCGGAGAGATCAACGCGGGGCGTTGAGCCCGCTCTTCAGGCGAACGAGGGCCGCCCGGGCGGCGCCCTGCCTATGGCAAAACCGATCGAGCGATCGTACTCGGCCTCCGGGATACCGTAGAAACCATTGGCCGCCTGCTGCAGGCCGTCGCGGTCGAGGACGCGGACATGGCTGCGCGTCGAGCGGATCAGGCCTTTGCCTTCGAGTTCGTGCAGCGCGACGGTAACGCCCTGCCGCCGGACACCCAGCAGCACGGCCAGGAATTCATGGGTGATGATGAGCTCGTCGGCCAGCACGCGGTCGTGCCACATCAACAACCAGCGGGCGAGCCGTTCGTCGAGCCGGCCGCGCCCATTGGCGAGCGCTGTCTGGCTGCCCTGCACCATGAAGACGTTGACGTAGCGCAGCAGCGTGGAGGTGAGGCTGCGGCTTTCCTCCATCAGCTCACGCAGAATCTTGGTGGGAAGACGCATCGCCGATCCGGCGGATTGCACCACGGTCTCGTTGGCCGACCGGTCGTCGCCCAGCACGATGCAGAGCCCGGTCATGCCCTCGTAGCCAACCATGCCGACCTCGATGCGATGATCGGGCTGGGTCGTGCCGACGACGGAGACCAGGCCGCTTTCGACGAAATAGACGTGGCCGATCGGATCGCTGGGCACTTCCAGGATCTGGCGCGGATCGAGCTCGATGACTTCGAGGCGGGGTGCCAGCAGATCACGGTCGGCGTGCGACAGCACCGCCAGGAGGCGGTTACGCGAACCGTTGTTCGGGGAATTCACAGCACTCCTCCACCTCGTGGGGGCAAGAGCACTTGAACTCTCAGCCACCAATCGCGAGCTCGCTCCGAGACTCGGCAGGCGGTCCCATGACCGTGCCTGACAAGACAACCATTAGCAATGAGCATCGCATCGGTGGTGATATGTCCGTTTCCGGACAAACGACTATAAACCCTAGTGCCCACTGGTTTGGGGGCCACGCCTGCGCAACAGCGGAAGGCCGGACGCCAGTGCGTCGACCGACGCAGCGTCGAGCGCAAACGCGCACTGGCTCGCCCAGCCTTGGTAGCGGTCGGCCCTGGCGGCTTTCACCGAATCGGCCAGCTTGCGGGCATCGGGCTCGTGCTCGAAGGCTAAATGCACTTCGGGCTGGCCGGTTTCGCGCACGATCGACGTCGCGTAATCGCCGGTCGGGCCGAGCGTCTTGATCAGGCGCTCGAGGATCGTTTTCGCGGTTTTGAGGTCGGGACTGCCGACCAGTTCGGCAGCCTCAATCGATGCGGCGACCAGATGGGCCCGGGGATGGTCGTTCCTGAAGACGTGCCACGGCACTTTGGACATGGGCTCTCATTGAAAAGGCCCGCCAGTGAGGAGCGGGCGGGCCTGGCGGGATCGCTGGAATGCCGGCCAGGGGGACTGTCCGGCGCTCACAATGAGAACGACGCGCGCTCGCGAAGGTTGCTCTTGTCTCGGCCTTGGGAGAGCGCTCAGCGCAGCTTGCTGACGTCGTCGAAATGCGACCGCATGGTGAGCAGCAGTTGCTGGGCAAACTGCCTGATGCGCGCGTCTTCGCCGCCCGTGGCGTAGGCCCGGAAGAGGCTGGCGAGCTCGCGGAGCGACTGGTACTGGGCCTCGACATAGGCCTTGTCGAAGGACGCGGCGTCGCAGGCCTTGAGGTCGTCGAGGATGGCCTGATGCCGGGCGTCGAGCGCGTCCGGGGGTGGCGGAAGCTTGGCCTGGGAGACGGCCTCCTTCAACCTGGCACCGGCCGAGATGTGTTCGTCGACCAGGCGGTTGGCAAAGCTCTTGACCGTGGCGGACTTGGCGCGCTCGAGCGCGAGCTTGCTGCTGTCGATCTCGAACTGGTTGCCAGCCGCGACCGACGCCAGGAAGCTCTCGGTCGACGGCGTCGCCACCGCCGGCGGCTGGTTGGCTGGCGGCTCGGCGGCGAAGGCAACCGTGCCGACGGCCATCGCGAACAAAAGGGAAAGAACGCAACGCATCATCACAAGGCTCCTCATCGTTGCAGCGCCGTTTGCCGCGAACAGAAGCGGGCGACGCGACGGGCGAGCAGCTCGAGCGGCAGGACCTCGGGATCGTCGCTGGCCAGGGCGGCCATCGGCATTTGCGGCGCCGCCGCCTTGGCCGGGTCCTCGACCAGCGCCAGGCCGCCATGATCCCGGATCACGCGCAGGCCGGCCGCGCCGTCGCTGCTGCGGCCGCTCAATACCACGCCGACGACGCGCTCGCCAAAGGTCGCCGCGGCGGAGGCAAAGAGCGGATCGACGGCCGGGCGGGTATGGTGGACCAGCGAACCGTCGTCGAGATGGATGCGTCCGGGCGCCAGCAGCAGCATGTGCCGGTCGGGCGGCGCCACGTAGATACGGCCGGGCTCGAGGACGTCACCTTCTTCGGCGAAGGCCGCCGGGAGCTTGCCGTGCCAGTTCAGGATCTCGGGAAGCTGGCTGGGCTGGCGGCCGACATGCACCACCAGGGCGACGGCCGCGCGGCAATTCCGCGGCAGCGCCTCGGTGATGTGGCGCACCGCCTCGAGACCGCCCGCCGAAGCGCCGATCGCCAGAACAGGAAAGTGAACCATACCGTGCACAACGATTAAAACGCGAGGCTGGCCAACGCGTTGCGTTGATTCGCCGGCTCACCGGTACGATTGGGGGAACACCTCCGCAGCGATAAGGCCCCGGGTACCGGCCGGCGGGATCGAGCCCTGTCCTGCCGTCGCACCACCGTCATCCTTTCCCCGCATATGCACTTCTTGTTAAGAGTTCATAAGACCATGCAGCCCACGCCCCGCGACCGCGGCCTCCGCGCCCCTCTCATCGGCATCTACGGATGGCTGGTGGCGGCCAATCTTGCCGCCTGGGCGTGGGCGTTCCTGATGTTCCACGACCAGCCGCTGCTGCTCGGCACGGCGCTGCTCGCCTACGGCTTCGGCCTGCGCCACGGCATCGACGCCGACCACATCGCCGCCATCGACAATGTCACGCGCAAGCTGATGCAGGAGGGCAAGCGGCCGCTCTGCGTCGGCCTGTTCTTCGCGCTGGGCCATTCGACGGTGGTGGCGCTTGCGGTCGCGGGCGTGGCGGCGGCGGCCACCCTGCTGTCGGCGCATTTCGAGCCGTTCAAGCAAGTTGGCGGCATGATCGGCACGCTGGTCTCGGCGCTGTTCCTGTTCGCGATCGCGGCGGCCAACCTCGTCATCCTGCGCGCGGTGTGGCGGACCTTCGAGCGCGTCAAGAACGGCGGACGCTACGACGCGCAGGATCTCGACATCCTGCTCGCCGACCGCGGCCTGCTGGCGCGCCTGTTCCGCCCGCTGTTCGGCCTGATCACCCGGAGCTGGCATATGTTCCCGCTGGGCTTCCTGTTCGGGCTGGGCTTCGACACGGCGACGGAAGTGGCGCTGCTCGGCCTCTCGGCGACACAGGCCGCCCAGGGCGTGTCGCTCTGGTCGGTCCTGGTGTTTCCCGCCCTGTTCGCGGCCGGCATGGCGCTGGTCGACACGACGGACGGCGTGCTGATGCTGGGCGCCTACAACTGGGCCTTCGTGAAGCCGATCCGCAAGCTCTATTACAACCTCACGATCACCCTGGTCTCGGTCGTGGTCGCCGTCCTGATCGGCGGCATCGAGCTGCTCGGGCTTTTGGGCGATCGGCTCGGCCTGTCGGGCTGGTTCTGGCGGGCGATCGGCGGTCTCAACGACAATCTCAACGCGCTGGGCTTCCTCATCATCGGCGTGTTCGTCGCCACCTGGGCAGGCTCGGTCGCCTTCTATCGCTACAAGGGGCTCGACGCCATCGAGGTCGGCGCGGCGGTCGCGCCCGAAATCCCAGGCTCGCCCTAAAGCTTCAGCAGCCAGGCCTCGACGCCACCCTTGCCCTTGACCTCGATCGTGCCGCGCGATTCGAAGACGAACTCGTCCTTCAACTTTTCATAGACCGAACGCGTCACCTGGATGGTATCGGGCATGCCGCCCGATTCCATGCGGCTCGCCAGGTTCACCGTGTCGCCCCACAGGTCGTAGATGTACTTGCTCTTGCCGATCACCCCCGCCACCACCGGCCCGCTGTTGATGCCGACCCGCAGCTTCATCTCGACATGGTGCTCCATCGCGTGCTCGCGCGTGATGTGGACCATGCGGATGGCCATGCGCACCATGCGCTCGGCATGGTCGGGCACCTGCACCGGCATGCCGCAGACTGCCATGTAGGCATCGCCCACCGTCTTGATCTTCTCGATGCCGAGCTCGTGGGCGGCGTCGTCGAAGCGGGTGAACAGCCCGTTCAGCAGGGAGACGACATTGGCCGGCGGCATGTCGGACGACATGGCGGTGAAGCCCACCAGGTCGGCGAAGGCCACCGTGACCTCGGCGAAGCCGTCGGCGATGCCCTGCTCGCCGCCGCGCAGGCGGTTGGCGATCGGCGCCGGCAGCACGTTCAGCAGCAGTTCCTCGTTCTCGCGGTTCTTGTTCTCGATGACGATGTTCTTGTCCCGCAGCTCCTCGACCATGCCATTGAACGCCGTGCACAACGCGCCGATCTCGTCACGCGTGCGCACCGGCACCTTGGCGCCGTAGTCGCCCGCGGCAAAACGCGTCACGCCGGCGGTGAGCTCGCGCAGCGGGCCCAGCAGCGAGCGCGACAGCCAGGCGCCGGTCAGCACCACCACCAGCAGGGCGAGGCCGCCGACGATCATCAGGTCGCGCTGCAGCTTGTAGATCGGCGCGAACGCCTCGGCGGTGTCGATCTTTGCGACCAGCACCCACTTGAGGCCGGGAATCGTGAGCGGCCCCCAGGAGGCGAGGACCGGGATACCGCGGTAGCCGAGGATTTCGCCGGTACCCTCGATGCCGGCGAAGGCGGCCTGGGTGGCGGTTGTCTCGATGCGCTGATGCAGCACCGGCGTGCCGTAGCGGCGGATGGCATCGATGTCTTCGTCCGACTCGCCGGTACCCTTCAGCTCGGCAAAGTAGACGTCGCGGCTTTCATAGAATGCCCGTGGGCCGGATCGCGTGAAATGGTCAGGTCCGACGAGGTAAGCCTCGCCGGTAGCGCCAAAGCCGTCCTGGCGCCAGAGTCGATCACCGGTCACGACATTGTCGATCTCCTCGATCGACAATTGCGCGATCAGCACGCCGATGACGACGCCCTGGTCGATCACCGGCGCCGCCATGAAGGCGATGGGCGCGCCGCCCGAGGGCGCGTAGGGGGCGAAATCCTCCAGGCACACGGCCGACCTGTCGGGGGTGGCGCCACAGCGGGCGACGGCGGCGGCGAGGTTGGACTGCCGGTAGGGACCGGTCCGCAGCGAGGCGCCCAGATCCACTTCCTTGTCGACGCCATAGACGATGCGGCCAGACTTGGGATCAGCCAGCATGAAGTCGAAGAAGCCGAAGCTCGTGGCGGCTGCCCGCAAAAGCGGGTGGTAGATGGCGTGCTGCCGGCTATAGGTGCTGCCGTCGCCCGCATCGTCCAGGAGCTTGCGCCGGTCCGCCGGATACGGATTGTCGACAATGTAGTGGTACTGGAGAAAATAGGCGGCGGGTCCGACCGGCAGGTAGTCGTTGACGTTCGGCTCCTTGCCCAGAACACGGCGCAAGTCGGGCACGAATTGCACCTCGTACCAATCGCCGACCTTGCGCCGGATGTCGAACGGAACGTCGGACCGATCGAGTTCGTCGAATCCGGCGTTGAACCCTCGCACGGCATCGATCGCCATTTTCGAGACCGCGAGCTGGCTCAACTCGTTGCGGATGGTACGGAAGTAGGTTTCGACCTGGCGTGCCTTGCTCTTGCGGGTGGCCGTGAGCTGGTTGTAGATCGACTCCTGGAGCGCATCGCGCGCCCGCATGTAGCCCAGCACCCCCGTGACCAGGACGGCGACAGCGCCCAGCAGGATCAGGATGGCGAACAGCTTGACCGCCAGCCCGGCGCGCGTGGGACGATTGGTGCTGGGGGTCGCGCTTGTCATGAATCAGCTTAGTCTCATGTCATTCCGAGCGCAGCGGGGATCTGATGCCCGCTTACTCTAAAGCTTCAGCAGCCAGGCCTCGACGCCGCCCTTGCCCTTGACCTCGATCGTGCCGCGCGATTCGAAGACG
>Ga0208990_1000410_pt1 | contig 10407 bp, 8 predicted proteins | sample MedBloCARef_M3_FD_187854 | JGI IMG/M metagenome (GOLD analysis project Ga0208990, IMG submission 187854) | Forest soil microbial communities from El Dorado National Forest, California, USA - Mediterranean Blodgett CA Ref_M3 (SPAdes) (version 2) | ecosystem: Environmental > Terrestrial > Soil >...
AGTCGATGGTGGCCGCACCCTTACGTAGATAGGGTTCCAGCCGGTTTCACCGCGAGCAGTGATGGCGCAAGGCCGGCGCGATCCAGTTGCACAGGCTTTAGTCCGTGTGGTTTGATTTGTGGCCCATTGACGGTACACAGGCTGAAGCCTGTGCTACTCAAGACCGTCATATGCCGCAACACGATTGTGCGCGGCAAGCTGACATCGCACAACTGATCAATCAATTTCACATGGGATATCCGGTCTAGTCAATCCACCCGGATCGACCCTGAAGCAAGCAAATCAATCAATTCCTTGTCGGCGGGAAGGAAATCGTATTTCCGCAGCACGGTGGGACCCGCCCATTCAAATCGCTCAAACTCAAAGTTCTGGAGCAGTGCGGAAACTTCAATTGTCGCCCAAAAGAAGATCAGAACAAGGTCGCCGGAGAGTTCTTTGTAACGGTGCCGCGTGCGGTAGACCTCGGCGCCTATGGTGGCCGTGACGCCGAGCTCTTCGCGCAATTCGCGCACTAGAGCTTCCGCCGCGGATTCGCCCTCTTCCACTTTGCCGCCTGGAAACTCCCACTTCAATGCGTTCGAGTCGCCACGCTTCCGCTGACAGACCAGGAGCTTCGAATTTCGAGTGATCAACGCTGCGACGACAGTTCGCACGAGGTGTGTCTGCAAGCGACGCGCGATCCGTCACGTGAGCAGCGGGTTCGCCTTTTCGGTGTCGATTCTGAGATCCTGGATGGCCTTTTCCACGACGGTGGCCTCAATCTTTCCGTCTTGCAGCAACTCATGGAGCGTGGCCAGCGTGATGAAGCGCGAATCCACCTCGAAGAAGTTGCGCAGCGCCTCCCGCCCATCGCTCCGTCCGAAGCCATCGGTTCCAAGCGCCGCCAGGCGTCGCGGGACCCATTTGCTGACGAGATTGGGCAGAGCCTTTAGGTAGTCCGTTGCGGCGACAAGAACTCCCGGGGAATCGCTAAGGCATTGAGAAACATAAGGAACGCGAGCCTTTTCCGCGGGATGCAGCAAATTCCACCGCTCGGTGTTGATGCCGTCGTAGTAAAGCGCCTTGTAACTGGTAACGCTCCACACGTCGGCCGCGACGCCGTATTTTTCCTCGAGAAGTTCCTGCGCCTTCAGCGCCTCACGGAGAATTGCGCCGCTGCCGAAGATCTGCGCGCGAAGTTTTGATTTTTTATTTTCGGAGGCGCGATACTTGTACATCCCTTTCAGAATTCCCTCGCGGATTTCAGGGCCCGGCGGCATCGAAGGCATCGCGTAGGCCTCATTCATGACGGTAATATAGTAGAAAATACTTTCGCCGTCCTTGTACATCCGCCGGATGCCTTCCTGGATGATGACCGCAATTTCATAAGCGAACGCCGGATCGTAGGCCCACAAAGTCGGAATCGGCAGCGCCAGGATGTGGCTGTTGCCATCCTGGTGCTGGAGGCCTTCGCCCGCCAGAGTCGTCCGGCCCGCGGTTCCTCCCAGAAGGAACCCTCGGCAGCGCATGTCCGCAGCGGCCCAGATGAAGTCGCTGATTCGCTGCAATCCGAACATCGAGTAGTAAATAAAAAATGGAATCGTATTGATTCCGTGGGTGGCGTAGGCGGAGCCGGCGGCGATGAACGACGCCATCGATCCCGCTTCCGTGATTCCTTCTTCGAGGATCTGCCCGTCTTTCGCTTCCTTGTAGTAGAGCAGGGTATGCTGGTCGACGGGCTCGTAGAGCTGTCCCCGGCTGCTGTAGATGCCGACTTGCCGGAACAGCGATTCCATACCGAATGTGCGGGCCTCATCGGGAACGATCGGAACGACAAGTTTCCCGATCTCGGGATCACGCAACATCTGCCTCAACATGCCCACGAACGCCATCGTCGTGGATACTTCGCGCCCGTCGCTCCCTGTCAAGAACTCCCTGAACAATGCATCATGGTCCGCCACCAGCGGTTTCGACCGCACTTTGCGGGTGGGCACATAGCCACCCAGTTCCTGCCGTCGCGCGCGAAGGTATTGGATCTCGCGGCTGTCTTCGGTGGGACGGTAAAACGGTGTGTCAGCCAACTGTTCGTCGTTGATGGGAATGCCGAAACGCGATCGGAATTCGCGCAGCTCTTCCTCATTGAGCTTCTTCTGCTGGTGAGTGATGTTCCTCCCCTCACCGCTTTCTCCGAGGCCATAGCCCTTGATCGTGCGCGCGAGGACGACAGTGGGCGAACCCGTATGCTCTACGGCCGATTTATAGGCGGCGTAGACTTTTCGCGGATCGTGGCCTCCCACCCGCAACGTGCGCAAGGCTTCATCCGGGACATTCTCGACCATTTTCAGCAGGCGTGGGTCGGTGCCAAAGACATGCTGACGGACGTAGGCGCCGGATTCGACGACGAGTTTCTGCGCCTCGCCGTCCACCATTTCTCCCAACCCCTTAACCAACAGGCCGTCGACATCGCGTTCGAACAGGGGATCCCAATCGCTTCCCCACAGCACCTTGATGACGTTCCATCCCGCGCCTCGAAACGCCGCCTCCAGTTCCTGCACGATCTTCCCATTCCCACGAACCGGGCCGTCCAGCCTCTGTAGGTTGCAATTGATGACAAAAATCAGGTTGTCGAGATTTTCGCGCGAAGCGAGTGTAATGGCGCCCAGGGTCTCAGGTTCATCCGTTTCACCGTCGCCCAGAAACGCCCAGACTTTGGCATTGGTCTTGGGTTTGATTGCCCTGTCTTCGAGGTAGCGGTTGAAGCGGGCTTGATAGATGGCCATGAGCGGGCTAAGTCCCATCGATACGGTGGGATATTCCCAGAAGTCGGGCATGAGCCATGGATGCGGGTAAGACGTGAGTCCCCCGTCCGGTCGCAATTCCCGGCGGAAGTTTTCCAGTTGCTTCGCGGAAAGGCGTCCCTCGAGAAACGCGCGGGAGTAGACACCCGGAGAGGCATGGCCCTGAAGATAAACCGTATCTCCCTCGAATTCATCCGTTCGTCCCCGAAAGAAATGGTTGAAGCCGATTTCGAAGAGCGTGGCGGCCGAGGCATAGGTGGAAATATGGCCGCCAATGCTGTGATCGACTCGATTGGCGCGAACCACCATGGCGAGGGCATTCCAACGGATCAGGCTTTTGATCCGGCGCTCGATCTCCTGGTCGCCGGGAAAGACTCCCTGTTTCTCCACGGGGATGGTGTTGACGTACGGAGTGTTCGCCGTGAACGCGGGCCCGGCGCCTAACTTCTGCGCGCGCGAGCGGAGACGGTCGAGCAATACGGTCGCGGCTTCCTGGCCCTCTTCTTTTAGGACTGCATCGAATGATTCAATCCATTCCTGTATTTCCTGGGGGTCGATGCCCATAACTCTAGCTACACCACTGTTATCCGTCATTGCTTGCCCCTGCCTTCAGAAATCCACTGAAATACAAAATTTCCACGCGCGCCGAAAGACACCGACATCGTACCCCGCCTGCACGGGCACCTTCACTTCGGTCGACAAGTCGACGTGGCTTGTTACCGGGCGACGCGATTTATCCGCGCCGGACTAGGAAGCGCCTGAGGGAGTTAATTCAGGTACCCCGCCGGAGCACAAGCCGCAGCATTCCAGGCTGCCCTCTGCTGAATCGCTTGTGCTACTGGACACTACATAGTAGCAGTTCCGCAAAGCCCTGCAATTGCTTTTCGAGATCTCGCGGCGTGCGTGATCTCAGTTGCGCCCGGAACTCAGCGTTGGCGCGGGATAGTCCGGCAGCTTTTCCTTCGCATTGTCCGCTCGTTTTACCTCCAGCTCATCGAACAAGACCGAAGGGCTGACGATGGAGGAGAAGGGAATGCCGGTGCGGTTGCTGACCAGCGGATCGCTCCCGGCGGCGGCAAGATCGCTGCGCAGCGCGCGCGTGTCAAGTTCATTGAAAATGGCGCCACGGACCATCTCTTCGTGTCCATCGTTGGTCCAGACCCGGTAAAGCACGCGCGGGGTAAGGCGCGGGCCGAGCGTGTCGACAAAATAACCATAAGGCAGTCCGCGATCGCGGCATTTGTCGATCATCTGCTTCTTGAGTCCCTCCAGCGTACTCGTCCTCGTGGCGCGGATGAACAGGTTTCCCGGGGCAGGAGCCGTGCTTCCGCTGCCAGCGGCGCGTCCGTGCCCGTTCGAAGTCAGGAAATCGCGAATCGGCTGCCGCCCGATCAAAAAATTCACCAGCTCGCCGTTGTTCACCACGGTTACAGGAGCCACCTGCACGCCTTCATCGTCCACTTTATAGCTCCCACTCAGGCTTTGGCCTCCGAACTTCTCCACGGTTGGATCGTCCACAACCGAAAGGAAGTCGGGCAGGACACGGCTCTTGAAACTGCTGGCAAACGACCCGGTTGTCCGCGCGGGGCGCCCCGGAGCAGGCCTTTTCCCGAGCACGTTGGGAGCGATTAAATCGTAAAACATGTCGGCGGCAGCGTCATTGGAAAAAAGAACCGGCCCGCGATAGTCTTCCTCCACGACGGGAGCATTTCGCAATTTCTTCATCTGGTCCACGAGCTTGAGCGCATCGGATTGGAATGCTTCGGGCGTGGGCATTTCTTCGATTCGGTTCGAGGCGTATTGCGGCGACCGGTCGAGCCGCATCCCGTCTGGAGCTAGCTCGGTGGCGCCCAGATTCATCATGTAATGCGTGGAACCCTGGCGCGTGACGCTCCCTTCGGTGTTTACAAAATATTCGTTCAGCGTAATAAAACTCAATGTGGCGCCGAACGATTCAATCCGCGGATCGTCTTTGTAAGCCGTAGTCGCCGATTCCAGCATCTTGATCCACTTCGCGGGCTCGACACTCATCTTCGCAATAGGGCCGATGGATTGGACCGCCTCCGCCTTTGCGAAATCGTCCACGGGCTGTTCAACGTTAAGCTGTTTCAGCAGGGACAATTTTCCAGAGAGCGCTTCACCGGCCCCCTTGTAGGCCTGGTCGGTCGCGAGCCAAATCTGATGCCGGAGCGCCTGTTCGTCGCCATCGAGGGGAAGAATGTCGCTGACGCCCTGGCCGGACCCGTAATAACTGTCAACCTTGTAATCCCCAATGCGCACCAGGGCGCGAAGCAAACGAATCCGCGACCGGTTCTGCTCCCGCAGCGCGCCAAACGCGGCATTCGCCTCAAATTGTTCCACATCGAATACGCGATACTCGATGTAAAACGGAGAGCCCACATTGTCCATCTTGAGTTGCGCCTTCGACCGTGCAATCTCCGCCTGTAGAGCGCGCAGGACCGGGTCCGCTGCAGTTTCCGTGCCGGCGCGTTTTTCTTGCGCCCGCAAGGCGGCCGCGGAACTGAGGGCGAATGTTGAGATAAGTACAGACATGGCCGCAAGTCCGTAGTCCGAGCGCATCGTTCGTGGACGCATCACTGCACCCCGCCGCTGGAGTTCGTTGCCGGCGCACTGGCCGAGGAATCTTCAAATCCCGGAGATGGCAGAATGGGAGGCCTCTCGCGCGAGGCTGCACGTTTTTGCACTTCCATTTCGCTGAACAGCATGGCCGGCGCTGAGGCCGAGACCGGTACGCTGCCTGATTCAGCTCCGCAGATGCCGTTGAATACCTGCGTCGTATTCCCCGTGAGCAGTATCCGGTTCAGCGATGCGAGGGGAGTTCCCACGATATCCACGCCGCGCACGAGCTCGTCCGGGCGCCCGTCGGCGTACACACGCCAAACGATCACCGGAAGCACCTGAAACGCTTGTGGGAGTTCCCGGGTCGTCAGCGTGAAGCCGCCTTGGACGTCTTCAAAATACAAACCGTATGGTTTCCCGGCTTTCTTGACCTCTTCGATCAATTTCCCGCGCAGGTCGGAATCCTTCACCGTCTTGGACGATTCCACGATCAAGTTGCCCTGGCGGCCCGTGGGCATAAGACCCGCTTGACGCCTTCCATGGCCATTCGATTCGGCAAAATTTGAGATCGGCATGCGCGACATCAGGAAATGCTTCAAGATTCCGTTCTGAATCAGAGATACTCGTTGCGCGGGGACGCCTTCATCATCGTGCGAATATGAGCCCGCCAGCGACACGCCATTCAGCGCATGCAGCGTGGGGTCATCATAAACGCTCAGAAAATCGGGAAGCACGCTCTGATTCACTTTTTTGGTGAATGTCTGGCCTTCGGTTTCACCGCGTTGCCGGTGTCCTTCCAAGCGATGCCCCAGGACTTCGTGGAAAAACACGGCAGCCGCGCGCCCTGACAGAAGGGCGGGCCCATCGAATGGCTCCGCAAGTGGGGCGGCGCGCAGGGCCTTCAGGTCGGCCGCCATCTTTTCTTCCTTAGCGGCAAGTTCCTGCTCGGACGGGAGGCCTTCGGGCTTCGCGGCGTCAAAAGTTTCCACGCGCACCAGGTCCATCCCATCCTCGGCGCGCGTGCTGGCTTCCACGACCAGCCGCGCCATGACCCCCGGCGTCTGCACTTTGCTTCCTTCACTCGAAACAAAATACGAGGTGGACTGCTGGATTTGCAGCGTCACCGACGAACTGTAGACGTCGGGATACTTCCGGAACGCCGACGAATATTTCCGGATCTTGTCTTCCCACTCTTTTTGATTGAACGCGATCGGAGCGCCGGGATGATCGAGCTGAGTCTGCGGAGACTCATGTGAAAAATCCGGCGATTTGTCTTCCTCCTCCGCCTGCACCGCCGTATTGCTGATGACCTTCGCATACGCCGGCGAGGCGCGGCGATACTCGCGATTGGTCATTTCCCACAACGTACGCGCGATGGCATCGCGGTCGTCCGCCAACGGAAGTGGACCGGAGGTAATTCCAGACGAGCGATTCTCGTTGTGCGTATTGTCGAGTACCGGGCTGCCCACACGCATCGTTACGTCGGCCCAGCGGCGGTTCGTCGCGTTGGATGTGACGATCGTTCCGTAAGTCCCCGCGATCTGAAAAGTGTGCTGATCGTACACCTCATAACTGATGAAGTACGGAGCAGGGTCGGACTTGGAAAGGGAGTCCTTTGCTCGTTCCAGTTCCGCCTGCATGGATGCCAGCAGCGCCCCTGATTCCGCTTCCGGATGCGGCGCACCCCAACTGAGTGCCCCACTGGCCGCAAGAGCCGCAACAAAAAGGGATCGGAAGGAAATTGAGAGAAGCGTTTGCCTCATTCGATTATTTGACGTACTGCCTCCTGCTTCGATAGACGCCAGTCATGCCAATTCCGTTCCCGCGGTGTCTCGGACATGGATCCGCCGCCAGCCGTTTGCGATCGGTCTGTCGTATAGCTGGCGGGCTCCACGCTTCGCTTAAAGCCCTTTGCTTTCACCCCCGCGGGGGTGATGAACTCAGAGTAAACGTTCGGCGTAAAAGTAGAATCCGCACCCTGCCCAACATCGATAATGCCCCGAATCGCATCGCCGGGCAATTGCTTTTCCTTGGACATGCCAGGGAATTCGTAATGTAAGTTCTCCGGTACCCAAGCAAGCGCCAAAGATCCCTGCTGGACCGTTGACCTCGGGCAGGGCTGGAAATAAGATGCACCGAAACCAAATGAAGAAGCCTCCCGATTTGTAGCGTCTCAAGTCCGGATGTCCATCGACACGACAAATGGAGGATTCATGTCCGACCGCAGGGAATTTCTGAAGCATTTGGCAGGAACAACAACAGGAATTTTCTTTTCAACTGCGGCCTTCTAAAAGCAGCCGCCAATCTGAAACGGGATGTGCTTGTGGATCGCGGGTGCGGCACCCGCGCTACCTGCTCGGATCGTGGGAAGAAATGCGGGCAAGCAACAATCCCTATCGCCGTCATTCCGCGCGAGGCGGGGAATCCCTCTGCGTCGAACGTTGAACTTTGGTCTCGCTCGCGCGATACTCCACACATGTACAGCGAAGCCGTCCTCGACCATTTCCAGAATCCGCGCAACGTGGGAACACTTGACACCGCGACGGCCACAATTTCGGTTGAAAACCCGGTCTGCGGCGACATCCTTGAACTCTCGGCCCGCATGGAGGCCGGGCGCATCGTGGAAGCGCGATTCCGGACGCGCGGATGCGTCACCGCGATGGCGTGCTCCTCCTTGTTGACAGAATTGCTGCGCGGCAAATCTCCGGCAGAAGTGCGGGCCATCACTCCCGAACAATTGTCGGAAGCTCTGGGCGGCCTGCCTCCCACCACGTTCCATGCCGCACAACTCGCGCGCGACGCCGCACAAGCGCTGGCTGCAAAACTCAAATAAAAAAGATTCAACACAAAGGGCACAGAGAACACAGAGAGAGAAAAATTATCCCTGTTTTACCCTGTGCCTCCGTGGCTAATCCTCATCCCTTTCGGTCGCGTGGCGCAGCATATCCGGGTCGTTCAGGTTGAGCACGACGCCTTGTTCGTCCGTTGGGACCTCCAGGATGTCTGCCGAGTGCGCCCAGACCACCGCACGCGCGCCCTTGTCGGCGGGAGCAGTGAGCAATTCTCCGTACAACGCACTTGAGAAAATCACCGGATGGCCGCGCCGCCCGTTATGAACGGGCAAAACGATGGCTTTGGCATTCAAATAAAATTGCGCCACCAAATCGCCGACCAACCTTGCACTCACGAGCGGATGATCGACCGGGCACAGAACGATCCCCTCGGTTTCGATCCCCTCCAGGCTTCGTATCCCCGCGCAGATGGACGACAGTTGGCCCTGCTCCCAACGAGGATTCACAACGACCAAGGAGGTGTCCAGCTTCGCGATCGTGCGAATCTCCTCCGCGCTCGCGCCGAGCACGACGCGGGTCACGCCGATCCGCGAGTGTCGCGTGACTTGAATCAGATGTTCGAGAAATGTTCCTTCGCGGTAGGGAAGCAGCGCTTTCGGTCGTCCCATCCGGCTGGAAGCGCCGGCGGAGAGTATGACTGCGGCAAGCAAACAGGCTCCCTCACACCACCGATGCGGGTGTGGCGCTTACGTGATTCACGGCCTTGTGGGAGAGATTTGTGGCGCCGCGGCGGATGGCAATGAGCTCCGCCGTAATGCTGATGGCAATTTCCTCGGGTGTGAGCGCGCCAATGTCGAGGCCCACCGGCGCATGCACGCTCGCGAACTTCTCTGGCGCAATTCCATCTTTCTCGAGCGCGCGATAAACGGACAGAACCTTGCGCTTGCTGCCAATCATTCCGATGTAGCGCGGCGACGTTCCGACGGCCCAGCGAAGCACGTGCATGTCGTCCTTGTGGCCGCGCGTCACGATCACCAGGTAAGTTGCGGCGCCGGGCTCGATCTTCCCGAACGATTCTTCAAAGCTGGTGTAGATTTCCCGCGCCATCGGGAAGCGCTCGCGGTTGGCGAACGATTCGCGGTCGTCGATGATGCCGATAGCGAACCCGGCAGTATGCGCGGCGTTCGCCAGCGCGATGGAAACGTGCCCGCCGCCGAAAATGTACAGCACGGGCTGCGGCAAGATCGGCTCGACAAAAATCTCGAGCGTGCCGCCGCAAATCAGGCCGTTGTCGTAGTTGGCTTCGTTGTTCAAGCTGAAGGTCATTTTGCGCGGCGCTTCGGCCTGCATCACTTCCTTCGCGGCGGCCCAGACTTCGGCTTCGACGCATCCTCCGCCAATCGTCCCCGCAATCGAGCCGTCTTCGCGAACGAGCATCCGCGAGCTCTCATAGCTCGGAATCGAGCCATTCGTGTGAACGATGGTCGCCAGCGCCCCGCGTTTTCCTTCACGCCGGAGCTTTACGACTTCTTCAAAGAGGTCCATAGGGAAGCGCCTGAAAATCGGGCTTGAGCTCTACTTGGAGCCCACATGAATTAAGATTACGGCGCGCGGTCCCCCGTGTCAACAACGCAGGGGCCGGAGTGGGCCACAGTCCGATAATCCTGTTATTTGTTAGGACGAATGCCAAGGATGCCGGTCGGGAGTATCATCACGGCGCATGCAAGCTTGGGGAGATCTTGGCAACGAGATATCTTCTGGGTCTCGCGGTCGGACCGTTCTTACCAGAGACTCGTGGCAAATCGTTGCCGGAAACCATCTAATGGACCACACTCTGCAAACGCCGGTGGGGCTGCCATTAAGGCGCACTCCCGATCCACCAAAGAACCTTGGCCATGATTTTCCACTCGTGCTTGTTATCCAGAACAATCGACTCATACTCTCTGCTCTCAGGCTGCAGCACGTCCGTATGGTCGTAGTGCTGCAGGCGGGACACCGTCAATCCCATGTCTCTATGCCACGCGATCACGACTTTACCGTTGAGTTTGGCGGGGTTTGTTTGCGAAGAGTCCACGGCGAGGATGTAGCCGTCGTGAATCAATGGCATCATTGATTTTCCCCGCACCCGCAAGCAGGTCGTCGCAGATGGGTTCGGGCACCAATCCTTAGGAGCTGCAATCACAGATTCAAATGGCGCGTCGTGAAGCGTCGCCGAGCTATCCCCCCTTTCGCCATGTGACGCTGCCACGACCTTCTGT
>Ga0208990_1000413_pt1 | contig 10392 bp, 7 predicted proteins | sample MedBloCARef_M3_FD_187854 | JGI IMG/M metagenome (GOLD analysis project Ga0208990, IMG submission 187854) | Forest soil microbial communities from El Dorado National Forest, California, USA - Mediterranean Blodgett CA Ref_M3 (SPAdes) (version 2) | ecosystem: Environmental > Terrestrial > Soil >...
CGTTGTTAGTGCTTGATCCACACTGGAACCAGTGTTCTGCTTAAAAAAGCTGCTGGAGTTATCAGCCTGTGTCGATCTTCGTCGCACTACATCACGTGAGCTATTCGCTCAAGGTCACGCCATCAAATCATTTCGTGAACTGGCAGCAGGACCCGCAAGGAAACTGGCTGGCCCGGTTTGTCCTCCCCGAAAAGGCGACCGAGCTGAAGATCGAAGTCGATTTCATGGCGCAGATGACCGTCCTTGCCGGTGCGGTCGACCTGATGCACCGGATCTGCACGGATTTTAAATACGACCCGAAGGCGACCGTCATCTCCACGCCGTTCAAGGGGTCGCGCAAGCAAAGGCTCGGCGTGGCCGTGGACGTGCTGCTGGTAGAATGACCCAGAATCGCAATCCCTCCTTCAATGGCTACGACGTCATCATACTCGGGGCGGGAGCCGCGGGCCTGATGTGCGCGGCTGTCGCCGGGCGGCGCGGACAACAGGTGCTGTTGCTTGAGCAGGCGCGACAGCCGGGCGAGAAAATTCGTATTTCCGGAGGCGGGAGATGCAATTTCACAAATCTGCACACGACCCCAGCCAATTTCTTGTCGGACAATCCGCGTTTTTGCCATTCGGCGCTGAGCAGCTACACGCAGGGCGACTTCATTGCGTTGGTCGAGACCTACGGCATTGCCTATCACGAGAAAACGCGAGGGCAATTATTCTGCGACGGCTCGTCGCGGCAAATCATCGACATGCTGCTGGAGGAGTGCCGCAAAGCCCGCGCGCAACTGCGCTTGGGTGTGCGCATCTCCGCGGTCTCGAAGGGCGAAAATGGCTTTGTCGTTGGGTCAGATCAGGGCGAGTTTCGCTGTCGCTCGCTGGTGGTCGCAACCGGCGGTCCCTCGATTCCGAAGATGGGGTCAAGTGGACTGGGATACAAAATTGCCGAGCAATTCGGTCTGAAGATCGTGGTACCGCGGCCGGCGTTGGTGCCGTTGACTTTCGACACGGGGTTGCTTGCTAGATTTAAGGATCTGTCGGGTGTTTCGGTCGATGCCGTCGTGGGTTGCGGCAAGATGAGTTTCGACGAAGCCCTGCTTTTCACGCATCGTGGGTTGAGCGGTCCGGCAATCCTGCAGATATCTTCCTATTGGCATGAGGGCCATGACCTCGTCATCGACCTGGCGCCGGGAATCGATGTTTTGGCCGGGCTGAAAAGATTACGGGGCGATCATCCCAGGCAGGAGATGGCCACCGTCCTGACTGACCTTCTTCCAAAGCGGCTCGCGCGGACCATCGCGGACACGATTGGAGGTCCGGAGCGGATCGCCGATTTCCCCGACGTGCAGCTCGCGAATGTGGCCGCGGCGGTGAAGCAGTGGCGCGTTAAGCCAAACGGGACCGAAGGCTATCGCACCGCGGAAGTCACACTGGGTGGCGTCGATACATCAGGGCTTTCCTCGAAAACCTTCGAATCCAGGTCCGTCCCGGGACTTTATTTCATCGGCGAAGTCGTCGATGTCACCGGCCATCTCGGCGGCTTCAATTTTCAATGGGCCTGGTCATCGGGCTATGCAGCGGGCCGTCACATCTAACGTTTGTAATCAATTGCCTTAAGTATGGGCATTTTAACGGATGGTTCGCTCTTTTGTGACAGTTCTGACGTGTGCGGTCGCGCGACCCGCTACCCAGCCAATCGACCTGGAGATACAAAGTGAACATCTGGTTAAGGAAGTCACTGATTTCTGCCCTTGCAGCCACGCTTGTTTTCGGAGGGACGGCTGCCATGGCGGCCGATGGCGCTAACAAAGATGATGCCGTCGCGATGGTCAAAAAAGCGGTGGCCTTCATCAAGGAGCAGGGCGCTGAAAAAGCATATCCTGAAATTACCAACAAGGCCGGCAAATTCATCGATCGCGATCTATACGTCGTCGTCTATCAGCTCGACGGCAAGGTGCTGGCTCACGGCTCGAACGAAAAGTTCGTCGGCAAGGACATGAGCGATGCGCAGGATGTCGATGGCAAGCTCTACGTCAAGGAGCGCGTCGAACTCGCGGCCAAGCAACCTTCGTTCTGGCAAGACTACAAGTTCGTCAATCCGGTGACCAAGAAAGTCGAGCCGAAAGAGATGTACTGCGAGAAGCTCGACAACACGGCCGTGTGTTCAGGCATTTACAAGTCCTGACAGGCGGCAGTTATTGTAGCGCAGCGTTCGTCGCATCGAAGGGTTGATATGTTCGGCTGGATCAAAAACATCGGCTTGTCCTGGAAAGTTCAGCTTGCGCCGGCGTTCCTGATCCTGGTTCTGGTCGGTGTCGGCATTTACGCATTGCTGGCGCTGCGGTCGAATCAGGCCGCGGTCGACGCGCTTGTCTCGGGACCGGTCCGGCAATCGGAACTTGCGAACGAGCTCACCGCCACGACGTGGACGGCGCATGCCAAGCTGTACCGTCTCGCCGCCACCGCGGCCAATGAAAAGGATGAGAAGAAGGTTGCGGCCATCGCCAAGGAAGCCTCCGTTGCCGCGGCCAGGATTTCCGACGCCTTGAAGGCGGTCGAAGGCGCTCAGGACGAACTCAAGGGGGAGGCCTTTGAAAAACTGAAAGCTGCCGTTGCAGGCTATCTCAAGCAATCGAAAAACGCGATCGAGATGGCCGATGGCGACGCCGGCTCGGCGCTGATGTTTATCAAAGGCGCGGAACGAAATTTTGCCGATATCGAGAAGCTGACCGACGACCTGATTACGCGCAGCAGCGACAGCAAGGATCGTGAGATCGCACGTGCCGGGATCAAGCTGGAGCGGCAGCAGTTGACGCTGACGGCCGTGCTTCTGGTGGTGGCCTTCGTCGGCATCGTCGTTTCGTTCCTGATTGGCCGGAATATTTCCCGCCCGGTAGTCGCGATGTCAAAGGCGATGCGCGAACTCGCGGTCGGGAATTTCGAAGTTCAGCTGCCGGGCCTCGACCGCCGCGATGAAGTCGGCCAGATGGCCCACGCGATTCAGGATTTTAAGGTGCAGGCCGTCGCCAAGGCCGAACGCGAGACCGCGGAACGTGAAGAAAAGAATCGCGAACTGGCAGCGGCCCGCCGCGCCGAGCTTCATAACCTGGCCGAGAGGTTTGAGACCGCGGTCGGCGATATTATCGAGAATGTCGGCTCGGCGTCGAACGAATTGGAAAATTCCGCCGTTATTCTGACCAAGAGCAGCGCGGCAACCCAGCAGCTCTCAACAGTCGTCGCCGCGGCCTCGGAAGAGACCTCCACCAACGTGCAATCGGTCGCCTCCGCGACGGAGGAAATGGCCGGCTCCATCAATGAAATCGGACGTCAGGTGACGGATTCCAACAGGATCACCAATGAAGCGGTCCATCAGGCACAAAAGACCGACGCCCGGATCGCTGAATTGTCGCTCGCCGCAAGCCGCATCGGAGACGTCACCAAATTGATCACCACGATCGCCGAGCAGACCAATCTGTTGGCTCTGAACGCCACCATTGAAGCCGCTCGCGCCGGCGACGCCGGCCGGGGCTTTGCGGTGGTTGCGCAAGAGGTCAAGGCGCTCGCCGCGCAGACCGCCAAGGCCACCAGCGAGATCGCTACGCAGATCGCCGGAATGCAGGCGGCGACGCAGGATTCGGTGCTCGCGATCAAGGAGATCAGCGGCACGATCGGGCGGGTTTCGGAAATCGCCGCGGCGATCGCAGCCGCGATCGAGGAGCAGGGCGCCGCGACCCAGGAAATCGCCCGGAACGTGCAGCAGGCGGCCCTTGGCACCACCCAGGTCGCGACCAACATCGCCGACGTCAACCGTGGCGCCGGCGATACCGGCTTGGCCTCCTCCCAGGTGCTCTCGTCCGCGCAATTGCTTTCGAACGAAAACAAGCGCCTGAAGTCCGAGGTGGTCAAATTCCTCGCCACCGTACGGGCTGCGTAGAATCTCTCCAGCTGATAGTATTGGCGAAGGCTAGTTGTTGGTTGGACGCATTTTCTTGCGGCCAACCGGATTCCACTTAGCCGGAAAGTGCTTTAGTGCGCATTGAAGCGCCGATGGCCCGGAGCCGCCATGGTCTATCGCCATACCATCGATGCCGTCAGCTATGTGTTCGATGATCTGTGCGATCTCTTGGCCAAGGCCACGGCGCCGCGCTCCGGCGACCGCCTGGCGGGGATCGCAGCCGATAGCGCGGAGCAAATGATCGCGGCGCGGATTGCGCTGGCCGACGTTCCCCTGAAACAATTCTTGCATGAAACCGTCATTCCCTACGAAGACGATGAAATCACCCGTCTGATCGTCGATACTCACGACATGTCAGCCTTTGCCGCCATATCTTCGCTGACCGTGGGGTCGTTCCGCGATTGGCTGCTTTCCGACGCGGCTACTGGTGAAGTCCTCAAGAAATTGTCGCGCGGGATCACTGCGGAAATGGCCGCGGCGGTTTCAAAGCTGATGCGCAACCAGGACCTCATCCTGGTAGCTAAAAAATGCGAAGTGACGTCAGCCTTTCGCAACACGATTGGCCTGCGCGGGCGGATGAGCGTGCGGCTGCAGCCCAATCATCCCTTCGATGACGCCAAGGGCATCACCGCGTCCGTCCTGGACGGTGTCCTATTGGGGTCCGGCGACGCCTGTATAGGCATCAATCCCGCAAGCGATGATCCGGCCGTTATCGGCGGGCTGCTGCGGCTTCTCGACGACATCATTGCGCGGCTGCAGATTCCGACACAGAGCTGCGTTCTGGCCCATGTGACGACCACGCTCGGATTGATCGATCAGGGCATGCCGGTCGATCTGGTGTTTCAGTCTATCGCGGGAACGCAGGCTGCCAACCGGAGTTTTGGCATCGATCTCGCTCTTCTGAGGCAAGCCCACCAGGCGGGACGGTCGCTGCGGCGCGGTACGGTCGGCAACAACGTCATGTATTTCGAAACCGGGCAGGGCTCGGCGCTTTCGGCCAACGCCCATCACGGCGTCGACCAGCAAACCTGCGAGGCGCGCGCCTACGCCGTTGCGCGGGCTTTCGATCCGCTGCTGGTCAACAGCGTGGTTGGCTTCATCGGCCCGGAATATCTGTATGACGGCAAGGAGATCATCCGCGCCGGGCTCGAGGACCATTTTTGCGGCAAGCTGCTTGGTCTGCCGCTCGGCGTGGATATCTGTTACACCAACCATGCCGAGGCCGACCAGGACGATATGGACAATCTGTTGACGCTGCTGGCCGCTGCCGGCGTCACCTTCATTATGGGGGTGCCCGGGGCCGACGACGTCATGCTGAATTATCAATCCACCTCGTTCCATGATGCGCTCTATGTCCGTGATCTGTTCGGCCTGAAGCGGGCTCCGGAGTTCGACGAATGGCTGTTTCGCGTCGGGCTTGCCGATGCCGACTTCCGCCTCGCCGGCGACCCGGGGTTGCTGCCCGATTTTGCGTCGCGACTGATCGCCTGAGGGCGTAAACAGCCGCCGCCGGGGCAACCAACTGGCCATCCGCGGTTGGAACCGCTGCCACAATCTTGAGGAATTTGTAGCCCAGCCTTGGGGGGCGTGCTTAATCTTATGCAAATTGCCAGATCTCGCAGAGGAAATTTGATGAGAGCTGAGGGCATTGAGACGGTGCGGCGCATTCTGTGCGTCTTTCCGCGCTATACGTCTTCTTTCGGCACATTCGAATACGCCTATCCCTTGACCGACGGCGTTCAGGCTTTCATGCCCCCTCAGGGGCTGCTGCTGATTGCAGCCTATCTGCCCGCGAACTGGCCGGTCCGCTTCATCGACGAAAACATCCGTCCGGCCACGACCCAAGACTTCGAATGGGCGGAGGCCGTGCTGGTCAGCGGCATGCACATCCAGCGTCAGCAGATGAACGATATCTGCAGCCGGGCGCATGCGTTCGATCTGGCCGTTGCGATCGGCGGACCTTCGGTCAGCGCCTGCCCGGATTACTATCCCTCGTTCGACTATCTCCATGTCGGCGAGTTGGGCGATGCGACCGACGACCTGATCGCGCGGCTGGCGCGAGATCCGTCGCGCCCTGCGCAACAGGTGGTGCTGAAGACCGCCGATCGTCTCGACATGACCAGCTTTCCGATTCCGGCCTATCAGCTCGCCGACATCCAACGGTATTTTCTCGGCAGCATCCAGTATTCCAGCGGTTGCCCCTATCAGTGCGAATTCTGCGATATCCCGGGGCTCTACGGCCGCAATCCGCGTCTCAAAACGCCGCAGCAAATCACCGCCGAACTCGACAAATTGCTCGAATGCGGGGTGACGGGCTCGGTGTATTTCGTCGACGATAATTTCATCGGTAACAGAAAGGCGGCGGTCGACCTGCTGCCGCATCTGATCGAGTGGCAGAAAAAAACCGGTTACGTCATACGGCTGGCCTGCGAGGCGACGCTCAACATCGCCAAACGGCCGGAGATTCTCGAGAAAATGCGCGAGGCGTTCTTCGTCACCATCTTCTGCGGCATCGAGACCCCGGATCCCGATGCGCTGAAGGCGATGCACAAGGACCACAACATGATGGTCCCCATTCTGGAAGGTGTTCATACCATCAACAGGTACGGGATGGAGGTCGTCTCCGGCATCATCATGGGCTTGGATACGGACAAGCCGGAAACTGGCGAAGCATTGCTCGCCTTTGTCGATGACTCGAAGATTCCGTTGCTGACGATCAATCTCCTGCAGGCGCTCCCGAAAACACCGTTGTGGGACCGCCTCGAGCGCGAAAATCGACTGATCGACGACGAGACCCGCGATTCGAATGTCGATTTTCGGCTACCCTATGATCATGTCATCAGTTCATGGCGCAAATGCATGGAGATCGCCTACCAGCCGGAAAAACTATATGCGCGTTACCAGCATCAGGTGGATTTCACCTATGCCAACCGGCTGCCGCTGCCCGCGACCGCGCAGCAGAGAACCTGGGCCAATATCAAGCGCGGGCTGATCATGCTCCGTAATATTTTCTGGAAGGTCGGCGTGCTGGGCGACTACAGGAAAGTATTCTGGAAATTTGCGTTGTCGCGCCTGAGGCATGGCGACATCGAAGGCCTGATATCCGTGGCGATGATCGGACATCACCTGATCATGTTCGCGCGCGCGGCCTCGGTCGGTCAGCAAAACGCATCGAACTATTCGATGCGGCTGCGCGAGGCATCCGTTCCTGCCGAGTAACCAGAGATGAAAACGCCGGCGCCGTCATCGCGTTCGATGAGGGATTTGCGGGACCTCACCCCGGCGCGCGTCGGGCTTGGCCGGGCGGGCGCAAGCCTGCCGACCAAAGCGTTGCTCGAATTTACGCTGGACCACGCGCGTGCCCGCGACGCGGTTCATGCCGCCTTCGATGTTTCCGCTCTGATCTCGGGCCTCAGCGATCTTGGTCTCGGGGCATTTGATGTCTCCAGCCGTGCACGCAACCGGAAGGACTATCTTAGGCGTCCCGACCTCGGACGAACGCTCGATCCGGCCTCGCAGCATCTGCTGGCGAGCCACAACGGCAGCGCGTGCCAGCTTGCGATCGCCGTCGGCGATGGCCTGTCGCCGACGGCGGTCAATGCTCACGCGATCGAACTCGTCCGAAACCTCATTCCGCGACTGGCCGTCGATGGGATCGAAATCGGCTACGCCGTGGTTGCGTCGGGCGCGCGGGTCGCATTGGGCGATGAGATCGGCGCCATTCTGGGCGCGCGCATGATGGTCATGTTGATTGGCGAGCGGCCGGGCCTGTCTGCCCCCGATAGTCTGGGCGCGTATCTAACCTTCGCGCCGAGGCCGGGCCTCACCGACGCCGAACGCAATTGTGTTTCCAACATCCACCGCTCGGGGCTCGGCTACGATGAAGCCGCCTTCAAGGTTGCGTGGCTGATCCGCGAGGGCTTGGGTCGGGAAGTCACCGGTGTCGCGCTAAAGGATGAAAGCGGCGGTCGAACGCCCCGGCGCATCATCCCGAATTCAGGCCGGCATGACAAATCTGAGACTTGAGGCCCACTAGGGTGCATACGCGCCGATTCTGCGCGGGGGCGCGCGCTTGCGAGACGCCGTAAAGACCTGCTAGACCTGTCACGGCAAATTTAACGTATGTTTTCAAGGGCTAGCGCCGATCATACATGGCCGATTAAGGCCTCATTCGCGCCCGGGAATTTAAGCTATACAAATTGAACCGATGTGAAAATTTGGATAAGGCATGCTCGAAATGAACAGCGACAGTGAGGTCCATGTCGAGAAGATCGAGCCGCGGCCAACGGCTAGCATCGCCTTCGGGCTGGAGCGAATCGGGCTCATTGCGGTTCAGGCGCCGATCCTGTCCTGCATCATTCTCGTCGGGCTGATTATCGGCGCGATCTTCGGTATCGAGCGCATCAAGATCGACGATTCCCTGAGTCAGCTGTTCCGGTCCGATTCCAAGGAATACCGGCAATACGAAGCGGTCACCAAGCGCTTCCCGGCGACGGAATTCGACGTGCTGGTCGTGGTCGAGGGCAAAACGTTGCTTGCGCGCGACAATCTCGAGAAGGTGCGCGATCTCGTCACCGATCTGCAGCTCGTCGAGGGCACGCGTGGCCTGATTTCGCTATTCTCGGCGCGCCAGGCACCGGCGCCAGGCAAGTTGCCGGCGGCGCTGTTCCCGTCGGAGCTGCCGCGAGGCGCCGACTACGACAAGTTCATCGAGACCGTGAAAACCAATGAGATTATCCGCGGCAAGCTGTTGTCCGAAGACGGCACGCTGGCGCTGATCGTGCTGTCCCTCGAACCCGAAGTTGTCGCCAGTAACAAGCTCAGCAAGGTGATCGGCGATATTCGCAAGCTGATGGCCGATGATCTTGCAGGCACCGGACTCAACGCGGAACTATCGGGTGTTCCCGTCATGCAGCTCGAAATCCGCAATGCGGTCGAGCGCGATGGGCTGACCTACAACATCCTCGGTATTGTGGCCGGCTGCATCATCGCGATCATCTTCTTCCGCAAGATATCGTTCATGGTCGTCGCCGCCTTTCCGCCGATGATCGCGATTCTGCTCGCGCTCGGCAGCCTCGGATGGGCCAATTTCAACCTCAATATGTTTTTGAACGTGATGACGCCGCTGATCATGGTGATCAGCTTTTCAGACTCGATGCAGCTGACCTTCGCGGCGCGCGACCGTCTGATCGCGGGTCAGGACAAATACACCGCCTTCAGGAACGCCGTGCTCGTGGTCGGGCCTGCCTGCGTGCTTACCCACGGCACCGCCGGCATATCGTTTATTGCCCTGCAATTTTCGGATTCTGATCTGATCCGCAAATTCGGCGAGGCAGGACTTGCCGCCACCATCATCGCGCTGATCGCGGTGCTTTCGCTGGTGCCGGTGTTCGGGGTACTCTTTGTACGCAACGAAAAAGTTTTCGCCGTCAAGTTCCAGGGCGCCGACGCCGGCGTTCAGATGCTGCGCAATTTTTGTTACTGGATTGCGGTGCGCATGGTCAGCCGCCCCGGCTTGTTCAGCCTGATCGCGGTGATTTTTGTCGGCGGTCTGGCGGTGATCTATGCCAACCTGGAGCCGCGTTACCGGCTCGCCGATCAGGTGCCGGACAAGCAGCAGGCGGTGGCGGCCAGCGGGCGTCTCGACGCCAAGCTGACCGGCGCCAATCCGATCGACGTCCTGATCGAATTCCCCAAGGGCGCCTCGCTATATGCGCCGGAGACCTTGCAGACGATCGCGGACGTTCATGCGACGGTCGAAAAACAGGCGGGCGTGGGCAATGTCTGGTCGCTCGAGACGCTGCGCCGCTGGCTTGCGGAAAAGGCCGGAAGTTCTGATGTCGCGACCCTGAAGGAATATGTCAGCGTGCTTCCGGAGCATCTGGTCCGGCGCTTTATCTCAGCCAATCAGGATGCGGTCGTGGTTTCAGGCAGGGTGCCGGACCTCGATTCGAGTCAGATCCTGCCCGTGGTCGAGAAGCTCGACGCAGCCCTGGACGATGTCCGTAAAAAGCATCCGGGTTACGAGATTGCCGTCACCGGTCTGTCAGCGATCGCCGCGCGCAACAGCGCCAGCATGATCGAGAAGCTCAACCGCGGACTGACGATCGAGTTCGCGCTGGTCGCTGTCTTCATCGGGCTGGCGTTCCGCTCGGTGGTCGTGATGTTCTCGTGCATCCTGCCGGGCATTTTCCCAGTGGTGTTGTCGGGCACGGTGCTGTGGCTGCTGGGGCAGGGACTGCAATTCGCCAGCGTAGTCGCACTGACGGTGTCGTTCGGCCTCGGTCTCAGTGCGACGATTCACTTCCTCAATCGGCTGAGGCTGGAATCCAAGCCGGACGTCAGTCCGGAACTGGCGGTCGAGCGCGCGACCGTGCTGGTCGGTCCGGCGCTGATCCTGACCACGGTGGTGCTGGCCTGCGGTCTGGTCGTGACGGTGTTTTCCGACCT
>Ga0208990_1000416_pt1 | contig 10381 bp, 10 predicted proteins | sample MedBloCARef_M3_FD_187854 | JGI IMG/M metagenome (GOLD analysis project Ga0208990, IMG submission 187854) | Forest soil microbial communities from El Dorado National Forest, California, USA - Mediterranean Blodgett CA Ref_M3 (SPAdes) (version 2) | ecosystem: Environmental > Terrestrial > Soil >...
CGGCGAGCGTGCGTGCCTCATCCTCGGTATCGGCCGCCACGACTGCCTGAAATCGTGCGGACCTCAAACGATACAGTCGTTGCGTTTCATGAACGGGAAGCGGTTGGCCGACCGGGACCTCGGCGACGACGTCGGCCGCCGGTCAGTTCGCCCTTCCCGGCGCTTACAAAAGCTCTGCTCATGCCCGAAATATGGGTATTCGCTCTGCATTTTTCATGCCCGGCAACGTCTGCCAGGAACGGTTCCGGAAACGGAACGTTTTCCAGTGCGTCCTCAAAGAAGAGTTGTACCAATGACGCAGCTTGGCTTTTTTCCGGACCAAAGCGCCGGCCCGGCGGGATTGCGCTATCGACCCCAATTCATCTCGGAGACGACCGAACAACAGCTTGTCTCCCGGATCTCGGAGTTGCCGTTGCAGCCATTTCAGTTCGGAGCGTTCGAGGGCAAAAGACGGGTCGCTTCGTTCGGTTTCCGCTACGATTACGACCAGAGGAAGCTACGGGAAGCTGACCCGATCCCTTCCTGGCTTACATCGATCATCGCTTCCGTTGAAAAGTTCGGCGAACTGCCGACGGGAAGCGTCCGCCAAATCCTTTGCACCGAGTACGATATCGGCGTAGGCATTGGATGGCATCGCGATAAGCCGCACTTCGATGAAATCTTCGGGCTCTCGTTGGGCGCTTCCTGCAAATTTAGGTTTCGCCGTGCCGCTAACGACAAATGGGAACGCTTCACGCTGACGGCCGAACCGCGCTCGCTGTACATGATGAGCGGAGAATCGCGGCACATATGGCAGCACAGCATCCCCACCGTCGAGCACCGCCGACACTCGATCACCTTCAGGACAATGAGGCGCGATGTGGCCGAGAACCGCTCGCCGCGCCGCAGAGCCACCTCGGCACCCCTTCGAAGATAACGATGTCGGCAAACCGCTCTCGATAAAGCGACGGCGCTCTATCCGCCAGATCGTCGGTGCCAAGCAGCTTTCTAAACCGGTGTGAAGTGGAGGACCGATGCACCACGTCAATTCAGAGGGAGATTTGATGGCGACCGACACGTCTCGATTATGAAAAGGGCCTCGATCAAGGCGGGGACTTAACGTAACGTTTCCCGCTGAACGCGAGAGCCGCAATTTGGCACGCGGGGACGGATGTAACAAATCCGTCGTATGGCAAAACTAAACAGAGGCAACGGCTGATATGCCGGAAATCTGCTTCTCAGGGGAGATATTAATGCGCCGCTCAATGGGGTTGCTATCCGCCGGGCTGATCACGCTGTTTGCAGGCGCGGCATCAGCGCAAAACGACAAGCCCAGAAATCTCATCCTGTTCGTGCCGGACGGATTGCGCGGGCAGATTGTCACACCGCAGACCGCGCCCGCGATGGCGGAAGTTCGCGACAAGGGCGTCAATTTCAAGAATTCGCACTCGCTGTTTCCGACCTTTACCACCGCCAACGCCTCTGCGATGGCAACTGGCCATTACCTCGGCGATACCGGCGACTTCAGCAACACGATCTATACCGGCTATCCAGTCGGGCCTGCGGACGGCACCGTCACGCCGTTCCTCGAAGTCAATCCGGTTATCCTCGACGTCGATGAGCATTTCGGCGGCGATTATCTGAACGAAGAAACAATATTGAAGATGGCGCGTGCAAAAGGCTACAGCACGGCTGCGATCGGTAAGCTCGGTCCCACCCTGATTTTCGACCATACCGACAAGATCGGTGCCGATGGCCTGCATTCGATCGTGATCGACGATGCCACCGGCGGCAAGAATGGCGTTCCGCTTTCGGACGAAATGAAAGCCGCGCTGGCCAAGGCCGGCCTTCCGCTCGCGTCGCCATCGCGCGGCGACAATGGCAAGGCCGGCGACGCCAGGACACCGGGCACCGTGGTACCAAATACCGCACAGCAAGCCTATTTCGCCGATATCGCGAGCAAAGTCGTGCTGCCGATGTTCAAGGAGCGCAGCAAGCCGTTCGTGCTGGTGTTCTGGTCGCGCGATCCCGACGGCACCCAGCACAATACCGGCGACAGCCTCAACACCGTGACGCCCGGTATCAATGGCCCCACCTCGCTCGCCGGCATCAAGAATGCCGACAACAATCTGGCGCAATTGCGCAAGGCCCTCGACGATCTCGGTTTGACTGCCACCACCAACGTCATGATCGCGGCCGACCACGGCTTCTCGACGATTTCAAAGGAAAGCAAGACCAGCCCATCGGCGAAAGCGACCTATGAGGACACGCCCAAGGATTTCCTGCCGATGGGCTTCCTCGCGATCGATCTCGCCAAGGCGCTTAACCTGCCGCTGTTCGATCCGAACAATAAGAACGCGCGCGTTGCCGATAATGCTCACCCCAAGGCCGGAAACGGTCTGCTTGGGCAGGATCCCGCGAAGCCCGATCTGGTGGTCGCCACCAACGGCGGATCGGACCTGATCTACCTGCCGAACAAGGACAAAAAGCTGGCGGAGCGCACGGTCAAGGCGCTGCTGGAACAGGACTATGTCAGCGGGCTGTTTGTTGACGACAGTCTCGGCCGCTTCCCCGGCGCGTTGCCGATGTCGCAGCTCGGGCTGAAGGGCAAGGCGGTTACGCCTACCCCCTCGATCGTGGTCAATTTCCGCTCCTATGTGGCCGGATGCGACGAGCCGACCAACTGCTCCGTCGAAGTCGCCGATACGGTGCTGCGGCAAGGCCAGGGCATGCACGGCAGTTTTGGGCGCGGCGACACCCTGAATTTCATGGCCGCGATCGGGCCGGACTTCAAAACCGGATATGTCGATGCGTTGCCGGTCAGCAACGCCGATGTAGGCGCGACCGCCGCACGGCTCCTGGGCCTTACGCAAAAACCGAGGGGCAATCTGATCGGACGGGTGATCACGGAGGCGATGCCCAACGGCGCCACGCCGCGGACGTTTTCCGGCACGGTCAAATCGCAACCGTCAGCCAACGGCCTGCGCACCGTGCTGAAGTTCCAGCGCGTGCTGGCACAGCGCTATTTCGATGCGGCGGGATTTCCAGGCCGAACCGTCGGGCTGGATGCGGAAGGCGGCAAACAAAAAACGGCGGGAAAGTAGGCCCCCGCCGTCGTGATAGGCGCCGCTGCGGGCTGAATTCACATCCCGATGTCGAACACGTTCGGAAGCTGTGCCAGCGGCAGCGCCGCCGCGCCGACGATGGTGGCGACCAGCGTCATCAGGGTACGGTTGCTACGGCGCTTGCCGCGCATCTGGCTTGCGATCCATTCCAGCACTTCGGTATCGACGCTGACCGCCTGCGTTGGCGCCCAGCTTTCGATCGCGGTTTCCGGCGACAACGCAACGGTGCGCGGCGGCACCGCCAGACCGGACTCCGAGGCTGCGTGATGCACGACTGCCTTGGCCAGGAGATCGTCGAAACGTCCGTCGTCGCTGCGCTCCGCGGCTGCATCGTCGATCTCAAACAGCGCTTCGGCTTCGGCCCGGCTGACCGGCTGATGCTCCACCGCCGTCGCGGTCAGGATGCGCGCGCACCAGGCGGCGTCATCGGCGTCCAGCGCACGGGAAAAGTGTATGCGGCCTTTTGTGGTGGGGCCTTCGCCGGTGATCACGCCATCGCGCACAATCGTCAGTGCATGCGCAGCGGTATTGCGGCAGGAAATCTTCGATGGTTCGAGCGCGCCGATCGGTTCGGCTGGCTTAGCGATAGGGGCAGACATTGGTACTTTATCTTTTCTCGTTTTCTTGTTCTGGGCCAGCATGTCCATGCTGGCGTAAACGAGTGGTTAACGATTCGAAACTCGCATCGCGTCTTTTTTGGGCGGTTGCCGATTTGTCGCTGGGACGTCCGCCACGGTTCAGGGCTATCGCAACCGGGGGGCATAAAAAGGCCATATCGGGGGCAGCCAGAACATTTGCACCCGCTGTGGTTTTTCCGCCGCACGGCGCAGTTCAAAAGAAGATGCTAGGAGTTCCCGGAGCCGGAGAAGGATCTACCCTTTTACAGGCAGCCGTTCACTTAAAGCCTCCCGCCCTGTATAGTGCCAAAGACAAATTCACCTGTAACTCGAATGATATGAGGTCGTAACATGGCTCTCCAGATAGGCGTTGTGGCCCCGGATTTCGAAGCCGAAACCACCGACGGCAAAATTAAATTCCATGACTGGATCGGCAACGGCTGGGCGCTGCTATTCTCGCACCCGAAGGATTTCACCCCGGTCTGCACCACCGAACTCGGCGCGCTGGCCAAGCTGAAACCGGAATTCGACAAGCGCGGCGTCAAGCTGATGGGGCTTAGCGTCGATTCTGTCGACAAGCACTCGAAATGGTCCGACGACATCAAGGAAACACAGGGCGCGGCGCCGAATTATCCGATGATCGGCGATACCGACTTTAAGGTGTCAAAGCTGTATGACATGCTGCCGGCCTCTACCTCCGGCGACGCCGCCACGCGTACCGCGGCCGACAACCAGACGGTCCGCAACGTCTTCATCATCGGGCCGGACAAGAAAATCAAGCTGGTGCTGGTCTACCCCATGACCACGGGGCGCAATTTCCAGGAAATCCTGCGCGTGATCGATTCGCTGCAGATGACCGCGAAGCATCGCGTCGCGACACCCTCCGACTGGAAGCAGGGCGAAGACGTCATCATCGCCGGATCGGTCACCGACGAGGAGGCCAAGACCATCTATCCGCAAGGCTGGAAATCGCCGAAGCCCTATATTCGGATCGTGCCGCAGCCGAAGTAACCAGCGACGAACATGCGAGAGCAAAAAGGGACGCATGATGCGTCCCTTTTATTTTGGTCGTCTTCGATGTCGTGCGGTTAGTTGTGCAGTCGATGCCCTGGCTGCGCTTGAGCGACAGGAACCAAAGCCGGTGCCGTAGATTGTATCCTCGAGTCTCGGCGCAGGATCCAACGCGCGATACGCGCGTTTGAATCCGACAATGGCACGCAAACCCGTCCACCCCTGCATCGTCTGGTTTCGCGACGATCTCCGCGTCTCCGATCATCCCGCCTTGCATGCCGCGTCGAAGACCGGCAGGCCGGTGATTTGTCTTTACGTGTTCGACGAAGAGAGCAACGCGCTGCGCGCGCCGAACGCGCGTCCGCTTGGCGGCGCGGCGCGCTGGTGGTTGGCGCGGTCGCTCCGAGCCTTACAAAACGACCTCAACTCGATTGGCTCGTCGCTGGTGCTGCGCAAAGGGCCGGTAGCAAAGATTATCGCCGGGTTGGCGCGCGAGACCCATGCCGGCGCGGCGTTCTGGAATGAGATCGCGCAAGCGCCGTATCAGACTGTGGCCGATCAGGTCGCCGCGGCGCTGAAGGAGATCGGCGTCACCTCGCAAGGCTTTCCCGGCGATCTCCTGGTTCATCCCGCCAACATCCGCAACAAAGAAAACCGGGGCTTGCGGGTATTTACGCCGTTCTGGCGGCGGGTGCAGGCATCGGGCGATCCGCCAAAACCGCTGCCTGCACCGCGGACGTTGTATCCAGTACCGAACCTTGCAAGCGACACCATCGAAAGCTGGCACCTCGAGCCCGCGCATCCGGACTGGGCCCGGGGGCTGCGAGACACCTGGACGCCGGGCGAGGTATCCGGGCAAGAACGGCTGAAGGAATTTCTTGGGAAAGGCGTGGCCGGCTACGCGAGCGAGCGCGACCGGCTCGATCGCTGCGGCACATCGGGGCTGTCGCCGCATCTGCGCTTTGGCGAGGTCAGTCCGCGGCAGGTCTGGCACGCCGCGCGCTTTGCCGCGGCCGAGCGCCCTGCCCTATCAGGCGATATCGACAAGTTTCTGAGCGAACTGGGCTGGCGCGAATTCTGCCGCCATCTGCTGTTTGACGTGCCTGATCTCGCCGGGCGCAATCTGCAGCCCTCGTTCGACGCGTTTCCCTGGCAGCATAACGACAAAGCGCTCCGGGCGTGGCAACGCGGCCAAACCGGCTACCCCATCGTCGATGCCGGGATGCGCGAACTCTGGCACACCGGGGTCATGCACAACCGGGTGCGGATGGTGGCGGCGTCGTTTCTGGTCAAGCATCTCCTGATCGACTGGCGCGAGGGAGAAAAATGGTTTTGGGACACGCTGGTCGACGCCGACCCCGGCAGCAATCCCGCCAACTGGCAATGGGTCGCGGGCTCCGGCGCCGATGCCGCACCCTATTTCCGCGTGTTCAATCCGATTTTGCAGGGCGAGAAGTTCGATCCCGATGGCGCTTATGTCAGGCGCTGGCTTCCCGAACTCGCGCAATTGCCGGCAAGCGTGATCCACCGGCCATGGAGTGCGGCGCCGCTCGAACTCGCTGACGCCGCCGTGGAGCTCGGCAAGACGTATCCAGAGCCGATCATCGACCACAAGAAGGGGCGCGAACGCGCGCTCGACGCCTATGCGAAGGTCCGCGCAGCGTAAGCGCGCATGCCGTCTCTTTAACAACTCGACGAATCCCGCTATCGTTGAGCCTTCGATAAACCCTGGGGGCTAACATGGACGACGAGAAACCGGTTCTGGAACCGATAACAGCCACGATCAGCAGCGCCGCCGAGGCGACCAAAGAAGCCGCCAAGACGGCGGTCAGGAAGGTCAAGAAGGCCGCCAAGAAAGTTGCGAAGAAGGTGACGCCGAAGAAAGCCAAAAAGGCGAAAAAGGCCAAAAAGGCTTCCAAAAAATCCCCGGCGAAGAAATCAGCCAAGAAGAAATCAGCCAAGAAGGCCGTCAAGAAAGCTGCAAAGAAAGTCGCCAAGAAGAAAAAGAAGGCCAAGAAGTCGAAGCGCTGATCGTTCCGCGCACGCCAGAGTCTCCGGGTGGAAGCCCGGAGGCTTTTGTTCGGGCGCGTGTCACTGATTATGCCGGCGCCGCATGATTATTTAGACCGACTGACTTTTCGCCGCTTCATTGACGCGGAAATACGGAGGCCTTTGCCGACAGGCTTGCGATACTCGCTGCGGTGACCCAGCCGGTCCTCTTTCGCGAACCTCTTTTCCTTTGCCTTGGATGCAAAGACCTCCGTCACTTTTCCCTTCTTTTTGACGATCATGTAGCCGCCCTTGGTCATGCTGAAGGGCTTCTTGAGCAGCCCAAGGTGATCGTACTTCGTGTCCTTCGGATGCTTGAAAGGCTCGAACCAGGACGGGTGCACGAAGTTTGACATCTGGACCCCGTCCACCACGAAAGTGTCCTCTTCGACCGGATCGCACATCTCATAGGCGTATTCCGTGCCGTCGGCCGCCTCCGCCCACAAGTTTGCTATCGGATCAATCACCATCTCGAATAATTCATGACATGCAGTGACGCTGACAAGCTGACCGTCGGCAAGCGTGGTCTTGACAAAGATTTTCGATACCGGCTGCCCGTCCTTGGTGAGATCGTGATAGCCGAGCGCACCGGCCGTATCGGCGTCATCGAAATATATGAATTGCCAGTCTGACGGCTTTGCCTGGCGGGTGTTGTACAATTTCACCGGATAGCCCCAGACCGGCAAGAAATGCTGATCGTAACAATTCTGCAAAGCGGCGGTGAGCTTGTCGAAGGGGACGCCGAGATCAACCGTCGCCATGTTGACACAAGCGATAGTGACGGGACCACCCTGCCCGGCCTGGGCTGCGTGAATGACGTTCATCGAAATCCTCGCTTTCTTTAAAACTGAATAAATTTAAAGCTGAATAAATGGCACGCCAAGCATAGCACAGGATTGAATACACGTTAAGGCTGCAACCACCAGGGCGGTTTTTCGGCTTTCGCGAGGACTCACGCGCGCCGGTTGACCAGAAACACCGCGGCGGCGCACGCAACCATGCCTGATATCGCAACCGTATCGAGCCGTTCGCCGAACAGGACATAGGCCATGACCGCGGTCACCGCCGGCACCAGATAAAACAAGCTTGCCACCGAGGTCGCCGCCGAGCGCCGGATCAGCCAGTACAATAGCCCGATCGATCCGATCGACAGCACCACCGCGAGCCAGGCCAGCGACAGCACGAACTCGCTGGTCCAATGCACCACGTTACTCTCGAACAGCCACGCGCCGGCGGCGAAGAAAATCGTAACCGCGATGTACTGCACGAGATTGCCGGCACGCCAGTCGATCCTGCCGCAATAGCGCCTCTGGTACAGTGTTCCCAAGGTGATGCTGACCAGCGACACGCCCGAGGCGAACCAGCCCCAGCCCGCCTCTCCGCTCATCGGGCGATCATGCAGGATCAGCACCACGCCGGCGAGCCCGAGCAACAGGCCGGCCCATTGCAGCGGCGTGACGCGCTCGCCGAGCCAGCGGTTCGCCAGGGTCGAGGTCAGGATAGGCTGCAGGCCCGGAATCAGCGCCGAGAGCCCGGCAGGAATCGAATGCGCGATCGCGACCGCGGTCCCGGCCAGATAAAATCCATGCACCAGAATGCCCGCGACGACGCTGTGGCCAATGCCTGACCGATCCGGCCATTGCGGCCGTGCGATCGCGGCGATGATCGCCATCAGCCCCACCACCACAGCCATGCGGATCGCGAGATAGGTCAGCGGCTCGGCATTGTGCAGGACGTATTTGGTGGCGATAAAGCCGGTACTCCAAAGCACGACAAAAATCGCCGGCGCCGCGCGCGCGGAAAAATTTTCAAAGTCACGATTCATTTGCCGCCCTGAGTGCCCGATCGTATGCTGCGCGGCAACGCTAATCTGCGCGGGCCGGCTCGCGCGCGATGACATAACGAAAATCGAGAACGAGGATCCTGGTCGTCATACTCCGCGAAGGCGGAGCATCCAGTACGCTGCGGCCTCTCGATTGAACCACTAATGCTCTGGAATATGGGGTCGCCCGCTGGAGCCTGTCATCGGGCGGTGCGTTGCTCCGACCCGGTGGCGGGCGATGACAGCTGGAGGCGTGGCGACGTTTTAGGCCACCGGACTCACAGGAAAAGTCAAAACTCTTCCGGACAGGGATCGACGATCTTCCAGAGCTCTTCACCGTTCTTGATCTTCTTCATCTCGGTGGTCAGCCCGCCGTTGCGGCGAATCCAGTCCTTCACCGGCTGCGGATAATAGGACATCAGGTCCGATGTCCCCTCGGCGCTGGTGACCTTGATGCCGAAGGTAAACGCCTTGTCGTAATAGGCCTGGTGGAAGCCGAGGCTGGCGCGCGGCGTCACGCATACCTTGTTCATCGGCACGATGCCGAACACCAAAGTGCAGGCCGAATTGCAGATACCATCGATGATGACGCGCTCTTTGCGGTCGCGGATGCGCTGGTACTTCACCTTGTATTCGCTGACATAGCCGCCGTGATCGCGCGTGATGTGCAGATCGGCGCGCGCCGGCGTCGCGGCCAGCAGCGAGAGCAACAGCAGGGGCAGGAGCGTGATGCGCATGGATCGATCGGGAAACCGGATAGAACCTGTCGGGACGCGGGAAACCCGGTCCCTAAGCGGACCAGACGGCACAACTCTGGCCTTACTGTGTTGGAATTTGGTTAAGCATCCCCATAGGAGTAAAAATGCCCTTCTGTGGCAAATTCCGCACTTTCGGTTTGGCCCTGGATAGGAACCGCCGTTGGCCTAAAATGTCTGGTCTTCGTCCCGTTTTCCGGAGAACCCCGATGACAAAACTGAAGCTCCTCTCAGCCACCGCAATTCTGGCCGCCCTGGCCGTAGCGCCGGGCCTGGCGCAGGCGCGAACCCACCATGTCCGCCATGTTCGTCATTATTCGTTGCCTTACGAAATCAGCTACAACCACAATTACGGGCCAGGGCTCCTGCCCGGCTCTTTCGCGTATTACGATGGTCCTTCGACAGTTGCCTGCGCGCAGAGCGCGGCGACCTATCTCGGTCAGGACCGCCGCAGACACCCCTGCAACTGATCCGTCCTGCTGACTGATCCCGCGCGACCACAATTTTTCCTGCGTTTTGAGCAAATTGGGGCGCTGGCGGTTGAAACAGGCCGCCATCTTAGGAACAAAAATAGAACAAATAGCAGGCCGCATCCGTCAGATTGAAAAGAGCAGAATTAACGAAGCGTGAAACTGTCTGTGAAAACTTTCGAGACCCGGTCCGGAAGACAGGAGCTCTGAAATGACACGCATGAGGCGCGAGGCACTTGAGCGGAAATTGGAGCAGGCTCGTCGGCTCGCCTTGGAGCCCACAGATCCCCTCACGAGAGAACGCCTTGCTCAGATGATTGAAGAACTGGAGTTTCAGCTGCAGGACCAGCGAAGGGTCGCCTAGCCTCCGCTGGGCAAGTCTGGTATCGCAGACCAACCGAAAATACTTTTGGCGGTCGTTTTCAGTGCGTGCCTGCGAAACGCCTAAGAAATTGGACGCGGGCTGATCCATTGAAAAGACTCACGCGCTCGTAGCTCAGCTGGATAGAGCATCGGACTTCGAATCCGAGGGTCGGGAGTTCGAATCTCTCCG
>Ga0208990_1000417_pt1 | contig 10381 bp, 13 predicted proteins | sample MedBloCARef_M3_FD_187854 | JGI IMG/M metagenome (GOLD analysis project Ga0208990, IMG submission 187854) | Forest soil microbial communities from El Dorado National Forest, California, USA - Mediterranean Blodgett CA Ref_M3 (SPAdes) (version 2) | ecosystem: Environmental > Terrestrial > Soil >...
CTGGTGAATGGATGGAACAACGTCGTGGACAATAACTCAGGGAAGACGTTTGGATTCAGCCTGGCCCTGACGCCCACCAAGAAACTGAGCATCATCCCAACCTACTTGACTGGTCCGGAGTCACCCACCGGGGCCTTTGGGTTGACGACCACTGGCTCTCTCGTCAGCGTCAATAACACAAAAGCCTGGCGGCACACGGTGGATGTCGTGGTTGGTTACAACGCAACCAGTAAGCTTTCGTTTCTTGCTAACGGAGACTATGGTCGTGGCGACAAAACTTCCTACGACCCCACAACGAATACTTTTTCACCCTCCGTTTGGTGGACGGGATTCGCAGGGTACGTGAAGTATGCTCCCGACGACAAGGACTACGTGGCCGCGCGGTATGAATATTATGAAGACCACGATGATTTCATGACAGCGAGCGTCTTCCCACGCGTACACTTCAACACAATAACCGCCACATACCAGCGGACAATTTCAACCCACCTACTCACACGCCTGGAGTACCGGCGAGACATGTCGCAATTTCCGGTTTATCAACTCTCTACTTTTTCACAGGGGATCAAACACCAGGACACAATCGCCATCGGCCTGATCCTCCTGTTTGACAGCCGCGACGCCAAATAACGACCGACGGCCATCAGCGGTGCGGAAGAAGGGCTACGACTAGTGTAGAAGAAACTCAGCAGTGTTTGGATATAGTACAGACCCCCGGGACGGGAGAGACGAAGAATTTGCATGCCTGCTCTCCCGCACACCCGGCAGGAAAGAAACTATAGGAGGGGCGGTCGAGCTTGATATGCTTTGTGCATGTTCGAAGCCACATCGGACCGCCAAACCATTGCCAAACGCGGAACACGGTTATCGTATTTCACGATTGCGTGGAACAGTCTTGAAGGATTGATTGCAGTTGTAGCGGGAACGGTCGCCGGTAGCATCTCCCTTGTTGGTTTTGGAATCGATAGTTTTATAGAGGTCATATCCGGCGCAACTTTGCTCTGGCGAATGACGGTTGATGCTGACATGCAAAGCCGAGAACGGAACGAAAGACTCAGCCTAAGGATTGTGGGGATTTGTTTTTTCTCCCTGGCCGTCTATGTGGCTTATGAATCTTGCTCTGATTTCATTAGCAGAAAAGCCCCCGGGCGCAGCATTGCGGGGATCATTTTAGCCTGCATTTCTCTTGTTGTGATGCCGATCCTTTCTCGTGCAAAGAAAAAGGTAGGCTACGAACTTAGAAGCGCCGCTATGAACGCAGACGCCAGACAGGCCGACTTTTGTGTGTATCTGTCAGCCATTCTCTTGAGCGGTCTTCTTCTCAATGCGACTTTAGGATGGTGGTGGGCAGACCCCGCCGCCGCCCTAATCATGGTTCCCATTATTGCCAAGGAGGGACTTGATGGGGTAAGGGGAAAGGCTTGCTGCGATCCTTGCAATTAATTTCAAACGGCCCCGCTACCTGGAACTCATCCGAGTGGCATTGCCGGGCAGAAAAGCCCTATAGTGGAGGCCGCTGCCAAGACGCAGCAAGGATTTGAATCCATGTAGCAGCCTGAGGACAAGAACATTATGATGACGAAGCTCGAAGCGATTGTTCAGCCGTCCAGGTTCGAAGCGGTTAAAGAAGTTCTCACCGAATTGGGTATTGGCGGCATGACCATCTCCGATGTGCGGGGGCACGGCCGGCAAAAGGGACATACGGAAGTTTACCGCGGCCGTGAATACACCGTGGATCTCCTTCCGAAGATCAAGATCGAGTTGGTCATCCCGGACAATCTAGTGGATCAGGCGGTAGACGCGATTCTGCAGAGCGCGTCCACTGGAAAAATCGGCGATGGGAAAATTTTCTTGAGCAGAGTGGACCAAGCCATCCGGATTCGAAATCAGGAACGCGGAGTTTCGGCTCTCTAGTGTGCTTTCCCGGTAAGACGGAAAGGCTTTCACCACAGAGTTCACAGAGAGCACTGAGAATAAAGAGGCCTGCACACGGCAAACGGGGAATTGGGTCGATCTGAAATGAGGCTCGAAAGTCGCACTTCCACACTGCAAGAATTGTATGCGGAGGAATCCGCCAAGATCCGCGGAAATTTCGAAGATTCGGGTGATGGGAAGGCGGCTATCAGAAGCCGCTCTTCCTTAATCGATTCGGTCGTCATTCAACTCTGGAACGAAGTCACGGCTACCGGAGAACCCCTCGCAGGGTTTTGCATTGCCGCGATGGGAGGATACGGTCGGCGCGCTTTATTTCCGTATTCCGATATCGATCTGCTTTTTCTGTACGAAAAGGAAGGCCAAGCGGAATATCTCGGAAGGAAAGTGATCGCTCCGCTGAGCCAGTCTCTCTGGGATTTGCACCTTCGCGTCAGCCCCACGACCCGCACGCTTCTCGAATGCGGCAAGCTTCATCGAGGCAACATCGAATTCAATATTTCGCTCCTCGACAACCGCTTTATTTGCGGGGACGAAGGATTATTTGAAAAGCTGCGAAGCCGGGTTCTGCCGGGCATGGTCACGCGGGAATCGCAGAACCTGGCGCAGGAGCTCACCAGCCTTGCCCGCACGCGGCACGAGAAATACGGCCAAACTATCTTTCATCTCGAGCCGAATATCAAGGACGGTCCCGGTGGCTTGCGGGACTATCAAGTGGCTTGCTGGATGGCGCAGATTGAGGAAATGGGGCGTTCCCGCGAATGGAAGGATCCCGAAGAACTGCTGCCTGCCCCGCTTCGATCCGATGCCGTAAACGCGATTGACTTCCTCGACGCGGTACGGTGCTTCCTCCACTACCGTCAGGGCCGCGACTTGAATGGCTTGACCTACGAATTGCAATCGGACGCTGCCTCCGCCGGAATCGGGCTCCAGGGCGGCCCCACGACCTCCCCGAGTGACTGGATGCGCGTGTATTTCCGGCATGCGCGGGCAATCGACAGGCTGGCAGTTCTGCTCGACGAAGTTCCGCTGGCAAAATCGTTGTGGACGCGCGCGTTTGGCAAACGCAAATCGCGGTTGTCGAGCGCGGAATTCAAAGTTGTGGACGGACGTGTCGCGTTGCGCGAAGGGGCCTCGATCGAAGACCCCGCGGTCCTGTTTAGACTGTTTGAACTCGTTGCCCGGCACAATGTGAGGTTGACCGCCGAGACGGAAAATGCGGTGGCGGCGGCGCTTCCCAGTATCCAAAAATGGGTGGCGACGACTTCCAACCTTTGGGACTACTTGCGTAAGATCCTGGTGCTGCCTCATGCCGCATCCGCATTGCGCGCGATGCACCGCCTCGGACTCCTTGTGGCGCTGTTCAAGGAATTTCAAGCGATCGATTCACTGGTCATTCGCGATTATTACCATCGGTATACCGTCGACGAACACTCGCTCGTTACGATCGAGAATCTCCACAAGCTTTCCGCGGGCGCCGGCGAATCTGGACGCAAATTCGTGGACATTCTCCACAGCGTCGAACACCCGGAACTCCTCTACCTTTCTCTGCTTTTCCACGACGTGGGCAAGGGCATGGCGGTGGAGAGCCATGTGGAGGGCAGTCTGGAGGCCGTGAAGAGCGTCCTTGAACGGCTGCGACTCGATTCAGTTCAGCGCGACACGGTGAATTTTCTGATCGGAAGCCATTTGCGGATGTCCGCAACGGTGCTGCGGCGCGACATTTTCGATCCCGAGGCAGTCCACGATTTTGCGCAGGCCGTCGGCACGATTGAACGCCTGAAGATGCTCACGTTATTCACCTACGCGGATATCAAGGCTGTGAATCCCGAGGCCCTGACACCGTGGAAGGCGGAGATGCTGTGGCAACTGTATGCCGCCACGGAGAATTACCTGAACCGTTCCGTCGACGACCAGCGCCTGTACGTTGCGGGAGAGGACGCCAAGCAACTCGAGCATCTCGTCTTGCCCGGACAAGAAGGGGCCGAAACGGAGCGATTCCGGAATTTTCTGGACGGTTTTCCGAAGCGATATCTGCTCACTCACTCTCCGGAGGAAATCGCGACTCACTACCGGATGTATAAACGTTTGGGACACTCTTCGGCGGAAATCAGCGTCACCAAGCGCGACGATTACTACGAGCTTGTCCTGGTGACGACGGACCGCCCGTTCCTTTTTGCGAAAGTGGCCGGCACGATCTCATCCTGGGGAATGAATATTCTGAAGGCGGATGCCTGCGCGAACAAGGCCGGAACCGTGCTGGATATCCTCCGCTTCTCGGACCGTTTCCACACCCTCGATCACAATCCGTCCGAGACCGTTCGCCTGAAACAGAATCTTGTCGCCGCCATTTCCGGAGACCTCGACGTGGCCGGCTTGATGAAACGGAAATTCCAGCCCGAAAAGCGCGCTCCGAAAGTCCAGGTGGAAACGCGGATCCATCTCGATAATGAATGTTCCTCGCACAGCACGGTTGTGGAAATTATCGCCCTGGACCGCCCGGGGCTTCTCTACGACATCAGTTCGACGTTCGCCGAACTCGGGTGCAACATCGAGGTGGGCCTGATTGACACGGAGGGCGGGACCGCCACCGACGTATTCTACATCACCAGGCAGGCCGCCAAGCTTGCTTCCGACCGGCAGCGCGAATTGCACGATACGCTCCAAGCGCGTTTGTAGAGCCCGCCTTCAGGTAGGCGCTGTAGATTCAAGCACATGCTCACCTAACCCAAAAGTGAGCGCTACAGGGGCCGGGCCTGAACTGGGTTGGCGCTCGAATCTGGAGCATCAGGCTCGAAGGGACATGGAACTTCAGGCTGTCCCAAAATGGCTGTCGAATTCACTAGGCGCAAGCGCGATTTCATGTTATAGTGCGGTCGCGTTTGTTGCTCTTGTAACACCTTTAGATTCGATTAAAGGGGCTGCAAGTAACACTTGCTGCCCTTTTTTTGTTGTACGGCTGGAGGCGGTCGAGAGGCACCAAATAGCTCAAATCAGTGAAAAGGAAATACCGTGAAAGAACAAGGAACAGTAAAGTGGTTCAATGCCAGCAAGGGATTCGGATTCATCCAGCGCCAGTCCGGCGAGGACATCTTCGTCCATTTCTCCGCCATTCAGGCGGAGGGATATAAATCGCTGAACGAAGGCCAGGCGGTTGAGTTCGAGGTAACCTCCGGCCCCAAAGGTCTGCAGGCAGCGAACGTCACCAGCCTGTAAGGAATCGGGGCGAGACGGCGACCGCCGTGTCGCCCCATTTTTTTGTGGCAAATAGAAGGAGGCAGTATCTTGAAAGCCCTCGCGGAAGGCCTTTACATCAAGCACTTTCAATACGGGCTGGGAGTCGTCACAGACTCGGATTCTGAGCGCACCTCGATTGATTTTGATCTGCACGGCCCAAAGAAGTTTGTCACCAGCATCATGGTTGTGGAACCTGCCGAAGGAACACCCCCCAGGCGTTCGCGCTCCAAGCGCAAGAAGAAGGTCACGGTTGCCGTCCTCGTACCCGTTCCTGTCACTGCGGCGCCAAAACCTGCTGTCGCTCGATGAGTGATAGCCTTATCGTTCAGTTTGTAGGATACGAAGTCAGCTCGCTCATGCGCGAGTACAGATTTTCCGTGCGTGAGTCCAATAACGAACCACGCGAGTTTACCCTGACGATTGCCAATGCGGCGTTCGATTGCCGGCGCGCGCGGTTCCAGGACGCGCCCGACATCTGTTCCGTGCGGCTTCGTCGCGAACTCGCGGCGGACGGAAATCATCCGGCGAATACGCACTTCCAGATCACCGACGAGGAACTCGACGAGTACCGCGGCCGTCACTCGCCCAAAACCTCCGCAAGTCCGTACAAGAAAAAAGTCACCGAAGAATACTAATTCCCAGTGAGGCTCGCGCCCGCGCCATGAATCAGCGCGCGAGAAGCAGAAATTAGAAGGGGCGCGTGTGTGCCCCTGCCTTTTTCTGCGATTCGGCTATAAAAGACTGAATTTATCGCGCCCGGCTTGTTTGTCGAGAATTCCCTAAAGGATTCCAGGTTTATGCAGTGAAGTGGGCCGCAGACGTGCAAACTTCCTTTGAACTGTTTAACCACTTGGCCACCAGCATTACGTCTTGGTTGATGGGTGAAACGTGGATATAGAAGGTGTGGCCGCCATATTCGAGCTCATAAAAATTCTCGCGCCCCGGATCGCGTTGCGCAAATCCTCCCGCAGCGAGCAAGTTGCGAAGGTCGTTCACAACATTAGGTCCGTACCCACGAGGGTCCTCGATCCTCGTCCATTCATTCATTCGAAGCAACATAGGATTCCTCACTTTCACCGCTCGACCACCCACTCATTCACCCAGCTATAGGATGTGGCCGTTATGAATAAGTTTCGACCGCCCGATTTCTCGGTACGCATTGCACTCCCTTTGCGGTCCTCACTTTCAAGGGATGCTTTGTCTCCATAGTCCATTAGATGCTGGTGTATGGAGAAGCTGCCATCCATTATATGAATGGTTTCCATTTGCAAAACGTGGTCCTAATTTTGGGCCAGTTGGTCCTAAAACTGGCCTTCCAATGACCCGGCACCAACGCTGTGTCCCTTGATTAGGTCTGATCCATGACGCGATGGGAGGTTCTTCAAATGGTTCCGAAAGTTCGCTTGGATCGGCTGTTGGGGCGAGGCTACTCGTTGGCGCTACCGCAGCACCTGCCTTGACGAGCCGATTTCTTGCCGCTTTCCCGTTGTTCCGGCATTATTGCTCGAATCGGTACTTGTGCGTACCCGTTTCAATTGAGATAGTATGGGCCGCGGGTAACAACATTGAAAAAAAGAAAACGGACCAAGTTGGGCAAGGACAGGCGCCGCAAGCATAAGCATTGGCAGGTTACGGTTTTTTATAAAGACGGGGAGAAATTTGCTCGTGTTTACACCGACCGCGCCAAGGCTTCCAAGTTTGCTGAACGGCAGAGGAAATCGCCTGTCGTCAAGACAGCACGCGTGCTTCAAGTCAGCTAAAACTCGCGCTACAGTGCTTGGTAAGGTGTAGATTGTGGCACGCCACGGGTGTAATTCCGCCTGTAGATCGCGTGCGAATCTCCGGATGCCGATGGGATCTTGCCGCCGCAAGAGGGTCGTGATAAAGTTTTGATGTGTCCGGGCGGTCGTAGTATAGGGGTAGTACGGGACCTTGCCAAGGTCCAGGCGTGGGTTCGAGTCCCATCGACCGCTCCATTCCTTCATGGTACGGCCCTTACTGATCCTCATGCTGGCATACTTGTGCGGCCCGATTGAATTCGCGGCGGACGGCGGTAAAATGTGGCGCCGCAAGCTCACCCCGTTTCTTCACAATGAACTCGGTCACCGCGTCTACGATCCCGCCGAAGATGAGAAAAAAAGCCTGACCGACGAAGAGGCCGCGCATTTTCGCGAATGGAAGCGGACCGATATCGAGCGTTTCCGCCGCGTCGTGCGCAAGATCATCCAGTACGACCTCGACATCATCGAAAACAAGGCGGACTACGTCATCTGCTATTTGACGGGAGACGCCGCCGCGGCCGCCGGTGGAGGAACTTCCTCCGAGCTAACATTTGCCTACCGCCAGGGCATTCCCGTGTACCTGATGGCCGACGCCGGCGTCGAACAGGTCAGCGGATGGATGCTGGCTTGCGCCGACCGCATCTTTTCCAATGTGGATGAGCTGAAGAAATTCCTGCTCGACCGCTACGGCAAGGAAAAACAAGCGCCCCTCTGGCGGGTCTGACAAGATTGAATCCACAGATGAACACAGATAAACACAGATGACAGAAAAAACCTAGGCGAGGAAGCAGAGACTTCGGCATTCCGCAATTTCCGTTGCTACCTTTCACATTTATCTGTGTTCATCTGTGTTTTTCTGTGGTTGCTTCGTTCTTGGATGATGACCGCCGAAGTTGCTACGCGTTGTGCTATTCTTCGCCCGGGGGCGAGCCTACGTGGACATCGTAAAAGGGAACATGGGCTGGATCGAAGTGATCGTGGGTCCAATGTTTTCAGGCAAGAGTGAGGAGCTCATTCGGCGGTTGAAGCGTGCGGAAATTGCCCGCCAACGCGTGCAAATTTTCAAGCCGGTCATCGACCAGCGCTACGCGCACTCCGACATCGTCTCGCACTCCGGTTTAGAGCTACCCTCCGAGATCGTCAGGAATGCGAAGGAAGTCTTTGAGAAAGTGCAGGCGCGCACCGAAGTGGTGGGGATCGATGAAGGACAGTTTCTGGGCGACGGACTGGTTGACATTTGCATGCGTATGGCCGACGCAGGCAAGCGCGTGATCGTCACCGGGCTCGACACCGATTACCTTGGCCGCCCATTTGATCCCATGCCGCGCCTATTGGCGGTCGCGGAAGAAATCACGAAGCTGCTCGCCATTTGCGTGCAGTGCGGCAATCCCGCCGTGCACACGCAGCGCCTGGTGGCCTCCGACGACCTGATCGTCGTGGGAGCAGCGGGGATGTACGAGCCGCGCTGCCGCCGCTGCTTCGAACCTCAACTAGCACATGAAAAAGTCGAAGCCGAGAAAAAATCGGCGCCTCTGGCCCGCAAAGCTGCGAACTAATCTTTCCTTATTAGAAGGACGGTTTTCTCTGTGACCTCTGTGCCCTCAGGGTTCTCTGTGTTGAGATTTTTCCGAAAAGATTTAACACAGAGAGCACAGAGGTCACAGAGAAATCAGTGCAGCCGCGCACGGATTGCCGCTGCGAGGGCGCGAAACTCGTCGCATGCCAGGATTTCGAGGGGCGGCCTTGGCGCCGGCAATTCCGCAAGAGCGCAGGTATGTTCGATTCGACCAACCGATGCGTTCCACTCCGCTGCATCAAAACGCCCGGCCTCGTGAGCTTGCCTGACTGCGGCGATGGCTGGCGCTACGTTTGGCCAGTCATGACACAACATGGCAATATCCGCGCCCGCCCGCAGCGTTTCAATGGCGGCTTCGCCCGGGCCATACCGCCGCGCAATCGCGCCCATGCCTAGATCGTCCGCGAGAATCACGCCGCTGAATTTCATGCCGCGGCGCAATACGCCGTCAAGCATCTTTCGCGAAAGCGAAGCGGGCCGCTCCGGATCAATCTGGGGCAGCAGAATGTGCGCGGTCATCACCAGTGGCACGCCAGCCGCGACGGCCGCTGCGAAGGGAACCAGTTCGGCGGACTCGAGACGCTCCATAGTGCCGGCAAATACCGGCAAGTCGTGGTGCGGGTCGACCAGCGTATCGCCATGCCCGGGGAAATGCTTCGCGCAGGAGAGCACACGGCCCGCGCGCAAACCTTGATCGAATGCCACGCCCATCTTCGCGACAAGCTGCGGATCGGCGCCAAAACTGCGGTCCTTCGTGACGGGGCTTTCCGGATTTACGTTGAGGTCCAGCATCGGCGCGAAATTGAGATTGCATCCGGCGGCGCGGAGTTCGACCGCCATCGCCCGCGCCACTTGTTCCACCAAGGCGACGTCACCCGCGCGGCCGAGTTCCGCCGCTGAGGGCCACGCGGTGAATGGCTCCTGTAGCGCGAAGCGCGTGCCGCCTTCCTGGTCGATACCGATCAGCACTGGGCGGCCGGCTGCGCGGCGGATCTCCGCGGTGAGTTCGCGCAGGCGCTGCACGCTGCGGAAATTGCGCTTGTAGAGGACCACGCCTCCCAGGCCACGTTCGAGATAGCCGGCAAGTTCAACGGGCAGAATCTCACCATCAAAGCCCAGCATGAATCTTGCAAGTACGGAATCACGGCCACGCGTTTCGCGTCGTGTGTGCGGGGTCATCTGGTATCATTCGCGCGGTGTGCGGAATCCGCGGGAACTAAAAGGCTAGCGGGAGATCGGGAGCAAGTCAAAGTGAGAATCGAGTCGAAGGCGCCTACGCGGATCGACCTGGCGGGCGGAACGCTGGACATCTGGCCGCTATACCTGTTCCACGAGGGCGCTGTAACCGTAAACTGCGCAATCACACGGTACGCATCCTGCGTCATTGAGACTGCTTTCTCGCGGGCTATCCTTCCTTCGTCGGGAAGAGCAAGTAGTGCCCGCACCCGGCCCGAAAATTCACAGCGCATCGTCCTGGCCTCTCGCGATACGAAACGTGAAGAATCGTTTCCGTCTCTCGAAGCGTTGTGCCGCGCGCGACGCTATAAGCTGCCTTTGCTGGCGCATCTGGTCCGGGTCTTCCGTCCGACGATGGGTTTCACCCTGACCACCGATTCCGAGGCTCCCGCGGGAGCGGGCATCGGTGGTTCGTCCGCTATGGCTGTGGCGATTTGCGCGGCGCTCGATCGCCTGACCGGAGCGGGCCTGCGCCGCGAAGACTGGATTCACATCAGCCGCGACGTTGAGGCCATCGTCATCCGCGTACCGACCGGCACGCAGGATCATTACCCTCCGGCATTCGGAGGCGCCGCAGCCATCGTCCTGGCGCCGGGCGGCGAACGGCGCGAGGCGCTCG
>Ga0208990_1000419_pt1 | contig 10369 bp, 8 predicted proteins | sample MedBloCARef_M3_FD_187854 | JGI IMG/M metagenome (GOLD analysis project Ga0208990, IMG submission 187854) | Forest soil microbial communities from El Dorado National Forest, California, USA - Mediterranean Blodgett CA Ref_M3 (SPAdes) (version 2) | ecosystem: Environmental > Terrestrial > Soil >...
TTGGCGCTGATGATCCTGGGCATAATGGAGGCGTCCATGACCCGAAGGCCGTCTATCCCCTTGACCCGCAAGTCGGGCGTGACCACGGTCGTGGGGTCTTCCGCCCTGCCCATTCGGCAGGTGCCGACCGGGTGAAAGTTGCTCTGCGTCGTCGCTTTCATGTATTCGACGAGCTCCGCGTCGTCCGTTATTGCCTGTCCCGGCGACAGCTCTTCTTCCACGATGTCAATGAACGGTGCTGTTGCGACGATCGTCCGGAGATACTTTAGCGCCTTCAATAGGCGTCGCGTGTCCTCCGGATCGCTCATCCAATTCGGATCGACCTCAGCGTCATCCTCTGGAAGCGCCGACTTCAAGCGGACGGACCCGTAGGAAAGCGGGCGAACCAAATTGGCCAGAAGCGTAACGGCGTTGCGTGGCTTGACCGTCAGTGTCGGCCACATCAGACCAATGCAATAGATTTGGATATCGGGCGGCCCGGCGGGATCGTCCAAATTGACGAACGCCATCGTCTCGGATCCCGTGGAAGCGATAGGGCCTGTGCCAAAAGCGTAATACTGAATGACGTTCCGGATCAGCTTGATCCCTGCGTCCTCGCCGAAATAACCAAACGGGCCCTTCGTCGAAAGCGACAGAAAGACTTCGTTGTGATCTTGCAGATTCTGGCCGACGCCGGGCAGGTCGGCTACGACTGGGATGTCGAACTGGGCCAGGTGATCGGCGGGTCCGATCCCTGAAAGCATCAGGAGCTTGGGCGTGGCGAACGCCCCGGCCGTCAAGACGACTTCATGCGTCGCCTTCGCCTGATGGACCTTCCCGTCTTTGACGTATTCGATCCCGATCGCCCGCTGACCGTCGAACAGCACCCGGTTGGCCCTCGCTTCGGTAACCAGGGTCAACCGCTCGTCGCCGATCACCGGCCTCAAGAACGAGTCCGCCGAGCTGCGGCGTTTTCCTCGAAAGGTCGTCGATTGTTCGTACCCCACGCCGTGCAGCTGACCGCCCGTGAAATCGTCGGTGAAAGGGACTTTCAGTTTTTGCAGCGTCCGGACGAAGATGTTGGCGGCCTCGGAGATGTAGGCCGGGTCGGAAACCTTGAGAGGCCCGTCTCCACTGTGCGCGGCGTTCTCCAGCCTGACGTTGCCCTCCTGCTTGCGGAAGTAGGGGACCAGGTCGTCCCAGCCCCAGCCCGCATCGCCGGATAACGTGTTCCAACGGTCATAGTCGTCCTTGGAGCCGCGAGCGTAGGTCATGGCGTTGACCGAGCTTCCCCCGCCAACGACGTTCCCTTGCATGATGTCGACGGCTCGCCCCTCGAGCGCGGGCTGGGGCGTCGAAGTGTAGCGCTTGATGTAGGGCGATTTGCCGAACACGATTTTGACGGCGCCAGCGGGCATGTGGATCAGCATATTGTCGTCGAGCGGCCCGGCCTCCAAAAGCAACACCGTCGCCCCATGGTCTTTGACCAAGCGGCTGGCCACGACGCAGCCGGCGCTGCCTGCTCCCACTACGATGTAGTCGAAGGTATCGGACACTGAGGTCATTTGGTTTTCTCCTGGTCGATCTCCCGGCCGCTTCAATTGCTGGCGCGAGGGACGGCTGAAATAGGGCGGGATTTGGCGTTGGCGTGAACCGATAGGACGGTTGCAGTTCACGCCAAATCGCAGATATGGACCTCAGGTCTTGGCTGAAATCACGCGCAAGTAACAATATTCCTTCAGGCCTTCGGCGCCATACTGCACGCCAAAGCCCGAGTCCTTGTTACCGCCGAACGGCACGTTCGGATTTACGACCAAGTGCTGGTTGATCCAAACGGTCCCGGCCTCCATCCGATGAGCGACCGCGTCCAGCTCGGCCGGGTCGCGGCCCCAAACCGATCCCCCAAGCCCGTAGTCTGTGGAATTGGCGATCTCGATCGCCTCGTCGATGGTGCCGTACTTGATCAGCGACCTCAGAGGACCGAAGTTTTCGAGCTTCACGTAGTCGGCGTGGGGGGACGGGTTGTCGAGGATCGTGACTGGAAAGAAGTTGCCTTTCCCTTCGATCTCATCGCCGCGGTAAAGAACGGCGACGCCATCTTTTTGAATGGCCGCCCAGGTCGCCTGCAGCCGCAGAAGTTGCGCCCGGTTTTGGATGGGCCCGATCGTGGTGGCGGGATCGAATCCATCGCCCAGGACTTGCTCGGCGGCAAATTTCGAGAGCGCCGCGGCCACTTCGTCGTAGCGGCTTTCATGCACCAACAGCCGCTTGATCGTGATGCAACCCTGACCGTTTACCAAGAACATCCCCCAGAAAATGGGAGCGATCGCCGCATCAACGTCGACGTCCGGCAGCACAATCCCGGCGTCATTGCCGCCCAACTCGAGGGTCAGGTGCTTCAGCGTCTGGGAGGCGGACTCGAAAACCCGCCGGCCGGTCTGAGTGGAGCCCGTGAACGAGATCTTGTCGGCTTCGGGGTGGGACGTCATCCAGGGGCCGACATTGTCGCCTCCAGTCACCACGTTCAGGATGCCGGCGGGGAGAATGTCCCGCACCAGTTCCGCGACGCGCAACACGGTCAGCGGTGTGTAGAAAGACGGCTTCAGGACGACTGTGTTGCCCGCGATCAGGGCGGGAACGACCTTGTCGTACGACAGAAGTAACGGGAGATTCCAGGGACTGATGGCCGCGACGACGCCGAGGGGCGCATAGTGCCGGGTGACCCGGCCAACGCCCGGTTGGGTGGTTTCCACGTCGGGAAGGCTTTGCGCGAGAACGCCCGGCGCGAAGTCATCCAAAACAGCCGCGACTTCCCACAAGGCCAGGCTTCTCGGGCGCCCCCCCTCGGCCATGAGGAGGGTGACGAGCTCTTCACGATGCGCTTTGACATTCTCGAACGCCTTCTCGAGGATCGATCGTCGCGCCTCCCAGGTCAGTTTGCTCCACGAGGAAAAGGCTCGGCGGGCGGCCGCGAACGCTGCATCCATTCCGTCGCGCTCAATGTCGGGCACTTTGGCGAGCAGCTCGCCGGTGGCGGGATCAAGAACATCCAGGGTGTTGCGAGCACCGACACTCTTTCCGTCGATCAGGTTTGTAAAAATGCCGCGGACGCCGGCGGCGGCGAGAGCACTCTCGCGAAGCGCTGACACGGAGTCAGCCGGAACGGATTGCTCGACCATGAGCGTGTTTCCTTCAAATAAAAGCCAGGACTCCGCAAACTCTAGGCAATAGACCTAGAAGTCGCGATCGAGGTCGGGGAAGAACTCGGTAAGCAAATTGCCGATGTACTGTGTGAGGTTCGGGAGGCTTCGGGCGTAGTCGGTCAGCCTGGGATGCATCTCGCGGAGCTGATAGACCAGGATGGTCATTCCGAAGACGACCGCGTCAAAAGACGTCGGCCGGTCGGTCCCGAGAAGATACCGATTTTCGCCCAGAATTTCGGCGACGGCCGCGAGGTCCTTGGACGCCTTGTCCACGATTTCGTCGGGCGTATAACGCGCGATGCCCTGCTTGTAGGTGCGGTCTTCCATGTCGTCCCGCAGCCCCTGAAGGCCGGGGCCCATTCCGCCGAAGGCATGCTCGAAGAACCAGTCCGAACCTTCTTGATCATAGAACTCGTAGATCAGCGCGATCCAATAGAGGTGGTCCTCCAGCGTACGCTGGACGAGGTGGCCGACAGCGCGCTGATGGTCGCTCAAACCGGCGTCGGGATCTGGAAAGGCGGTCTTCAGAAAGCCGATGACCAGGTCGGAATCGGCGACTTTCACGCCATCGACCGTGATGAAAGGCACCTTTCCACGCGGCGCATTGCCAACGCCCTGCTCGGCGACGGGTTCGAAGGGGATTCCTTGGAAACGAAGATGAGCTGTCAGCTTCGCAGAAAAAGGCGACAGCGTCGGGACCCTGCGCGCGACGTCGGGATCGAAAATGCCGAAGCGGTGCAGAGTCATGACAGTCGACGGTCCAAAATGGACCTTATCGTACGGGTTCACATAGACGGGGATCTTCTTCATCACGGGCGTCCTTCATCTCGATTCACGCTCACAGCCGTGAGCAGACCAGACCGAAGGCAGCGGCTCCGCCCGTCGTTTCTGGTGCACGTGGGATATCGGGCATTGTCGAGACGATGATAATCGGATGAATGTCGACAGGACTTTTCGGGATTTGCGAGCAATGTCGTTAAAGCGGCACCGGAAAGGTCAGTCCGCGACCAGATTCTTCGCCAGGAAATCGATGAACGTTCGCACACGCTGACTGGAGACGCTGCCTGCGGTGACAGCGTACAGATTGGCGTTGGAAGTCACGAACGTGTCGAGAGCGGTGACAAGTGCGCCAGAGGCAAGCTCCTTGCGGATATCCAAATCGTTTCGCATGACGACGCCGTGGCCGTCGAGCGCCCATTGGCGAAGAACGCCGCCATCGTTGGCAACGCGATTGCCCGCAACACGAACCGTAACCGGTCGTCCCTCAACGGTGAAAGACCACGAAGAAAAGGTCGATCCAGGGCGCGGGTGGACGAGGCAATTGTGCGCGGCCAGGTCATCTGGGTGATTGGGTGCAGCATGGTTTGCCCAATAGGATGGCGCGGCGCACACCACGCGGCGCCCTCGAAGCATCAGTCGAGCCTTGAGAGCGGAATCCGCCAAGGGGCCATTGCGGAGTGCCAGGTCAATGTCCTGCTCCACGAGATCGACGACACCATCGGACAAGTGCAGCGCAATTTGTACGGCGGGGTGTAAGTCGAGGAAGCGATCGATCAGCGGCGCTACTTCGGTCCGGCCAAAATCTTGCGTGGCCGTCATCCGGATTGGGCCGCGCAAGGGCCCATCCTGAACCCCGGCGATGGATGCGTCCCAGTCTGCCAAGAGCTTTCTAGCATCGGCGAGAAAACGTCGCCCTTCGAACGTGAAGCTCAATCTGCGGGTCGATCGCGTGATCAGACTAACACGCGCCTGCTCTTCCAACTGCTGAAGCGCGACCGTCACCGTTGAGGTCGAAACAGACACTTGGCGGGCGGCGGCTGAAAAGCTGCCGGTCTCAGCTATCGTTACGTACAGGCGGAGGGCTTCCAGGGTGTCCATTTCTCGCAAATCCCGAAAGGTCCAATCGAGAATAGCCTAATTATCAACGAGACAAAAGCAATCGATATTGGCTTCAACAAGCAGGAGAAGCCCATGTCCACCTCATCGACGATAGCCGACAGCCGTGCCCCCTCTGCCAACCACACGATCATCCGTGTTGGCCTGATCGGCGTCGGAAACTGGGCTTTGAACGGCCCCGTTCGCGTGCTCAGCCTTATGCCGCAATATGAAATGGCGGCTGTCTACAGCCAGCGTCGCGACGCCGCGCAGTCTGCTGCGGACACCTTCGGTATCAGGCATGTCGTCGGATCGATCGATGAATTGGTTCGCCATCCAGACGTCGACATCGTCCTCGTGCTCACGACAGGTCCGCAGCACGAGGAAGCGGTACGCGCAGCGATCGCTGCGGGGAAGACCGTGTACTGCGAGTGGCCCTTGACGCCGGACTCGAAGACCTCGGCTGAACTGGTCGACCTTGCGGCAAAAGCTGGTGTGCAAACCATTCTCGGCACCCAACGCCGGTTCGCGCCAGGGCTGCGCTATCTGAAGGATCTTCTCGGCGATGGCTACGTCGGTCGTGTGCGCTCGGTCAGGATGCATGTGACGGTGAGCGGTTTCGGCAAAAATCGCAGCAAGGCGCTTCGTTGGAGCGCCTTCCCCGAAAATTTCATGGGCGTTACCTCAATTTTCGGCGCGCACTTGATGGACCCGCTCTTCTCGATCGTAGGCCGTCCGACTGAGATCTCGGCCGTTTCTGTCAACCAGTGGCCGGAAATCACAATCGTCGAAACGGGCGAGGAGATCAGCACGAAGGTTCCGGATCAATTGCTGCTGCAAGGCATCCTCGCAAGCGGAGCCGTGTTCGCCGTTCATATCGAGGGCGGGAAGCATCATGGCACCGGCGTTCAGATCGATATCACGGGTGATGATGGTGACTTGCAGATCACCAACACCTCGGCGTTCGGGGACGTGGGCGAAGAATATAATCTATTCGGTGCCCGCGTAGCGGACACCAAGATGGCGCCACTCGCAGTGCCCGCATCGTACAACTGGTTGCCACCCTCTGATCTTCCTAGCGGCGTGCTGGAGCTCGCCGATCTCTTCGAGGTTCATGCCCGCGATCTCGCAAGCGGCTCGCGAACCGTGCCCAGCTTCGAGGACGCCCTCTTCATGCAGCGGCTGCTTGAACAGGCAGCGGTCTCGTCAGCCAGCGGACATCGCATCAAGCTTTAGACGCTGCCGCGGCCGGTCCTCCGCCTTGGGGCAAATCACACCGGCCGCGACCATCCTCCACCAACTGCCAAGTAACATTCGCGCCGCTCTGCGAGCAGGCGAACGATGATCGCTGGCGCTTTGAAGGCGAAATGTCATGCCAACCACCGCGAGAGTCGCCCGTATTCACGAATATGGTCCTCCCGAAGTCCTGAGGTTCGAGGACATCGTCGTGGGTGAGCCGGGCGACGATGAAGCATTGATCCGCAACACCGTCATAGGTCTCAACTTCGTCGACGTTTATTATCGTAGAGGTTCTCTTCCGGTCCCTGCCTTTCCAGCGATCATCGGCGACGAGGCCGCCGGGGTAGTCGAAGCCGTTGGCAAAAACGTCAAGAACGTCAGCGTGGGTGACCGCGTCGTCTATGGCGATATCGCATTTGGCGCCTACGCTACGGCCCGCTTGCATCCCGCAGACCGGCTTGTCCGCATTCCGGCAGGTGTTTCTGACGACCAGGCAGCTAGTGCCTTTCTAAAGGGGCTCACCGCTCGCTATCTGCTCAAAGAGGTGCTCGAGCTCCGACCCGGTGACACCGTTCTGTATCATGCAGCAGCGGGCGGTGTAGGCCAGATTTTCGTTCAATGGGCGAAAGCACTTGGCCTAAAGGTGATCGGCACAGTGTCCAGCGACGCTAAGGCGAAGCTTGCACGTCATGCCGGCTGCGACCACGTCATCAATTATTCCTCCGAAGACTTCGTCGCCGAAGCGCTCGCGTTCACCGCAGGCAATGGCGTGGCAGCTGTTTTCGACTCCGTCGGGGCGGACACGTTCCGTGGGTCGCTGGCAGTTCTCAGGCCGCGCGGAACGCTTGTGCAATTCGGGAAGGCGTCTGGGTTCCCGGAACCGGTGGACCCATTCGAGTTGGCACCACGCGCGCTTTATCTGACGTGGCCCATTCTCCCTCACTATACGTCCACTGCAGAAGATCTGGCGATCGCCGCAGCCGACCTATTCGACGCAATCGCGACGGGAATTCTCAAGGTCGATCCGAGCAATCTTTATCCGTTTAGCCAGCTAATCGAAGCTCACCATGATCTCGAAGAGCGCCGAACCACCGGCGCGGCAGTGCTGCGTGTGACGGCCGCCGATCTCCCTTGATCAAATTTCATGCGCTGCAACGTCCGAAGACGCCCGCGGCCCCGATCCACGAAACAATGCTCAACTAAAGGAATATTGCGATGAATACTTCTGTGATTGAAGCGATCGAGCGCCAGAAAACCACCAACCTTTACGATGCGTCGAAAAGCATTCCCGACGATGAAATTCGTGAGCTGGTGCGCCTGGCGACATTCTCCCCGACCGCGTTCCACCTGCAGAATTGGCGCTTTATAGCGGTGCGGTCGCCGGAAGCCAAAGCAAGGCTGCGGGCGGTTGCGGCTGATCAGCCCAAGGTTACCGAAGCTGCCGTCACTTTCATCATGGTCGGTGAACTGGCCGTGGCTGACGTGATGGCTGATCGACTGGCGGGCTCGGTTGCGGCAGGTTTCATGCCTGTCGAGATGGTGCCGGGCTGGGAAGCCGCAGCAAAATCGCTTTACTTCGAGAAGCCTCAGACCCAGCGCGATGAGGCAATTCGATCGGCGACCTTTGGCGCAAGCGGACTGATTCACGCCGCGCAGGCGATGGGTCTGGGCACTACGCCGATGATCGGGTTTGATCCGGTCGGCGTGTCACGTGAGTTTAGTCTCAGCGATAATGAGGTCCCGGCACTCCTCGTTGCCGTCGGCTATCCGACGGAGGCGAATTGGCCGCAGAAGCCGCGTCGGCCGATTTCGGACGTGCTCGCGTTCGCGTAACTCTTCTGACCAGCGCCGGTCGCGTTTCACACCAGCCCCGTCGAACTCTCGGGAGATCGGTTGTGTGGTGAAACCGCCCAGTCATCCGCCCGCCAGAACCGGTTGGTCCGGCCTAAACACTGGCGTTATCTAACCCGACCTTGAGGAATGTCCCATGACCCAACGTTTGAACTACACCACCATTGCTCCGGTCGGCGTAAAGGCCCTTGGCGGCGTTTACGCCTATATCGCGCAATCGAATTTGCCCGCTCAGCTCGTCAATCAGGTCTATCTGCGCGTCTCGCAGATCAACGGCTGTGCCTATTGCATCGACATGCATTCTCGCGACCTGCTTAAGGGCGGCTTGGCCGTCGAAAAGCTGGTGCTCGTCCCTGCCTGGCGCGAGGCAGGCTCCCTGTTCGACTCACGCGAACGTGCGGCTCTGGCTTGGGCTGAAACAGTCACGCGCGTCGCCGACACCGCTATACCGGATGGCGAATTCGAGTCTGCGTCGGCGGCGTTCTCTGAAAAGGAACTGGCCGACCTGACGATCGCGATCGGGCTGATGAATGCCTATAACCGGCTGGCCATCGGATTCCGCAACCCACCCAAGGCAGCTACTTGAATGTGAACGAAGCACGCCGACGGGCCGCCCATCCGGCGACCGAGGCTGGTTTCGCACGGAGCTTCAGCTCAGGCCACAAGACGGGAAGCCTCGATATGCTGTCCGGTCACCCTGTGCCTGTCGCAAATCAAATCCGGCCATACTGGTGATGCAGTCCGCCGAGGACCGGGCGGCAAAGAATACGCCCTGCCCTCTCAACAGTACGCGATAGGGGCGCATCCTTAGCCAACGACAGGTGCGTGCGCGTCTCATTATACAACACGACGACGGAACGCCCACGGGATCGCGGAGTACGAGCTTCTTTATCCGTGGCATCCTTGGGCCGGATGCCTGGTCCATATTCATGAGGTGGTTGAGAAGGCTGGCAGAGAGGTTTTCCGTTGCAGCCTCTCTGGTCAGGCATCCGGGCGATGGCTGGAGATTCCGGCCTGGATGTTCGATCGGGCGGCCGGCGCGACCTGGCGTGTTGGCGCCGCTCCCTATCTTGACATTGCGGTGCTCACCGCCTTGGCAACGCTGCTGCAGGATGTGACGTTCGTTTCGGCCGCACCATCGCAATTGCGGGATTCAAGCGCAGCATTGGGCTCTCACGACGCGAATCGGGGAGATGTCCATGCCGCGCCCGCCTACCGCTCATCGCCATCCTCACAGCAATGCACGTCAGTTCGATCTGTTCTGCGACCCTCCCTACGCCGCGGCGCAGACGCCGCAATGGCAGGCGTTGCCCGCCGAGACGCGCCATACGCTGACGAAGCTGCTGGTCCGCCTGATCTTCGGTCACGCCGACGGCGACCTCGCTCGGGAGCGGGAGGAGATGCGTCATGATGTCTGAGAAGATCAGGCCGCACCATCTGGAGCGCAAGGCGATCCTGTATGTCCGGCAGTCCTCCGCCCATCAGGTTCTCCACAATCGCGAGAGCAGCGCCTTGCAATATGCGATGCGCGATCGTCTGACGGCGCTGGGCTGGTCTCGCATCGAAACGGTCGACGACGATCTCGGGCGCTCGGCGGCAGGCGGCGTCGCGCGCGCCGGCTTTGATCGAATGGTGGCCGAGGTCTGCCTGGGCAAGGTCGGTGCGGTCGCGGCGCGGGAAGTCTCGCGTTTCGCCCGCAACAGCCGTGACTGGCAGCAGCTCATCGAGATGTGCCGCGTCGTCGATACCGTGCTGATCGATCAGGAGACGGTCTATGCGCCGCGTCAGGGCAACGACCGGCTGTTGCTGGGATTGAAGGGCAGCCTCAACGAGTATGAGCTCGATCTTCTGCGCCACCGTTCCCTGTCGGCCCGCTATGAGAAGGCCCGGCGCGGCGAACTCATCGTCGCTGCCCCGGTCGGCTTCGTGAAGGTCGGCGACAGGCTCGAGAAGGATCCCGATCGCCGTGTCCAGGAAGCCGTCATCCTCGTCTTCGACAAGGTGGCCGAACTCGGCAGTGTCCGGCAAGCCCTGCTCTGGTTCATCGAGCATGGGCTGGACTTGCCCGCCAAGCGCTCTAATGGCGACGTGGTCTGGCGCAGGCCGCACTATGCGACCATCCACCGGATGATCGAGAACCCGATCTACGGCGGCGCCTACGCCTATGGTAAGAGTCGTGTCGCGACAGGATATGATGCAGCAGCAGGCGTGATCCGACCCAG
>Ga0208990_1000420_pt1 | contig 10357 bp, 11 predicted proteins | sample MedBloCARef_M3_FD_187854 | JGI IMG/M metagenome (GOLD analysis project Ga0208990, IMG submission 187854) | Forest soil microbial communities from El Dorado National Forest, California, USA - Mediterranean Blodgett CA Ref_M3 (SPAdes) (version 2) | ecosystem: Environmental > Terrestrial > Soil >...
TTCGATGTTTTCTCCGGCTAGCCGATGGGCGATTCTCCAGCAGAGTAAGCCAACACCCAATGAACCAAAGAAAGGAATGTCCCATGGCAAACGAAAACGAACAGAGCACCCCAACACAAACGACGAGCAAAGAAGAGGAACGTTCTTCGCAACGGGCCGGGTTGGTCAGGAGCTCTGGTGACGACGCCAACGCGAGACGTCGCCGGTCAGGTCTGATAGGCCTCCCGCTCTCTCCGTTCGAGATGCTTCGTATGACTCCGTTTTCTCTCTTCAGAAGAATGACGGACGAATTCGACCGCGCTCTCCAGCCATTCTTGTCGGCAGACGAGGCAGGCGCCACTATCGCATGGACGCCGACGGTCGAGATCTCCGAACAAGATGGAAAGTACCGCATCCTTGCCGAGCTTCCAGGGCTGTCTCCGGATGATGTACGAGTGGAGGTCGAAGACGATGCGCTTGTCCTTCAGGGTGAGCGTCAAGTCGAGCGTGAAGGGACGGAAGGAGGCATTCGCCGGAGTGAACGGCAGTTTGGGTTCTTCTACCGGCGAATTCCGTTGCCGGAAGGAGCAAATCCAGAACAGGCAAAGGCACAGTTTCACGACGGGATACTGGAAATCACTGTCCCGGCTCCGGATCGACAGACTAAACGGCGGCAGATTCAGATCGAGGCGGATAACAAATCCTCCACGAAGGAAACGAAACAAGCAGCCTGAACGAGCTCGTTTAACGGCTTGCCAAGATAAACCAATTTAGTCGTGCCGGCAAGTTGCCGCCGGAAGTCAACGTTAGTCGGACAGGCGTCGCTTCGCCCATTTCTCATCTCGCGCCAACATCGGTTGGGCGAAGAACCCGGAGTTCATCTTTAAGGAGCGCAATCATGCGCAACGAGACGGGGTCTAACGCGCCACTCACGAAGGCGGCGCTCGCTATGTTTGCTGTGTTATGCCTGCTTGTTCTAGGCGGCTGCAATTCGAGTAAGCCGAACGACAGAACTGGTATAACCGAATCTGCGAAGCCCCCGGCCCCGCCCACGACGGATTTCCAGAAACAGCATCGGGAAGCTGAACAGCAATTTCGCCCTGACATCGAGACGCAGCGTCAACAAAATGAGAACGAGGCAAAGCAAACGCTTGACCAAGATGCAATTGCCGCCGTCGGCCTAACCGGAGCAGCAATCAAATCGATTGCGGCAAACAAAAAGGACGAGGCCCTGGCTTCGATCGAGCGTGCTACAGGGAAAATTAACATTCTGCTTGCGAGAAATCCTGCTTCAGCGCTCATCCCAGTCAGTGTAGACGTTTTGGTAATCGACACTGCTCCGGCCGATCCAAAGGTGATCGATCAAATCGTTCAACGCGCTACCGACGCAACGAAGCACAGAGATTTACCAGTAGCTCGAATACTACTGGCTTCAGTTGTCAGCGAGTTACGTATTCGCACGACATCTCTTTCGTTAGCCACGTATCCCGCCGCTTTGCAGCAGGCAGCTCAACTTTTGGATCAAGGTAAAAATCAGGATGCGGGAAAAGTGCTCCTCACTGCCGTCAACACTCTCGTGATGGTGGATCATGTTATACCGCTCCCTTTGCTCCTCGCCCAGGCCGCAATCGACGCGGCCAACTCTCAACGCCAGAACAAGGAGATAGCGCTGACGCTGCTCAAGACCGCGAGGAATGAGGCCAACCAGTCGCGGCTTCTTGGCTATCTGAGCAGCGATTCGGAATACAAAGGTTTGGATGACGAAATCTCAAGCCTTGAATCAGCGATCCAGGGTAAGAGTGACACTAGTTCGTTGTTCTCCCATCTCCGCGACAGAATCTCCGCGTTTCTTAAAAAGCAGAAGGAACATGAACAACGTTGACTCGGGTCCCCGGGAGACGAAGAGTCATCCGGGGCGCCAGCAATATTTTGCCGCTTTATGTGAGACTTCCTTTTTCGTTGGCCCGCTGCACCGCCACAGGACTTCGGTCTGATCTGCATCTATGACCATCGAGGTAGATTGAAGTGTTTCCAAGGGCAATGGGCGCTCTACCCATCAAACAGGGTGCTCTACCCAATCCTATGGGGAATTGTCTTCAGAGGCAGAGCACCCTAACATCTTCCGCAAGCCGCAAAGCTGCATGTCTCATCGAGACATGCAAATCAGAAGGAGAGTTGACATGACAACAGCAACGATCGCTCATACGGACCAAGAGATTCAGACGGATGTACTCGCCGAACTTCGCTGGGACCATAGTGTCCAGGCTAACGAAATCGGTGTTGCCGTCAAAGATGGTGTCGTCACTCTGACAGGAACGGTAGACACCTACCTGAAAAAGTGGAAAGCCGAGGAGGCTGCCCATCGTGTGACCGGAGTTACGGCCGTAGCCAACGATATAACAGTGCGCACTATCGGAGAGCGTACCGATGCCGATATCGCGGCCGCCGCAGTACACGCACTTAGGTGGAATGCAAGTATCCCGGCTGACAAGATTCAAGTGACGGTCGATAAAGGGTGGGTAACCCTTAAGGGTGAAGTGGAGTGGCAATATCAAAAGGAGGAAGCTGAACGCGCTGTACGGCCACTCTGGGGTGTCAAGGGCGTAAGCAATTTGATTGTCGTGAAACCGCACGCTTCGCCCACCGATCTGAAGAAGAAGATTGAGGATGCGCTGGTTCGCTCCGCAGAGGTCGACGCAAGCAACATCACCGTTGAGGTGCAAGGAAGCAAGGCAATTCTGAAGGGCAAGGTGCGCTCCTGGGCCGAGAAGCAGGAGGCTGAAAGAACAGCGTGGCTCGCTCCCGGGATTACGTCGGTCGATAGCCAGATCAAGGTCTCCTTTTTCTAATGCTTTTCGACATGAAGTTCTCGTGAGGCGGAGGAAGACTATCCCGATACGCCCACGAGGTATACCTCCACAAGGTAGCGACGATCGACGGATCAGCCAACGGTGGTCGCTACATCACCTCGGACAGAATGAGGCACTATATGCAGATCGAATCCATAACAAAGAGTTATGTGGTCAGAGCGGTCTTAGTAATGTTCCTCTTGCTTTCAATGTCGGGACGGGCTATCGCTCTGCGGGAAGACAGCCAGCAGCTAACGCAGGTTCTGGGTGAGGCCAGAGACGAGGCCGCTGAACTGGCCAGAGACGCCGATGAGATGGAGTCGCTGATTCGGAACGACGTGAGCTGGGAGGCTCATGCGGTGATGCTCGATCGTGTCAAAGACCATGTGAACAACATGGCACGCATTGTCGCCAAACTAAGTGAAACCCGCGCTTCCGGTTCTGAATTGCAACAGCAGGCGGTCGACCGAATACTGCCTTTGGTCAAGGAACTGGCCGCCAATACGACAGCCGCGATTAATTACTTGAACCAGAACAAGTCTCGTCCGAAAACCGACCCCTACACCCAATATCTGCACGACAACGCTGAAACAGCCCACCAACTCTCGTCCACAGTTTCGTCCCTCTGGGAATACGAGAAAAGTATGACCAAGATTGCAAAGCTAAAGAACAAGCTCGATCTCAGCGGACAGTAGGCAGATATCTTATTTTTGAGCTTGCCTTCAAATGCAACGTACTCGTCGTATCGCCATCGTATTCGCGTCCCGTCACGGTCTCGGCCTTCTCGAAACAGCGGAAGCACTGTGAACGGTAATTAAGCAGGCAGAAAGAAGCCTAAAGACGACACACCCCCGACCAAGGAGGTCCTGCATGAATATCCTTCGACGAGTCTCTGTCACGTTGGCCCTAGTCGTTATTTTCTTCTCCGTCCCAGCGCTGGCACAGAAGGTGGAGACCGACTATGACCATTCCGTCGACTTCAATCAATATCACACCTATTCGTGGGGACACGTCCGCTCCACCGATCCCTTTTTTGAGCAACGTATTCGTGACGCGGTAGATCACGACCTTCAGACAAAGGGATGGCAACTGGTGCCCGCAGGCGGTGATGTCACGTTGACCGCCGTCGGCGTAAAGAAAAACCAAGCCGAATATACGACCTTCTACAACGGATTGGGTGGGGGCTGGAGATGGCACGGTTGGGGCGGAGGTATGGCTACGACAATGGTGGAGGATGTTCCTGTAGGAACCCTGGTCATCGACATGTACGACACTTCAACCGAGCAGCTTATATGGCGGGGTGTGGCGCACGATCAGCTTTCCGATAAACCGGACAAAGATACCAAAAAGCTTGAAAAAGCCGTGAACAAGATGTTCGACAAATTCCCACCTCGACCCTCGTAACTGGGAAATTATCGCGGACCAACCGTCGGGCTGGCGGGGAGCGTGGCCCAAGAAGGTGGTTGCATCGATCCCGCATAAACGCAAGACCATTTTCCACAGAAGGAGTCTCAATATGCTCACTACCTATACGCGCTCCGCGGCCTGGTCCATTCTTGTGGGAGTTCTCCTTCTCCTTGCAGGACTGATAGCCATCGCGCTGCCGTTCTTTGCTGGCATCGCAGCTAGTGTCTTCTTCGGATGGCTGCTTATAGTTGCTGGTATCGCTCATCTGGTCTATGCATGGTCGGAGCGCGGGGCCGGGGCCGTTCTTTGGCAGATTCTGATCGGCGTCGCCTATCTCATCGCCGCTATTTACATGCTGGTGTTACCTGTCGCAGGAGTGGTCACGCTCACATTGGTGCTTGCGTTCTATATCTTGGTCGCAGGGATCTTCGAACTTGCCGTTTTCTTTCGCCTTCGAGGGCTGCCCGGAACGATTTGGTTTCTAGTCGATGGTCTGGCTTCGTTCCTGCTTGCGGGCCTCATCTTTTTCCATTGGCCATCGAGTTCGCTGTGGGCTGTCGGCACCTTGGTGGGGATCAGCCTGCTGATGAGCGGCATCGCGAGGATTACTTTGCCGCTAAGTCTGAGAGTCATCCGGGCCTAGACAGAGACGAGAGGAGTCATACTATGAAAATCGCGCGTTGGCAAAATAGGCCTTTCGTCATGGCAGCTCTCATCGCTATCTTTACCCTTTTGTCATCCGTGACTGCATACGCAACCAAAGCTGAGAACCCACAATTGACGCAGCTTCTCGCAGATGCAAACGACGAGGCCTTTGAATTGGCGAGGGATGCCACTGACACTCAAATGCTTATCCGTACCGACGAGAACTGGGTGGACCACGCGTTGATGCTCGACAAAATGAAGGGCCACGTGGACAATCTGGCCCTCATCATCGAAAAGTTGAGCAAGGCCCAAAAGTCTGGCTCTGATTTACAGGAGCAGGCAGTAGAACAGATGCTGCCCTTGGTGAAACAGCTATCGGCCAATACCACGGCTGCGATCAACTATTTGAAACAGAGCAAGACCCGACCGACGTCCGAAACATATACACGATATCTGGAGAAGAATGCGGAGACGGCTCACCAACTCTCTTCCATGATTTCGTCCCTGATTGATTACGAGAAGAGCATGACGGAGATTGAACAGCTAAGGAGCAAGCTCGAAGCCCCAGGGAATTAGCACCTGCACGCTTCATATAGCTACGAAGAAAGCACTGACACCAGACTCAGGAGATTCAAACTTTGCTCAATCTCGATGGCATCCGAATTGTGGGCTAAGAAGCTGCAGAGCGGAGGGGCCGGTGACGAACAATACACTTACTCTGGCGTCCGAGGTCAGGACCTGCGCTCTAAATAGCTGATCCCGTCAAGCTATCAGCGTTTGAGCAGACGGTCGTTTGTTGGAAGGGAAAGATCATGAACGGCGTTAAGGAACGAGTACAAATCCGGACACCTCTACAGCCCTTCAACATGCTTTTCATCAAGAGGCGGCGCGACTTCAGCCAGGAGCATCCGGGTGAAGCGGATGTATCTCCTGCATTTCTCTTATATTCCTCTTATCATCCCGAACGACGGATCAAGACATCGGCTTCAGCCGGCCTCCTGCTCCCGCTATGCCTCATCTTGATACTTGTGTGCCCGCCAGGAGTATCGCAGCCGGTGGCACTGAGTCCGCCACAACTGAACCAACTTGTGGCGCGAATTGCTCTATATCCCGACCCACTGCTCGCGAATATCCTCACGGCTTCGACCTACTGGAACGAGATTCCCGAGGCTGCAGCGTGGACGGATCAACATAGCTATCTGAAAGGCGATGCCCTGGCCCAAGCCATTCAGGCCGACCATTTGCAGTGGGACCCGAGCGTCCTGGCCTTACTGCCCATCCCTTCAGTGCTCGACATGATGGCCCGCGACCCAGCATGGACCGAGCAACTCGGCAACGCGGTCCTAACGCAGTATCCGGATGTGATGGACGCCGTTCAGCGGATGCGGCGTTTGGCGAGGAGATACGGTTATTTGACCACGAATGGATATATCAATGTGATCGCGACCGGAGGGTATATCCAGCTGCTCCCTGTCAATCCAGACGTGCTTTATGTACCCTATTACGATCCTCTCGTCGTCTTCGCGCCGCCGCGCCCAGGGTTCGCGGTTGGGGGCGCGATCCACTTCGGTCCAGCAGTGACCATTGGCGCAATATTTGGTGGCTGGGGATGGTGGCTTGGCTCGGGATTCGCATGGCCTTCACACACGATTCTTATCGATCGCCGTCCATGGCGTCGAGTGTGGATCAACCGATCAGAATACATTCACCCCTATATGCATCCATGGGTGCGACCGGTAGGGCCGCGTGTGGAAGTTCATCGATTGCGGAGATGACTGTGCAGGACGACCTTTGACGATCACTTCCTAGCACTGCGCTGTACTGCCCCGGTCTCGATGGATACGTTGCGTTCGAATGTCCTCAAGCCGTAGTTGAAGTCTAGATAGCTTGAACTTATGCGATTGGCGGGGAATGTGCGATGAGCGGTTATGGGAAGGAATTTTCATGGACATGCGCAGATTGCAAGACGAAATAAACGTGGAACTCGTTGTTCCTGCTGCAACCGATGAAGTCCTCGTTGCGGCGGCTAAGTTAGGGGACCACCCGGCCTTTGCGGAGCTGTGGACGCGACACTCGAATACAGCATTCAAGATGGCCTGTCGGATCATGGGAAACCGAGACGATGCAGAAGACGTGATTCAAGATGCGTGGATGAAGGCCTATGTTCATTTGAAAGCTTTCGATGGCAGGGCCAAATTTTCGACTTGGCTCACGCGTATCACGATCAATTCGGCGCTTATGACTCTACGTAGGAAGCGTGCTCACCCTGAGACTTCTATGGAGATAGGTGAGACCTGGCGGCACTGCGAAATCACAGACCAGACGGAGGACGTTGAAGAGTTCTATGCAAGGCACGAAAGAGCAGAGCGCCTGAGACGAGCAATCTGCCGTCTGCAGCCAACTCTGAGAAATGTGGTTGAGATTCATCAATTGAGCGACCGTTCCGTAAAGGAAGTCGCCGAGCTCGCAGGCCTCTCTGTTGCGGCCACTAAGTCTCGCTTGCTACGCGCCAGGATCGTTTTACGTAGAGCTTTGGGCTGAAAGAGTAGAGGGACGTGCCGTGTATCCAATGTCCGCCGATAACGATGCGTCTCGCGAGGGTGCAGTTGGTTCTTCCGAGGGATTTATCATCTCCAGAACCAAATTTGAATGGTTGCAACTGCTGGCGGCAATCGTTGAATCTTCCGACGACGCGATCATCACTAAGACGATAGAAGGCGCCGTCACCAGCTGGAATAGGGGTGCTGAGCGCGTCTTTGGATATCCGGCGCAGGAAATGTTGGGCCAATCGATTTTCCGGCTTGCCTGCGTTGGCGGCGAAAACGACATGATCGCAGTTCTCGATCAGGTACGCAGAGGAGAGCGTGTGGACCACTACGAAACCATGCGGCGCCGTAAAGATGGCACGGAGATCGCTGTGTCGTTGACTGTTTCTCCAATGCGGAGTTCTTCAGGAGAAATCATTGGCGCCTCAAAGATTGCACGAGACATTTCTGGGCAGAAACAGGCGGAAAAAACCTTGCGAATCACTGAAAAGCTGGCTGCTGTTGGCCGTCTGGCTTGCAGCATTGCGCATGACATCAATAACCCGCTCGCCGCTGCAATCAATCTTCTTTTTCTTCTCGAGAACGAAAACCTCTCGGAGGAAGGAAAACACTACCTCGCAACCGCCCAACGGGAACTGTCGCGCATCGCCCACATTACTGCTCAGGCTCTGGGTTTCTACCGCAGCCGCGGAGAACCAACCTGGCTTTCTATCGCAACCATCCTTGACGATGCGCTCACGCTACACCACGACAGATGCAGCGCATTGGGAATTGAGGTGTCGCGAGACTACGACTCGGCCCCGCAAATCTTTTGTCATCCGGGTGAACTGCGTCAGGTAATGGTCAATCTGGTTGGCAATGCGCTCGATGCTATGCCCTCTGGCGGCAGATTACAGCTGAGGATTCGAAAAACAACCGATTGGATAATGGGTCGCCGAACCTTATGTATTGCTGTGGCGGATACAGGTGGTGGGATGAGCGCCGAGACACGCCGCCGTCTCTTTGAGCCTTTCTACACAACGAAGGAAGGGGCCGGGTCGGGTTTAGGGCTGTGGGTTTGCGCCGATATCTTGGGCAAGTATGACGGTCGAATTTCGGTGCGAAGCAATAATGCAGCAGGACGTAATGGTTCTGTGTTCATGTTGTTTTTGCCGATCTGAGCTTCTCTACGCTGCCTTATCCCAGATAGAACTTAACCACTCGACAACACGGCCCATGTGATCCGAGCCAGCTTGTTGGCCCTCGCAACGGATCAATACGTTGCGAGGCACCCCGGCTTCTAGAGCACTCATCCATGCAACCGGGATGCGCGTCATCTACGCAATGGCCGGGTGCTTTTTAGCAAAACCGGTCGCCTATTCGAACAGCGATTCATAACGGTGTGTTGACCCATCATGAGCGTTAATCCTCCGACAATGGCGATCCACAGCAGCACGTTGAAACTCTGCGTCGAAAACGTTCCTTCGCCTTACGGAGTTTCTTCCAAACCTGCTAATTCACGATTGACTTTTCAACACCCACAACTTTCTAGTCAACTGACCTTCGAGGTAGAAGGTGGATAACAGACGACTGGGAGGGACCACACAAGTTCTGGAGAGGCTAGTTTCGCGTCCGGGATTATGCGAGGTGGTTGTCGGATTAATTACTCACGCGGCCTCGACCGGATCTATGAGTATTGGTCAGCGATCGACGGGAAATGGTCAGAGGACTGCTGATGTCGGCGCTTCGATGATCTCACCAGCCGAGGAGATTTCATGACATCGCTGCCGCTTCTCAATAGCGAAGCAAACCAGCGGCTCCGGTAAAGCCCGGAACCCCATCCCCATCGAAGGTCAGAATCTCCGCGTCGGTTAGAACAGCCTGCCGGATCAATCCTTCATCCGCCTCCAGACTATGCAGGCTGGTATTGCCGCAAAATATGCAAGGTCCGTCCGCGCGCGGCTGCACGTGCCCACAGTTGTCGCATTCGCTCACGGTTCCTTCCACGGGTCTGCCCAGCATCAGTTTTTGGACACGTCCTTCGATCAAACTTTCCATAATGGCGTTCACCCCCACGGCTCCATGAGCCGGCTCGTCGCTGATTCTCTCGAGGAGTGCCACGCCGCTCTTGCGCCGGTTCTCTTCGAAGATCGGGTACGTGGCCTCGCGGACGTCCGCAGCCGGCATGTCGTAATCCGATGGAACAAATCGCCCGATCAATATGCTCTTCTCGAGGTCAGCAAACTCCGGTTTCGCTTCGCCCCACAGATCTTCCCGGCATCCGAAGACCATCTCATGCAGCTTCTCTTCTGCGAGGAACACGCGCACCTTCTCGGACAACCCCTTGCAGTAACCGCGCACATGCCCTTCCATGTGGTGTTCCAGATGCTTTTCGGACGAAGTCTGGGACGACTCCTTGACATGTAGGGTGATGTTCTCCTTCGGCAAGCGGCCGCTGAATTCCTGGATCTGAAGGCCTCGCACTACAAAAATTCGTGCGCGGCCTCGCTCGAAGGTCAGCACGCCATAGGGTGTACAAAAATTCAGCGCCCAAAACATCGGAGCTAGCAGAAACCGCCCGCCCACATGCAGCTGTCGGATCGGCTTCGGCGCAGGCAGGTCAAACTTCCGCGAGAATCCCTGCCGATGGCACGCATACAAAATCCTCCAGTGCCGCGGGCTGAGGCGAACCTCCTCCGCCCGCATCAGAACGGCTTCCAGGTCTTCAGCCAGGCCTGGAGCCTGCTTGATGTCCACCCGGTGCTTCTCCTCCCGCACCAAATCGCGGACGAGGGTTACCTCCGTATGGTGCGACTTGTCTGGAATCGATTGGAGGCTGAAGAAGAAGGAGGCGGCGTGACCACTCGTATCGCGAAAATTTGCGAGGTCAAGAAGATCCCCCCGGGCAAGCGGGGGAGCGGATGGGAGGGCGATTGCAAGAGGAGTCGCAGG
>Ga0208990_1000421_pt1 | contig 10338 bp, 6 predicted proteins | sample MedBloCARef_M3_FD_187854 | JGI IMG/M metagenome (GOLD analysis project Ga0208990, IMG submission 187854) | Forest soil microbial communities from El Dorado National Forest, California, USA - Mediterranean Blodgett CA Ref_M3 (SPAdes) (version 2) | ecosystem: Environmental > Terrestrial > Soil >...
GAGATCATCACCGAATGGGACTGGATGTCCGAGCCCGCGGGCCGCGGGACCGTCGCGGCATCGGCGGAGGCTTTTTATGTTGCCGATGATACCGCGCTGCCTCTATGGCAATCGCCAACCGGCGTCTTTGCAAGAGGCGGCCCTGATCCAATGGATTCCAATCTTACAGTGGTTGTCCCTCCGGATTTCCGCGTGCTCGCGCCCGGCAAACCGCTCAAGCCCGGCACGATTGGGAACCTGGTTGCGCACCGATTCAAGATCCGACCGAAGGAGGACTTTCTCCCTTACGTTGTCGCGGGGCGCTATCTGGAGCAGAAGCCCCGCACACCGCAGGTTGAAGTAAGCTTTTGGACGCTTCAACCCCTGGACGGGCAACAGGCGCAAACGGCGGCGGCGCGGCTCGCCTCTTCCATGCAGGCGTACATGGATTTTTTCGGACCCGCATCGAAGGGCATGACCGCAGTGCACATCGTTGAAGCGCCGGGTGATTTGCCCGCGGAGTTTGGCGAGCCGGGCGATGCGGGCAGCGGATCGTTCCCAGGCGGCGTGTTGCTCGATCGCCGGGCGTTGACGCAAGGCGTCGCGAACGAATCGATTCTCGAGCTTGCTGAATACGAGCTTGCCCGAACGTGGTTTGGTTGGCGCGTTAGGCCGGCCCCGGAAGACCAAATTTTGATGGGCCGAGGCGTGGGGCTGTATGGACTGATCCTTGCTGCTGAGGGGCGCGGTTCAGACGAGCGAAACCGCATGGTCGCGTTTCTTCTCGAACGCTATGACGAGGCGAGGCGTATCGCGGCCGATCGGCGGCTACTTGAGCCGCCGGCGGGATATTCGCGCGCGGAGCGTATTTCCACCGGCTACCGAGCCGCGCTGTTTTTCGCTGCGCTGGAGGATTTGTGCGGCCGCGACAATCTCCGCTCGGCTTTCCGGCGGATCGTGCGGGTTCGCGGGGGAGACGAAGTGGCCCATGAGGAACTGAGGGCTGCGGTGGAAGCCGCATCCCAGCGCGACCTCGCCGAAATGTTTCGCACATGGCTCAATCATTCCGGCATCCCGGATGAGTTTCGAGCTCGCTACAGCAATCCGCCTGGGACGCGCAGTGGAAACTAAGATTTATTTAATGAATCTCTCCGGACGTAGTGCGATTCCCGCTTCAGGGGCTAAAGCCCAATTCTTTTTGGCGCTGTGATGTCGCGGCTCAAGCCGCGACCCACAAATCTTATTTTTGAGATGGCATGTAGTATCGTGTTCGTGCCGCGCTTCGCGGGCGGCAGGGCCCATTTCAGGAGGATCGTGTGATAGAACCTGTCGCAACGGATCGAGGGCCGAAAGCCATCGGCCCATACTCACAGGCCATCAAGGCGAACGGATTTGTTTTCCTTTCCGGACAAATTGCGCTGGACCCGCACACGCAGCAAATCGTCGAGGGCGGCGTGGCCACGCAGACCGAACGCGTGCTCGAAAATTTGAAGGGCATCGTGGAAGACGCGGGCTCATCCATCCAGCGTGTCGTAAAGACCACGGTGTTTCTTGCGGACATGAACGATTTTGCGGCGATGAATGAAGTCTACGCGCGCTATTTCGTGACGCATCCGCCGGCGCGCTCGACTGTGGAGGTAGCGCGGCTGCCTCGCAACGTGCGTGTCGAAATCGACCTCATCGCGTTGCTTTGACGAGGGCCTGCGTGTAGGCGGCCAACTGCGCCCTAGCTCCGCCACACCTTGTGCCAAGCGCCCTACTCGACCGCGGCAGTAAGTCAATGCCACCTGTTTGCGGTACTCTCATGCCCCAATAGCGCAACTCTTTGCAGATCATGCGTGCTCCCGGAAGTCTCTCTGCCAGCAGGGGCGCATGGAACATTGAAATCGCACAACCAACCGGTTCCCTCAAGTATCCAACGGAGTGGGTATTGGCCTGCTCCTAAATATTCCTGTTCTGTAGGTCGATTTTCTATATGCCGCGGATCATCATATTTGATCCGATACACTTGCGGTTTTAGTTTCGAAAGGGCGAATCTTGGGGTAAATTGGAGTAAGCATATGCCCCGGCCGAACCTATAGGGGAGGCTTCCAGTGGCTGCGCGAGGGAAGATAAAATTAGTGGCGCCCGTGGCTGTACCGGGGCCTGCCCTCTTCTCTGTCCTCAAGAACGTCTGGAACAAGAATTTTGGTTGGAGCCTGAAGCAACCTTACACCAGCCGCGCATCCCACGGGCCTGACTTTGGAGATCAGAGCTGGCCGCCGGAACTGGACAGTCTGATGGACCCACTGGTGGTGACTCGCCGGAGAATCCTTACAAATATTTTTCTTCGCGGCTGGATGAAGGTGGGGACCTGGATACTGGCCGGTCTGATCGTGGCCGGCGCATTGAGTCCAAAGTTAGCTTGGGCGGTGATTTCGGCCGGGACTCTGGTGGCCGTCGGATCCGTTGCCGTTGTCATCTTGGCTTGGCGGGCGCGGCCCACCGCGTACGAGGCGGCTTGCCGTCTTGATTCGGCCGCCGTCCTTCACGACCGGATTTCCACGGCTGTTCACCTGGGAGCCGTTGAGAATCCTGATGGAATGATCCTGCGCCAGCGCCAGGATGCCGTAACGCGTCTGGCGGCAGTGCGTCCGCGGGCATTGTTTCCCGTCCAATTTCCCCCCGCAGCTCGCCGCGCGCTCGTGCTGGCCGCGGCCGCCGCCGGTTTGTTTGTCTACCGCATCCACTACAAGCCGCCGGTGCTGGCGCTGCTGCGAACCACTGCGCGATCGCAGTTGGTCCAATCGATTCTTTCTCCGATCGTGCACGCCATGGAGAAAGATCTCCAGAGGACCATGACGCTTATAAAGTCGAATCCTGATTCACCGCCCGATAAGGTCCGGCCCGGGCAAGCGGCAACAACCGACGATCTTTGGAAGGCGAGTGAGGATCAGGGGTCCAACCCGGAAAACGGACAACAGGATTCGCAAGAGGCGAATGCCGGCGATCAGATGCAAGACCAGTCTCCCTCTGGCATGCAAGGCGCGCAGGGAGAAGCGAAGCCATCGGACTCGGAACAGCAGGAAGGCGGCGATTCTCAATCACAGCAAAGCAGCAACGGCACAGACCGCATGGGCGGGGACACGCAGCAGCAGTCGGAAACACCAAATTCTGAAAACAGCCGCCAGTCCCTCTCGAAGTCGCTGATGCAGGCGCTGAAAAATATGCTGTCAAACTCGCAGAGCCAGGAAGGGAACAACCAGGCGAATCAGAAGCAGCCCAATTCTCAGGGCATGCCGCAATCGGGCAATTCACGCCAACCCGGTTCAGGAGAGGCTGACAAGAAGGGTGATTCACGGGGCGCTTCCGACGCGCAACAGAAGGCCACGCAAAATAGCAGTAGCGGGGCCGGAAGCCAGCAAGGGTCCAAGGAACTGAAGAAAAATCAGCGGGCGCTGTCCGTGAACGCGGTGCCCGATCGCGTCGCGCTCGAATCCAACGGCTTCAAAGAACAGACGCGCATGCGCATGGACAGTGGGGCGGGCGTGGCGCGGCTGCCCGTCCGCGATGTGTCTCCCCAGGCAGTTGCGGTGACGAATGGCGCGGAGCAGGAAAATATCCCGGCCCGCTACCGTTGGTACGTGCAGCACTATTTCGAGCACCCGGAGAATGGACAGAAATAGTTTTGTGCCGGGGGCAAACAGGATGTCAGGCAAAAAGGTGCGGGCGCTGCGTGGAGCCCGCCGGAATCGGATGGATTCATGACGGGATCGTTGCGAATGGAAGGGCAGAAGGGCGACAACCCGCTCGGCCAGCAAGCTGAATCTCTCGCCGGAAAGATGCAGGAGGTTCGCGCCGAAATTTCCAAAGCGATTGTGGGCCAGGGCGAAGTCGTGGACGGCGTGCTGATCGCGCTGCTCGCGGGAGGCCACGTGCTCCTGGAAGGCGCGCCCGGGCTCGGCAAGACCATGCTGGTGCGCACGCTCGCGCAGGCCGTCGCGCTGAAATATTCACGGATTCAGTTTACGCCTGATCTGATGCCGGCCGACGTGATCGGCACGGGCGTGGTTCAGGAAAACGGCGAAGGAAGAAAATCGCTCGGTTTCCAGCCGGGCCCCATATTCACTAATCTATTACTTGCTGATGAAATTAATCGAGCCACGCCCAAGACGCAATCAGCGTTGCTGGAGGCGATGCAGGAAAAGCAAGTCACGGTAGCCCATACGTCTCATCAGTTGGAAGAACCGTTTTTTGTGATGGCCACGCAGAACCCGCTGGAGATGGAAGGCACCTACCCGCTGCCGGAGGCGCAGTTGGACCGGTTTCTATTCAAGCTGCGCGTGCCCTTTCCCGGGCGTGAGGATCTGCATGACATCCTGGACCGCACGACGCAGGGGAGCACCAAGGTGGTGATCTCCGTGATCGATGGGCCGGAGATCATGGAGATGCGCCGGGTGGTGCGCACGGTTCCCGTGGCGCCGCACGTGCAGGAATATGTGGTGAAACTCGTGCTGGCCACGCATCCCGAAGGCCGGGAAAATCTTCTCGCCAACAAATATATTCGCTATGGAAGCTCTCCGCGGGGCGCCCAGACCTTGATCCTGGGCGGGAAGGTCCGCGCACTCTTGGACGGGCGGTTCAACGTCAGCATGGAAGATATACGCGCGCTCCTGCTGCCCGCTCTACGCCATCGAATCATCTTGAACTTCGAAGCCCAGGCGGATGGCCGTACGACGGACGATTTGCTGAACGAGATCGCCGGCAAGATAAGCCAAATCTGAGGTGGAAGCGCGGTTTTCCGCCGCGGGGAGCGCGCCGGCAAGATCGCATTTTCATTTTTGACCCAATGGCCATGACTTCACCGCTTTTACTCGACCGTGAATTCTTAAAGACTCTCGAACAAGTCACATTGTTGTGCCGAAACAACCTGGCCGGCGCCGTGGGCCCGGAGCACCGCTCGCGCATGCGCGGACCGGGGATGGAGTTCGCCGATTACCGGCGGTACAGCTTCGGTGATGACCCGCGGTCTCTCGACTGGAGCGCCTATCTCCGGCTGGGAAAGCTCTTCATGAAGATTTACGAGACCGAGCTGCATATTCCCGTGCGGATCCTGCTGGACCGCAGTGAATCGATGGACTGCGAAGGCGCCGCTGAATCGAAATTCCTGTACGCGCAGCGTCTGGCGGCGACGTTCGCTTATCTGGCGCTTCTGCACTTGGACACGGTAACGGTCGTGCCGTTCGCGGAGCGGCTCAACAAGCCGTTGGTCGCCTCCGGCGGGCGTGACCGCTTGTGGCCCGTGCTTGAGTTTTTGGGCGAGCACTCCTGCGGGGGCGGGACCAATCTTTTTGGTGCGACAAAAGAATTCATGGGGAACTTTTCCTCCCGGGGCATCGTCATCTTGATCTCCGATTTCTTCGATGAACAGGGATGCGAGCGAGCAGTGGAAATGCTGCGCTCGGCCGGCCACGATTTCGTCCTGGTGCAGGTGCACAGCGCCGAGGAGCAGCGCCCCTCCGCCGCCGGCGAGTTGATACTAGAGGACGCCGAAACGGCCGCGCAACGCACTGTGGATTGCTCGCCGGAAAGCACGGCGCTTTACGAGCGCCGATTCCTGGAATTCTCCGCGCGATTGCGGCGGCTCGCCTTGCGCAACGGCGGACGGTATGCCCGCGCGGTGACCAACATTCCCTATCAGGATTTTGTGCTGCGAAGCCTGCGCAGCGGGCGGGTCGTAGGATGAATTGGCTGACGCTCAGTCCGGCGGAAGTGGCCGCGGTTTGGTCGGCACTGGCCGCGCTGGCGCTGTGGCTTTACCTGCACCATCGCCGGCCGCAACACCGGCGAGTTTCCACACTTCGCTTCTGGGCCAGCGTGCAGCCTGTGGCGCAGCCGCGCCGGCGGTGGCTGCGTGAACCCTGGGCGTTGCTGGCGCAAGTTCTGTTCCTGCTATTTCTGATCCTTGCGCTGGCGAATCCTCGCTGGGGCCTCACGTCCGAGGGCCGCAGCGTCGTGATCGTGCTCGATACATCGATTTGGTCGCAGGTACGTCCTGCTGGCGCTTCCGCCTGGATCGACACGGAGCGTCAGGAAGCCCAGCGCGTGTTGGACACGCTGCCCTCGGATGACCGGGTGTTGTTGCTCCCCGCGGAGGCCGACGCGCCGCCGATTCTGCCGTTCACGACCGACCGGGGAGCCCTGCGCCGGGCAATCGCTGAGGCGCCTATTTCCAGCGGCACTGCTGATATTCCACGCGCCCTCGAAATGGGCAAGGCCGCCTTGAGCGGCCGGCGGCGCGGGCTGCTTGTTTACGTCGGCCCCGGGATGCTCGATGAGCAGCAGGCCCGCAGCCTGGAAGAGTTTCGCGCGGTCATGGAGAATCCGGACGACAACCTCGACCTGCCTCAATTTCTAATCCGGCTCGTCGGCGGGGAAGCGCCTGTCCAGAACCGCGGAATCACGCGCCTTTCCTTGCGGCGCGACGCCGCGCAGCCCGATCTGTGGCATCTGCTCACACAACTCAAGAATTACAGCGATACCAAGACGAGTGTGGTCCTGAAGCTATCGGTGAGCGGCCAGCCACTGGGCCAGAGAGCGATTTCGCTGTCTCCCGGCGAACTGGCCAATGCGGAAAATGAATTTACCTGGGAGAAAGGGGGGCTGTTGCAGGCCGAGATCAGTCCGTCCGACGCTTTGGAAGCCGACGACCGCGCGGTCGTGAATCTGCCCACCTTCCGTGTGATACGCGTGGCTGTGTTTCCCGGCAAGTCTCCTTTTCCGGCGGATTTGCTTTCCGTACTTTCCAGCAACCCCTATTTGAGCACGGAGGTTGTGACCCCCGGGATGAACGCGGACGTCTCGCCTGATGTCGCCATTTACCAGGGTACGAACCTGTCTGCTCAGCCGGCCTTCAATTCCATTTGGTTTCTGAGCGGACCCGCATCGGCCGCCTCGCATTCGGTTCGTGTCGTGGAGTGGAACTCGCAGCACCCGGTCACGCGCTGGGTACGCACGCACGACGTCAGCGTGCGCAATCCGGCCGTGCTCGAAATGCAGCCCAACGATACGATCTTGGCATCCACGGAAGGGAACCCGCCGGCGCCGTTGATCATAGCTCGCGAACAAAACGGGCATCGGTTGCTCATCATCGGCTTCAATCCTCACAACTCCAATTTCCCTTTGCAATCGGCTTTCCCGCTGTTGATGGCCGGCGGCGTGGAATGGATGACGCATTCGGTGGATGAATCCGCGGAGTCGCTTTCCACCGGAGAATTGGACCTGCCGGGCCCGGCTACCCGAATTATTTCCCCGTCGGGGAGGGATGTGCCATTTGCGCGCAAGGCGCAGGACGTGCACCTGCTCGCAACAGAAACCGGGGTGTATCGCGTCGTCTCACCGAGCGGGGAAACAAACGTCGCCGTGAACACTCCGCTGTTGCCCGCGCAGCGTATGACGCTGACTCCGCCCGAAACGGCGAGAATCGAATCGGAACCGTTTCAGCGGCCGGGAGGGGACTTGTGGCGTTGGCTCGTGCTCCTGGGCATGGCCGCGCTGTGGCTGGAATGGTGGCTCTATTATTCCGGCCGTGAAAATCGGCGAGCGATGGAGATGCGGGCGGCGCCCGTCGATGTCGAATTGCAGAATACGGAACTGGAATTGGACCGGGCTGCGGAGGAATCGGAGGATCGCAAGCCGAACTTCGTCAGGTTGGGTGGCTGAGTGACATTCGATCAACCCATATTTCTGGTTCTGCTCGGATTGCTGCCCGTCCTTTGGTGGCGGATGCGGAAGATGCCGGGAGCATCGAGCGCATGCCTGGCGCTGAAGTGCGCGGTGTTCGCCGTCCTGGCCATCGCTCTGGCGGATCCCTGGGCTTCCATGCGCATGCAGAAGCTGGCCGTCACAGTGCTGCTGGATACATCCGCAAGTATGCCGCGCGAGTCACTGCTGCACGGCGAGGCCATGCTGCGCGACCTGGTTCGCAAAAATTCCGGCGCGAGCCTGCGGCTGATCACGTTCGCGGGACGCCCTAATCTTCGTCCTGTCCCCCAGCAAGCGGACAAGGTGAGCATTCCCGAGGGAGTCGACCCGAAGGAAGGCATGTCCACGGATATCGAAGGTGCGATGCAACTGGCCCTGAGCACATTTCCGGTGCAGGGAGCGCGGCGGATTTTGCTGATCAGCGACGGCAACGAGAATCGCGGGCACGCGCTGACAGCAGCCCTGCGCGCGCGGGAGCAAGGGATTGCCGTCTTTACCGTGCCTGCGGGCGGCACTGCGCCTCTGCCCGTGAAGGTGCAGAGCATCGCCTCCCCGCAAGATGTGTTCTCCGGAGAACGGTTCACGTTGTCGTTGCAACTGGATAGCGCGGGCGCGATTCCGGCGCGCGTCTGGATTACTTCGCAGGGCCGGGAGATCGGATCGGCGAAGGCGGAATTACATGCCGGCAACAATGCGGTGGATGTGGAGGCGCGCATCGCCGAGAGCGGCGTGAATTTAATGGAGGTGCATATCTCCAGCGCCGGAGCCGAGCAGGTATTGTTCTCGCAAGCCGTGACCGTGCGCCGGCCCCGTGTGCTTTACGTTGCGGGCGGCAACGAGTTTTCCCCGCCGCTGCTGAAAACTCTGAAGCTGGCGCAAGTGGACGTGGAAACGGCGGCGGGCTTTCCGGTGACTCCCGGGGCTGGGGACTGGGATGCTGTCCTGCTGGATAATTATCCCGACCACATTCTTTCTCCCGAGGAAGACGCAGCTCTCGAAAAATACGTCTATGCGGGAGGTGGCCTGATTTTCATCGCCGGCAATAGAAATGCGAAGCTCGCTCAGGAACCGAAGACGCCTCTCGAAAAGATGCTGCCGGTGCGTGGCGCTCCTCCCCCGGAGAAACCCACCGCGGTGGTGCTCGTGCTGGACAAGTCCGGCAGCATGAGCGGGCCGAAAATTGAGATGGCTCGCGAAGCCGCGCGCGCCAGCATCCGGACGCTGCGTCCCATCGATAAGATCGGCGTTATTTCTTTTGACGAAACTTTCAACTGGGTGATTCCCATGGGACCGGCCGGCAACCTCGAGGACAAGAGCAATCTGATCGGCCAGATTACCGCCAACGGCGGCACCAAGATTTATCAGGCCGTAGAGTCCGCTTTCGAGAAGATCGTGATCGAGCAAGCCACCCACAAGCACATCATCCTGCTTACCGACGGAGTTTCCACGCCGGGCACCCAGGAAGATTTTCCGCGCCTCGAGCGGGAAGCGCTCGCGAAACAAGTTACTATATCAACAATTGGAGTCGGTGATTACATTAATCGCGAACTCCTGGAAGAACTGGCTCGCAAGACGAAGGGCAAAGTGCATTTCGTCGAGAACCCGGAAACGATCCCGCAAATTATCAACGCGGAAGTGCGCTCCAAGGACGATTTGGCGATCCAGGAACGTCCCGTGCGCGCCGTCCGCGTCCGGCCGGTGGAATTTATCGACGGCATCGATTTCGCCCGCTCGCCGCGTCTGCTGGGCTTCGTCAAAGCGGAAGCGAAGGAAGGTTCGGAAACGATTCTGCGCGTGGACATCGACAAGCCGCTCCTGGTGCGCTGGCGGTACGGTTTGGGCCGCGTGATCGCCTTTATGTCCGACGCCAAGAGCCGCTGGGCGGCGCCGTGGGTTCGCTGGACGTCCTTCGGAACGCTGTGGCCGCAAATGGTGCGCGACGCTTCCCACCGCGACCGCACCGTGCGTGCCGGCGTTCGTCGGGGAACAGGCGAAGGTGATGCGGTGGTGTATTACGACGTGCTTGGCGATGCGGACAACCCCACGGCGGCACTCCGCGCCTCCGGACCTCCGCACATCCTCGTGACGGCGCCGGGGGAGGCTTCTCGCACGGTTCCGCTCGAGGAAACTTCGCCGGGCCACTATGAGGCGCACATCCCGGCCGGTCAGGGGGGCCTCTATCGAATTGTTTCCGGGAGTTCGGAGCTGATCCTGCCCGAAGCTGGATTTTATCGCGAGGCGGAAGAAATGAAGCCGCAGGCTGTCAACACGGCGCTCCTCAGCGAGATCAGCCGCGTGACGGGCGGCCGTATACACCCTTCCATGGACCAGCTATTGAACGACAGAGGAACCCTGGTGCGCGAGCGCAAAGCTCTGTGGCCGTATTGGCTCATCCTGGCTTTGGTTCTCAATTTGCTGGAGGTGGCACTGCGAAAGGGATTTTTCGAGCGCCCGGTTTCGTGGATGCGGGAACGTTCGCCGCTTCCATGGCGCCGGCAGCCAGCATGAGAAAGCTCACCGGAAGAGTCGGTGTGCCACCTTGTGCGCCGGCCCCTGTAGGGCTCACCTTTAGGTGAGCATGTGCTTGAGTCTACAGTGCCCGCCTGAAGGCGGGCT
>Ga0208990_1000423_pt1 | contig 10336 bp, 7 predicted proteins | sample MedBloCARef_M3_FD_187854 | JGI IMG/M metagenome (GOLD analysis project Ga0208990, IMG submission 187854) | Forest soil microbial communities from El Dorado National Forest, California, USA - Mediterranean Blodgett CA Ref_M3 (SPAdes) (version 2) | ecosystem: Environmental > Terrestrial > Soil >...
GGTGTGCTTTTTTGGGGAAGGAGCACTGGGGCAGGGAGTTCTCTATGAAGTGATGAACCTTGCGGCGCTCTGGAAATTGCCGGTGATCTACGTTTGCGAGAACAATCTTTATACGGAATACACGCATTATTCGGAGACCACAGCGGGGGACATTCCGGCGCGGGGAACTGCTTTCGGAGTGCAAGCGGAAAGCGTGGACGGGCAAGACGTGCGAGCAGTGTACGCGACGGCGCACCGGCTGGTGGAGCGGGCGCGGAAGGGCGAAGGGCCCGCGTTTCTGGTGTGCAACACGTATCGCTACACGGGGCATCACGTCGGCGACATCAACCGCGAATATTACCGTTCGAAACAAGAAGAGCTTGAATGGAAGACGAAGCGGGACCCGATCAAGAACTTCGCGCAATGGCTGGGCGAGCAATTGTTTTCGGATGAAGGAAAGTTGAAGCAAATCCAGCAAGAAGTGCAGGCGGAAATGAAGGCGGCGGTGGAGTTTGCGATTGCCGCGCCGTATCCGACTGTAGACCAGGTGGACCAGGACGTTTATGCCTGAAGTGGCGACGAGAGAGCTGACGTTTGCACAAGCGGTCCGCGAGGCGCTTGCGGAAGAGATGCGCCGCGATTCGCGCGTGTGCATTTTTGGCGAGGACGTCGCCGAAGCGGGGACGCCGTTTAAGGTGTTGTCGGGTCTGGTGGAGGAATTCGGCGCGGAGCGGGTGATCGATACGCCGATTTCGGAGGCAGGCTTCACGGGAATGGGAGTGGGAGCCGCAATGACGGGTTTGCGGCCGGTGGTCGATATCATGTTCGGCGACTTCCTGACGCTGACGATGGACCAGATGGTGAATCAGGCGGCGAAGGTGCACTACATGTCCGGCGGGACTTGGAAAGTGCCGATGGTTCTGCGGACGACGCTGGGAGCGACGCGGCGTTCGGCGGCGCAGCACTCGCAATCGCTGCACGCGTGGCTGAGCCATGTACCGGGATTGAAAGTGGTGATGCCATCGACGCCGTACGATGCGAAGGGATTGTTGAAGACGGCGATTCGCGACGAGAACCCGGTGGTCTTTTTCGAAGACAAGATGATGTACAAGCTGAAAGGGCCGGTGCCGGAAGAGGAGTACACGATTCCGCTGGGCGTTGCCGACGTGAAGCGCGAAGGCGAAGACATCACGATCGTGGCAACGAGCAGCATGGTGCAAGTGGCGTTGGGCGCGGCGGAGCTTCTGGAAAAAATCGGGTTGAGCGCGGAAGTGATTGATCCTCGGACGACGTGGCCGCTGGATGAAAAGACGTTGATTGAATCGGCGAAAAAGACTTCGCGGGCGATGGTGGTTGACGAAGGATATGGCCGCTACGGTGTGACCGGAGAGATCGCATCGGTCATCGCCGAAGGCGCGTTCTACAACCTGGAAGCTCCGGTGAAGCGCATGGGCGCGATGCACGTGCCGATTCCATTTTCGCCGCCGCTGGAAGATGTGACGGTGCCGACGGAGCAGACGGTATTTGAGGCGGCGCGGGCGCTTTGCGGGAAGGCGTAGTTGCGCGGAATGAGAGGTGTGAAATGGCGCTGAAAACTTACGGGCCGATGGCGGTGGATTGGGAAAACCGCATTGATTTTGACCGCTTGCGCCGCGAACGGCTGGCGCGGGCGAAAGCGCTGTTGGCGAAATCGGAGATGGGGGCGCTGCTGTGTTTTGACATGAACAATGTGCGCTACCTGACGGCGACGCACATCGGGACGTGGGCGCAGGACAAGATCAGCCGATTTTCGCTGCTGCCGCAGAATGACGAGCCGATTCTTTGGGATTTCGGATCGGCGGCGAGACATCATCAACAAAATTGCCCGTGGCTGGGAGAACGATCGCGGCCGGGAATTCCGCTGCTGCGCGGAGCGATGTCACCGGAGATGGGGCGCGCGGAAAACGTCGCGCGCAAAATAAAAGTGGAACTCGAAAAGCGCGGACTACACAAGGAGCCGCTGGGGATCGACGTGGTCGAGCCGCCGATACTTTTCGCGCTGCAAAAAGAGGGAATCAAGATTGTCGACGGGCAGCAGTTGATGTCCGACGCGCGGGTGATCAAGACGCAAGATGAGATTTCGCTGCTGAATCACTCCGCGATGATGGTGGACGCGGCGTACGACGAGTTGTACCGGGCGATGAAGCCGGGGATGAGCGAGAACCAGGCCGTCGGACTTGCGAGCAAAGTGTTGTACGACCTGGGCTCGGAATATGTGGAAGCGGTGAATGCGATTTCGGGTGAGCGCTGCAATCCGCATCCCCACGTATTTTCCGATCGCGTGCTGCGGCCGGGGGATCCGGTTTATTACGACATTTTGCATTCTTACATGGGCTATCGGACTTGCTACTACCGGTGCTTCACGATTGGGTATGCGTCGCACGCGATGATCGATGCGTACAAACGTTGCCGCGACTATTTGGACGCGGCGATTTCTCTGGTGCAGCCGGGGCGGACGACGGCGGAGATTGCATCGGTGTGGCCGAAGGCGGAGGAGTTTGGATTTCCCGACGAGGAAGCGGCATTTGCGCTGCAGTTCGGGCACGGCATTGGGCTGGCGATTTGGGAAAAGCCGGTGATCAGCCGGATGGTCTCGCTGGAACATTCGCACGAGATCAAGCCTGGGATGGTGTTTGCGTTGGAAACGTTCTGGCCCTCGACGGACGGGTGGAGCGCCGCACGGATTGAAGAAGAAATTGTGGTGACGGAAACGGGGCATGAAGTCATTACGCGATTTCCGGCAGATCAGTTGATGGTGGCGGGTGCGCACTACTTCACCGTAAATGGGCCGCTTTCCACGACGCGCGAGAATGAGGCGCCCCCCAGCAGGCGAGTGAAAGAGATGGTGGCAGCCAGCGCGAAAGTCGAAGGAGTGGCGGCTACGGACTGAAGGCGCGTCCCAGGCTCGTGACAAAACTATGGCGATCAGTGTGGTCATGCCTGCTCTCGAAATGGCGCAGGAAAACGGGAAGCTCCTGGCCTGGAGAAAAAAAGAAGGCGAACGCGTCACGAAGGGCGAGCCGCTGCTGGAAATCGAGACGGATAAGGCGGTCGTCGAAGTGGAAGCTCCGGGGGACGGGATTCTTGCCGGAATAACGGCGGATGTGGGAGCCGTGGTCCCCGTGGGAGAAACCATTGCGTGGCTCGTTGGTCCTGGCGAGAAGCCTCCTGCAAAGTCGGTGACGGCAGCACCTGCGGCGCGCGGATCGAGTAGTCCGGAGCGCGTGAGCGCGGCTGCGGCAGTGCGCGCTACAGAACAAGGTGTGGGAGCGGCTCCGCAAATCTCGCCGAAGGCGCGGCGGCTGGCTAAAGAACTTGGCGTGGACATCAGCAAGATTCGAGGAACAGGGCCGGATGGGACGATCACGTCAGAGGATGTGCAGGGTTTTGCCGATGGAAAGGGCGCCGCTGCTTCCGCGGGAATGGAATCGCTGAGCCAGGTCGCGCGGCTGATGGCCGAGCGCACCACCCAGAGCTGGACCAGCGTGCCGCACTTTTTTCTGGTGCGGGACGTTGACTGCGGCGAACTGATTGCGACACAAAAACAAATCAGCGAAGAGATGGAGAAAACGCAGGGCGGAGCGCCGACGATCACGGATTTGCTGATTGCGCTGCTGGCGAAAGTTTTGGCGAAGCATCCGCGAATGAATTCGAGTTGGACGGAGGAGGGAATTCGCTCGAATCCGGAGATCAATGTCAGCGTGGCGATGGCGGTGAAAGATGGCGTGGTGAGCGCAGTGATTCACAAGGCGAACACGGCCAAGGTTGCCGAAATCTCCGCGCAGCGACGCGAATTGACGGAGCGCGCGCGAGCAGGCCGGCTACGTCCGGCAGACATTACCGGAGGGACTTTTACGTTGAGCAACCTGGGCATGTACAAGGTCGATGCTTTCAGCGCGATCATTACGCCACCGCAGGCTGCGATTCTGGCGGTTGGGAGCATTTCCGATCGTGTGGTTCCCGTTGAGGGAAACCCCGGTATCCGGCCGATGATGACGATGACGTTGTCGAGCGATCACCGCGTGGTGGACGGGGCCCGAGCGGCGGAATTCTTGAGCGATTTGGCGAACGCCATTCGCGAGCCAGAGAAGTTGCTGTAGCGGTTGTGTTCACAAAATTCCTTGGAAGGGGAATGAATACTTCTCGCGCCGCGTAGCTCCCGGCCCTCACTATGACGCCGCCCAATGCGCGCAAGAAAGCTTTTTACGCAAACTCATCCGTGCAAGTGCTGTTCGCCGTTGCAGCAGCGATCGCGCTGGGCTACTTGCGGCCGGCGAAGGCGATGGCGGGGGCACTGCGCCCTGATCCACGGGAACAGGAAGCCCAGTGAATTGAGAATCGGAGCGGCAGACTGCAATGGCTGAGCGATTCGATATCGTGGTAGCCGGCGCCGGGCACAACAGCCTGATTGCGGCTGCGTATCTGGCGAAAGCGGGCTATCGCTGCCTGGTGCTCGAGGGACGGCCGATCGTGGGCGGCGGCGTCAAGTCCGCGCAATTGACGTTGCGCGGATTCACGCATGACATTTGCTCTTCGGCGCACAACGGAATCCACGGGAATCCGATCCTGCGCGACGACGAGCTGAAACTCGGAGAGTACGGCCTCGAGTACATCCATCCCGATCCTGTCTATCACATGCCGTTTCCCGACGGCAGCTATTTGACGCAGTGGCGCGACCTGGATCGCACGTGTGAGGAATTCGCAAAATATTCCAACAAAGACGGACTCGCTTACCGCCGAATGATCACCGAATACGAGACGGTCAAGCCTCTCTTGAATGCAGTTGCCTTTACGCCGATTGGCTTTGGAAAAGCCATCAACGATCGATTGGCGGATCACCCCCACGGCAAGCTATGGCAGCGGCGGCTGGCCATGTCGGCCTGGGAAATTGTTCGCGATACATTCGAGGACGACCACTGTAGAGCCTTCATGTTGGGCTGCCCCTACCCGCTGCAACCGGTGCAGGACCCGATGACGGGACGGGCCGCGTACCTTCCACTGCACCAGCAGCGAGAGAGCCGGCCATTGCCAAAGGGTGGGTCGGGAGCGTTGACGATGGCGTTGGCGCTGTTCATCGAAGCGCATGGCGGCGTGATTCTGACCAACAAGTGGATCAAAGGGCTGATCGTGGAAAACGGGAAGTGCACGGGCGTGGAATGCGAAGACGGGAGCTCGTATCGCGCGGAAAAGGCAGTCCTTTCCACAATCCACATCAAGCACCTGATCGACATGGCGCCGCGCGAATTGTGGGGCCAGGATTTCATCGATGGCGTGGACACGTGGAAAGCCGGCCTGACGCTGTTCGAGACAAATTATGCGACGACGGAGCCGCCGAAATATGCGGTAGCCGGCGGGACGCTCTCGCCTGTGCATTCCGGAGTGATGGCCAGCGCCGATCGCGTCTTGCGCATGAGTTATGACTACGCTCGAGGAGCGGTGAATCTTGAAAACCCGTCGATCCATGCAATTTGTTGCAGCATCGCTGATCCGACCCGTGCGCCCGCTGGCATGCACACGATCAAGATCGTTGCCTACCACCCGTACGAATTGAAAGAGGGCCCGCAGCATTGGGACGAAATTAAGGATCAAGTTTCGGACGCGAATCTAAATTACCTGCGGCGCTTCTCGCCAAATTTGACCGACGACAAGATTCTGGCGCGGACGATCGAAAGCCCGCTCGATTTGGAACGGATGAACCCGCACAACTGGCACGGCAGTTGTCACGCGGGCGGATCAGGACCGGCACAATCTGGCGCGATGCGTCCAGTGCCTGGCTGGGCGCAGCATCGGATGCCGATTCCCGGCCTCTATCAGACCGGCGCGACGACGCATCCGGGCGGATCGGTGACCGGTGGACCAGGGCGAAACGCCGCGACTGTAATGCTGAAAGATTTCGGAACCAGCATCGAGGAAGTCGTGAAGAAGAAAGCGTAGGAGATTGTTCCAAGGAGGCGTTTCCATGAGCAAAATCAGCCGGCGCGGATTCGTGAAAACGGCGGCGCTCGCACCGCTTGCGGTCACGCCGTTTTCGATCGGCCAACAAGCGTCCAGGGAAGATCGTTTCGATATCGTCGTAGCGGGCGCTGGGCACAACAGCATGATTGCGGCTGCCTACATGGCGAAGGCCGGTTATCGCTGCCTGCTCCTGGAGGGGCGGCCGATCGTCGGCGGCGGCGTAAAGACAGCGGAATTGACGCTCAAGGGATTCAAGGACGACGTCTGCTCGACGGCGCACACCTTTCTGCTCGACAACCCGATGATGAAGAACGACGAGCTGAAGCTCCGCGACTACGGACTGGAATATATCGACCCCGATCCGATCTTCCATATCCCCTTTCCGGATGGCAGCTATCTGACCCAGTGGCGCGACCTGGACCGAACCTGCGCGGAGTTCGCGAAATTCTCGAAGAAGGATGCCGCCGCCTATCGAAAAATGCTGGAGGAGTTTGACGCTATCAAACCGGTTTTGCTTGGAACGAGTTTCACACCGATTGGATTCGGGAAACCGTTGAACGATCAACTGGCGCAGCAACCGCGCGGCAAGCTGTGGCAGCGGCGGCTGGCGATGTCGGCATGGGAAATCATTCGCGATACGTTTGAGGAAGAACATTGCCGCACGTTCATGCTTTATATGTCCCACTTGGCCGCTGAGCCGCCGGATGCGCCGATGACAGGGCGCTTGGCCTACGGTACAGCGCGTCAGCAACACTCTGGACGGCCGTTCCCCAAGGGCGGTTCGGGAGTGCTGACGCAGGCGCTGGCCCGGTTCATCGAAGCACACAACGGTGTGCTGCTGACGAACAAATGGGTGAAGCGGCTGATTGTGGAGAGCGGGAAATGCGTGGGCGTGGAATGCAGTGACGGAACTTCGTATAGGGCGGAAAAGGCAGTTGTCTCGACGATTCACATCAAGCATTTGGTGGACATGGCGCCGCGCGAGCTGTGGGGCCAGGATTTCGTGGACGGCGTAGATACCTGGCAGGCGGAACACGCAATGTTCGTCACGCATTGCGCGACTTCGGAGCCGCCGAAGTTTGCCGGGGATGGCGGCACGCTCTCACCGGTGGAAGCGGGCATCCTGGTTTCGCCGGAGCGGGCGCTGCGCTTTGCGTACGATGATGCCAGAGGAGTGGTCAATCTGGAGGATCCGCCGATGCAGATCATCTGCTGCAGCGTTGCCGATCCGACGCGCGCTCCCGCCGGGATGCACACTCTGAAAATTATCGGCTGGCAGCCTTACGAATTGAAGGAAGGGCCGGAGCACTGGGACAAGATCAAGAAGGAGGTTTCCGAAGCTTATCTCAAATACTTGCGGCGATTCGCGCCGAATTTGACCGACGACAAGATCCTGGCGCGATTTGTGGAGAGCCCACTCGATCTTGAACGGATGAATCCGCATTTCTGGCACGGAAGCGCCCACGCGGGAGCGCAGAGCGCGTCGCAAGTAGGACCGATGCGCCCTATGCCGGGGTGGGCGCAGCATCGCATGCCGATTCCGGGGTTGTACCAGACGGGCGCGACGACATTTCCGGGAGGGTCCGTGACGGGAGCGCCCGGCAGAAACGCCGCGACGGTCATGCTCAAAGATTTCGGGACCAGCATCGAAGAAGTCGTGAACAAGCAAGCGTAGTTGGGGCGAAGAAGCGCGGCGGATTCAAATTTGCGAGGTCAGCTGATGGTGAAAAGAATTGGATGGATCGCTCCTGCGGCGATCGCTTCAACGCTGGCAGCATTTCTTTCCCTTGCGGCGGGTCTGACCGCGCAACAGGCTGCGCCACCGCAACCGGTGAAGCAAATGGTCCCGGACAATCCGTCGGAACACACGCCGCCGGTGCAGCCCATCCCTTATAGCCACATGAAACATCTTTCTCTCGGTCTGGATTGCAAGGACTGTCACACGAATCCGGATCCGGGCAAGCTGATGACATTTTCGGAGCCCAGCAAATGTATGCTGTGCCACGTCACGGTCGCCAAGGACAAGCCTTCGATTCAGAAGCTCGCTGAGTATGCGAAGTCCAAGCAGGCGATTCCCTGGGTTCGCGTCTATACCGTGCTGTCGGGCGTTGCTTGGAGTCACCGCGCGCATCTCGATGCCGGAATAAAATGCGAGACGTGCCACGGGCAAGTCCGGCAAATGGAGGCGATGTCGGAAGTGACGAGCGTCACCACGATGTATAGCTGCCTGAACTGCCATGAAATGAATCAGGCAAAAACCGCTTGCGACACTTGCCACAAACACTAAACCGGCGGAGAATTTTTCCGGTGAGGAGGCATCATGGCGAAACCGATCGAGCTGGAAATCAATGGCAAGCGATATCCGGTCAGCTACCCTGCGGACACGCCTCTCCTCTATGTCCTGCGCGACGAGCTAGGCCTGACCGGCAGCAAGTACGGTTGCGGGGAAGGGCAATGCGGCGCCTGCACCGTTTTGATTGGAGGAATGCCGCGCCGCTCTTGCCAGATTCCCGTCAGCGCGGCTGCCGCGAAGCCTATTACAACCATTGAAGGTCTTGAAAAGGACGGCCGGTTGAATCCCGTACAGCAGGCGTTCCTCGATGCGGGTGCGTTCCAGTGCGCTTTTTGCACTTCAGGAATGATTATGAGCAGCGTTGGCCTGCTGCAAGCGAATCCGAATCCCAGTCAGGCGGAAATCGTTCAATCCTTGCAAGGCAATGTGTGCCGTTGCGGTACGCATCCGCGCATCGTCGAGGCGGTCCGCCAGGCGGCCAAGATGATGCAGGAGCACGGGCGATGAGTAACGTCGAAGGAAAATTGTCCATCGAGCCGGAGCGGTATGAATTCAGCGCCGTTCCGATACATCAATTCGAATTGGCGCGACGCGATTTCTTTAAGATTCTTGGCGCGGGAATTGCCGTCTTCGCGATTGCGAAAGATGCGCTCGCCGTGCAGGAAACGGCTCCTGGGCCGCGGGCGTTCCACAATGAAGAACTGCCCAAGAATATCAACGCGTGGCTGCACGTGGGTGAAGACGGCAGCGTTACCGGATTCACCGGCAAAGCCGAGATCGGGCAAAACATCCGCACCGCATTGGCCCAAACCATCGCCGACGAACTGCGTGTGCCGTTCGAAAGTGTTCGGATGGTGACGGCGGATACCGCGCTGACGCCGTTTGATGCGGGCACGTTTGGCAGCCGGACCACGCCGACGATTACCCCGCAGTTGCGGCGCGTAGCTGCCGCTGCGCGGGATCTGCTCGTTGGAGTAGCGGCCAAGGAATGGAATGTCACGCCTGCGGGATTAATTGCAGCAGACGCGAAAGTAAGCGATCCCGCCTCGGGGCGCTCGCTCAAGTATGCGGAACTCGCGCGTGGCAAAACACTGGCGCAGAATCTCCCGGCGGAAGATCCCATCACCCCGGCAACGCAATGGACGATTGCGGGAAGAGCGATTCCGAAAGTGGACGGCAAGGCGTTCGTTACCGGGAGGCACCAGTACACCACCGATTTGCGGCCTGCGGGCATGCTTTACGGCAAAGTGCTGCGCCCGTCTTCGTTTGGTGCAACGCTCACTTCCTGCGATGACAGTGCTGCGAAGGCCATGGCCGGCGTCTTCGTCGTGCGTGATGGAGACTTTGTCGGCGTAGCCGCGCCGAGCGCGCAGGAGGCTCAGAAGGCTCTTGATGCGATTCATGCCCAATGGAAAGAAGTGCCGCAGATCTCGAGCAAGGAGATCTTTTCGTATCTCAAGCAGAACGCAGCTGCGAAATCCGAGGATCGATTCCGCAAGCAGAAGGGATCCGTCGAAGAGGCGCTGGCAAGCGCGGCGCACCGGCTTGACGGGACTTACACCGTTGCGTACATCGCGCATGCTCCGCTCGAGCCGCGAGCGGCCGTGGCGCAATGGGCCGATGGGAAACTCACGGTGTGGACCGGCACGCAGCGGCCGTTTGCTGTCCGCGACGAGCTTGCCGATGTGTTTCATGTTCCGGAAAGCAGTGTGCGCGTTATCGTCCCGGACACGGGCTCGGCGTATGGAGGAAAGCACACCAGCGACGCGGCACTCGAGGCCGCTCGTCTGGCGCGCGCTGCCGGGCGACCTGTGAAAGTGGTGTGGACTCGCGAGGAAGAATTCACCTGGGCGTACTTCCGGCCCGCTGGTGTCATCGAAGTCAAAAGCGGCATCGCCGGCGACGGCATGCTGACAGCGTGGGATTTTCACAACTTCCATTCCGGAACGTCAGGGATCGACACGCCCTATGCTGTTGCGAATCAGCGTACGGAATATCATCCCGTGCCGTTGATCCTGAGAAGCGGTTCCTATCGCGGACTTGCAGCGACAGCAAATCACTTTGCACGCG
>Ga0208990_1000424_pt1 | contig 10332 bp, 12 predicted proteins | sample MedBloCARef_M3_FD_187854 | JGI IMG/M metagenome (GOLD analysis project Ga0208990, IMG submission 187854) | Forest soil microbial communities from El Dorado National Forest, California, USA - Mediterranean Blodgett CA Ref_M3 (SPAdes) (version 2) | ecosystem: Environmental > Terrestrial > Soil >...
CCGCCACGGCGTCGGGCGCCTCGACCTGGTCGAGAACCGCTACGTCGGCATGAAGAGCCGCGGCTGCTACGAGACGCCGGGCGGAACCATCATGCTGAAGGCGCACCGCGCGATGGAGTCGATCACGCTCGACCGCGAGGTGCTCGCCCTCAAGGACGATCTCATGCCGCGCTATGCGCGCATGATCTACAACGGCTACTGGTTCAGCCCCGAGCGGCGCCTCCTGCAGCAGCTGATCGACGCCTCGCAGCAGCCGGTCAACGGTCGCGTGCGGGTGAAGCTGTACAAGGGCACGGTGCTGGTCAGCGGCCGCTCCTCGAGGGATTCGCTGTTCGATCCGTCGATCGCCACCTTCGAGGACGACCAGGGCGCCTACAATCAGGCCGATGCGGCCGGATTCATCCGGTTGAACGCGCTGCGCATGCGAATCGCGGCCAGACGGGGTCGAAAATAAGAAGGTTTCTTTCCTTCTTGCTCTTCATTGGCACTCCGGTGTCGGCGGCGCCGTTCGCCATCCAGCTCGGCGACACGAGGCTCGGCCTGGATGCGCCGCCAGGCTTTGCGGACACCGGCTTCACGGGCTCGCCGCGCCTGCAGGAACTCGCCGAATCGCTCACCTCGGCGTCGAACCGCATCCTGCTGTTTGCAATTTCCGACGCCGACCTGCGCCGCTTCACGCTCGGCGACACTCCCGAGTTCAGGCGCTACATGATCGCCGTGACCCCGAAGGGGCTGGAGCGCGAGCGCGTCAGCCCCGCCGCCTTCGGCGTCTTCGTTCGCGATTCGCTGGTGGCGCTCGGCAGCCTGCCCGCCGCGGGCGAGGTGCAAAAATACCTCGATGCCCAGCCGCCCGGGAAAACGAGCCTGCTCGCCGAGCTGCGCAGGGAGCCCGGGGTGGTCTCGGTGCTACAGGGCACGCGCGTGCCGGGGCAGCGGCGCTCCAACGAGGCCCCGCAGTACGCGCTGTCGACGACCACGCTGATGCTGGTGCGCGGCAAGGCGCTCAATCTCTCGGTCTACACGCTCTACGAGGGCGCGGCGGACCTGGACTGGGTGCGCGCGACCACCGCGCGCTGGATCGATGAGATAGCGCGCCTGAACAATCGTTAAGAGGAGCGCCAATGACTCCCACCGACATCATCTGGCTGTTCTTCATGTTCTCCGCGCTGCAGCCGGTGCTCAAGCAGCGTTTTCTCGAGGGCGCGCGGCGCGCGCTCATCGCCAAGATCGAGCGCCAGCGCAACTCGCGGGTGATTCTCCTCGTGCACCGCCAGGAAACCATGAGCATCCTGGGCTTTCCGGTGTTTCGCTACATCGACGTCAATGATTCCGAAGAGGTGCTGCGGGCGATTCACCTCACCGATCCGGCGGTGCCGCTGGACATCGTGCTCCACACCCCCGGCGGTCTGGTGCTCTCCTCGCTGCAGATCGCCCGCGCCATTCACAAGCATCGCGGCAAGGTGACCGCCGTCGTGCCGCATTATTCGATGTCCGGGGGCTCGCTGATCGCCCTGGCCGCCGACGAAATCGTGATGAGCGAGTACGCGGTGCTCGGACCCGTCGATCCGCAGCTGGGCCAGCACGCCGCCGCCTCGATCCTCAAGGTGGTGGCGAGAAAACCGGTCGCGGAAGTGGACGACCAGACCCTGATTCTCGCGGATCAGGCCGAGAAGGCCATCCTCCAGGTGAGCGAGGCCGTCCGCGAGCTGCTCGCAGACAAGATTCCACCGGAAAGGGCTGACGAGCTCGTGCGCCTGCTCTCGACTGGCACCTGGACCCATGACTACCCGATCACCTACGAAGCGGCCAAGAGCCTCGGCCTGCCGGTGCGCAGCGACATTCCCAGCGAGTTCATCGACCTGATGGCCCTTTATCCGCAACCGGTCCGGCGCTCGCCGGCGGTGGAATACCTGCCGGTGCCGCGCCGCGCCGAAGGCGATCGCGGCTCGCGCGACTGAGAGCTGCCGATGCCCTCCTTCGACATCGTTTCACAGGTCGACCGGCAGGAAGTCAAGAACGCGGTCGAGCAGGCCAACAAGGAAATCACCAATCGCTTCGACTTCAAGGGCTCGGACGCGCGCGTCGAGCAGAGCGAGCTGCTGCTCACCGTCTACGCCGACGACGAGTTCAAGCTCAACCAGGTGATGGACGTGCTGCGCGCGCGCCTTGCCAAGCGCAACGTCGACGCGCGCTGCCTAGAGCCCGGCGGCGTGGAAAGAATCTCGGGCGACAAGGTGAAGCGGCCGCTCACGGTGCGCGTGGGGATCGCCCAGGACAGGGCGAAGAGCATGGTGAAGCTCATCAAGGATTCCAAGCTCAAGGTGAGCGCCTCGATCCAGGGCGACGCGGTACGCGTTGCCGGGGCGAAGAAGGACGACCTGCAGGCCGCGATCCAGCTGGTGCGCAAGTCGGTCACCGACTTGCCGCTCCAGTTCATCAACTTGCGCGACTGAGTCCCTGCGTCCAGCGGTCGTAGATGCGGTCGGCGACCGCGTGGAGCTGCTCCAGCTTCTTCTGCAAGCCGGCTTCAATCTGCTCGGGCCGCTGCACCGCCGGGCTTGTCGCGCTGCTCCTGAGCTCATCGCCGCCGCTGCGCAGCCACGCGCGGACCAGCTCTTCGGTCATCTCGACGTGGCACTGCATGCCGAAATGCCTGCCGAGCGCATAAGCCTGGTTCTCGCAGTGCGCGTTCTCCAGCACCCGCGTCGCGCCGGGCGGGATGCTGAAAGTCTCGCCATGCCAGTGGAACGATTCGAACGCCTGCAGCTCGCCCAGCCAGTCGCGCGCCACCGCGTTGTCGGCGACGCGCACCTCGCCCCAGCCGATCTCCCTGACGGCGCTGGCGCGCACCGTGCCGCCGAAGGCCTTCGACATCAGCTGCCCGCCGAGGCAATGGCCGATCGCCGGGACATCCTTGCGCACGGCGTCGCGGATCAGCTCCAGCACCGGCGCCACCCAGGGCAGCGGGTCATTGGCGCTCATCGGCCCGCCCATCAGCGCGAGGCCCGAGAATCCCGCAGCGTCGCGCGGCACCGGCTCCCCTGCGTCGAGTGCAATCAATTGCCATGGAATTGAGCGGCGCTCGAGATAGGTGGCAAAATACGCCGGTCCCTCGCTGGCGGAGTGCCGAATGATGGCTACGGGTTTCATGCCCGGTATTATTGCGCTTCTGCTGTTCCTGGCCTGCACGCCGGTGCTGGCGGCCGACGTCGCGCTGATCGGCGTGATCGGCGACAAGGCGGCCGTGCTGGCGGTCGATGGCGGCGATCCGAAGACGGTGAAGCTCGGGCAGAACTGGAGCGGCGTCACGGTGGTCGCGGTCGAGAAGGAGCGCGCCACCGTCGAGATCGACGGCAAGCGCCGCGTGCTCGTGCTCGGACAGCACTACCGCAGCGCCGCCGCCACCTCCGATCGTCAGAGCGCGACCTTGGCCGCAGACACTCGCGGGCACTTCTTCGCCGAGGCGTCGGTCAACGACGTGCCGATGCGTTTCGTGGTCGACACCGGGGCCTCGGTCGTGGTGCTGTCCGCTGCCGATGCTTCCCGGCTCGGCGTCGACTGGCGCAAAGGCCAGCGCCGGATGCTCCAGACCGCCAACGGCGCGACGGCCGGCTATCTCGTGAAACTGGACAAGGTGAAGGTCGGCGCCATCGAGCTTACCAACGTCGAAGGCACAGTTCTCGAGGAGGGCCTGGGCGCGGTCGGCCTGCTCGGCATGAGCTTCCTCAACCGCGTCGAGATGCAGCGCGACGGCCAGACCATGACGCTGATCCGGCGGTTCTAGGTAAAGACCGTGACTGCAGGCAGCGACAGGATCTGGACGTAAACGTCGAAGAAGTAGTACTGCAGGGCCGAAACTCCCAGCGCGACGAGAAGGGCCGCACGCGCGGCAACTTGCCAGGCTTCGACGTTCGGATGATCGAATGCGCTCGTGGGCGAAAGCGCGCGCATGTAGCTGCGGAAATCTCCGCGTGCCCGCCTGAGCGAACTCTTTTCTATTCTTCGCACGGTCCTCTTCGACAGCTGAAAACAGGATCTTCTAGCGCTCGCGGCGAAGAATATCAGGTCAGCGGGATGGCCTCGCATTGTCGCCGGGAGGCGACGGTTCACTTGCCGGGAACGAGCGGCACGAAGCGCACTGGCAGCACGTTGCGCTCGTCGTAGCCGCCGTCGGCGCGCTTGGTGACGAGCTTCAGATACTGGATGTCGCCGCCGCCGACCGGGATCACCATCCTGCCGCCCGGCTTGAGCTGCTCGACGAGCGCCTGCAGCACGCGCGGCGCGGCAGCCGTGACCACGATGCCGTCGAACGGTGCCTTCTCCGGCCAGCCGCGGTAACCGTCGCCGATCTTGACCTCGACGTTCCCATACCCGAGCTCGGCCAGGCGCGCTGCGGCGGCCTTGCCGAGGCTGTCGATCAGTTCAATGCTGTAGACCTGCTTCACGATCTCGGCGAGCACCGCCGCCTGGTAGCCCGACCCTGTGCCGATATCGAGAACGACGCTGTTGGAATCCACTTTCAAAAGATCTGCTGAAAGCGCGACGATGTACGGTTGCGAGATGGTCTGGCCCGAGCCGATCGGCAGCGGGTGATTGCGGTACGCCAGCGCCGCCTGCGCGGCGGGAACGAGGCGGTGGCGCTCCACCTTGGCGAGCGCGGCGCGCACCGCGGGCGACATGCTGGCAAGGCCGGTTTCCGCGCGCGTCTCGGCGTACAGGGCGTCCACCTCGGAGACCAGGCGCGCGCGCAGGGACGAAAAATCCTGAGAATGGGTTTCTTCAATCAATAGAAACCCCAGAAGCAGGCGTATTAACGCGCGCGTTTATTCTTCTCGATGAGCGCGTACGCGCTGTGGTTGTGGATCGACTCGAAGTTCTCGGATTCCACCACGTACGCCTCGATGCGCTCGTCCAGGTTGAGCACGGCGGCGACGTCGCGCACCATGTCCTCGACGAACTTCGGGTTGTCGTAGGCGCGCTCGGTGACGTGCTTCTCGTCAGGGCGCTTGAGCAGCCCGTAGAGCTCGCTCGAGCCCTGCTTCTCGACCAGGTCGACGATCTCCTCGATCCAGACGAAGTCGTTGGTGCGGGCGGTGACCGTCACGTGCGAGCGCTGGTTGTGCGCGCCGCGCTCCGAGATGCGCTTGGAGCAGGGGCACAGGCTCGTCACCGGGACCACCACCTTCATGGTGAAGCTCTGCTTGCCCTTCCTGATCTCGCCGTTGAAGGTCACCTCGTAGTCCATCAGGCTCTTCACGCCCGACACCGGCGCCTTCTTCTCGATGAAGTACGGGAAGCTCATCTCGATGTGGCCTTCCTCGGCCTCGAGGCGCTCGACCATCTCGCGCAGCATGACCTGGAAGGTTTCGACCGTGATCTCGCGCTCGTGCTCTTCGAGGATCTCCACGAAGCGCGACATGTGGGTCCCCTTGAAATGGTGCGGCAGGCAGACGTACATGTTGAACACGGCGATGGTGTGCTGCACGCCGCCCGAGCGCTCCTGGATGCGCATCGGGTGGCGGATCGCCTTGATGCCTACCTTGTCGATGGCGAGCTTGCGCGAATCGGGGCTCGCCTGGACGTCCGGAATGTTGTGCAGGTCGCGTGCTTTCATGGCGCTATTTTAACATCCGACTAAATTACTCGGACATTGCCTTGCGTACCGAGTTCCGGATGCCGGGCGCATCCAGTCCCACCGAGGCAAGCAGCTTTGCCGGGTCGCCATGGTCGATGAAGCGGTCCGGCAGCCCCAGAAGGAGAATCTTTCCCTGAAAAGCCATGCTGGCCAGTGCCTCGCACACCGCACTGCCTGCGCCGCCCATGACCTGGTGCTCTTCCACGGTGACGATGAGTGGATGGCTTTCGGCCAGGCGTTTCACCAGCTCGACGTCGAGCGGCTTCACGAAGCGCATGTTCGCCACCGTCGCGTCGAGCTCTTCAGCGGCCTCGAGCGCCGGCTTCAGCATCGCGCCGAAGGCGAGGATCGCCACGCGCTTCCCGGTCCTTCGCACTTCGCCTTTTCCGAGCGGGATGGCTTTCATCTCCTTTTTTGCCTCTCCCAATGCAGCGCCTCGCGGGTACCTCACGCTGCAAGGACCATTACTCATGAAACCTGTGTAGAGCATCTGCCGGCATTCGTCGGCGTCGGCGGGAGCCATCACCGTGAGATTGGGCACCGTGCGCAAATAGGCGAAGTCGAACGCGCCATTGTGGGTCGCGCCGTCGCCGCCGACGAGACCGGCGCGGTCGAGCGCAAACAGCACCGGCAGGTTCTGGATCGCGACGTCGTGGATCAGCTGGTCGTAGCCGCGCTGCAGGAAGGTCGAATAGATGCCCAGGACCGGCCGCATGCCCTCGCAGGCGAGGCCCGCGGCAAACGTCACCGCGTGCTGCTCGGCGATGCCGACGTCGAAGTAGCGCTCGGGGAACTGCTCCGAGTACTTCACCATGCCGGAGCCTTCGCGCATCGCCGGCGTGATCGCCACCAGGCGCGGATCGAGCGCCGCCATGTCGCACAGCCATTCGCCGAAGATCTGCGAGTAGGTCGGCTTGCCGCCCGCGGCTGCCTTGAGGCCTTCGGCGGGATCGAACTTGCCCGGCCCGTGGTAGGCGATCGGATCGTCCTCGGCCAGCTTGTAGCCCTGGCCCTTGCGCGTGATGACGTGCAGGAACTGCGGCCCTTGCAGCTTCTTGATGTTGGCGAGCGTCGGGATCAGCGCATCGAGGTCGTGGCCGTCGATCGGGCCGATGTAGTTGAAGCCGAACTCCTCGAACAGCGTCGACGGCGTCACCATGCCCTTCATGTGCTCCTCGGCGCGCCGCGCCAGCTCCCATACGCCGACGCGCTTGAGCAGATGCTCGCTGGCGCGGCGGGCGCTGGAATAGACGCGGCCGGAGAGCAGCCGGGCGAGATAATTCGTGAGGGCGCCCACCGGGGGCGAGATCGACATCTCGTTGTCGTTCAGGATCACCAGCAGGTCGACGTTCATGGCGCCGGCGTTGTTCATCGCCTCGTACGCCATGCCGGCGGACATCGCGCCGTCGCCGATCACCGCGATGCAGCGCCGCTTTTCATTTTTTATTTTGGCTGAAATTGCCATTCCCAAGGCTGCCGAGATCGAGGTCGAGGAATGCGCGGTGCCGAACGTGTCGTACCTGGACTCGATGCGCCGCGGGAAGCCCGAGATGCCGTCGACCATGCGCAGCCGCGACATCGCGTCGCGCCGGCCGGTGAGGATCTTGTGCGGATAGGTCTGGTGGCCGACGTCCCAGACGATACGGTCCTCGGGCGTCTCGAAGACGTAGTGCAGGGCGATCGTCAGCTCGACGGTGCCGAGATTCGAGGACAGGTGGCCGCCGGTCCGCGACACCGACTCGAGCACGTACGCGCGCAGCTCGTCGGCGAGCTGCTGCAGCTGCTTGCGCTCGAGGCTGCGCAGCCGCGACGGATCGTCGATGGTCTTCAGCAGTTCGTACATCGACGGATTGTAGCCGCCGGCCGGCAGCTCTTCGGTGATCGTGGCCATGCCTAGAATTTTCGCAGAACGATGAAATCGGCGAGCTCGCCGAGGCGGCGGGATCTGCCGTCGAAGCCTTTGAGCGCCTCATGGGCCTGCCCGCGCAGCTCTTCGGCGAGCCGGCGCGCGGCCGCGATGCCGATGGCCGAGACGTAGGTCGGCTTGCCCTGCTTGGAGTCCTTGCCCGCGGTCTTGCCGAGCGTCGCGGTGCTGGCATCGTAATCGAGGACGTCGTCCACCACCTGGAACGCCAGGCCGACCGCCTTCGCATAGCGGTCCAATCCGGGCTTCTTGTCTTGCGGCAGTTCATGGCCGCACGCCGCGCCCAGGAGCACGGCTGCACGAATCAAGGCCCCGGTTTTGTGGATGTGCATGAACTCCAGCTCCGGCAGCGTCAGCGAGCACCCGGTCGCTTCGAGGTCTATCTGCTGCCCGCCGGCCATGCCGCGCGAGCCGGCGGCGAGCGCGAGGATCTTCACCAATTCGAGCTGCGTCCGCGCTTCGTCGGCGATGCGGTGCTCGGCCAGCAGCTGGAAGGCGAGCGACTGCAGCGCGTCGCCCACCAGCAGCGCAGTAGCCTCGTCGTACTCGACGTGCACCGTCGGCTTGCCGCGCCGGAGAATGTCGTCGTCCATGCAGGGCAGGTCATCGTGCACCAGCGAATAGGCGTGGATCAGCTCGACCGCGACCGCCGCGATCTCGACCCGCTCCGCGCTTGCATCGGCCGCTTCGCCGGCGGCGAATACCAGCAGCGGCCGCACGCGCTTGCCGCCCTCTAGCGTGGCATAGCGCATGGCTTCGTGCAGGCGCGCCGGCGCAAGGTGCGCCTGCGGCAGCAGACGCGCGAGCGTCGCTTCCATCCGCGCCTGGATTGCGCCCATCCAGGCTCCGAAACGGGTCTCAGCCTCCTTCACCGGCCTCAGGTTCTGCCGCGACGGCCAGCGGCTTGAGAACCTCGCCCTCCAGGACTTTGACTTGCTGCTGGGCCGCTTCCAGGCGCTGCTGGCAGAAGCGCGCCAGCTCCAGCCCGCGCTTGTGCGTGGCGAGCGCCTGCTCGAGCGATAGCTCGCCGCTCTCCATGCTGTGGACGATTTTTTCCAGCTCCGCGAGCGCCCGCTCGAAGCTCAGCTCGCCTGAAGGCTTGCTCATCGTTTGGTAAAATACTGTTTTTCTGAGGGCTTTACAACGCATGTCCGATGTGGCTCGCCTGCGCCAGGTATTGCCTGCGCGCAGCCAGGTGCCGGTGTCCTGGTACTTCGATGCCGAGCACTTCGCGCTCGAAAAACGCCTGCTGTTCGATGCCGGCGCCAACTACGTCGGCCACTCGCTGATGGTGCCCAGCATCGGCGACTACCACACGCTGGCGTGGACCGATCACGCCAGGATGCTGGTGCACAACGATGCCGGCATCGATCTGCTGTCCAATGTCTGCCGACACCGCCAGGCGATCATGCTCGAAGGCCGCGGCAATGCGCAGAACATCGTCTGCCCGCTGCATCGCTGGACCTACGACTTGAAGGGCGAGCTGCTCGGCGCGCCGCATTTCGCGGAGAGCCCGTGCGTGAAGCTGCGCTCGACCCCGCTCACCGAGTGGCAGGGGTTGCTGTTTGCCGGCCCGCGCAATCCGCGCCAGGACCTGGCCAAGATCACCACCGCCGCGGACTGGGACTTCAGCGGCTACGTGCTCGATTCGGTGCGCGTCGACGATTACGACGTCAACTGGAAAACCTTCGTCGAAGTGTACCTGGAGGTCTACCACGTCGATTTCTTCCACCCCGGGCTCGGCAACTTCACCGACTGCAACAACTTCACCGTCGATTACGGCGAGCATCACTCGGTGCAGATCGTCGCGCCGAAAGCGGGTCTGGAGCGGCCCGGCACGCCGACCTACAAACGCTGGCACGACATGTGCCTCAAGTTCCTCGACGGCCGCGCGCCCAAGTACGGTGCGCTGTGGATGTCGTACTTCCCGGGGGTCATGCTGGAGTGGTACCCGAACGTGCTGGTGGTCTCGCACCTGATCCCGCGCTCGGCGCGGCGCACGACCAACGTGGTCGAGTTCTACTATCCCGAGGAGATCGCCCTGTTCGAGCGCGAGTTCGTGGAAGCTCAGCAGGCCGCATACCTGGAAACCGCAATCGAAGATAACGTGCTTTGCGAACGCATGGACCGCGGCCGCAGGGCACTGTACGAGGAAGGACTGGACGACGCGGGTCCGTACCAGTCGCCGATGGAAGACGCAGAGGTGCATTTCCACGAGTGGCTGCATAAACGCCTTGGGCGGTAATGGCGTACACCACCCTCGTCGACACCGGACAACTCGAAAAACATCTATCGTCCTGGCGGTTGTTCGACTGCCGCCACGACCTCGCCCGGCCGCAGCTCGGTGAGCAGCAGTACCGCGAAGCGCATCTCCCGGGGGCCCTGTTCGCGCACCTCGATCGCGACCTGTCGGCGCCAAAGACCGGCGGCAACGGCCGCCATCCGCTGCCCGACCGGGGCGCCTTCGTCGCCTGGCTCGGCCAGCAGGGGCTCGAGCCCGGCGACCAGGTGGTGTGCTACGACGGCGGCAGCGGCGCCATGGCGGCGCGCCTTTGGTGGATGCTGCGCTGGGTGGGACATGAAGCCGTTGCGGTGCTCGACGGCGGCCTCGCGAAGTGGCTGCAGGAAGGCCGCCCCACCACGCACGAAGTGCCGCGCTTTGCGCATTCCAGCTACCCGGTCAGGCCGCCCGCTGCGCAAACCATCGATGTAAGCACCCTCGAGTCGCGCAGAGAAAAACTCCTCCTGCTCGACGCGCGCGCGCCGGCACGGT
>Ga0208990_1000425_pt1 | contig 10328 bp, 10 predicted proteins | sample MedBloCARef_M3_FD_187854 | JGI IMG/M metagenome (GOLD analysis project Ga0208990, IMG submission 187854) | Forest soil microbial communities from El Dorado National Forest, California, USA - Mediterranean Blodgett CA Ref_M3 (SPAdes) (version 2) | ecosystem: Environmental > Terrestrial > Soil >...
CTCGTCGAGATCCTGCCAGGCGCCGCCGACCAGCGATGTCATGTCTGCCACGAAGCGGCGCAGGCGGGCGATGCTCATCCTCTCTCCTCAGCGACGCGCATCCTGGCGGTGCAGCCGTCCCGGCCATGCAAGCAATGGACGGTCGGCGGTCAATAATACTGCGTCCTCGGCCAATGCCGTGGCAACGATGATGCGATCGAACGGATCGCCGTGCAGCTCCTCGAGCTCTACCGCTGCCATGGCAATCTCGGCCGACAGGCCTATCTCACGCACGCCCAGCGACAGGATGCGATGGCGCCACGCCCGAACGTCCGCCGGCCCCTCGATACGTCCGCGCCTGAGCCCCCAACCTATTTCGAAGATGACGACCGTCGGGACGGCGAGCTCACCGGCGGCGAGCGCGGCGTCGCAACTTCGTCTTGCCGCCCTTCCGAGCTTTGGCACCTGCTCGGTCATCCATATGAGCGTGTGCGTATCGAGCAGGAGGGTCATCGAATTGCCCAGTGATATTCCGCCATTCGCGATCTTCGTCCCACTCGTCCTTGTCGACAATTGGCCCGACGATGTCGCCGACGATCTTGAAGGTGCCCTTCGTGGCGCCCCACAAGGTCTTGGGCTTCTCGCGCACGGCGACGAGCTGCACCTTCGCCTTGCCGCGCTTGGTGATGGTGATGGGCTGGCCGCTCTCGGCGACCTCGTCGATCAGGGCGAGGCACCGCGCCTTGAAGGCGGCGGCGTTGATCTTCCTATCCATGGTCCTGTTCCTATGTGACCATATGATATGGTCACATAGCGGGCAGGGTCAACGACGGTTGTCCTGCGCCGTGTAGCGCGGCCATTCGTGGGCGGCGATCTGGTCGAGCGAGGGCGTCGGCTGGCCGAGCCGGATCTGGTACATCCAGTAGTTGGCCAGCACCCGTTGCACGAAGTCGCGGGTCTCGTTGAGCGGGATCGAGGCCACGTAGAGCAAGGGATCCTGCGAGGCGTTCAGCGAATTGTCCCAGCGCATGACGTTGCCCGGCCCACCATTGTAGCCGGCCGCGGTGCGCACCAGGTTGTTGTCGACCTCGCCCAGCAGCGAGCCGATGTAGGCCTGCCCCAGCGCGATGTTGGTCGACGGATCGTAGAAATTGCCGCCCATCTGGTCATTCGAAGAGTTCCTGACGATGAGCCGCGCGGTGCCCGGCATGAGCTGCATCAGGCCCATGGCGCCGACATAGGAGCGCGCCTTGGGGTTGAACGCCGACTCCTGGCGCATGAAGCCCCAGAGCAGCGCGCGGTCCACCGAATAGCCGCCGGCGGGCTGCCACGGCGGCAACGGATAGACCGCGCCGTCAAAGCCCTTGATGTTGTGCCGCTGGTCCCAGTTGGCGTTGCCGACCTTGGCTGACAGGCTGGGCAGCGAGGCCTTTTGGGCGACCGCCAGGATGGCTTCGATGAATCGCGGGTCGGCGTCGATCGAGGCGGCGAAGAGCTCGCGCTCCGCCGCGGTCGCGGCGCCGAGCTGCAGCAAGGCGAGCGCGCGGCGGCCGACGCGGTCGTTGCGCATGACGTTTTCCCGGCTGCGATCGAGCGCGGGCACGTTCCAGTCCGGCTCGATGCGCATGCCGAGCGCCTTCTGGGCGATCAGGCCGTAGAAGGTGCGGCCGTGCAGCGCCGCGCGCTTGAGGTAAGGCGCGAATTTCTGCGGATTGCCAGCCAGCAGGTTGGCGCGCGCCGCCCAAAACGAACCGGCCGACAATGTCCAGGACGAGGCCCGGTCGGGCGCCGCATCGGCCACCATCTCGAAGCGGCGCGCCGAATCGGCCATGTTGCCGCGGACGAAGCCCGACAGGGCCGCGTTCCAGTTGGCGTCGGGCGGCAGGCCGACATCGACCGGCAGCTGCACGCTGCTCTGCGAATCGGCCTCGAGCGCGCGGGTTCGGATGCGGCCGCGCCACAGCTCCACCTCCTGCGGCCCCAGGACATCGGCCGTCGACTTCTGGTCGAGCAGCGCGAAGGCGGCGTTGAATCCACCATCGTCGGCCATGCCCTGCAGCCGCGCCCGAAGCTCGGCGGCGCGGCCGGCGTCGGCGCCGGTGACGGTGCGGGCGGCGGCGAAGCTGGGCGACGACGGCGCCTGGCTGACGAAGCTGGCCGGCGTCAGCTCGGACGAACCGGGCGTGCGGCGGGCGAGCGCCAGCCGGTAGATCGCCGGCGCATCGGGATGGTCGTTGTACTCCTGCAGCCAGGCGGCGAGCTGATCGAAGCTCGCGGGATGGCCCGGGCTCAGCAGGCGCTGGGCGCCGACATAGCCCATCAGGGTCTTGTCCTTCAGCCGGGCGACCTCGGCGTCGGCCTGGGCGAACTGGCCGGAGGCCTGCGCCTGGAAGATGCGGCGGTAGGTCTCCCTCGTGTCGGTGTCGAGCACCGTGGGCAGGTCGGGGACGACGGCGATTTCGTCGAGCTCGATCACCGGGGGCGGCGGCACGAAGACCGGCCGGCGCGGGATGATGGTGGGATGGACCCCGACCGGCCGGGCCACCGGACGGGGCGCCGCTGCGGCGGTCTTGGTGGCCGGCGCAGGCTTGGCCGGCGGCTTGGTGGCGGTCTGCGCCAGGGCCGATGCGGCCAGCATCGTCGCTGCCCCCAGCAGGACGACCGAAACGATGTGCTTCATGGTCCCACCGTAGGTGGATAGCCGCAGAGCGACAAGTAGGAGCGGCGAGCGCCACAACGCCCAAGGCTCGCTATACTGCGCCCCACGGAGGATCCCATGACCCAGCATCAAGAGCGCACCGCGGCTATTCGGCACCTGATCGACGAGGCTCGCCGGATCGAGCAGAACGGCGTCAACTATGCGACCCTCGAGAAGATCGGCGGCCTTCTGGCGTCACTCGCCAGCCGCGCCGACCTGTTCCCGCAGGACGAATTCCCGCTCGGCGCCGACGGCGGCATCTATCGCCTGAGCGAGGATCCCGACCATCGCTTCGCGCTCTATGCCTCCGCCGGCGGCGCCGGCAAGAAGGTGCCGCCGCACAATCACACGACCTGGGCGATCATCGCGGGCGTCCATGGCGCCGAGCGCAACGTTGTCTATGAGCGCCTCGACAACGGCGCGCAGGCGGGCGTCGTGAAGCTGCGCGAGGCGCCGGCCAAGGAGAAGACGCTGCGGCGCGGCGACGTCATCTGCTACCTGCCCGACGACTTCCATCACATCGAGACGCCGGCGGGCTCGGGCGACGCGTTGCATCTCCACTTCTATGGCTTGAGCCTGGAGCACCTGCCCGACCGCCTGTCGGTCGACATGGCAACGGCGGCGGCCAAGCGCTTCATGGCCAAGGCCAAGATCCTGACGCCGCTGCTGTCGGTCGAGCAGGTCAAGGCGTTGCTGAAGTCGGGCGAGGTGTTCGCCTTCTTCGACGTGCGCGAGGAGGGCGAGTTCTCGACCCAGGGCCATCCGTTGTTCGCCACGCCCCTGCCGCTGTCCCGGCTCGAGCCGCGGGCGCTCGCCCTGCTGCCGGATCCGCATACGCGCATCGTGCTGATGGACGACGGCGAAGAGGGGCAGATGGGGCGCGCCAATCGGGCCGCCGACAAGCTCTCGGAGCTGGGCTACACCGATCTCGCCGTCATGAAGGGCGGGCTTTTGGCCTGGCGGGAGGCGGGCTGCGAGGTCTTCACGGGGGTGAACGTGCCGAGCAAGGCGTTCGGCGAGGTGGTCGAGCACGAGAACGACACGCCGCGCATCGATGCCGCCGACCTGCAGAAGCTCGTCGATGCCAAGACCGACCTGGTGATCCTCGATTCGCGACCGATGCCGGAATTCAACAACATGTCGATCCCGGGCGGCATCGACTGCCCCGGTGCCGAGCTGGTCTACCGGGTCAAGGACCTGGTGCCCAATCCCGAGACCCTGGTGGTGGTGAATTGCGCCGGCCGCACGCGCTCGATCATCGGCGCGCAGTCGCTGATCAATGCCGGCCTGCCCAACAAGGTGATCGCGCTCAAGAACGGCACCATGGGCTGGCACCTCGCCGGCCTGAAGGTGGCGCGCGGCGAGACCAGGAGCTTCGGTCCGCAAGGACCCGAGGCCGCCAAGTTCGCGCAAGCGGCGGCGGCGAACATCGCCACCAAGATGAAGGTGAAGAAGATCGACAAAGCGGGCCTCGCCGCGCTCGAGGCCAAAGGCGGTCCGCTCTATCGCCTCGACGTGCGTGATCCGGCCGAGTACGCAACAGGGCATCTGAAAGGCTTCCGCCATGCCGCGGGCGGCCAACTCGTGCAGGCGACCGATCAGTATGTCGGCGCGCGCCACGCCACCATCGTGCTGCACGACAATGACGGCGTGCGCGCCACCATGACGGCGCACTGGCTGATGCAGATGGATTGGCACGACGTCCATGTGCTCGACCACAAGCCGGTGTCGAGCGAACTCACCACCGAGGCCGAACCGCGTTTCCCCAAGGGCTTCGCGCCGCCTGCGGTCGCAAGCGTCGCGGCGGCCGAACTGAACAAATCGCTGGAGCACGCGCTGGTGATCGATCTCGACACCAGCCTGCGCTATCGCGATGGCCATGTGCCGGGCGCCTGGTTCGCCGTGCGCGCCAAGCTCGGCAAGACCATCCCCGAGATGCTGGCCAAGCAGAAGGGGATCACGCGCATCGTGCTGGTCTCGCCTGACGGCGAGATCGCAGCCCTTGCGGCGGCGGAAGCCGAGGCGGCCGGCGGCGGCTTGCCGGTGGCGGTCCTCGAGGGCGGCATGAAGGGCTGGCGCGACGCCAAGCTCGCCGTCGAGACCGGCCACACGCGGATGGCCGATCCACCCACCGACGTGTGGTACCGGCCCTATGACTTCAAAGAGAATATCGAGGCCGCGATGCGCCAGTATCTCGACTGGGAGGTCGACCTGGTCCCGCAGGTGGCGCGCGACGGGGATGCGAGATTCACCGTCTTCAAACGCTAAGTGGTTGATCCACATGAGCAATCATGACCCCGAAGGCGCCCGGCGGGGCGTCGAGGAGATGGAGGCGAAGCTAAAGGCAGCGCGCGCGGCCAATCCAAAACCGAGCCATAACGAGGCCCCGAGCAACGTAATGTCGCAGCGCCAGACAGGCGTTGCCTATCGCGTTTTGGTCGATATGATCGCGGGCCTTTTGGTCGGGGGCTTTCTCGGCTATTGGCTCGACCGCTGGTTGGGTTGGGCGCCGTATTCCTTGGTGACGGGTCTCGTCTTGGGTTTCGTCGCCGGCGCCAACAATGCCTGGCGCGCCATTCGAGCGTACTCGAAGGATGCGGCAGTCACGGGCAGTGGCGGTGACGACGGGAATCGTCGCCTGCCCTGAAGCGGTGTGTGGCGTTGGATTGACGTGTAGGCGTCATGAAGTGGGGATGAGGTAAGCCAAATGCATAGCCCGATGGAGCAGTTCGAGATCAAGCGGCTGCTCCACCTGAATCTCTTCGGCATCGACGCCTCTTTCACGAATTCATCGACCTGGATGATCATCGCCGTGATCCTGGCGACGGCGGTGTTCGTGTGGGGCATGCGCCAGCGCGCCCTCGTGCCCGGCAAGCTGCAGTCGGTTGCCGAGCTGGGCTACGAATTCATCGCCGGCATGGTGCGCGACAATGTCGGCGACGGCGGCAAGAAGTACTTCCCGTTCATCCTGACGCTCTTCATCTTCATCCTGTTCTGCAACGTGCTGGGCATGGTGCCCTACTCGTTCACGCCGACCAGCCACATCGTGGTGACCTTCGCCATGGCGGCGTTCGTGTTCGTCGGCGTCACCCTGATCGGCTTTGCCCGCCACGGCGTGCACTTCCTGTCGCTGTTCGTCCCGAAGGGCGTGCCGTTCGCGCTGCTGCTGCTGCTGGTGCCGATCGAGATCATCTCCTACTTCATCCGCCCGTTCAGCCTGTCGATCCGGCTGTTCGCCAACATGCTGGCCGGCCACACCATGCTCAAGGTGTTCGGCGGCTTCGTCGTCATGCTGGGCATCATCGGCGGCTGGGCGCCGCTTGCCTTCATCGTCGTGTTCACGGGCCTCGAACTGCTGATCGCGTTCCTGCAGGCCTATGTCTTCGCGATCCTGACCTGCCTGTATCTAAACGACGCCATTCATCTCCATCACTGACATCACTCACGGAAGGAACATTCAAATGGACGCCTCTGCAGCCAAGCTCATCGGTGCCGGTCTCGCCACCATCGCCCTCGCCGGCGTCGGCGTCGGCATCGGCAACATCTTCGGCAGCTTCGTCTCGGGCGCGCTGCGCAATCCCGAGGCCGCGCCCCGCGTGTTCGGCAACGTGCTGCTGGGCTTCGCGCTCACCGAGGCCGTCGCGCTGTTCGCGCTGGTCATCGCCTTCATGATCCTGTTCGTGTTCTAAGCCTCCTGTTCGGTTACAGGGGCTTGGAACCAACGATCATGCGGAAATCGGTCTACGGCGCACTGGCAGGCGGTCTCGCCAGCTTCGCCACGGTCGGCACTGCCGCCGCGGCGGGCATGCCGCAGCTCGACGTCCACGACTTCGCGCCGCAGCTGGTCTGGCTCGCGATCGCTTTCGTGATCCTCTACCTCGTGATGTCGCGGCTCGCGGTACCGGCGATCGCCGACACGCTGGCCAAGCGCCAGGCCAAGATCCAGGGCGATCTCGACGCGGCCGAAAAAGCCAACGAGGAGACCCGCGCCCTGGTCGCGGCCTACGAGAAGCGCCTGGCCGACGCCCGCGAGGAGGCCCGCCGGCTGACACGCGAGCAGGGCGAGGCCGACGGCGCCGTGGCGACGGCCCGCTTCAACGCGCTGCACGATCGCCTCGCCAAGCAGATCGACGAGGCCGAGAAGCGCATCGCCCGGCAACGCGACGACGTCATGGCCGGCCTCGAGCACATGGCCAGCGATATCGGCCGGGACGTCTATGCCAAGCTCGCCGGCCAGCCGGCCGACCAGGGCGCGCTCGCCGGCAAGATCACCGCGGCGATCAAGGGAGACGGCCGATGATCGGCACGGCTTGGGCGGCGGACGCCGCCGGTGAACACGGTGGCGGCATCTTCTCCGATCCGGCCTTCTGGGTCGGCGTCGCCTTCGTGCTGTTCTTCGTGCTGGCCGGCAAGGTGATGTGGAAGCGCGTCTCCGACATGCTCGACAAACGCACGGCGGCCATCGTCAAGGCGCTCGGCGACGCCCAGCGCCTGCGCGACGAGGCGCTCCAGGCCAAACAGGAGGCCGAGCGCACGCTGGCCCAGGCCACGACCGAGGGCGGCGCCATCCTCCAGCACGCCCGCGAGGAGGCCGAGCGCATGCAGGCCAAGGCGGCAGCGAGCCTGCAGGCCGCGGTGGCCTTGCGCGAGCAACAGGCGCTCGACCGCATCGCGCAGTCCGAAACCGCCGCCACCAAGCAGGTCCGCGACACCGCCGTCGACGTGGCGCTCTCGGCCACCCGCGCGCTGCTGCGCGAGCAGGTCGGGGCGGGCCGCTCCGAGGCGATGATCACCGAGGCGATCGGCGAGCTGCCGCGTCGCCTGCACTGAGTTCTTCGAATTCGACATTGCCCGCATAAAATCAATCGCGGGCTACCTGGGGCCCTCGCCGCAAGGCGGGGGCTTTTCTTTGTCAGAAAAATATCGTCATCCCGACTTGCTCAGCTCCTGTCGGGATGACGGAGGGGCCTACTGCCGATAGCGCGTCGGAATCTTCGCGAGATCCTGCAGCAGATCCGGCGGCAGGTCGGACGGCTTGGATGAATTGGCGCTGGCGCCGATCGAATCGACCAGGCCGCCGAAGCGCTGGGCGATTGCCTTGGCGATCTGGTCATGCCGGCCGACCGCGGCGAACAGATGGACCACGTCGTCGGACACTTCCTTGGCCATTTCCGTCCACTGGCCGGCGCGCGTCATGGCGTTCAGCTTGCGGCCGAGATCGCCCAGCCCATGGACCTCGAACACCGGCCAGTAGGCCGGCGTCGAGCCGTAGAACGCCACGCGATAACGCACCCAGTCGAACAGCCGGGCGACCGCTTCATCGTCCTTGCCGGTGACCACGAAGCCGCCGCCGGAGATCTCGAACGTCTCGCGCGCGCGGCCGACCTTGGCCAGGCCCGCTTCGAGGATCGGCAGCGTGTTCTCTTCCAGGTACTTCCGCGTACAGAACGAGTGGAGCTTCACGTCGTCGGATTCCTCGGCGGCGACCTTCAGCATGGCCGGACCGACGGCGGCGAGACCAAGCCGCGGCAGCGGACCGTCATAGGGCTCCGGCACGAAGTTGGGCGTCATCAGGGTGAAGCGATAGTGCTTGCCTTCATAGTTGAGCTTGCCGTCGCCCTTCCACGCCGCCCAGATCGCCCGCACGGCCTGCACGTACTCGCGCATGCGCGGCGCCGGCGCGGTCCACGGCACGGAGAAGCGCCGCTCGTTGTGGGCGCGGACCTGGCTGCCCAGCCCCAGGGTGACCCGCGCGCCGCCATAGCTCCCCGCCAGGTCCCATCCGACATTGGCGACGGCCATGGGCGAGCGCGCGAAGGCGATGGCGACGCCGGTGTGCAGCTCGAGGCGCCGGGTCGCGGCGCCGGCGACGGCGAGGGACAGGAAGGGCTCGTGCTTGTTTTCCTGCGTGCTGACGCCGGTGTAGCCGGCCGCTTCGATGGCTTGCGCGGCCGGTCCGACCTTTGCCAGGTTCTCCTGCGGCAGCGTCGTGAAGACTCGCATGCCTCCTCCCCTGATTTTACTCCGCCGCCTGCTTCATCGGGTCTTCAGGCGGGTTGTTCGAGGGGCGCCAGCGTAGCACCGGCTTGCGGGCAGCCAAGGTCTCGTCGAGGCGGCGACGCGGCGCGAACCGCGGTGCGGCTTTGAACGCTTCGGCCGCGGTGCCGGTCTTGGCGCGCGCGGTGAGCGAACGCAGCGCCGCGATGAAGAGGTCGAGATCCTCCTTGGCCTGGCTCTCGGTCGGCTCGATCAGCATCGCGCCATGCACCACCAGCGGGAAGTACATGGTCATCGGATGGTAGCCCTCGTCGATCATCGCCTTGGCGAAGTCGAGCGTGCTGACGCCGGTGTCCTTGAGGAAGCTGTCGTCGAACAGCGCCTCATGCATGCAGGGGCCCTCGAAGGCCGGGCTCATGACGTCCTTGAGTGAGGCCATCACGTAGTTGGCCGACAGCACCGCGTCCTCGGCCACCTGCTTCAGCCCGTCGGCGCCATGGCTCATGATGTAGGCCAGCGCCCGGGTGAACATGCCCATTTGGCCGTGGAAGGCCTTTAGGCGTCCCAGCGGCGCGCCCGCGACCTTGGCGCCCTCCTCGGCCACGCGCCATTGGTCGCCGTCCTTCACGATCCAGGGATAGGGCGCGTAGGGGGCGAGCGCCGCCGACAGCACCACCGGACCAGCGCCCGGTCCACCACCGCCATGCGGTGTCGAGAAGGTCTTGTGCAGGTTGATGTGCATGCAGTCGACGCCGAGGTCGCCCGGCCGCACCTTGCCGACGATGGCGTTGAAGTTGGCGCCGTCGCAGTAGAAGAACGCGCCGGCCTCGTGCACCGCCCGGGAGATCTCGACGATCTCCGATTCGAACAGGCCGCAGGTGTTGGGATTGGTCAGCATGATCGCCGCCACGTCCGGACCCAGGGCCGCCTTCAGCGCGCCAAGATCGACCCGGCCGCGGTGGTTGGCCGGGATCGGCTTGACGGTGAAACCGAGCGCCGCCGCGGTCGCGGGATTGGTGCCGTGCGCCGACTCGGGCGCCAGCACGACCTTGCGCTGGGCGCGTTCGCCGCGCGCCTCCAGTGCGGCGGCGATCGCCATCATGCCGCACATCTCGCCGTGCGCGCCGGCGGCCGGCGACATCGCCACGGCCGGCATGCCGGTCAGCGTCTTCAGCCAATGCGCCAGGCGATCGATCAGCTCGAGCGCCCCCTGCACGGTGGACACCGGCTGCAGCGGATGGAGGTCGCCGATGCCGGGCAGGCGCGCCACCTTCTCGTTGATCCGGGGATTGTGCTTCATGGTGCACGAGCCCAGCGGATAGACGCCCATGTCGATGGCGTAGTTCTTCTGGCTGAGTCGCGTGTAGTGCTGCACCACCTGCGGCTCGCTCAATCCCGGCAGGCCGATCTCGCCCGTGCGGCGCAGCCCGTTCAGGCGGTCCTTCACCTTGGCCGGCTCGGGCAGGTCGACGCCACTGCGGCCGGGCTGGCCCATCTCGAAGATCAGCGGCTCCTCGATTTGCAGCGCGCGGTTGCCGGTGAAGGTGGCGGGGGCCGGCGCGTCGGCGACGATTCCGCCAGCACGGCCCTGCGAACGGTCGAGCGACTGGACCATCACAGCACCTCTTTCAGGCCGGCGATCAGCGGAGCTATG
>Ga0208990_1000427_pt1 | contig 10314 bp, 10 predicted proteins | sample MedBloCARef_M3_FD_187854 | JGI IMG/M metagenome (GOLD analysis project Ga0208990, IMG submission 187854) | Forest soil microbial communities from El Dorado National Forest, California, USA - Mediterranean Blodgett CA Ref_M3 (SPAdes) (version 2) | ecosystem: Environmental > Terrestrial > Soil >...
CGTTGAAACGTGCGAGCCGCAGGCCGCCGCTGATGGCGAAAACCATCGCCGCGATCCAGCCGCCGTTGTTCAGCTCATGCAATTGCCAGAAGTACAGGATCAGACCCGGCGCGACGCCGAAATTGACGAAATCCGCGAGGCTGTCGAGTTCTGCCCCGAATTTCGACTGGCCCTTGATCATGCGCGCGACACGGCCGTCGAGGCCATCGAGCACGGCTGCGAACACGATCGCCGCCACCGCCAACTCCATCCGCCCTTCCGTGGACAGGCGGATCGCCGTCAATCCCGCGCAGATCGCCAGCAAGGTGATCACGTTGGGCACCAGCATCCGTACCGGGATCGGACGGAACCGGCGGCGGCGCATTTCGGGATATTTCGGGTCGACAGGCGTCTGCATGGTTAGCCTACATATAGCAAGCGCCGGCCCGCTCCGCCATTGCGGCGGCCGGCTGGCCAGTGCGGTAGCTGAAATGGTTAATCAGCCCGGTAAGTTCGACCGTCGCCGCCAAGCCTGAAATCGGCCAGAATGGTCTCTCCGGCCACCGCGGTTTGGCCTTCGGAGACCAACGATTTGGTACCTTCAGGCAGGTAAACGTCCAGACGCGATCCGAAGCGGATCAAACCGAACCGCTCACCTGCGCCAATCGACTGCCCTTCGCGAACGAACGATACAATCCGCCGCGCCACCAGCCCGGCGATCTGGATCACGCCGATGCGCCCGTTTGGAGTCGAGATCACAAGCGAGTTGCGCTCATTGTCCTCGCTCGCCTTGTCAAGCTCGGCATTGATAAAGGCGCCCGGCCGATACGCGATCCGATCGATCCGCCCTGCCACCGGACTGCGGTTCACGTGGCAGTTGAACACGCTCATGAATATCGAGATACGCGGCAGCGGCTTGTCGCCAAGGCCGAGTTCGGCCGGCGGCAACACCTGCGTCACCATCGAGATGCGTCCGTCGGCCGGCGCCACCACGATACCCTCGCGCACCGGCGTCACCCGCACCGGATCGCGGAAGAAAAGCGCACACCAGACAGTCAGCAATGTGCCGATCCAGCCAAGCGGCGTCCAGATCCAGAACAGGATCAGACTCGTCAGCGCAAAGCCGCCGATAAACGGATAGCCCTCGGGGTGAAGAGGCGGAATTTGCGCGCGGATGGAACTGGTGATGGACATCAAAATTCACGATCGTTCTTTCCCTCTCCCCTTGTGTTCTCGGGAGAGGGAGGGCTGTTGATGGAAGTTGTTTCCTAGAGGTGGATACGCCGTTGATATTGCTTGCGTCAATAGCGACAGGCGGTCACGCTTGATCCCAACGTAACCCATGCGGTGCTACCTATTTTGGTTCGAGGTAGCACCGCAGGTCGAGGGATCAAATGCCGCGTGTGAAGCTGACCAAGACTGTCATTGACGCTCGGCCCACGCCATCGAACGACATCGTTTATTGGGATACCGGGTGCCCCGGCTTCGGCGTCAAGGTTACGCCGAAGGGGCGCAAAGTTTTTGTCGTATTGTATCGAACGGCGGGCGCCGGGTCGCGCTTGCGCAAATATACCATCGGACCGTACGGCCGGGTGACCCTCAATCAGGCTCGCGTGACCGCTCAGAAGGTATTTGCCGCAAAACTGGATGGTCGCGATCTCGCTGCGGAGAAGAAGGAGTCTCGCCGAAGGATGGTTGCAGACCGCGTTGATGACCTGCTTGAGGCCTTCATCGCCCAGCACATTTCACAAAATCGTTCCGCACCTGAGATCTCACGGATGCTTCGCCGAGAGGTCGGGTCGGCATGGGGCAGTCGGAGCATTCACGAGATCAGCAAACGCGATGTGATTGATGTCGTGAGCGCCATCGAGCAACGCGGTGCTCCTGTCGCCGCCAACAAAGCACTGAAGGCGATTAAAACCTTCTTTCGCTGGTGCATTGGCCGCGCGGTCCTCGACCGTTCGCCGGCCGACGGTGTGCCGCTTCCGGCAAAACAGGTGACCAGGGATCGGGTGTTGAGCGATGGCCAACTTGCCAAAATCATCCTCGCTGCGAGACAGATCGGCGCTCCCTACGGCGACATCGTCGAAGTCTTGGCGCTGACTGGTCAGCGCCGGGAAGAGGTGGCACGCTGCACTTGGGATGAGATCGATCTGAAGACCAGGACCTGGAAGCTTTCTTCCGACCGGACGAAAAACGCTAAGTCGCACGAAGTCCATTTGTCCGGCCCGGTCATGGAAGTTTTAAGCCGAGCTAACAAGCGACATAAATTTATCTTCTCCTGGGCGGGAGATAGTTCATTTCAGGGCTTCAGCCCTGCTAAGCGGGAGATCGATGAGCTTTCCGGCGTTACTGGATGGCGACTTCATGATCTGCGACGAACTTGCGTTTCTGGCATGGCGAGGCTCGGCATAGCCCCTCACGTCGCCGACAAAATTCTGAACCACCAAGCAGGCACGATCTCTGGCGTCGCAGCTGTCTATCAACGCCACGATTTCCTTGCCGAACGCAGAGAAGCTCTTGAAACGTGGGGTGCCCATGTTAGCCGAATCACCGGCAATACCTTCGAAATCAATGCTCTTCGCAAAGTAGCCTGAGCCTTTTTATCAACGGATCGGTCGCTGGACGTAATCGTAACGTCATGCTGCTGCACCTACCACGCAGAGTTCGGGGATGACTCTCGCCGACACCGCATGTCCGCTATTGGGGCAAGGTCGGAAAACATTTGCTCTGACTGAGTTTTTCGCATTATGACGCCAAGGCAGACGTCAGGGACGGTGCGCTCGTGCCTTTTAATCATGGGGTCGAGGGTTCGAGTCCCTCCGCGCTCACCAATGAAATCAGAGATTTACCTCAAATTTCGCTGAGTTCGACGCGTTCCGTTGAACGCTCGTGCACACGATGTGCACACACTGTCTCGATGTGAATGATGGCTCGGGCCAGATGACGGCCTAAAGGTGCGCCGGCGGGCGCCAGAGTGCCATCGATGTAACACTCAGTGGCATGTGAATTGGTAGAGCCGGCTCAAGTAAAGGATTTCTACTCCGTGGGTCGCAGGTTCGAATCCTGCTGGGATCGCCATCGCTTAACGAATCTTTGAATTCACAATGGGTTAGGCAAGCCTTCTGGCTAATTTGGGGCGCTCGTTAGCCAGGCGTTCGTTCCTGTTTTGAGCGGAGCGCCCTCACCCATTTGAATTCAACCAATCCGAAATGATCCCGGCCATCGATGCGTTTAGGGGGCATCAACCGTGTCGTTGTCCAGCACTTGCATGACCTGATCGATGGGCGCGAGCGCGTTTCACGCGGCTGGCCTGGTTCTATGTACCGGCTAAGAATCCGACGCGCTTCGCGGACTGCATCGGTGCAAATCTGGTAGTCACTTCGTTTCATCGTCAAGTTTAAAACCCTTACTGTCTACTATGCGGCCGTCTTCGGTTACTGGCAAATAGATGCACGACCGTCCCTGTTCATCGATCAATCGAATCACCGGGCATGGGCTCGGCGTGAACGTTCGCCGCGTTGAAAGTACTGTCAGAGAATCCCTAAAAAAAGCAGCTCTATCCTGACTACCGAACACTGAACAGGCGTTCATCAGCGTGGATAAACTGTCACTGTTCCATCGACAGTGTTCCGGGAACGTCGCGAAGCCACAACCGTTTTCTCCCCGTGCAACAACGATTGGAGAAGCACGTCATGAAGAAGAGTTTCTACGTTCTCGCCGCGTTAGCGACCATCGCGGTTGCAGCGCCGACAGTCGCGAGCGCAGAGGGTTTCGGCTTCCGCATCGGAGGCGACCGGGACTACTATCGCGACGGTGGAGACTATCGCGGCCCGCGCGCCGAGTTCTACGGACGTGATCGTGGGTTCGATCGCGACGGGTACAGGCATGATGGCGACAGAACGGTAATCATTAGGCGTCACCACCACTGGGACGACTAGTAAGAAGAAAATGGCCCTTTAACGAGGGCCATTTTTTTGTAGGTGCCGCAAAACTTCGAAATAATTCATTACGCCGCAGCGCCGTCTGCCTGATCCGCGTAGCGCCAAGCAAACGCCCCCATGCACTTTCTCATTGACGTATGACGCCGCTCCACTCGCATTCGGAGCGGCAAGCGTCATGAAAATTTAAGTCAAATCGGCTTGTGGATAACATGGAAAATCCAAAAAACCGCCAGAAACGGCATGTCGGGTTGCAATCGAACAGGGGACATACCGATGACCCAAAAAGTGAACCACAGCTTCTCAAGGGGACATGCCGATGACCCAAACAGTGAACCACACCTTCTCAAACGAAGCCTTTATTGATGAAATTATTGCTGCATGCGATGGGAACATGCGTGAAACGGTCAAAGCCTTGTTGCTCGTGAACGAACAACTTGAGGCCGAGCTTCAACAGTTATACTTCGCGCTCGAACATGGCTCGCCCAGCGAACGTCGCTTGCAAAGTTTGCTTCATTGATCGATCAGAAGATACGTGCCCTCAATTTGTTGAAGCCGCGACTGCGCTCGAGAAGCCGTCAACCGAGGGTGTCCTGAACTACCTAAAGCGCGGTCTTGATCGCACTCGCCTTGGGTGTCTTGGGCTTAATTGGGCAGTTTGAACCCGCCGCCGCAGGCGATAGAGTTCTAACATTCGAACGGCAAAAGCGGTCCTTATTTGAACGATCGTCGCAAGGCGATAATCGAGTAAACTCATTTTTTCAGATTCACGAATACGCAAAGGTACATCCTCCGATCGGAAACGTGCCATGCGGGAACGATAGAATTATCCGCGCCGAAATGTCGGTACGGTTTCTGACAATCGCCTATACTTCGTTTAGGATGGTATGCCGCGCGGATGCGCGAGCGTTGATGATTCTGCCCGCAGCGGAATGAGGCAATCAAAGAGGCCGCCAACTAAGCGGCCTTTTATTCTAAGTGCGCTTTCTTTTTCTATGGTCTATCCGCCGCGACCTTCGGGCCGTTAGCTGCGCTCTCCTGATCCGGTCGTGCAGTTGGTCCAATTCGCGTACCCACAGTTGTCTCCTGCCCCCACGATAACACCATCGACTTATGTGCTAGGTTACCGCAGTTCTTGGAAAATTTCAGCGGTTACCTGATGGCACGGCTCCCAGTCAGCGGTGTGACAATCTCAGCCCCGCTTAGAAGCGAGTCGGAACTTGGCGAGGTGTTGGAACAGCTGTGTCCCGAAGTCAGCTTCGACAAAATACAAATCCACAAGATCTACATCGAGATCGGAAGGCTTCATGCATCTCGACGAGCGAATCCTGAGTGAACCACCAACAAAAACGAAGAGCGAGGGAGCGCAGGGTGACATCGACGCCGGCTTCCTTCGCTATGCGAACTCGATGGCGTCGCCGACCAGCATCTCATATGCGCCGTAGCAAAGCCGGCGATGAATGCTTTCAGATGGGTCATGTGCGTCTCTCCTTTCGTTGTTTACAAGAACGGAATCTCTCCAGTTGCGACAGTCATAAGTTTGTTTCATTTTTCAGCCTTCGTTCGCTCGGGACTGCTGCTATTCAATACCGCAGGTGAGTTTGTGCGGCTGACGGGCTCGCTACCGTAATGAAGGGAGCCATCTGGCCTTGGGCGGCCGACAACGCCATGCGAAGGCTCGCCGGATAGCCCCCGCCCGTTTGAGCTATGGCCGCGGTCGACACCGTCATCCAATCGGCAGCCCCGACGATCTTAGAAAACTTCATGGTGCTGCCTCCAAGTCTGACGAAGAGTTGCCGAAATGGCTGTCATGCCTTTAGTTCCTTGCGGTTCACCGAAAAAACAACGCTCGCTTGATAAGGGGAACGGATTGTCTCTCGGCCCGGGCTTGTTGCTCAGCACCTCATTATTCCAGAACTTTAAAATGCGAAACCCTCTCCCGGCTCGATTAACGTCGAGCCCCCTCTCCCACAAGGGACCACAAGGGGGAGAGAGGACTATCCCCGAGCGCTCAGCCTAAACTGCGCCTTCAAAACCGGTTATCATTCCGCAGCGGCGGGGGTCGCCAGCGCATCATCGACCGGCGGCGCGCGGTCCAGCGCCTCGTTTTCGTCGGCAATCCGCGCCAGCTTCTCCCGCGCCTCCTGAGCCTCACGCTGCCTGTTCCACATACTGGCATAAAGTCCGCCTGTCGCCAAAAGCTGGGAGTGAGTTCCGCGCTCGACGATACGGCCCTGATCCAAAACGATGATTTCGTCGGCGCCCACGATCGTGGACAGCCGATGCGCGATCACCAGAGAGGTGCGGCTGCGCGACACCCGCTCCAGCGCATCCTGAATTTCCTGTTCGGTATGGCTGTCGAGTGCCGACGTTGCCTCGTCGAGCACTAAAATTGGCGGCGCCTTGAGAACGGTGCGCGCAATCGCGACCCGCTGTTTTTCACCGCCTGACAGTTTCAACCCGCGCTCGCCGACCTGGGTCTCATAGCCCTTCGGCGACATCCGGATGAAGCCGTCGATTTGCGCGAGCTGCGCCGCCTGCTCGACCTCGGCATCGGTAGCGTCCCAGCGGCCGTACCGAATGTTGTAACGGATGGTATCGTTGAACAATACGGTGTCCTGCGGCACCATGCCGATCGAAGCCCGCAGCGATGACTGCGTGACATTTCGGATGTCCTGACCATCGATCAGTATCTTGCCGCTCGAGACGTCATAGAGGCGAAACAGCAGGCGCGAGATGGTCGATTTGCCGGCACCGGACGGTCCGACGATCGCGACCGTCTTGCCAGCGGGCACCTCGAAGCTGAGACCTTTGAGGATCGGACGCTCGAGATCGTACGAAAATCGCACATCGTCGAAACGCACATTGCCCGATGTCACGATCAACGGCTTGGCGCCGGGAACATCCTTGATCTCCGGGTTCCGCAACAGGACGCTGAACATCTTTTCGATGTCGATGATCGCCTGTTTGATCTCGCGATAGACCATGCCCATGAAATTGAGGGGCTGGTAAAGCTGGATCATCATGGCGTTGACCATGACGAAATCGCCGACCGTATTTTTCCCGCTGCGGACTCCGATCGCGCACATCAGCATTGTCGCCGTAAGACCGGCGGTGAAAATGATCGCCTGCCCGGTATTGAGAATCGCAAGTGAGGTATAGGTTTTCACGCTGGCGCGTTCGTATCGCTCCATCGAACGGTCGTAGCGTGCGGCTTCGCGCTCCTCGGCACTGAAATATTTGACCGTCTCGTAGTTCAGAAGCGAGTCGATCGCCTTGGTGTTCGCCTCGGTGTCGGAATCGTTCATCTTGCGACGAATCTCGATCCGCCATTCGGTCGCGATGTAGGTATAATACATGTAGATCACGACCGTGATCATGGTGACGAGCACGTAACGCCAGTCGAACTGCCACAGCAGCACGGCCATCAGCAGCGAAACCTCGACGATGGTCGGGACCAGTTGCAGGATCACCATCCGCACAATGACTTCGATGCCGAGACGGCCGCGTTCCAAAACGCGAGTCAGGCCCCCGGTCTTGCGCTCCAGATGAAAGCGCAGCGACAGTTCATGCATGTGGACGAAGGTGAGAAAGGCGAGCTTGCGCACCGCGTGCATCGCCACTTTGGCGAAGATTCCGTCGCGCCATTGGGTCAGGACCGCCATCAGCACGCGCACAGCGCCGTAGCTTAAGGTCATGATCAGGGGCGAGGCGATCAGCCACATCGTCCAGTTCGACGACTGCACGGGAGCGCTATCCGCGCCGGTCAGTGCGTCGATCGCCCATTTGAACGTAAACGGCACCGACAGCGTCGCCAGCTTGGCGATCAGCAGCAGCACCATCGACCAGACCACGCGCATCTTGAGATCGACGCGATCGCTGGGCCAGATGTACGGCCACAGATGCACCAACGTCCCGATCAGGGTCGCCTGTTCGATTGACTTGTTGGAGGGAGGCAGCGCTCCGCCGGTGCCCCGGGACGAATCAGTATGGGCCATCAATTAAGAGCCTGAGCAAAACGGCGGACGGGTTCGCTGCCGCGCGTATTTTTTCTTTTTATCCGCATTCTGCCCGTCATATAGAGCGTTTCGACGCCGCTTGCACCCTCGCGGAACGCGATTCTTTCGCGATTTGAGGGCATTGGGGAGGATTCCATTGCGTCAGCGAATCCGATAGGCTTGACGCTTTTACGTTGCAGTGCCACATGGCCGCCATGAACGAAATCAAAACCGTCTGTGTCTATTGCGGCTCCGGCCCCGGCACAAATCCCCGCTTTATCGAATCTGCCATTGCATTAGGAAAAGCACTCGCCGAGAACGGTATCCGCCTCGTCTATGGCGGCGGCTCGATCGGGCTGATGGGCGCCGTGGCCACCTCCGTCCTCGATCACGGCGGCACCGTAACGGGCATCATACCCGACTTTCTCACCTCCCGCGAACACGCACTGACGCGCGTGCAGGAAATGATCGTCACGCCCGACATGCACGAACGCAAGCGGCTGATGTTCGAGCGTTCCGACGCGTTCGTTGCGCTGCCCGGCGGAATCGGCACGCTCGAAGAACTTGTGGAGCAGCTTACGTGGCAGCAACTTGGCCGCCATTCCAAGCCGGTCCTGCTCGCCAACATCGATGGCTTCTGGGAACCATTGCTCGCGCTGCTGGCGCACATGCGTGCGACCGAATTCATCAGGCCGAGCCTGACGGTCGACATCCTGAAGGCCGAACGGGTCAAGGATATTTTGCCGCGGTTACGCGCCGCCGCGTCTCGCGCGGCCGAGGCTGCAAAGAAGCTGGAACCGGAGATAGTGCGCCGGCTTTAGCGAATGGAATTATTCTCCGCATCATCCCCAGGGAACGTCACGGCTTCAATGCGATTGCCGTCGGGATCGATAACGAATGACGCGTAGTAACGCACGCGATCGTGCGGGCGCAGACCCGGTGCGCCGTCGGAGCGGCCTCCGGCGTTCAGCGCCGCCGCGTGGAAACTATCGACGTCGCCGGTCGACTTCGCCCGAAGACAGATATGGACGCCGCTCTCCCGCGCGACCGGGGCCATCCCGGTGTGCAGGTTGATCCAGAACTCCGGATAGTTCTTGCCGAAACCAATCGTCGCCGGACGCGTGACCAGGCGTGACAGACCGAGCGGCGCCAGCGCCAATTCATAAAAACGCGCGGCGCGTTCCAGGTCACTCACGCCAACCGAGACATGATCAATCACCTCACGGCTCCGTCAGGCCGGCGCGCCGGACTTCACCAGCTTGTAGATTACCGAATCCATCAGTGCTTGAAAGGACGCGTCGATGATATTGGGCGACACGCCTATCGTGGTCCATCGCTCGCCCCCTTCGTCTTCGCTCTCGATCAGCACTCGCGTCACCGCTTCCGTGCCGCCATTGAGGATACGCACGCGGTAGTCGATCAGCTTCAGGCCTTCGATGTATTTCTGATATTTGCCGAGATCCTTGCGCAGCGCCACATCGAGCGCATTGACGGGACCGTTGCCTTCCGCGGCCGAGATCAGCCGCTCGCCGGCGACATCGACCTTCACCACCGCCATCGCCACCGTCACGCGCTGACCATTGGCGTTGTAGCGCTGCTCGACATTGACGTCGAATTGCTCAACCCGGAAAAATTCCGGCACCCGGCCAAGGATGCGCCGCGCCAGCAGGTCGAACGAGGCGTCGGCGGATTCATAGGCGTAACCCGCCGCCTCGCGCTCCTTCAACTCCTCGACAAGCCGAGCCAGCCTCGGATCTTTCTTGTCGTAGGGAATCCCGGCCCGATCCAGTTCGGCGATAACGTTGGAACGGCCGGCCTGATCGGATACCAGCACCTTTCGATGATTTCCGACTGCCTCCGGCGGCACATGTTCGTAGCTCTGCGGATCCTTGAGCATGGCGGAGGCATGAATGCCGGCCTTGGTGACGAACGCACTTTCGCCGACGTAAGGCGCGTGGCGGTTTGGCGCCCGATTGAGCATATCGTCCAGCGTCCGCGAAACCTTCATCAAGGTCGCCATCTTGTCCGGCGAAACGCCGATGTCGAACGCATCGCAAAATTCGCTCTTGAGGCGCAGGGTCGGGATCAGCGAACACAGATTGGCGTTGCCGCAGCGTTCGCCAAGGCCGTTCAGCGTGCCCTGGATTTGGCGGACGCCCGCGCGCACCGCGGCCAGCGAATTGGCGACGGCCTGATCGGTGTCGTTATGGGCGTGAATGCCGACGTGATCGCCGGGAATATGCTTCACCACCTCGCCGACGATGGTCTCGACCTCGTGCGGCATGGTGCCGCCATTGGTGTCGCACAACACCACCCAGCGTGCGCCGGAATCATAGGCCGCTTTGGCGCAGGCAAGCGCGAACTCCGGATTTTCCTTGTAGCCGTCGAAGAAATGC